>ERZ1034719.157-NODE-157-length-47719-cov-32.537492_pt1 | contig 47719 bp, 27 predicted proteins | sample MGYA00520703_ERZ1034719 | MGnify/ENA primary metagenome ERZ1034719 (study PRJEB33766, sample SAMN09781716) | gut metagenome | biome: gut microbiome | host: Homo sapiens | place: Madagascar | study: EMG produced TPA metagenomics assembly of the PRJNA485056 data...
TGATAATATTGAAGAAATAAATAATAATATGAAAATTAAAATAATGGAAAAAATAAATGGAATTAAATAATGTAGGTAAAGATAAAAATGATAATACTGAATATAGTTTTACAAATGACCAAAGAAAAGCTATTAATGGTATTATTGATTTTATTGCAGCTCCGTTTGATTCAAATAAATATATGGTAGGTCTTACGGGTGCTGGAGGAACTGGTAAAACTTTTATTACTAATTATATAATTACTCATTGTGTTTATTCAAATAGTGTGATTAAATGTACTAGTCCTACTCATAAAGCTTGTAGAGTATTTAGTCAAGCTATTGGAAATAGAACTGTTGATACTATTCAATCTACATTTGGATTTAGACTTGACCTTCGTCTTGAAGATTTTGACCCTAAAAATCCACAATTTAATCCAATGAGTATTCCTAAACTTGAAAATATTAAACTATTACTTATTGATGAAGCTAGTATGCTTCCTGCAAAATTAGTTACATATATAGCTAAAAAATGTAAAGACCTTACTATTAAAGTTCTATTTATTGGAGATGACCATCAGTTAGCTCCTGTAAATGAACGTAAAAGTATTGCATTTGAAAGATGCTTTCAAGTTTATTCGCTTAAAGAAATTGTTAGACAAGCTGCTAATAATCCTATTACTAGTTTGCTAGAATTACTCAGATATGACATTGAACATAAAACATATAGATTTCTTGAATATCTTGGAAATCATAATGGAGAAAGTCAATATAATGATTTAAACGAAGGTTTTACTATTTGTAAACCTGATGCTTTTAAACATCTTATTGATATGTCTTTTAATGATGAACAATATACACATGACATAGATATGTTTAGAGTTATTGGATATACTAATGCTTGTGTTGCTGGATGGAATAATTATATTAGAAATAATATAATTAAAGATGCTAATAAAAATATTATTACTAAAAATGATTTAATAATGTCTTATGAAACTATTGTTAATGATTTTATGGAAACTATAATTGATAATAGTGAAGAATATATTATTAATGATATTGTTGATTTTACTGATGAAACTTATTGTTTTAAAGGTTTTCTTATTAAATTTCAAATGATTCATGGTGGTAAAATTACTAAACCATTATTTATTATAGACCATAGAGATAAATATACTATTCTTAAATATCATCAAGTCCTTAATGAACTTATTAAAGCTGCTAAATCTGCTACTGGTGGTACACGAGCTAGTAGATGGAAAGAATATTATGCTTTTAAAAAGAAATATCTTATAGCTGCTAATATTATAGATAAGAATGGCAAAATTCTTTATGAAAGAGATGTTGATTATGGTTTTAGTATTACTGCTCATAAATCACAAGGAAGTACTTATAAAACAGTATTTGTTGATGTTAATGATATGCTGTATAATAAATTAGGTCAACCTTATAACAATCAAGATGATTTACTTCGTAGATTATATGTTGGTTGTTCTAGAGCTAGTCAAGAACTTATATTATGTTATGGAAACTGAACATTTAGTCACTAAATTATTAGTAAATGAACAAGTTAACAACGCTTGTTCTATGTGTCCTGCTAGATTGTATGAACCTATTAATAGAAAAGTTATACTTGGTATAGGTAATACTTGTGCTAAAGTAATGTTCGTTCTTCCTAATTATGATATAACCACTAAAAATAAATACAAAACATTATTAGATGTTCTTGCTAAAGCTTATGAAAAAATTACTGGGTTTGATATGTTTGAACAAGTATATACTACCAGACTTATTAAATGTTACACCAATTCTAATTATGATATTGTAAAAGCTTGTACTAATTTTTGTATTAGTTATTTATATACTGAAATAAAAGTTGTTAGACCGGAAAATGTTGTTTTCTTTGGTAATACTTATGAAAATTATATTAAAGGTGGTGGAAAACCATTTAAGAATGTTATAGAATGTATTAGTCCTGGAGTTCTTTTTTATAACAATCAAGATACTATAAAAGTATTTTATGAACAATTAACAGAAGCACTTCGATAAATTATGATTAATACATTTGCTTATGATGTTGAAATATTACCTAATTTTTTTAGTGTTACTATTGTAAGCATTGATGATTATCTTAAAGTTTTTAAAGATGCTTGTAACATAAATAAAAAAGGTAAAAAAGAACCAATTCCTTTAGTACAAAAATTTAGTGTTAAAGAAATTGTTGAAAAACTAGATACTGTTAAAAAATATAAATTTTATATTACTGATACTGACGATAGCCAATTATTAACTATTCTTGGATTTTTTAATAATCTTCGTCCTCATTATGATGAAAATAATAAATTAATAGTTAATCATTTATTTGGATATAATAGTTCTAAATATGATAAACTTATGATTGCTGGTTTTTTAATGTATGCTAATCAAGTTAATTCTAGTATAGAACTTACTTTAAGACTTTATAGTCTTAGTAAACATATTATTGAATTACAAGATAATCCAGAAATGGTAAGACATGATTATCTTATTACTACTTTGCATAAATATAATATTCCTTATAAAGATGTAGATGTAATGACAATATTTGCATTAAATAAAGTAGGTAAAGGAGTTGATGCTAAAGGTAATACTATTTATTTTGGTAAAAGTCTTAAACAAACTTCTATCAATTTACAATGGTATGAGTTGCTAGAACATGAACTTCCTCCTATTAGTGAAAAGGATGCTAGATTTTATGCTAAAGATGCTACTTATGGTGGTCTTAGTCTATGGCAGTTGAATAAACTAGTTAATAAGTGGGATAGATATGTTATACCTGAATGGATTGATTCTATATTACATTATAATTGTAATGATGTTTTTATAGTATGTGAGATTGTAAGACTTTATATGGATGAAATAAAGCTTAGATATAGTATTTCTAAAGCTTATGAAGTAGATGTATTATCTAGTTCTAGAAGTAATATTGCTGATAGATTATTTATTAAATTTTATTCTGAATTTAGTGGACTTGCTGAAAGTAAATGGAGAGGTAAAACTACTGAAAGAACTTCTATGAGTTTTAAAAGAGTTATATTTCCTTTTATACACTTTGAAACACCATTACTACAAAATCTTCTGGAAGATATGAAGAAAGTAGTAGTACATTCAATAGGTAAAGATGCTTTTCAAAGAGAAATCAAATTAGGTAATCTTACTTATACTATTGCAACTGGAGGACTGCATAGTCAAGATGTTCCTAGAGAACTAAAAAGCAAACTTCATTACATTAATCCTTCCTCTACGGGGGAGGAAACTGATGAAGATATATGGAATTTAATAGATGATGATTCTTATATTTATGTTCATTTTGATATTGCTAGTTTTTATCCTAGTATTATGGTTGCTTATGAAATTGCACCTGAACATATTAATAAAGGATGTTTTGTAAAACTTGTTAAATGGCTTAAAGAAACTAGAGTTTCAGCAAAACATTCTACTGAAGATTATATTGATGGCATTCCAAAAGATGTACTTGCTCAAGTACTTAAAATTGTCATCAATAGTATATATGGAAAATTAGGTTTTGCTAAAGGAGATATTTGTGATAGACTTGCAGTTCTTAAAGTAACTATCAATGGTCAATTAATGATTATGATGTTATGTGAAAGACTTGAACTTGCAGGTATTGAAATAATGAGTGCTAATACTGATGGTATTGTTGTTAAATTATATAAAAAACATAAAGCTAAATTTGATAAGATTACTACTGATTGGATGAATGAAACTAAACTTGAAGCTGATAGTGAAGAATATAAATATTATATTAATAGAGATATAAATAATTATCTTATTGAAGAACTTAATGGAAAAATTTCTTATAAAGGAGCTATGAATCCTAAAATGTATGCAGTTGATTTACAAAAAGGATATGATATGCCTATTGTAGCTCAAGCTGTTAGCAATTATTTTCTTCAAGATAAACCTTTATTGGAAACTCTTTATGAATGTAATAATATTCTTGATTTTTGTAAAACTCAAAATGTTGGTAGAAGCTTTCATGTTGAATTTACTACTAATAAAGAAACTAAAGAATTACAAAGAAATGTAAGATTTTATGTTTCCAAACAAGGCGGTACTATTGAAAAAGTTGATAAAGAAAAAGGTATTAGGACAGGGTTGTGTGCTGGAAATAAAGTTATAGTTCTTAATACTCTTGATGATGAACCTATACAATATAGAAATATAGATTATAATTATTATTATCAAGAATGTATTAAAATTATTGACCCAATTAAATTAGGAATAAGTCCTAACGCTAAAGGAAATAGAGCTAGAGGTACTAAATCTGGTAAAGCTCTTATTAAAAAATATTCTGAACAATATAATAGTTTATTTGACGATAATGACTAATAAAGAGAAACTCATAAACACTATTATTGATGGATTTCAACATTATCGTGGTAAAGCAAGTTGTTATTGCTTTAATAAAGATGTTGTTCCTGAACTTGTATATAGTGTTGTAAGACTATTCCTTGATAAAAATAAACAAAGAACTGTTTTAATAGTTGTAGATAATTATGCAACTAGAGTTAGCATTAAAACTATTCTTGATAATTATGGAATTACTGAATCTAATGGTTATAGATATAGAATTTATGGACAAGATTTTGTTAAAACTAAATATATTTATTTCTATAATCTTATAATAACTGTTGGTATTAATTCTGACAGTAAACTTATATGTCATCTTGCTGAAGAAAGTAAATTTACTTTATCTATTATTACTGAAAACATAATGGATAATACTTTTATTAATGAAGTTAGAAGTATGCTTCCTACAATTAGTACTGGAGATTTAGATAAAGCTATTAGATATGAAGATATTTCCTCCCCCGTAGAGGAAACAAGAATTGGAATTGAGCTTTCTACTGAAGATAGAGAGAATTATGATAAATGTACTAAAATAATTACTGAAGATATTACTATATTTGGCAATATTGAAAATATAGAAAAATGTAAAATTGGTGATAGCAAATTAGGTATTAGTAGTGCCGAATTTAGATTAACTTTAGCTAAAGAAAATGGCTGGAGTGAAAATTTAGATACTAGAAATGAATTTCAAGCCAAAGTTGATGCTATGTATAATCCTAATGTTTTAATAGATAAAGCTATTACTTTTTATACTCTTACTAAAATGCGTAGAGATATATGTAGTGATTATAATGGCAAATTAAAAGAAATACTTAATATAGTTAATGATAATAAAGATAAACGTATACTTATTGTATCTAAAAGAGGTGAATTTGCTTATAAGATTAGTAAATATCTTACTGAAAATGATATTAAATGTGGAAATTATCATGATTGTTGCGATGATGAAATTGCTAAAGATTCTTTTGGAAATTTGATTCTAATAAAGTCTGGAGTGAACAAAGGACAGTCTAAAATCATTAAATCACAAGCTATTTCAAGCCGTGATATGAATTTATTTAACGACGGACATATAAATGTACTTTCGATAAAAAATAGTTCAAATACGAGCCTAAAATTAACATGTGATATAGTGATAATTACTTCTTCTCAATGTGAAGATATATATAGTATTAAGACTAGATTCAATAATATTAGAATTAATACACTACCTAATAAAGTATATAAACTTTATTGTACTGATACGATAGAAGAAGATAAGATTAGAAATGAAAAAATCAATCCAAACATTGCGATAATAGAGAAATCCAGCAATACCATTAAATATGATGAAGAAAGTGGAGATATTATTTTGTAATTTAATGGAAATGTATTATTATTGTATTGAAAACAAACCAAGTAAGGCTCTTTGAAATATGGAACAAGCTAAAGAAACTAGTCAAGTTGCAGATAAAACTCCTTCTCAACTTGATATTAAAAATGAATGTCGAACTGTTACCACTTATCATGGAGGACTTGAAACTCTTAATTTGTTTGACGAAAAACAATGTGCTGCTGCTGAATTTATGCTTCAAAAGATAATGCGAAGTGATAAAGGTGGTATTAAGAGTGTAAATGATGGTCTTGCAATTTTAATGCGTGCTCAAGATTTAGGACTTCCTTTTAGTACTTGTATTGAGCATATTCATGTTATTAATGGCAAAACAGGTGTAGATATTCATATTGCTAAAGCGTTATTGTCAAAGGCAGGTGTAACTTGGAGTTGTCTTAAAGACTATACACCTCTGTATGAATATACAGATGGCATTAATGTTTATATTGATGGTAATCTTCCTGAGTATGCTATTAGATGTAAAAGTCAAAAAGATGCTGAGGAAAAATCTACTAAAGCTGGTGCTGATTCTGAAAATGTTTATGTTTATCCTGTTAAATGGTATCAGGATTTTAATAGTAATCCTTATAAAGAATATCAATTAAATAATAAACAATTTGGAATTGTTGCTAATAGACAGCAAGTAGCTGGTGTTGCTAAAGAAGGAAAAATACCGGTTTATAGAATACCTGCTAAACCAGTAGATTATGTTACCGAATATGAATTTTATCGTACTATAAAAGGAAAGGATATTACTGCTAAAGGAAGATTTACTTATACTGAAGCTGTACAAGCTAAATTCTTTGATAAAGATACTTATAAATCTTATCCTAGAATAATGATTGGTCATAGAGCATTTACACTTGGTGCTCGTGATATTGCTTCAGATGTTCTATTTGGTGTTATGGAAACACAAGAATTAAAACTTGTTACAAACACTAAAATAGAAAAAAGTGACTTTGTAGATATTGATACAGATTCTACAATAAAAGATGTAGAAGTTGTAGAAGATGCTGCAATTTAATTTAGAACACATTTAAAAACAATTATTGTTTAACTTATTTAAATTATTAAAATTATGAAAACAGTTAATGGAAAAATGGCTTTTGGTTTTGCATCAGTTAATGCAGGTCAGAGAAATGTAGTTGTAACACCGCAAATTATTGCAGTTTCAACTGAGGGTGGCTTTAGAATTACTGCTCCAGTTTCTCGTGTTCTCGGAATTGCTGCTGGTGAGAATGTAATGTTTCTTTCTAATGTAGATGACATTGATAGAGCTATTGCAACAAGAGCACAGGAAGTTGTTGATTTTTGCAAAGCTAATGGTCTGGATGTTGCTTCTCCAGAAGCTGCTATTGCACTTCATAAGGAATTTGACATGTGGGCTATCGCAAAGGGTGTTGCAGAGAAAGATGTAAAAGGTAATCTTAAAACTTGTTCCCAGAGGCTTTCAGTTGCTGATAAGAGAAAGTATGTTTCTCAGAATTTCGATGAGATGCTTGCTGCTGCTATGGAGAATGGTAGTGCAGAACTTAAAGAAGCTCTTGCAGCTGATGGTATTTCTAAAGAAGAGCAGATTGAGCTTCTCGTTCCTGCTGTAGTTCCTGCTGAGGTTATTAAGTATAAGGGTTCTAAGACTGCTTCTCCTTCTAACATGTCAGGTGCAGGTGTTTCTCTTACCTTTACTGATACTGCTATTTGGAAACAGCTTAAGGGTGACCTTGGTGATGATGCTACAAAGATGAATAGAATTTATTCTGTCGATGTAGAGGATGTTCAGACTCTTCAGATTTCTGATGGTTTTGATGTAGTTGAGGTTAAGGCTCTTATTCTTGGCGAGTTTGTTGATAAAGCTCCTTCTCGTATTGGCGGAGAAGATGCTGAATAATTATAAAAGCTAATTTTCCTATTAGTCGGTAATATACTAATTGTGGGTATGTTACCGACTTTTATTGTATAATTAAACGTTTAATTAAAAAATTATCTATTCACAATGGAAACAACAAAATCAAATGTTGCAGCTGCTCCTGTGGCTGAAAAAGAAGTTAAGAAAGTCAGGAGAGGTGTAGGTAGTGCTCGTGGAGTTGCTAGACTTAAATTTTCTCATGAATTGGCACAGCCTAATGGACTTTTTCTTGGACATCTTGAAAATGTAGTTGTAAGTGACATTACTATTGGAGAAGATAAGACTGGAATGCCATCCTTTAATGGACTTTCTATTCCTAAAATTTCATTTACTTTTGCTTCTAATGAATCTGATGCTAGTAAACGGCATTTTGTAAATCTTAATTTTACTGCTGTTGAATCTAACGCAGATACTATTCCTGGTGGAAAAGAAGCTTGGAAAGTTGATTCTGTATTTATGTGGCTTAAACACATTCTTAATGTGTTTGTTCTTAAAGGACGTGAACTTACAGATGAAGAAGAATCTGCACTTTCAGTAGATTATGAAGATTTTGACGAATCTGGAGAATATGTTCCTGTTGAACCAGAAACTGTTGCTGCTTCTTGGAAAAGAGTATTTGAAAACTTTGAGAATATTATGAATAGAGGAGCAGATGGTAAAGAAGTATATAAGACTAAAGATGGTAAGTTTATTACTATTTGGATTAAGCTTCTTCGTGCAGTTAGAACTCCTAAGAAAGATTGGAAAAATGTTGCTAATGGTGATTTAGCATTTCCTGCATTTATTGGAGAAGGATGTATTGAGCTATATAAAGCTAATGTATCCCCTTCTATTAGAATTGATGCTCTTCGTGAAAGCATTCTTCCTAGAGTTATTGATAAACCAAAAACACCAAATATGCCTGCTGTTCCAACAATGGCTCCTACCGGTATGGGAGGTGGTGTTGCATTAGACCCAATGGCAGGTATTGATTTGAATGATATAGCTGGTGCTCCTATTGATGATTTGCCATTTGGTGGTTAGTATTATTTACTTTTAAATGTTTTGGCTACTTATATAACTTTATGTTGTGTAAGTAGCCATTTTTTTTATTCGTATGGGTAGAACTATTAATACTGCTAGTCTTACAAAACAAAGTATTCTTGCTAAAGTTAGTCAAATTACAATTTTTAGTACATATCTAAATTTATCAAATACTATTATTCAAAGATGTATAGATACTGGTGAATTAATTTGTTCTCCTATTAGAGAAGATGAACATCCAACTTGTGGATTTAGATATGATAATAAAGGAAAACTAAAATTTAGAGATTTTAGTGGTTTCTTTTGGGGAGATTGTTTTGATATTGTTGCTCTTGTAATGAGCAATATATATAATAAAGAATATAATGTTAGTAATAAAAATGATTTCATTAAAATTCTTAGGCATATAACTTTTACTTTTAAAGATATATTTTATGGAAAAGAAAAAGATATTAACTACATTAATGAAATAAATAATACTATTGCTGAAATTAAACACCAAAAACCTAATATAGAATTAGTTGTTAGAAAATGGAATAATAAAGATGTTAATTATTGGAAACAATTTGGCGTTACTATTAAATTTCTTAATATTAATTTTATTTTTGCTGTTGACCAATATTATATTAATAGAAATGTTAATCCAGAACCTAAATATTATTATAAAGAAGATAACCCTTGTTATGCTTATTATTTAGGTACTGATAGAAATGGAAAGAAAAATATTAAACTTTACTTTCCTAATAGGGATAAATCATATACAAGATTTATTACTAATTGTAATCATTTAGAAGGTATTTATAATCTCGATAGAAATGATTATGATATTATTGTTATAACTAAATCTACCAAAGATAGACTTAGTATAGGTTGTACTGTTTTACAATCTTTATCTCTTTATGGGGGAGGAAACCAAATAAAACTTGGAGTTATTAATATTCCCCATGAAACTTATAGACTTAGGCAAAATGAATATGATTGGCTTAGTAGTAAATTAAATAAAAATAATGGAATTATTGTTTCTCTCATGGATAATGATAGAACAGGTAAAGCTGAAGCTGTATGGCTAAGAAATAATTATAATATAATTCCAATTATTATACCAAAAGAAATGAATGCTAAAGATTTTGCTGAGTTAAGGTCTAAATACAATATTAAAGAAATTAATAATATAATTAACAATACTATAAATAAATTACATAATTATGAAAAAGAAAATAATAAATCTTTTAGGAATAAGGAAAAAAGGAACAATTCTTTGCCATTTTGATGTAGGTGTTAGTAGAACTACTGTAATTATGGAACCTATTACTGATAAACAAGAAGAAAGAATAGAGAAATCTAAACTTTATTATGGTTCTATTAAATTTGTTAAAAATAAAGATATTGTTATTCCAGCTAAAGATATATATTTATATGGAGATGTTGATGTTAATTCTGAAGAAGATATAATATAAATAAATTTAATTTAATTAGCGATTTAGGTGATTGGATTTATTCTAATTTTGACTATGAAACTGGAAATGTAACTAGTGATGAAGGGATATTTAAAGGTTATACTACATTCAATGCTTTAAAAAGATTTAAAATATGTCATTGTATGATTGGTAAGCCAAAGAAAGTTATTGTTTATAAATTAGATAATAATTTTCTTAAAAAGATATGGTTTGATAATTTTGTTTAAATGATTACTATTGATTATATAAATCCTAAAGATAATATTACTTATGGATTTCCTATAAAAGATTTAGATATATCTTATGATACTTTTAAAACTATACAAGAATTTAATTCAGATTCTGATATATGTAAAATACTTAATAGTTTTCTTAATGATTTAGATTGTAGTAGAGAAATAAAAGGACAAAGAGTTTGTATGACTTCTTATCCAATGTATTATTATAGATGTCAACAATATATTTGGTATATGAAACATTTTACTAATCAAATACTATATAATAAATATTTGGATGAATTAATTGAAAGACATCAAAATAATATTTATTTTGAATATGTTAATCCTTTTATTCCTTTTACTAATAAGAAAAAGACTAAAGAAAAAGTACCTAATAAGTTTTTTAAAACTGTTACTAAAAATATTTTTACTAATGAAGTTATGTATGAATATGAAAATCCTAAAACAGGAGAAAGAATTATTTCTGAAAGAGATGATTTACTTGAAGAACTAAATAAACCTAAATTAAAGAAAGTTAAACAAAGTTCTAGAAAGAAAGAAAAATATATTCCTATTAAAAATATGACATATAAGTTTAAATAGTATGTTTGAATTTGATTATAAATCTGGTCTTTATAGAAGAAATAATTATGGAGAACCCACTGTTTGGTTTGCTGTTCCGTATAGCATTAATAGCATTATTGTTTATCACGGAATTGTTGGTAAAACTATTACTTCTTCTATAATTAGAACTACTAGAGATACTATTGCAGAATGTGATAGTAGAATTAATGCTAAACGTAAGCAAGGTTATAAGTTCTTAAATGAAGTAAAAGATAATATTTCCATCCCCGTAGAGGAATCTCTATATGATTATCTTAATCTTTACCTTCCTGATTATAGAACTACTGCTGATGGTGCATTACTTCCTATGCTTGCTAAAGTATTCGATAATGAAAATAATAAAGTATTTAAGAAATGTAGTCAATATTATGGACAATGGAAAATTAATGGTCTTAGATGCTTTGTTAGATTTGTTCCTAATGATTGTGATTTATTTAAAAAATATAAATGTATATTTCAAAGTAGAGAAGGAACTATTTGGAATAGTCTAGATAATCTTGAAGATTATCTTATTAATAATATTGATGAAGATTTTATTAAAAAGTGTATTGATAATAATTGGATATTGGATGGAGAGGTTTATCTTCCTGGTCATACTGTTAATGAAATTAATCATTTTGTTAAAGATATTAATTGTCCAGAAAATAAACTAATTCAATATTGGTGTTATGATATTGCTATTGAAGATACTAATCAATATGATAGAAATAATATTCTTTATATAAGTTTGTATAAAGATGTCGCACATATTGATAGTAAACAAAAACATCTTGAAAATACTAGTAGATTTCTTATTTTACCTACCGAAGAAATAGTTAATGAACAAACTGCTATTGCTACTAGAGATAAATACATTGATTTGGGTTTTGAAGGTCTTATTATGAGAAATCCTGATGCTGAATATCAATATGGTAAACGTAATATGTCTATGATTAAGTATAAACGAGCTACTGATGGTAAGTTTACTATTATAGATATATATTCAGAAGGTATTGCTAGAAAAGATATTCCTATACTTCTTCTTAAAAATGATGTCAACGAATGTACATTTGAAACTCATTTAAATGGAACTCAAGAATATCAAGCTAGTGTTCTTAGAGATAAATATAAATATATTGGAAAAAGTGTTTTCCTTGAATATGGAGAAAGAAGTGGTGTTAATCAAGTTCCTTTCCATATAAAAGGAGTTACAATATTAAAATAATTATGCCTATTGTTACTTATGAAGTAATAAGTCATGTTACTAATGCTAAAAGACCGTTTCTTGATAAGAACGGTCTTTTATTGTTTTATACTGTTGGTGCTCATTATAAATATTATCTTGAATGTGCTAGAACTAGCGATATTACTTATGAAAGAGAATATTTTATTCTTATTAGTAATAAAAAATTTGATGATAATTGTAGAAAATGTTTTGTTGATTCTTATGGTAGATGCAGAATTAAACCATCTGGAGAATTAAAAGATTATATTACTGCTCAAACTATTAATAAAGATAATATAGATATTGAATATGTTGAGAGTACAAATGAATACGACGTTTATAAATTGGAGTGAATGTAAGCATAGAATGGCTAATTTGCCACTTTCTAGAGCTTATATTCACTTCATTATATAAAGTTGAACAATGTATCATAATGTTATAGAAAGTGTCTGTATGAGCCTAAATCGAGATAAAATAAATAATAAATTTATAAAGTAGTTTTTAGAATTTTTTTATATATTTACACAAGATAAAATAAATATATGATATGAAACCTTGTATTATTGGTATTGCTGGTAAAGCTAATAGTGGTAAAGATACAATAGCTAGTATGATTAATTATATAGTTACTGTTGGACTTTCACAAGCTAAATATGCAGATTGGGTTACTAAAAGAATTAGTAATGATAAACTTCATGGAAACAGAATTATTCATTTTGCTGATAAACTTAAAGATGTAGTTTCTATCATGTTTTCTATTTCTAGACATGCTTTAGATAATAGAAAATATAAAGATGAATTTTATTGGTCATTTACTAATAAATGTTTTATTAATTATAATCTTTTAACTCCTACTACAAAAACTCGTACTTATATTATTGATATTGAAGTTTTGAATAAATTTACTCTAAAAGAAGTTATTAATATTGTTAAATGTAATGTTAAAAATTATGATAACATTCTTATTAAAACAAGAACATTACTTCAATATATAGGTAATAATATTGGTAGAAATATTATTTCTGATAATATATGGATTGATTCTACTATTGACAATGCTATTGAAATTGCTAATTGTGAGCATATTTGTATTATTCCCGATGTTAGATATGAAAATGAAGCTAATGCGATTTCCAATAATGGACTTCTTTACGGGGGATTAATCAAAATCGTCCGTGATAAAGATACTGAAGTTACTGATTCTAATATTGAATCTGAAAAGATAAATTTTAAAACTGATTATTTTGTTTATAACAAAAGTACTCTTGCTAATACTTTTTATCAAGTTTTAAATATTTGTCAGCAAATTAATGATATAAATAATAAATAAATTATGGAAAAGAAAGAAGATAAAACTTTTGAAGAAAAAGTTATTGAGTTTGCAAACGAAAGTCCTGTTAATGGAATATTAGTATATGGAATACTTAAAATAATTATAGTATTTATAGTTATACTAATCGCTGGTGGACTTATATGTGGTATTTGTAATTTGTTTAATTAATATGAAGATACTTGTACCTGCTGTTCAACTTTGGGAACAGAAAAATCAAATTGAACATACTGCTAGATGTGCTAGAATATGTTATAGAAGTGTAAGTAAATCTTCTGAAAATGATATTAAACTTATTAATTCTCTTTTAAGTAGTAAACATTTTAGTATGTTTAGACATTGGAGTATCTATGCCATTGTTGAAAATACAGAAAGAAATAAAGATATTCTAAAATATTATACTACCAATCCTTACATTGATTATACTATTTTTAGAGATAAAATATTTATTGCTACTAATAAAAACTTTATGCTAGATATTGAAAGAAATTTTGCTACTGATTTTGAAAATGATTTGTATAATCTTATAGTTGAAAATGAAGTAACAGGAGATGAATTTCAACAAGAAAAAGTAGGATATAATCTTATGAGATATACATTTAACGTTACTACTCAAATTAGTACTAGTAGAGAACTTAATAGAGTTAGTCCTAACAATATTTCTGAAGAATCCACCAGGTATGTATATGATGATGGAACTTTATGTAAGCCACATTGGATTACTAACGAACAAGCAGATGAATATACTAAAAAAGGATTTTGTAATACTTCTCCAGCAGTAACCTATTATTTGAATAAATGTCAAAATGACTTTAATAGTTATAAATATCTTATTGATTATTATAAACTTAATAAACAAGATGCTAGAGGTGTTCTTCCTTTAGATACTGCTACTATTTGTGCTTATACATATTCTATTAAAGAATGGAAACATATTATTAATTTAAGATATTATGGTATAACTGGTGTTCCACATCCTAATGCTAAAATTATTGCTGGTATGATTAAAGATAAACTTAATGAACTTGGATATGAAATATAAATATATGTATATATTTAATTTTAATAACGAAAAACTTATTAAAATTAATATTAGTGAAAAAGATGATAAACTTATACAATCTGATGCTATTAAATTTATAGAAAATCTAGGATATAGATTATCTAAAATAGCTTTTATGCTTTCTAATGAAAATTATGAAATTAATTATATTCCTGATAAATTTAAACATGGAGATAAAGTACTTTATAGAAAAAATAATGATGATACTTGGAAATTTGGTATTTTTGATGAATATGTTTGCGCTGATGATTCTGAAAATTATATGTATAGTATTATAGGTGTTGAACATTTACAAAAAGAGTGCATTCCTCTTAATGTTAATACTTGGACTTTATTAGGAACTAAACAACCATATATTGAATAAATTATGAATACAAGAGATATTAAATGTTTTATAGGTTCTCATCATTTTGAAGTCTATAAAGAAGAACAACTTACTGATTGCAGAGGAAATGTTATCGGTAAAGTTATTATTAATAGATGTAATAATTGTGGTAAAATTAGAAAAGTTGAAATAAGAACTAATGTAAATTTTTAAGTTATGGATAATCTTTATATAATTTCTAATGAACTTCTTAATATTCTTGGAGATATAGAAGCTAATGATGGAGAGATAACAGAATCTCAAATTGAAGAACTTGAGATTAAACAAAATGAACTTGAATCTAAACTTACAGATTATGTAAAAGCAATTCAAGTATTTAAAGCTAATGCTGATGCAGCTAAAGCAGAAAAGAAACGTATTGGAGATATTCAAAATAAGTTTACTAATAGAATTAATAGACTTAAAGAAAATATGCTTCATGCAGTTGAACTATTTGGTAATACTGGTAAATCTAATAAATATATAGATTTATCTATTGGAAGAATATATACTAAAGTTTCTAAATCTATTGAAATAGATGATGAAAGAATTAATTTGTTTCTTACATATTTTAGAAATTATTTAGTAAATTTGTGTAATAATGGAATAGTTGAAAACTGTGATAAAGATGTAATGGAATACATGCTTGGATGTATTAATGCTAATTATAAAGCTGATTATCCTGATACTTATGTTCCATTTACTATTGGTGATTTAAGATGTATTAAAATAACTATTTCTCAAACTGAAAGTGTATTTGATATGCTAAATAAATTTAGTAATACATTATATTTATTTGGTACAAATACTATTGATGTTAATATGGAAAATACTACTGATAAAGATTATGCTAAATTAGCTATATCAAATTCATCTATTTATGAAGATGAAACTGAAGAAAATGAAAATGAAAAAATTACAGTTGCAAAAGAATCTAAATCTAATAGTTTATGTATAAAGTAAAAGGTAAGCCGTGGGAATATTCTGGGGCTGTTAAAGTTGAAAATTGTAAGACTGCTGCTGATGTAATGTCAACAGCTAATCTTAATTTTGAAGTTGCTAAATGCGAACTTATTGCTAAAATGCCAACAAATTCTATCGTCGAACATGAAGGATTTGTATTTGGAGGAAATAATTATGTTCAATGCCCAAACGCTTATGCAACTTATAGAACTGATTATAATATTCCTTTAGGAATAGTTAAAGAAAGATATACTCCTGTTCAAAATATTGAAGCTTTTAGTTTCTTTGATGATTGTATTGGAAAAGATAGAGCTATTTGGCAAACTGCTGGGTTCTTTGGTAGAGGAGAACGTATATTTGTTTCTGCTAAACTTCCAAATGATATACTTGTTAATGGTGACCCTGTTGAGAATTATTTAGTATTTACTAATTCTCATGATGGTAGTAGCGGTGTTAAAATACTTTTCACACCTATTAGAGTTGTATGTCAAAATACATTGAATGCTGCTATTAAAACTTCTACTAATTTCGTTAGTTTTAGACATACTTCTTCTGTTCATGATAATATCAATATTGCTAAAGAAATACTTGGTATTTGTAAAGAAAAAGTTCAATTTGTTAAAGAACAATTTAACTTTCTTGCAAATAAACCTATTAGTGATGAAAATGCTATGAAACTATTTGGAGATGTTATTCTTACTGATAAAGAAAAATCAGATATTATTGCTACTGGTCATAATATCCAACAAATTATTACTAGAAATTATGATGCTATTTGTGATGCTAATATTAGTATGAAAAAAGTTAATGCCCTTTCTGAAATGAATAATTATTATTATGTTGGAGCTGGACAAAGAGAAGTACTTGGTACAGCTTGGGGTGTTCTTAATGCAGTTAGTGGATATTATTCTAATGTTGACAATGCAGAGAAAACTAAACGTATGGATACATTACTTTATGGAGATAGAAGTAATAAAATAGCTAATGCTACTAATTTATTAATGGCTGCTTAATATGAAAATAATTTATAATAAACTTATTCCTTTTAAAGGATTTATTGCAATAAATCTATTTGGAATTATATTTGCTAGAAAAGAATATAAAAATTGTTTATACAGGAGTGTTATTAATCATGAGAATATTCATACTGCTCAAATGAAAGAGATGCTATATATCTTTTTCTATATTTGGTATTTTGTTGAATGGGTTATTAAATCTTTTAAATATGGACGTAATTTAGCTTATTATAAAATAAGTTTTGAAAAAGAAGCATATAGTAACGAATATAATTATGATTATCTTTCTAAAAGAAAACATTATAGTTGGTTTAAATTAATTTAAATTATGAACAAAGAACTTATAGAAGAACTTAAGATTGCATCTACACTTGCAGAAGCTTTTCCAAATGAAAATCTAAGAAAAGTAATTTTTCATCTTACAAATGCTATAAAAGCTATAGATGGTAAAATTGAAATTAAGCTTAAAAAAGTTAATGAAAAAGTTAAAATTCCACGTAAAGCTTATCCTACTGATGCTTGTTTTGATTTAATAGCTACTAGTGTTGAATATGATACAGTTAATAGATGCTATATTTATGGGACTGGCATTGCTGTAGAAATTCCTGAAGGTTATAAAGCACATATTTATCCTAGAAGCTCTAATAGAAAAACTGATTGTTATATGGCAAATCATGTTGGAGTAATTGATTGTCATTATCGTGGAGAAGTAATGGTATCTTTTAAAGATGTTAATACTGAAAGTCTTGTTTGTGAAGCTAATGCTCCTTATAAAGTAGGAAATAAAATTGCTCAAATATGCTTTGAAAAAGTTATCGAAGCTGAGTTCAAAGAAGTTGATGAGTTATCTGAAACAGATAGAGGAGAAGGCGGACATGGTAGTACTGGTGAGTAACCATTTTATATAATAGTATTCCTCTACGGGGGAGGAAATTAAATAGCATGAGCGAAGCGAATGCTAAAGATAATGTTCTAATATTAACTTATTGTAATACTAATAAAAGTATTAATAATAGTAATGGTCGTCGCTACGCTCCTCCTCTTTTGTTTCCTTCCCCGTAAAGGACGGAACCAATTAATTAACCTTTTAAAACATTTATAAATTATGTTATTTCTTTTAATAACAAATATATTGCTAATAATATTATTGGTAATATTAGGTATCTTTATTCATAAAGATATTCATGCACATTATAGACTTTTAGCTAGTCTTAGTAAATCAGCAATGATTAAAATAGTAGATTGTACTAATGAAATCAATAAGCATCTTCATGAACGTACTGAAAACCTTAACGAAAAATCTGCTACTAATTATAAAGAAATAATTTGTCTACATGATTACGTTGAGAGTCTTGAAGCTAGACTTATATCTAATTTTAGAGATATAGATAAATATTTTGCTGATTCTAAAGATTGTCTTGCTGATATTAATAAATCTATTTGCAAAGTTGAAACTGAAATGCAATTAGAATCTAAATCTAAAGAAAGATATGCTACTGTAAGTAGTAAAGTTACTAGAATTAAAGAAGATACTGCTTCTATTGCTCAATATCTTACTGAAATAGACAAGAAGATTTCACTTCAATCAGAAAACGTTTTAAATTCGATTAAAACTTTAAAGACTAGTAAGTCATCATCTAAAGCTAAAAAGTCTGTTGTAGACAATAAAACACAGCAAATTTAACATTTACATAAATAAAAAGCCGGCTGAAAGTAAATCAGTCGGCTTTCTTTTTAATCATTATTATCTACTAGTATACCCATGAAGAGGAATAAAATCCAATTCATGGGTATTTTTTTAATCACTAATAACTACTAATTAATCAGGATTAATAGAATCAGCAATATTTTTAGCAACTTTAAGATTAAGAGCATTATCATCAATTCTATAATAACTATTATTTTTAGTCATATGAGAAAGTCTATCATAAACTCTAAGAATTGGAATATTACGTTTAAGTTTAACAGCAAATCTATTTTGACCTTTATAAAGTCCAGTAGTATAATTAGGATCAAATTCATCATCATACATAAGTTTAATTAACCATGCAGCAGATTGAATTAAGTCTTGAGGAGTATTCATAACAGCAATAGGACTAGACCACATTGTTTTAGCTTCAGTAGAAAGACCCCAAGGAGTATACATTTGAGCTTCAGAAAGAAGTCTATCAGTCATATAAAGACTAGTAGCAAGTAATTCACTTTCTTTAAGGTCATCATCATCAATCATCATATAAATACACATACTCATAAATAGAGCTGACATAATTCCATATAAATCACCTAGATTACGTTTAATATTTCTTCTTTCCCATTCAGGAAGTAATTTCCAATTTACATTGAAATTAAGAACAGTATCAATAGAAGATTTAATAACTTCTTTAATAGAAGCTAGAGCAATATTTTCATTATTATCAGCTTGTCTAGTTTTAATTCTATTAATAATACCATCAAAATCAGTAGTAAGGAATTTAGCTAAAGAAATATAACTACCTCTTTCCATGCTTCCTCTTTGCTCATTATAATATCCATTAGTACGCCATCTTCTCATAATACCAGGATAAATATGTTTATGATATTGCATTACTAATCCTCCCCACCATTCAGATTCAATTTTAGCAGCACCTATCTTATCATATACACCATGAATCTTTTTATTAACTTCAATAACTCTATTTCTAAAATCAGCAATATCTCTACCAGTAATAGTAGAATCATCTTTAATATCAACAAGACCGTCAACTAATTCAAATTGACTTTCGAGAGTTTTAAAACTATTAAATCTTTTTTTAGCATCTTTAACAGCTTTATCTCGTTTTGTAGTATATTCTTTAATAAGGTTTTTATCTCCTATTTCTCTTAAAAAATCAGCATTAAAATCTCTAGAGAAATTATCATATTTACGAAGAAGAGTTTTATCTTTCTTAACATTCTTTATAAAAGTATCATAATACATTTTTAAATCTTCTCTATTATCAAGTAAGCTATAAAGAGTTTCTTGTTCAGTTTTCCAAATATAATCAGCAAGAGTTCCAACTCTTTGTTTACCATCAATATCATTAAATATTCTAGAAGATTTAAGCATAGCAAAAAGAACAGTATTTTGCATATAATGTTCTCCAGCAGATTGCATACTATAAAGTCCATCTCTAATTCTTTTTACATACTCACTAGCAGTTTCATTAGGACGTCTTTCATTAAATGCATCAAAATCTACAACATTAAAATATTTAGTAAGACCACTTTCAAGACTAGTAGATTTAGGACTATATAAATCTTTAATCATGCTAACACTATGTGCCATATATTGTGCCTTTGCAGTAAGATATTGTTTATTATTGAAATATTCATTAGCAAATACTTCATTCATAATATTAGCAATACCGGTTCCAACATTGGCAATACCTCCAGTAACGTTAAAAATCATATATTTAGCAGATGTCATATTCTGCATTAAATCTGCCCAATTCTTTAGTCCACTATCTTTTTTAAATTCATTATATACAACTCTTCTAATCCAATTTTGAGCAATAGCATAAGAATTATTTTGAGCAGTTTCTTGATATACAGTATTTTCATCAGTAGAGAGTTTTCTATTTTCTTTAACTTTACCAGTTATAACACTAGTTTTATAAGCAGGATTATTTTTTAAATCTTCAAGAAGTAAATAAAGAGGATTTTTAATCTTTTGTCTGGCTTGATGTTCAACACCTTTAGAAACAAAATCAATCATTACAGATTTCCAATCCCTATCAAGTATTTTATTATCTAATTCAAGATTATGTTTTTCAGCATCAGCAACATTCTTTCTATATTCTTCTAATCGTTTTTCATATTCAGTATCACTTTCTCCATTATATCTAATAGGTTTACTATAAGCGGTATTGATATCTATATATCCTTTAGATTTTAATAATTGCATCATATCAAAATCTATATCATGGTCATGTAAATAATCTACTTGTTCAGACCATTTACTTTCTTTAGTATTTCTCCATTCAAGACCAACAGCTCCTAAAGCTTGACCAACATACCATCTAGCATTTGGAGTATATTTAGCTCGTCTAGGCATATAACCTTTAGCAGCAAATCTTCTACTCCCATAAGTAGTAGCATAATGATTAATAGTTGACTGAAAAAGATTAAGCATTTTTGTTTCTTTATCAGTAAGATTAGTTCTATTATTATAACTTCCAGTATCTACATTATAATTAACAGAATCTTCTGGATTATATTCAGCATTAATTTTATCTGACTTTACAGTTCTTTCTATATTATCATAAGTAGGAACATATTCATATTCTCCATCAAGACTTCCATTAGGAACAGTTTCCATTGTAGTCCAAACTGTAAGAGGTTCCATTTTATGAGTATAAGGATTATAAACATGATTAGCATCAAACCATTCATTAAATTTACCAGCTTTAGTAGCTTCTTTACTGGCTATATAATAATATTCATTAGGAACAAATCTTAAATCATTTTCAATAAGTTTTCTAGCCTCGGTTTTTTCTTTATCAATATATTTATCGTCAACGGGCATTATATAACCATAAAGTTCACTATTTGGAATAAAATGTCCTTCTTTGTCAGTAAGATACATTCCATTTTTATCAGTTTGAACTATAATATCAAGTAATTCATCATATTCTTTAGTATTTTTAAGTTGAGTTTGACCATAAGCAAATGCTTCATTAAAACCTTCTTGATTAGTTTCAAATTTAACATTCTTTTTAAACTCTTTTAAATCTTCTTTATTTCTTTTAGATTTAATTCTTCGAAGAGTTCTATACAACCTAGCAAGTTCTAATCTTTCATCTTTAGTAAGTTTATCAAATAAATTAGCAACGTTAAATCTTCCATTTCTATCTACTATTTTTCCAAGTATTTCATTAATTCTTTTAGTAGTTTGAAGTCTAATAGGATTTTGTTCTCTTTCTCCTTCAGCTCTAATCTTTCTATAAAATTCATTAGTAAATACAGGAAGACCAGCAGGAACATTTTTAATTAAAATAGCTTCACCAGCATTAGAATCATATCCACTAGTATATTTATCTTGAGTAAATTTTCTAATAGCTTCAATATCTTTAGCAGATAATTTTCTAGCATCTATGTTTCCATATTTGTCATACGCTTTAGCATTGGCTAATATCTCTTTAATAAATTTAGATTTACTATTAGGATTACTAATATCTCCTAAAATATTAAATGCAGCTATAACTTTTTTATTAGCTTCTGGAGTTAATTTATAATTACTATTAGTTTTAATCCAATTATAAGCAGTAGCAAACCCTTCATCTTCAAGTTTCATATCAATAGTTTCATAAGGATGCATAGCTTCATAATTCTTTATAATTTTAGTATAATATTCAAAAGTAGATTTAAAGTTTTCACTCTCTTTATAATCAAAATATTCATCGTTAAGAGCTTTTTTAGCTTTAATGAAATTACGAAGAGCTTCTATTCTACTAAGTGTTTCATCATCTTTAATATTATTATTAATATCTACGTCTGAAAGTAATTGATTAATTTTTCTAAAAATAGCTTTCTTTTCATTAGTTTCTTCTTCAGTAAGTTTACCATTATTATATCCATCTTTATATAGTTGATGAATAAGTTTCATATATTCAACATATTCATTTCCAGCAAATTTTAAAACTCTATCGGTAATATCATTAAGTTTATTATAATAAGTATTAACAACTTCTTGTTGCATATTTTTAGCTCTAAATTTATCTCTAGCTAATTTAGCTTTATAATATTCAATACTATCTTCACCATAAGTATCTTTGGCTTTTTGAACTGCCTCACTTAAAGATTTTTTATCTTCAATAAATTTATCGGTATAAGTAGAAATCAGTTTACCCTCTGGAGTTACAATATGGTCTATATTAAATTCTCCAGCAAGTTTCATAATTTCATCATATTGTTTTTCAAACTCTTTAGCAGCTTTAGGAGCTTCAACAGTAGTAGCTTCATATAATATTTGATAAGCATATTTAACAGCTATTTGAATTTGCTTATTATCTATTTCTGCAATATCACTAAATTGTAAGTCAAACCAATCAGTATCTTTAAATGCTTCACGAACATTTACTATCCCTTCTCTAACTAAAGGATTAGTAGAAAGTTTATTAGCAAGAAAATTATTAAATATTAAATCTATTGCTCTTTCAAGTTTGTCGTTATGCCTTACGGCGTTAATAGCATCTCTAATAGCTTTTATTGCTTTTTGAGTTTCAATATCTTCTCCATCAAGATTAAGATTAAATATATCATAAAATGCTCCACCAAACGTTTTAGCATCAAGTATAAGTTTGAGAACTTCAGGATAAAGTTCTTCATGGTCAAGCATATATTTATATAAATCTGGATTAGTAATATCAAACTTTTGTCCATCATCTGTTTTAATATTATTCATTTTATCTAATATTGTATGAGCAAGCCCAGTATAATATTTAGCAGATTCTGTATAAATACTATTTTTATTTTCTTTAATACTTTTAGAACTATAAGGATTAAGTCCTTGTATATTCATTATTTTAATAAAATGAGCAGCATCAGTATCAGTTCTATTCTTTTTATTTTCAAGATTCAAAGCTTCATAAATATTTTTAGCAGTTTGGTCTACTTTACCAAAATTTATATCTTCACTAGTTTCAGCAATACTACTAGTTGTAGCAAGCATTCCTTCATCTGCAATTTCTTTAGCTTCTTCATCAGTAAGTTGTTCAATTTTATAATATTGTATTCCATTAATACTATCTCTAGCATCTATTGATTCTTTAACTGCATTTTTATATTCAATAGGCAATCCTTCAATATTAGTATTTTTCAGTTGCAAAGCTTTAGCAATTGCTTTATATGCAGCAGTATTAAAATCTCTAGAAATTTTAACAGGAACTACATCATCTCCAATAGGAATATTTTGAATTATTTTAGTTTTAAATGGAATAAGATTAGAAACAGTTTTAGTAACATTGCGAACAACACCATATTTGCCTTGTCCCTCTACGGGGGATGTAACATAGTCAGCAATATCTTTCATAAATTTATTTATTTCAGCTTTTCTAGTACCGGTCTTATTATTAGCAATCTTTATAAATTCATTAGGATTTTCAATACTTTCAACAATATATTTATTTTTATGAGGCTTAATAGTATATTTGTCTTTAAGTAAAGCATATTTTCCATCTTTATTAGATATAATTTCTTTAGCTAATGTGGTATTATCATTAGCATTGTCTATTATAGCTTTATAATATTCTTCTGCAAGATATTTATTATTTTTATTATTGACAGAATAATTATTAACTTCATTTCTTTCGAGAAGATTAAGTGGTACTAAATATATACCTCCAGATTTTTCAGTATGTATAATTTTATAAAGAGTAACTTTTCTTTCTTTATTATTAATATATTTATTTACTTTAATAAATTGTCTAGGGGAATTTTCTTGTTCAACACCAATAGCGGATAAAATATTTTTAGTAGTATTATTGAAAGGTATATAAAGCATATCTCTACCAATTATATATTTGTTCCACTCATTAGTAATATTACTATTTCCAATTTTACCACTAACAGGTTTAGGAAGTCTAAGTTCTTTAACAATATCACTATGAGAACGAACAAATTTTGTCAAGAAAGTATCAAATTCATCCCCCGTAAAGGAAGAAGATACAATATTTGTTAGCACACTACTTAAAGTAGCACCTAATTGTTTATTAACACCATTAGTATTTTGAATAATATCAATACCATAATCAGATTTATGAGCATATAACGCATCATTAGTAATAATTTTACTAATACCTCCTTTTTTAAATCTAAATCCTTCAACAACAAAAGCATATTTAATTAAATCAACAGCTGCTGATTTAATAAGAGGATTAGTACTAAAGAAACTTTCTCTAAATGCTCTATAAACTTCTTCAATATTATTTGAAGAATCGTTAAATTTAATACTTTGACTAGTAAATCCTTTGTTTTTATATTCAAATTGATTAAAAGTATTAACACTAAGTAAATCAAATATACCTTTACCATCTTTAAAAGTAGATTGAATCCAAAGAACTTTTTGAGCTGGTGTCATCTTATTAAAAATAGAAAATTCTTCTTCAGTAGGATTATTTATATTATCTATTTGTAAATCACTACTAACAGTAACATCAAATCCAAATATTCTAGCATTTTCAGTATCCCAATAAAATGTATTATTTTGTTCATTTTCTTTAATTCTTTCACTATCATCAACTACATATCCATCTTTAGAAATAGTTTGAGGAGTATTAAAGAAAGGTATAGCATTATAAGCATCACTAACTAAATATTGATTATACTCTTTAGCTATTTCAGCAGTAAATTTACATCCTAATGCTTTTTCAGCATTACCATTAGCAATATAAAAATCATCACCTTCAAGTGTAAATAATTTTTTGTTAGTTTCAACACTAGGAATAGTAGCATATTTTAAAAATGCAGCAAGATAAGGATAAGAACTATTATTTATATTTATTCCACCAGGAGTCCCAATTCCTGGATATAAAGCTTGTATTATATTCTTATCTCCAACAAGTATTGTATTTGCAACTTCATTCTTTTCATCTGTTGCATATTCTTTAATATCTTCTATTTTATCTCTAGTTTCTTTAACAGTTTGCTTTGCACCAAACCTATCTGGATTTGAACACCTAGCAAGAGCTTCTATATTTTTAGTAGTATTATAAATATTTCTAAAATTAATAATAGTATATAAATCAAAAGCAGCTTTAAGATATTGTTTTTCAGTATCAGACAATGCAGAATTATTAAATATTCCAGACTCATTTAAGCGGTTTTCAAGCATTTCTCTATTTAAGTAAGTAGATAGTCCATCTATGCCATTTAACGTTGAAATTTCCACTCCAAAAAGCGAAATAAAGGCATTTTTAAGTCCGTTATTATTGTTTAACGCATCCCAAACGTTCTGCATCCGTTCATATTGAGAAATTGATTTTCCATTAATAGTAATACCTAATTCATTAGCAATTTCTCTAACTGCAACATCTATATTATTACCTCCAGCTTTAGTAAATATACTTTTGGATTTATAATAAGCATTATTAATTCTAGTAATACCAGGTTGCATAAGAAATACAATAGCAGTAGGATAATCTATACCAACATCTACAAGAGTTTTAAATGTTCCAAACGTATAATCATTTTCATTAAAAATAGAACCTTTTTTAATAGCATCGAGAATATGTGCAGTAGTTTGTGAACTATAAGGAGTAAGAAGTTTACCAATTACATTTCTATTATTAGCACTATTTCCTATTCTATTATGATGAACAATTATAACATTTCTACCTTTATCTATTTCATATTCATTAGGGTAAGCGTCTCTAATAATTTCTGCATCATATTTATTTAAATCATATTCAACAATAATTGTATGTTCAGGAGCAAGTCTGCTCTTACAATAATTATTAACACTATTAAAAGTATCTCTAGTAACAGAAAATGCTTTAAGTTGTGCTCCACTCATTGCATTTTCCATAAAATTAATTTGAGTGAAAGGATTATAAGGACTTTCTTTAACAGCAGTAGCTCCTCTTAATTTATCACAATATTCTTTAGCCTCTGTTAAATCATCAAAATTACTACGAGAATAATTCTCTTCTCTAGAATTAATATTCTTCATAATATTAATCATAGAATCAAGAATTACATTATCTCTAGCATCTTTAGATTGCTGGTCTTCTAACGTTATTTCAGAAAACTCATCAAAAGACATAAGTCCTATTTCATTAGCAGCTTTTTGTACTCTTTCAAAATAATCTTCATTAGCAGCTTTAACAAGTTCTTTAAACTTTTCTTTTTTAGCACTTCTAAGTTTTTCATTAAAATTAGTATCTTCTTTTATACCTTTTTGCTTACTGAGTATTTCAATTAAACTTTCATTAGCATCATAATAATCTTCAAGATTTATTTTAGTTTCTTCATTAGTTTCATCATTAATAATATTTTCAATTTCTTTATTTATAGCAACAAATCTTTCAATTAAATTAGGATTATTTTTATAGATAGCAATAATGCCTTTGATTCTATCTTTATATTCTTTAGGAAGTAATTTATAAGAATCATTAGCTATTTCACTAGCATTTTTCCAAATAGCATTATTATTTCTACTCCTTTCTCCATTAAGTTCATCATATATTTTATTATATTCTGCTTTTTTAGTATCTTCGTCTATTTCAGTGCGTTCTACTTTATGTTTTAAATTAGAATTTACATATCGTTCATATCTTCTAATAATACCTTCTTCACTTTCATCATTATCAAATTTAACTTTATGAAGATTTCCATCTCTATCTTTATACATTCTATAAGATATAGCATAAATAGAATCCACATCAAAGTCAGAACCTGTTTGAGTAACCCATTCATCTGGAACCATGATAGTAGAACCATAAACATCATTAAGAAATCCTACAACTTTAATAATACTAACTGATTGTTTACCTTCAGTAGGAATACGATAAGCTAATTGAATATCAAGTCCTTCTTTAGCTAATTGCTCAATATCTGTTCCTTTAGGAATAAGATTACTCCATCTAGGAACTAATACTTCAGCATAAGCTTCTTGAACAACATTGCCATTTTCATCAGTAATTTGAGGATGATATTCTAGTTGCCTAAGTTTACCTTCAGAATCAAGAGCTCCTCTACCATATCCTACACTAGTAACTTGGGCTGCATGCCAACCTGGAAGAGTTTGTCTAGTAACTGCACTATTAAAAATAGATTGAGCAATACTTTCAAGTTTAGTACTAACATTATTCATAAAGTTAGGCATAATAGGAAGATTAGTACTATGGTCTGGAGTAAGATATTCTTCAAAATTGCTATCCATACCTAATCTTTGAGCTTCCACTCTAGCCTTCTTATAAAATTCAGTAAAATCTAAATTTGTAGTTCCATCTTTAGCATTAACTATTGTTCCATTATTAACTTTCCAACCCATATCGTGCATAAGAGTATTAAAATCCATTTTAATATTAGAACAATAATTATTAAAAAACTTTTCTACTTCAGATTTAAGTTCAGGATGAGTATTTTTATTAATATTGTCAAGTATTTTCTTCATAATTTGAATACCAGCTTTATTTTCTTCATCCATCATATGTTGAGGAACATCTTGCTGTTTATATAAATATCTATAATAAAAATCTTCAATAGCAGCATTATTATTAGCTTTTATATCATTATTAAAATTAGTATTAATAGTACCATCATTATTCCAAAATGTAAGTACATTTTTCTTAGCAGCTTTGCTAGTTTCAGCAGTATTTATTTGGTCTATACCATTTTCTTTCATTATATTATACAAAGTTTCAAGTTCTGTTCCTTTTATTAATTCTGGAATAAGAACAAACTCTGCATTTTTGATTTGTCTAGGATAATAAGTTTTAGTAGTATCATCAAATGTCATATCATAATAAAAATTCTTCTGAACTTGTATTCTAGCATTAATTTTATCTAAATCAATATCTTCAATTTTTTTCTTTCCTTTTCTTACATCTTCAAGTTGTTCAAGAATATCTCTATATTCTTCTATTGTTCCATCGGCATATCTTCTAGCAATAAATTCGTCAATAGTAATATATGATTGAGCATCATTGACAGTAGTATTTTCTCTATATCCTTTAGCTATTTGTGCTGCAATTTTTTCAGCTTGTTCAGCAGGCATTTCTTTAACTAAAATATCATAAACTTCGTCATGAATCATTTGAGCCTGTTTACTAGGTCTTATACTATTAGTAATAGTAATAGCTTTAAAACCATTACGAGCCTTACGATAAACTCCAGATTCAGATTCAGGCATACTTAATTTACCATCACTTCCTTTACGGGGGAGGAGATATGGACTTTCTTGAGTACCTATAACTATTTCCTCTCCATTAAAATTAGTAATATTATGAAGACCACTACCTATTTCATCATTTATATCAAATCCAGCATAAATTTTTCCACCAGCTTGAGCTTCCTTTGCTCGTTTTAAGAAAGTTCTAGCATCTTTGTAAAATTTACTACTACCTTCAAAAATGCTATCAAAATTCATATTCATAATAGCATAATTCATAATAGCAGCAGTAACTTCATTATCAGAAATATCATTGTTAGTAAGTATTTCGTTAAATTCTTTAGTATTTTTAATAATATCAAGATTAAAATTAGTAATCCAATTTCTAGTGACTTCGGTTAAAGCATTATTAACATTTTCACTAACATTTAATACAAGTCTACCATTTTCTACAGTAATTAAATCGCTTCTAGATAAATCTATATACATACCTTTACGGTCTTTTTTAAATAGACTTTTGTCTCCTCCCCCGTAAAGGAATAAAGAATTATCCATCGCTTTATTAGCATCATAATTATCTAATTCAAAAAGTTTTTCAAACTTAAAGAATTTACCAGTAAGTTTACCATCTTTAATTAACTCTTTATTATAATGAGCATTATCAATAAGTCCAGTAGTATCAGTTCTAATTCTAAATATTCCATTATCATCAATTTTAAATATGTTATTAAGCTGGTCAATAAAAGTATTAAGTTCTCCAAGAAGATGTGTTCTAAATCCTCTAAATATAGGATTTTCTATATTAGTATTAACTTGAATATATCCTTTTTCTATACCTGTCTTTTTAATATAGTCCATATTAGCATCAAAAATAGCTTGAGGAATATTACCAGTAATAGAATAAACTTTATCGAGTTTTAAATTTTCAGCAATATTATTAGTTTCTCCTACAACTCTATTACCTTTAAGGAATATTACAACTTGTGTATTTTTATCTTTATATTGAAGAGGAATAACTACTTCATTAGTATTTTCATTATAATTAACTTGTTTATTGCTATAAACAATATTATCTATATTACCTTTAATACCATCAATAAGTAATTGATATAAATCAGTAGCTGAAATATTATTATTTTCATTTTTGTCTAAAGCTAGTCTATCAACTAAATCTAATTCAGTATCATTTACATTAAAATCTAATTTTTTAGTAAAAGTATCTTTTATGATTTTAATATAATTATTAACACTTGCAAGAACTGGACTAAACAATCCATCAAATTTGTACTTTGGAGCTTGAAGAATAAAATTCTTTGGAGCATCAGAAGGAGTCCTTAAAAAGAATCCACCAAGTTTATCAAATATATTATCTTTATCATCAAGTAATTCTTCAGTCTTAAAAGGATTTTGAAAACTTATAATTTGTGACATAAAATAATCAGCTTTAGACATATTATTATACATCACAGCTTTAGTACTATCAAAATCTTTAGCTCCATCAAAAAGACTATAAGATAATATTTTTTTAGCATTAGGGTTAACAGCAACACTACCATCAACTTTTCTAATAAATAATCCTTCAACTATTTGCTTACCTTTACTATCAGTAATACCAAAGAAAATAGGCTCATATCTATATTGTTCTCCTTTAGTAATATAATTTTTAAGAAGTTCTAGACCTTTATTAGCATCATCTTCAGTTCCATATTGAATTTGTTTAAATAAATTAGTAATATAATTATTTTTAATAAGGTCTGAAGCAAGATGTCCCTCAGCATTAGTAGTATTTAAATCAATTCTAGTTGCATTAAATTGAGAAAAAGCTTTAGCTAATTGAATTATAGGAGCATTTAATTTACTATAATTAAGTTTGGATAAATCAAGTATTGGAGCAACTTTTGTAAATGCAGGTATTACACCTTGCATAATAGCTTCTTCTGCAAGTCTTTTATCTTTATTAAATTCTCTTAATGATTTCTTGTATTCATCATTTAAAACATTAAAATCATCTATAAGATTACTAGCAGCATTAACAAGATTAATTAATTGATTAACAACAAATTTATAATTGTCTAAATCATTTTTAAGATAATTTTTAATATCATTTTGATTTACGTTAGGAAAATAAGCATAAATAATTCTAGAAATTTCATTAATATAATGACTTCTAAATAATTCACTAGCATTAGCAAAATTAGTATTATTATCTTTATTTAAAGATGATTGTAAACGAAGTAATGTAGCTTTATCATTATCTCTATAAACAGCTCTATATGTACTTTTAGCATTATTTAACATTTGAAAGAACATATAAGAAACTTTACTACTATTCTTATTACTTCTATCAAAAGAAATTCCATTTTCTCCAAGAGTAATCATTGTTTTAATAACTTGTGGATTACCAAGTTCAACAAACATTTTACAAGCAAAATTATAATCATTTACCATTTTATTGACCATTTGTATTAGTCCATAAAGTTCAGGTACATTTTGAGAAAGATTATAAATACTTTTAATAAAATCATTAACAGAAGCAAAATTAGCTTGTGTAGAAATTTGAGAAATAAGGAAATTAGAACCCATAGTCTTAGGAACTCCAAGTTCATTATTAGTATCATATCCATAATTAGTATCTCCAATTTTTCCTTTAGTATTCATTCTAAATAAAGTATCAAGATATAGTTTAACATCATCTCCAACAGCTTTATCAAAAGATTTATATCCCTTATCTATCCAGTTTTTAGTAGTTTGGTCTATATTTTCAGAATTAGAATTATCGTTATCATATTCATCTTCTGAATTAGTATCCATTAATTTTCCACTTTCTAAAGTTTCTTCAAAATCTTTAGATATATTTATAAGTCTAGAAGATTTAAAAACTTTTTTATACCATTCATTAGGATTTCTTTTAATATTTTGAATAAAAGCAGCAAAATTTTTGCTTCTATCATTTCCAAACTCATTAACTAAATTAACAGCAGCAACATATTTATTTACAGATAATACATTTTTACTAAGTTCTTTAAGTTCTATAATTTTAGCATTAATTGCATTTATATCAGCATTAGGATTTTTCTTTTCTTTTATGAGTTTAATAATTTCATTTTTATTATTCTCAAAAGCATTATTAGCTTCTTTAAATTTATTATATAAATCTCTAGCAATAGCGGAAGAATTAACAGAAACTTCTGCAAGTGATGGAGTTACATAATTATTATAAAATCTTTCATGAAGTTCTTTAGCAATTTTATTAAAAATATCAATCTTTTTAAGTCTTTCAGATTTAGGTTTATTAATATTATCTATATGAGCAATTTGTATAAGTAAAGCATTATAGTCTAATGCTTCTTGAAGAGCAGTTTCATTTCTAAATCCTCCAAGAGCATTTGTATTTTTAGCAGCTATATAATTAGAAACAGAAATCTTTTTAGTATTATAAAATTCTTTAAGAACTCTTCTTCGAGTATTAGCATTAATACGAGAATCCAGCATAGAGTTAATAGAATTTACATCTCCAACTTGTTTAATAACAGTTGAATCTTTTTTAAGAAATTCTAAAAATTCTGCACTGGATACGTAGCCTGCAAGTAATGTGGCTTTAACTTCATCAATACTTGCAATATGCTCAACATCTTTGAGCAATTTTCCATCAACATCATTCTTGACGGAAAGTCCAAAATTGATACAAGGCATAATTTATCTATGATTATAAGTTTCAGCAATACAATCAGTTAGATTATTATTACTTTATTTTGTAAAAATATTATGGATTGTAGGACTAAAAGAAGCCCTACAATCCATTATTTTATTTAAGCTGAACAATTTATTGGCAAATGAATTTTATTTCATTAGACGCCAGCATTTGAGCTATCATAGGCTTATCTGCATCGTCAAATTTGTTCAGATAGTCATTCATATTAGATATAGTATTAAAGCCATTTGGATTATTAGTAGTATCTTTTCTATATGAATCAATAGAAACTTCATCTGAAGTAAGTTGTGTATCAGGAATTTCACTAGTAACGCTATATAAATCATCAATATTATCAATATCTTCAGTTTCTTCAGTACTTTCTATTTGAGAAACAATATCATCATCATTTTCAACTTTTTCTTCTTTTTTAGTTCCAGTAACTATTTCATCAGCAGTTTTTCCACTCATTTCATCTCCGTGAGTTTCTGTACTATGATTTTCATTAATAGCATTTTCTATTTTAGAATCATTAGTTATAGTATCACCAAGTATTTGATATTGTTTAGCTAATATAGTATTATTATTGATATTATCAGTACTTTTTCCAAATAATTTTAAAAGAACTTCTATAATCTTTTGCCAAATGGTTTTCTTTTCATTACTAATACCAGCAACATTAATTTCTTCTCCTTTATATTCTACTTCATTAAGAAATTTAATAAGTTCAGCTTGACTTAAACTTTCAGTAAGCCATTCTTCTGCAAATATTCTTCTTCTTTCATTTTCAGAAAGTTTAGCCCAAGCAGCATTTTGTTTTTTAGTAGAAGAAGTAAAATAATCATTAGGATTAAATTTATTATTATCTAACCAATTTTTAATATTAATAGCACGTTTATAAGTAATACTACCATCATCACCTCTATTTATTATTTCATTAATAGCATCAATAGTTTTTTCATAAGTGTCAAATAAATCTTCAATTATATTTTCTCTTTCAAATAAATTTCTTTCATCAAATTGTTTATGAAGATTCTCATGAATAAGAAGTCTAATCAAATCATTTTTATTTTTAGTAGCAGCAGTAACTCCTTTAGGACCAAAAACAACTTTACCATTACTTGATTTAGCATTTGCCCCAGTCATATTTTTATCATAATAATATTCATCCGGAACAAGACCAATATTAAATTGATTTTCTCCTGTAAGAATTGCAATCTTTTCAGATTCAACTCCTGTATTTTCAAGTAAATTTTTAGTATTATTTGCTTTGTCTTTAGTAGCAGTTTCAATAATTTCTTTTGGAGTCATTAATTTAGTATCTTCTTCCTTTACGGGGGAGGAAACAGTATCAACTTTTATATAAATATCACTATCACCATCAACTCCGGTCATAAATGAGCCGCTATTAGTTTGACCTTGATTAGTCTTAAAAGCATTATTCTTTAAAATAAAATCAGCATAATTATCATAAATTTGTTTTTCTCCACCAATTTCAACAACAAGTTTTCCATTTTCTTTATAAATGTATCTATTAGAATGTTCATTTCCAATTTTAGCATTATTTGCAGTATAAAAACTTCTATTAAATTTAATTTCTTTAAGTAAATCTTCTACAATTTCATGAATAAATTTAGTATTAGGATGAATAGAACTTTTACCTTTTTCTTTATCTGCATTTTTATAAAAACTTATACCAGTTCCTTCTTCATTAGTATCTTTTTTAAATTTATTTATAATAAGTATAATTTCGTTGCTCTTTCCTTGTCTATTAATGATAATACCTTTACTAGTTTTAACTACACTAAAACCAGAAAAGAAATTACTACCTGTAACTTTAGGACCACCTAATAATTGAGAAAGTTTTTCAGCGGTTTCATCAAAACTTGATGTACCATTTTGAAAATTAGTAATTATATCAGTAAGTTCTTTTCTAACCGCATTTTCAATAGTAGGAGACATATTAATAGAATTAGCTTCTGTAAACATGGCTATTATAGGAGCATTAGGATTATCTCCAATAAGCATACCCATACTACCTACATTAAAACCAGCAGCATTTACATAAACTTTTCCAGTTTGCTCATTAATTATACCATTATTAGTAACAGCCATTACAGGATTTTTATCCGACATTAAAGAAGTAACTTCTTGTACATTACTATTTTCGTCTTTAATTATAGGAATTTTATTACCTATATTAGCAATAGTACTATCAATTGATTGAGTATCAGATTTTTTAAGTGCTTGTTCAATTTTAATAGTATTAATATAATTAATTACTTTTCTTCTTTTCCAAAGATTATAACTATGTAATCTAAATTCAACACCATTAGCAAATTTATCATAAAATATAATAGAACTTAATTGTCTAGCAATATTATTAACTTTCATAATATTTCGTCCTTCTGCCTCACTCTTATTTTCTATTTCATATCTAAATCGAATTAGAGATGTATTATATTCATTATCAGAAGTTAAATATTTTTGTAAAATAGGAAGAGAAAGTATACGTTTAGCTTCTTCTCTACTAATTTTAAGTTCTCCACTAGCATATCTAGATGCTAAATTATATAATTCTTTAAATTCATCAGTTTCAGCTCTAATTGTTCCTTCAATAAGTTCATCCATGCTAGAACGAATATTTCCATTAGCATCACTAACATCAAGTATATCTACAAATCCAGATTTTTGATTTCTTAATTTCAAAGTATTAAAATCAGGAGAAATATCAACAGTAGCAATAAATCCAATTTCTACTCCATTACTAACAATACTTAAAGAACTTTCTACAGGATTTCCATTTCTATCTTTACCATACATAATAGTAACTGGATTTCCAGATTTAGCTTTCTCCATTTCAGCAAAATATTTTCCATCTTTTTGTGTAGGAGTATTTATATGCATATAATCATCTATATGTTCAACTTTTTGTTTAGCTGTTCTTAAAGCTTCAAAAAATTGACTAGGATTATTGCGATATTTATTAATATTTATACTTCCAGCAAAAGAATATTTAGAATTAGCATTGATAGATATATAAGTTTGAATATTATAAAATATCATTTTGGCTTCTTCAATACTAATATCTGGATTGTTTATAATATAATCAAATAAAGATTCAATATTAATAACAGTTCTTCCTTTATTATTTGCTGATATTTTCTCAACTTCAACATAAGCATCTATCATATTAGTAATAGCTTGTTGTATTTCACTAGAAGGAATACTATCACTAATAGAAAATTTTCCATCTTCATTAGTACTTAATTTAGTTTTAAGAGCAAGTTCAGCACTAAACTTTCTAAATCTGTTAGCAGCATCACTCTGACCTTTTCTTTGTAATGCTCCTCCAATAACATTAAAAACTAGTTTAACACTATCATTTGATACACTTTTTGCAATTTCTTCAGGAAATCCTTGTTTAACTAATTCGTCAGCAACATATTTAAAAAGTTTATTAGCTTCATCACTTTGAACTCCTTTTTCAATAGCTGCATTATACAAATCTTTTTTATCTCTATAAGATTTTAAAACTATATCATTACCAGCTAATTTAGCTTTAGTAATATTATCCAAATCAAAAGAAGCAGCAATCTTTTCTGCATCAGCTTTAGCTTGTTTTTCTGCATCAGTATATTCTTCTGCAGGAGCTACTTCAATGCCAGGAGGAAGTTGTTCTTGAACTGAAGTCTCTTGACCAGCTTTAGTTTCCTCCCCCGTAGAGGAATCAGATGATTGATTAGTATCTATTGGCTTTGCAGCAGCTTCGTGCTCATCAATAGCATCATTAGCTTCTTTAGCTTTTTCTTCAGATACTTTAGTACCATCAACAACAGCTTCTTTTTCTTTTTTAGATTGTTCAGCCCTATCTTTTATAATTCTTTTTATTGCAGCATTTATTTGCTTAGTAAATTCAGCAGTATCACTGTAACCTATTTTAAGAAGTTGCAATTCATTTTTAAGTTCTGGAACGTTTCCTCTAATAAGATTATTAGTAGCTTCATTAAGATTATCTTGTTTTTCTAACCATTCGTTAACTTTATCAACCGCATTAGTAAATCTTTTTCTAGCAATAGCATCAACAAATTGATATTTATGTTCATATTGTTCTTTAAAATCTTTTTTAGATTTAGGAAGTAAACTTTCATTATAATCAATACCATCTTCAAGTTCTATTTGTCTTTTTATTAAATCTTGTATTTCTTGTTTTGGAGAAACAGAAATAGTAGTATCTTTATAAGTTTCAGTATTATATTTTTCAGCTAATTTATTATATCTTTCAATACTTTCATCAATATCTTTTATATAAGCGTCGCCAGCTTCTTTACTAATTTTGCCATCAGCAACACTTCTATTAATTTCATCTTTTTTATCTTCAGCAAGTTTTAATTTATCATTAATGTATTCCCAGCGTTTATGATTTAAATAATCAATATCATTTTCTATATTATCTGAAGTAGCATTAATATCATCTTTAGTTTTATTTAATTTATCATTAAGTGAATCTTTAAATAATTTTATTCTAGTAAGTTCTTTTGCTAATCCCATAGCAACTTGAGAATTATCAACATCTGCACTAGTAAATACATCTCTAATATTACCTTCATAAATATCAGCAACTTCATCCATTCTTTCCAATAGCATTCTAGATAATGAAGAATCAGAAGTAGTAGCTTCTATACCTTTATCTTTAAAATATTTATCAATTTCTGGGTCAGAAAGATAATCTCTAAGCAAATCATAATTACCAGCATTAACTGCATCAACAGTCATTTGTGTTATAAATTCATTAGTTACTTGCTCTTTTAATTCTTCAGCTTGCTCTTTAGTAATATTTTCATGAAGTTGAACACCTTCTACTTCAATAGGTTTTTTAGTAAGAGGGTCTATTTGATATTCATAAGGATTTTTTCCTTCATTAAGAAGTTGCATTTGCTCTACATAATTTTGAATGTAGATATTTCTATTTTTAATTTCAAGTTCTCTAAACTTTTCATCTGTAAGTAAAGATTTAGCATAATCTTCAGCGGACATATGTTTTTTATTATAAGCACTTTTTGCTTTTTTATAAAGATTACCAATTCCTTTACCGATAGCTTGAAAACCTATGCCACCAATAACTCCCCAAAAAGCTTGTTCCCAAATACTAGAATCAGAAAGATAACTAGCTAAATCTCTAGATTTAACATTTGGGTCTAAAATCATAGATGCTATTTCTTTACCTATTTCAGTTTGAATACCCTGATAACCTTCTTCAATTCCTTCACCTAATTCAAGAGCTTCAATACTAGAAAGAGGATTTTTAAACATATGAATTAAATCATCTTTTCTTTTAGAAAGCCAAGTAACTTTTTCAGCTTCTTTTCCAAGTAATTCTCTAACAGCATTTCTATTAGTAGCTCTAAGTGCAGCAGTGCTAGCTTTATTCTCAACACCTTTCCAAAGTGAACCAATGGCTTTAAATTGAGCAATATCCATAAGAAGCATAGCAAAATCATTAGCATAAGTTTTATCAGCAGATATACTAGATAAATAACTTGCTATTTCATCATCAGTTTTCCCTTCAAAATTAGGATTTCTAGAAATTAAATCATTCTTTTCTTCTGGAGTCATACTTTTAAGACGTTGTAAACTAGTATCATAAACTTCATTATAAACTCCACGTCCTTCCATATAATTTTCCATGGTTCTACTAAGTAATGCAGTAGCTCCTATTTCAGTTCCAGCATTGATAGCTTTACTTAAAGTGTTAGTATATTTACCAGCACTTAAAACTTTAGCTACTCCTCTAGATAGTTTTCCAGTAGCATTAGCTATTTTAGGAATTTTTCCAAGTAAACCAACTCCTTTTATAATACCAGTAGATGGAATTAACATACTAGCAGAAGAAGCAACACTTACTAAATTATTAGCCCACCAACCAAAATCTCCTAATGCCCAAGTAGCATTTGGGTCTTTTTGATAAATATCAAATCTTTCTCTTAATTGATTTTGCCAATCTTCTACTTGTCTAGTAAATGCGTTAGAATAATCATCTTCTCCTTTAGGTTTACCAATATTAGCAAACGTATCAAATAAATTTCCAAAACCTAAAAGAGTTCCAAGGACTACTTCATTCCCAACAGCCTGCGTAATCATGTGTCCTGTTTGTTCAAGCCAATTTTGATTATTAGCTCTTTCTTTATTAAGTTCTTCTTCTGTACTATTTGCTCCAACATAAGCTTTATAATCAGTATATTTTTCCGATGCTAATTCTGGGTTGATATAACTTATATCTTCGCTAAGTTTATTAGCAACACTTTTAAAAGCTTGGTCGTAAATGTCAGTACCTGGCTTATAATCAGTAAAGGTAGGCTGCTCTAGCCTACCTTTTTTAGTTTTTGGATTATAATTAGGATTACTTTTAACATTTCCTTGTTCAAGAAATTTACTTACATCCATATTATTGTCCTATTATATTGTTTAATAATTGTTTTGCATTATAAGCAATAACGTCTTCATCATTGCTTCCTTCAAGATTAGATATTGTAACAGCAATAGATTCTATCATACTTTGTAATGCTTCTTCTTTTACTGGTAATCCTGCTTGAATGTAATCAACAATATCTTCATATTGAAGCATTTTATCATATATAGTAGAGGCTTTATCTGAAGTAACAGTAGCAATTATTTCTTTATTATTTCCACTTCCTTTAACAATATTAAATGTTCCATTTTCATTCGGAATTAAATTAAAATTATCAATAGTAGGAATATCAGAAGTTAAACTTATAGGAGCTTTATTAGCCATTGATTGTCCTATTCTAACAGATGACCTAATAGAAGTATCTCTCATAAGTTTTCCAGTAATTTCATCATCATTAAATAATCCTGGAACTAAAATAGAAGTCGGAGATGTTTTAACTTCACCTTCTTTACTATATCCTTTAATAGTTATTAATCCAGCAGGTTGTCCACTTATAGGGTCTATAGCAAAATTTAAAGTTAAATCATTAGCATTACTTACTTTAATAAGCTCTGTAAGTTTTTTAGCTTCATTAGAATCAATTTTAGTAAATTGATTAGTTTTAGAATCAAGTTTATAACTAATATTCTGAACTAAATCAACTCCACCTTTAAGATTTTGTATTGCAGATTCAGTAGCATTTGCGAGAAGATTTTTATTTTCAGAAGTAGGATTTGTTTCAAATTCTATTTGTCTACCAAATGCTTTAGGACTAACATAAGCAGATGAATTTATTTCATAAACAGCATCACTACCTTGCATAATTATATTTTTCTTATTAGACATTCTGTCTACAAGATTTATACTTCTGTTATAAATATTAATTCCGTCTGGATTTTCATCTCCTAAAATAGGATATTCATAATCAGTTCCGTCAGCATTCAATCTATGAATAGGATTACTATTATAGCCTCCTATAATTCCTTTAGTTTCTTCAATTCCATTTTTAGCAGCTTTAGCAAAAGCATAATAATTATTAATTGCAGATTTAGGACAATCTATATAATATTTACCATTTTTATAGCCAGCATTAAATCCATAAGATTTTACTTGTTCAATACCTCCTAAATTAGCAATAATAGTATCATATGTATCTTTATCTTTACAATATTGTCTAATACCATTTGTACCAAATATTTCATTTACTCTATTATTCCATTTATCTTTCCATTTTTTAGAATCATTATCAGTTGGCATATCAGAACCTGTAGTAATAGCTAATAAAGTTTTTATAGCACCTTTAGTATCAGAATCTGCATTTTCTGTAATACTATTTATATAATCATTATTATTTTCATAATCTCTTAACGCTTTAAGAGCTTCATATCTATCAGTAGGATTTTTAATAGATTTAATATCATCTTTGATAGTATCTATATCTTTGTCATCAATTATATAATCATTACCCAAATATTGTCTAAGTTTTATCTTAGAAGTAGTAACAGCAGCTTGTGCTTGTTCTGGAGCAATATTTTTAGTAACAACTATTCCTGCTTTTGTACTTTCTGCATTAAATTTTCTTCCTAATTCTTCATCACTCCCACTACCACTTCCACTTCTACTTCTTCTAGCAAGTGCTAATTCATTTTGCCAATTTTTATTATAAGTAACAGAAGATTGAGAATTATAAAAACTAGCAGCATCATAAAAAGGATTAAGTCTACTTTCTAAATATTGTTCTTTAGTCATTAATATGCCATTTCTATCAGTAACATCATTTTCTTCTTTTTTATTCGCGTGCCATAATTGAACATTATAATCTTGGTCAATACTTTCTTTAGCGCCCGGAGTATTAGCAATAGCAGCTTCAACAGCTTTACGAATTTTATCCTTAGTAAGTCTTTGCCAGCTTCCAGTAGTAGTAGAAAATACAGCCATTTCTGAACCAGGAGTATAAGTACTACTCAAATTACCTTCAGTATCTATAAATTTAGTTTGAGTTCCACCACCACTTTCTTTAGCTGCCCATTGTAATGCTTGATTCATAATTTGGTTCATAGGAATAACTTTAGTAGGACTAACATTAGGAGTCCATCTAGTTCCGCCTATAACTTTACCATTTTTATCAATTTTATCTTGATAAGTATAAGGATTAAGTTCTTTATACATATCTTTATAATCTTGTGGCATATCCATAGCATCTATTTTAGCTTCAAACGCTTTATGGTCTTTATTAGCTTGTAATCTACCGAGTAATCCAGCATCAGACCCTAAATCACCACTTTTAACAATTATGTTATCTAAAGCAGCATAAGAATTGCCATAAATAGTATTATTAGCAATAGTATTTTTAATTTCATTTATTTTACCTTGTTTCCAAGCATCTTCAGATTCATCTAAATCCATATTAGCAATAGCTACTTCAAGGTCAGAAGCAGCTTTAACAGCTTCTTTATGACCTTGTTCAAGAGTATCGTAAGTCTTACTAAGAGTTTCAAGATTTATAGGACTTACATAATCTCTATTTATATTTTTAAACTTTTCCATATATTATTTGGTATTTTTCTTTCTTCCAAATGCTTTATCCCATCTAATAATATCTTTATCTGTAATACCTTTAATACCTAAATCTCTTAATATTCTAGGATTAACATTAGGATGAGCAGCAACCATAGCAAGTCTAGTTTGTTTATCAGCATTTCTTTTTTCTCTTCTACTTATTAAATCTTGCATAGAATTATTTATACCAGAAATTAAATTAACAACATTTTCAGATTTCTTTTCATCAACTGCATTTTTAAAAGCAGTAACAGTATCTTGATATTTGTTATAATCTTCAATATTCTTATTAGTAACTTCTTGCTGATTTAATTTATCTTGATTAATTAATTGAGTTTCAGTATTTTCTTTAGTTCCATAAAGTTGATTGGTTTGCTGCTGACCTATATTTCTAATTCTTTGTTTTCTAGCTAAAGCAGTTTTAGAACTAGCAGTATTTCCTTCAATATCTCTTTCATAAGAAGAAACATTTTCTCTAATAGTATCTAATTGAGGATTAATATTTACTTTAGTTTTAAGTTTAGCAGCTTGTCTAGCAATTGGCTGATTAGGAGTTTTAAGATTCTTTAACATTCTTTTATTAATTCCATAACCAATAAGATTACCAGCAATATTACTTAAAGTCCCAATAGTATCACCTAAAGTTATATTATTTTCTTCAATAAATTTTTTAATACCAGATTTAGAAGTATTATCATTTATTTTAGTTTTAGGAGCTAATGTATTATTAGGATGTTGAACTCTAGCTATATCATTAATTCTATTTACAGACTTACTCATATTATAATAATCTTTGTCACCTTGTCTATCAATAATTATAGGACTACTATTATTGTCATCAGAAACTTTAGTATCGTTTGTAGAAGGTTTAACTACATTACTAGAATTATTAATAGTTTTAGGTTTATTATTAGCAATAGAAGTTTTAGTAGCGATAGGAGTAGACTTAGAACCAGCATTAGGATTAGTAGAAGGTTTAGTATTCTGTATTGGCTTTACAGCAGTATCAACTTTTTTATTACTTATATTACTAGTATTTATATTATTAGTAATATTAGAATTTTTTCTAATAAAACCTTTAGGAGGATTAGGACCCATAATATCTGGTCCAAAAGGAGTATCACTTTCTTCTTTTATTCCAATAAAACCTTCTGGAACTTTAGAATCAATAGTATTTTCTTTAGAAGGAATATTATTTTCTTCTTTTCTCCAAAGAAAACCTTTTGGGTCTATTGGTCTTGTTAAATCATATTCTCCATCAAAAATACCAGAAACTTTTCTTTTATTAGTATTTGTATCATTATTACCAGGTTGACCATCATAATTTACTATTTTTACGTCAGTATTGTCTCTAGGACTATTAATTGTTTGTACAGATGGCTTTCCAATAGCATTCTTATATGCATCATAAAAGTTAAACGATGGCATCTTGCTAATTGTATCACTACCATCTTCTTCATTCATTCTGTTAACTTTATCGATATTGTAATTATTTACCCTAGTATTATCACGTTTTTCAATACCAAATTCAGCAATACTTCTTTTAGAATCCTCCCCCGTAAAGGAAGTAGATTTAAGATGTTCAACTCCACCAATATTAACAGTATATATTCCTCCTCTTTTAGTTTTCTGTCTAAGTTCTGGATATTTGCTTAATACTTTAGCTCTAACATCTTTTCTTCCATGCAATCCTGCAAGTCTTAAAGCATCAATAGCATCTGCTTTAGTAGGAATAGGATAACTTCTATTTCCTCCAGCAAAATCAGATTTATTAACATCAGGATATGGTTTTTTCTTAGAACCATAATCTTTATTTCTACTTAAACCTCCCATATCTTTTTTACTTCCATCATCTTTTATATTATTAACTTTTTTAAATCTTTGTTGTTCATCAAATACTTTATTAGGGTTTTCTCCACCAAGTAATTTTTCAGCAGGAGAAACACCATTAAGGAAAGGAACAGAACTATAAACTTTTAATTCTTTAGGACTAGTATGAACAATCTCATCACTTTCAACTTCAAGTCCTGTTCTAGGATTTTTACCTATATCAATACCACCATCTTTATGTTTTCTCCCTTTCATATAAAAATAATTATCTCCCAATGGAATTGCAACACCACCACGAACTACATTAGGAATAATTGTATTAGTTTTACGTTTCATAAAATTTTTATTTATTTTATTAACGAATTAGGCTCTACAATCAATTAATATAATATTTATGAACAATTCATCATAAATGAATAATTAGTTGATTGTAGGGCTTAAAACATATCAAATTTAGCATTTCTTGCATTTCTTTTTAGTTCCAAATCTTGCTTGTATCACTGGATTTCCATTAGCATCAACTTGATAACTTTTAGTAGCAAGACCATTATTAGTATCAATATTAAATCCATCAGACTTAACAATTTGTTTAGGAACGCTTGGTTTAGTAAGTATAGCAGTAGCAAGATTACCAATTCCACTCATAGCATCTCCTAGTCCTAAAATAGCTTTCTTTCTACCTCCACAAGCATAAACTTTGTTTCTTTTAAGTCTATCAGTATAAACTTTGCCACCATTTTTTAAAGTAATTCTTTTCTTATATTCATCAGCATATTCAGTATTATTAAGATTTTGAGTAACAGCGGCAGCTTGTTGGACACCTTCAGTTCTAACTTGTTCAGCTTGTTGTTGCCTATATTGAGCTTCTTCAGCTTTTTGTTTTTTCTTATTACTAATAATACTTCCAATAATATTAGCAGCAGCACCAATAGCTGCACCTATAAAAGCTTTACGTCTTTTAACTGTATTTTTACAACTCATATTATCTACTTAAACTATATTTAAGTTCTTCAAATTCTATCTTATATTTAGCAGAATCATTAATTTTTTCTTTAAATGTAAATTCAATAATAAAGAAATTACCAATTATTCTACTCATATTACTAGCCTTATTAGATTCATTATAATTTCTTAAATAGCTAAAGTTCCAATTACCTAATTCCCAATATGGTTTTTTATAATTGCCAAAACTATTTTTAGAACTTTCATTATCTACACTTATATCTAATTCACTAGTATTAGTTAAATCATTATAGACTTTAAGAATATCACCAGCATAAGGAATCATCATTTCCTCTACGGGGGAGGAATCATAGTCAGATTGCTTAGCAGTATTAACTTTTGACAGCTTATATGTAATATATTCAAGATATTTAATAATATCAAAATTTTCATTAATTATAATACTAATTTTTGATAATTTATTAAATAAAATTTTATTAGTATTAAATTGACAAACATCAGTAACATTATCATCATCAACTAAAAAATATAATTGACTTTTAGTATTATATGCTTCTTTAAAATCGTAATCATGAAAACTAATAAAAGATTTAGTATTATAATTATAACTAATAGTTGCATTTTTAACAACGTTATTTATTTTATAATTATATCTAATAACTAATCTATTATTAAATTTATCATTAGCAAATCTAACATTATAAGGTTTATATTTTCTTAAATATTCAATAATATCATCGTCAATATAAGCAAGTTGACCATTATCAAATCTATAAAACCTATTAAAATCATTATTATAAAATATGTAACCAAATTGGTCAACAATAACTGATTTATCATCTTGCAAACCACCATATCCTAAATCACTAGTAAATACTTCTTTATATGCAACTTCAAATGTATCTGATTGATATAATTGAATATCTTTATCTTTAGTTTTCATAGTATTATCTATGTCAAACATAAACATACTATGTTCAGTATGAACTAGAAATATAGTCCCTAATCCAACAAGATTAGTTATTTTACCTTTATTTTCAGTAATATTTTTATATCCTTCAATAGCAAAAGTTCTCCAACCATTAACTCTAGTTTCATCTTGAATAACATTACTACGTCTAATAGTTTTATCAAATCTATCTATTGAAACTAAATCTTCTCTATAATTTGTATAAGTTTTTGGGTCAAGTATATCTCTAGAACTTTGTTTATTTTCAAATAAATCAATACTATTAGCAGGAATAACTATACATCCAGGATAAAATTTATTATTGCTAGCATCTTGTCCACCTTCTTTAGTATAAAACATTATAGCTTTAGGAGCATTTTTAAATGATTTACTTTCATAAAAATATTCATCACAAACTGGGAATTGAACATAACTTACAAAAGGAGAATCATTTTCATAAGTATGAGGATGTTCTTTAGTAACTTCAGTCTTATAATAAAGTTCATTAGAAATGACTTGTCTAGCTTTATTGTCAGCATCGTTAAATATTAACCCTCTATTTTCATAAATAAGTACTCCATCAAAAGTATAATGACCATTAAGACCATTTTTAACAGTAATAGAATAAGTATCTGTATTATTATTTACATAATTAATATCAGTAAGTTTAATCAATGTCTTATTATTAGAAAGATAAATGTTTCTAGTGCAATTAAGTAATGTTACTCTATAAATATTAATTTTATTATAATTTCCAGAATTATTAGAAACACTAGTATCGAGTGTATAACTATTAAATAAATCATATTCATCTTTAATTTCAAGACAAGTGCCAACTCCCATTCTACCATCTTTAACATTATTTGCAACACATAATTTATAATCTGTTATAGGCAAATTGGCAACATATTTATAACTATCAGTTTGAGATTTATTTAAATCATGTAAATATTTAAAAGCAAAATTTCTTTGAAGAAAATCATAATTATGAATATCTTGAAAATCAAATATATTTATTCCTTCAACTCTTAATATATTATAATCAAGTTTAATAGAATCACCAATATCAAATTTACTACTATAAAATAAACAAGTATTTGATTTCTTATTATTTGCTGTATCTTTATTTGCGAGTAAATTATCAGAACTAATATCTTCATTATAATTTTGAAGAATTGCATCTTTACTTCTGAAATCATTTCTAGTAAGAATGCCAGTAACTCTTTGCATAGGCTCAAATTTCTCATAAGAAATATAATAGCCTACATATCCTTTAGGAACCTTAATACCGCTAAATGTAGGATAATAAATAGTATGTGCTTTCATTCTATTATCAGTAGTACTAAAAATAGGCTCATAAAAACTTTCAGCAAATGGTATTCTAAATAATCTATCACCATTATCGTTTATATAAACACTACATTGTAATTGATAAGGACTAACAATTTGAAACCATTTAGTATTACTATATTTATTATTAGCAAAATAGTCATAAGCTTTTTTAAATGCAAAAATATGTTGAACATAATAAGAAGTATCACTTGTAGAATAAGGTACTTCCCTACTTAATATTTTGGTTCTTTCATCAAAATTTTCAAATATTCTAATATCAGTTAAATTAACTGTATCGCCGTTAATATATACATAATTATCAATAGGAATAGCAAAATAATATTTGTCATTTTCAATTCTAGCTACAATGTATTCTTTATTATCTATAAGTACTTTATCTGTATTATCAATTCTATATCCATTAGTAGAATGACCATATTTATCTACAAAATGAATAAAGAAATTATATACTTCTCCTGGAATAAGAGTAGATTGTTGTTTTCTAGCATTAAATCCATTTTTGGTATTAATATATTGACTTCCTTGCACAATGCCAGTTTTATCTATATCTATAATAATTGTATCTTTTTCACCAATATTTATTTTAAATTGTAATCCACCTATAAGAGTTTGATGGTCATATCTATTTACTTCATCGAGCCAAGTAATAACATTATCTACTTTATGACCAATAGTTATAAGTCCTGCATTAATATTATGCTCGTTTTTATTAAAAGTAGAAGTAGTTCTATATGTACTTAATATAAAATTATCAGCTATATCACTAATTTTTAAATATTCAATATGATAAGGATTAGAAGTATGTTCAACAACTTGAGGATAAGAAACAGTAACATAAGTATTTTTATCTACTCCTAAATAATCAGCAAGATTTATTTTAGGAGGATTATTTAATTCATATTGATTAGTTGTACCATCATTTACAATAATAGCTTCATCATATTTATTACATTTATCCAATATAATATTTTCTCCAATAGTTATTTTTATATCTTTAGTAATATCATTTGGTATTTTATCATCACTAGTATTTTCATTATAATTACTAATGTATAATCTATTTTTATAATTTACAATATTTCCAACGTTAAAATAATTATAATTATCAATAACAAGTTCTGAAACACTAACTTCAACTAAATT
>ERZ1034719.161-NODE-161-length-46682-cov-12.328801_pt1 | contig 46682 bp, 36 predicted proteins | sample MGYA00520703_ERZ1034719 | MGnify/ENA primary metagenome ERZ1034719 (study PRJEB33766, sample SAMN09781716) | gut metagenome | biome: gut microbiome | host: Homo sapiens | place: Madagascar | study: EMG produced TPA metagenomics assembly of the PRJNA485056 data...
GTGCTGGCGACGGCATGGGAGGATAGGCAGCTGCCGGATCCCAAAGAAACAGTCATTCGACTGTTTCTTTTTTTGTTCCTGTTTTTATTTGCATTTCGACTATCATTTGAAAGGCACTATGCAAAAAAATATACACGTATTTTGCTTGACTTCACAACGTTAGTATGCTATTATGTGTATATCGAAAATCGAAGAGGGGCATGTATTTAATGGAAAAAAAGAAATCTGCAAAGAGAACTGTTCTTTGGAAAGTGATTCCCGGTTTTGTTATCGTTTTGCTCATCGGCTGCATTGTTTACCTTTGCGCTGTCGTGAAATCAAACACTGCCGCACGCATGGATTCAATGCGGTACAGGATTTTGTTTGATCGAGAGTGCACGGGCAGCGAAATTGTTAAGGCTGCGGAAGAGCGCGATTATGATATCATTGTGCTGACAGGCGAACAGGCGGAAGAAGCAGGCGAGGCCATTGCGCCGTTTGTTACCGAGAACTGCCTTGTTGTGTTTGAAAACATGACGCTTGAACAGGTCCAAAAGGCAACCGGGCTTGTCGAGGGGTTTTCGGATGAGAAAAGCAGCAGTAACGCAAGCATCGGCCTGATGATGAAGGGCGGCGCGCTCCGGTTGTGCGGCTTTGAATCCAAAAACGGAATTATTGACAGGCTGACAAACGAAAACGTTGCGGATGCGGCAGCGGATATGCTCAGCAATAATAAGTAAGAACTCGATTATGACTTAAAGCTTATGCTTCCAAACTGAAAGTGAAACGCAGCACGGCGGGGTTTTCCCTGCCGTGCTTTTTGCTGCAAAGTTTTCCGCAAGTTATATTTATTTGAGGAAATTATGAACCGTACCGAAAAATGTTAATTTGCCGCCTTTTTTCAGAAAAAGAAACAATCGGATACTTTTCGAATGTTGTTGACAGCCTCTGAATATTGTGTTAAAATGTAAATAATTGGAGCGCAATTTAAATTATTATTTAAATCATACTCCAAGGAATAGTTTTTGCAAACAGACGATTCGGACTCGGCTGCGGTCGCGGTATGAATGACGGAAACGGTGCAGCGCGTTCTCCGAAATCCGATGCTTGAGCTTGTGAACGATATCAGCGCTGTTCATTCGAATTGCGTGGTATAAAAAAATCATTCAGGAGGCATTATGAAAGGAACGAATTTCAGAAGAATACTCTGTATTCTCATTGCGGCGATGCTTTGCATCGGGCTTTTGCCCATCGGTGCTGCGGCGGACAGTTATGCGGCAGCAGCTGAACTTCGCAGTATGCAGAAGGTTCGTCGTGAAATTGACGGCGAGCTCTTTGAACTCGAAAGCGAACTTGACTCCGACCTGTCCGCTGTTGACACGGTTGACAGCCTGTTCGAATATCTTGACGGAGATTCACGAATCAAGAGCATCAACCGGCAGAACGGAACAACTTTCGGCTACACTCTGAAATCCGGAATGACCGTTGTGTATGATTACAATATCGTTCACGGCACCAGAGAAGGTTCCGAACCTGTTAAAATCGAGCTTTCCCCTGCGGAAGAGGTTCGCGGTATTTTGGATGACGGTGCGGTCACGGCCTCAAACAGGAATGTTGCCGTTTATGCGCCCTATTTGGGAATTGATGAGGGTGTCGGCACTTACTATTCGGAAACCTTCGCTCCCGTGATCAGCAGCTACACGGGCGGAACTTTGACCGTGTACGGAGGCAACGAATGTGATGTTACCGATTTGACAGAGATGTATAAATACGGCGTGATCATGTTTGACTCGCACGGTTTGGAATATGACGGGCTGAGCTATATTGCGATTCACAATGAAAACGGTGTCACGGCAAGCGATTACAGCAACGGTTGGGTTGTGGAACTTGCCGGCGGCGGCATTGCCGTGAATTATCTCTATCTGAATCACTATGCAACCGCAACCATGCCGGGCAGCTATGTTCACCTTGCAACATGCAGCGGAGGCAAGGACGGCAATCTGCTGAACTATTTCACTTCACACGGTGCTTCCGTTGCTTTGGGTTATGATGAAACCGTGACCGTTGCATATGATGTTTACATCTTCCAAGATATTTTGAACTCCATGCGCGGATTGGGCGTGTCCGAATGCTACAATATCGGGCAGGCACTTGACTATGCGAAGAGCCGCCGCGGTGAATACGATCCTTATTATTATGAGGATGAGGGTATATACACCCATCCCGTACTTGCGGGCAACAGGAACTGGTACTTCCCTCCGCTTTATACGGTGAACTTCATTGTTGAGGGACAGACTGCGGCGTTTGAATCCTTTACGGTAACAAAGAACACGGTGCTGAATCTCAGCGACTTCCCGACGCCGCCGACGATTCCGGGGAAAAACTTTTCTCATTGGAGGGGCCCGAACGGAGAGACCGTTACCGGAAGCCTGACAATAACAGCCAACACAAATATAATTGCTTCGTACACCGTTCCGACCTGCACCGTGCAATGGGTGGACGGCGCGACGGAACAGGTGCTGAAAACTCTGAATATGCCCATCGGAGATACCGTTACAGTAGAGGCTTTTCCCGAGCCGCCGGAGCATGAGGGCAAAACGTTTGAATATTGGTCGGTTAACGGTTCCGAATTTTTCGGCAGCAGTTACTATCTTACGGGTGATACGACTTTCCGCGCAGAATACAGCAACGAAGTCTACACGGTAAGCTTTTATTCGGGACTCACCGGCGAACTCATCGGAACACGCACCGCAGAATACGGCACGGAAATTCCACTGTCCGAATTTCCGAAAGCTCCCGATGCAGTCGGATACAATTTTGCCGAATGGCAATATGCGGACGGAAGCGCCGTTTCGGGAAGCATCAATGTTACGGAAAATACAAGCTGCTATGCGGCTTATGAAGCGAAAATGTACACGGTCAAGTTCTGGGATAATCACACCGACGTCATTCTTCGTACCGATACTGTGCCTTACGGAACAGTGATCAAGGCGGAAGATTTCCCCGAACACATTGAACATGAAGGCTATGATTTTAAGGGATGGTACGGCTACGGCGAGTTCCTTGACGAAGTTACGGTCGTGTCAAACGTTATAATCTACGCTACCTATGAGCAGCACCCTTATACGGTCACGTTCGTTGACGGTTACACCGGTGAAACGCTGCAATCCGTAACCGTGCTCTATGACAACGGCCTTTACAGCGACGAATTCCCCGTTCCGCCCGTTCATGAGAATGCGGACTTTGTCGGCTGGTATGTTGAAGGGACCCTGTTTGAAGGCTCCTATCTCAGAGTGTTGGGGGACATGACGGTTACGGCGGTTTACAGCGGGTTCGAAACACATACGATCACGCTTGTTGACAGCGATACCGGCGAAACATATGAGACTTACGAAGTTCGAGCCGGAACGGAAGTTGACCTTGCGGATCTGCCCATGCCGCCCTATCGTGAGGGAATGGTGTTTGTGGGCTGGCTTGTAAACGGCGAACTGATGGAGTCGGGAACCGTTATCGTAAACGAGGATATGGTCATTACGGCGGTATTGAGGAAAGAGACTTTTACCGTGAGATTCTATGATACCATGGCTGACAGCTTTTTTGTGACCATGGAGGATGTTGAATACGGCACGGTGCTGAGAGTCAGCGATTTTCCCGCGCCGCCCGTTCACGAGGGAATGGCGTTCGCAGGCTGGGATTACAACGGACGCATAATAACCGAAGAAACCGTAACGATTACCCGGCCCATGGTTTTTGCGGCGGTTTACGCTCCGCGCACGTGCAATTTGACGGTGATTGACGATTACACGGGAGAAACGCTGCTTGATACCCCTGTCAGTGTCGGCTTCAGCTTGGAAGTCAGCGAAATACCCGTTCCGACCCATGAGGGCATGGTATTTGTGGGTTGGTTCATCAACGGAGAGCTTGTCACGGATGAGATAATCACCGTTGAGGAGGACACGGTTATTCACGCGGTTTTCGAACCCGAAGCCCCCGTTATCGGCGATATTAACGGCGACGGCACGATTGGAATTGACGACGCGCTTATGCTTATGCGCTATGCAATAGGAACGGAGGGACTCACCGATGAACAGGTTGCACGTGCGGATCTTAACGGCGACGGAGCGGTTGACGTTTTCGATGCTCTGCTGGCTCTGAGAGCGGCACTTAACGGTGAACAGCCGCCGTGCATAAAACCGCAGAACACGGCGGACAAGGCGGAGGCATAATAAATCCTAAGAAGAATAACGTTTTGCACTAAAGCGAACGGCGCGGCAGGAATAAAATTTCCCGCCGCGCTTTATGTTAACTCGACCGTTGAGTCGTTTTATTGATGTTAAATCAAATATATTGGGGTTTGCAGTGCATATGCACTTGACTATTTGCGCTTAAAAATGTATTATACGACTGTAAAATGCGGCACACAATGTTTCTTTGTGTGCTTGGGTTATGTAAGGACACTTTATCATAATAATGAGAGGTCACAGTGATGGATAAAAAGACTCTTGTTATCGGCGTTATCGGCGCCGATGTTCACGCGGTCGGCAACAAGATCCTGTATCATGCATTCACCGATGCGGGTTTCAATGTTGTCAATCTCGGCGTTATGGTTTCTCAGGAAGAATTCATCAACGCCGCAATTGAAACGAACGCCGATGCAATCGTCATCTCCTCACTCTATGGTCAGGGTGAGCTGGATTGCCGTGGTATGCGTGAAAAATGCGATGAGGCAGGTTTGGAAAACATCCTGCTCTATGTGGGCGGCAATATCGTTATCGGCAAACAGCCGTTTGACGAGGTTGAAAAGCGTTTTAAAGAGATGGGCTTCGATCGCTCCTTCCCGCCGGGAACCCCGCCGGAAGTTGATATCGAGGCATTGAAACAGGATCTGCACGTTGAGGAATAACCTGCGGCTCTGATTGTTTACTGATTACGATTGCAAAGCGGGGAAAAAACATGAAACCTGTTCTTTTGATCGATTTCGGGAGCACATACACAAAGGTCACCGCGGCGGATGTTGATGAATGCAGGCTGTTGGGCACGGCAAATGCCTACACGACCGTTCAGTCGGACATTAACAACGGACTTTCCGACGCGCTTTCAAAGCTTGAAAAAGTGACCGGAAAACTTGATTTTTGTGAACGCTACGCCGCCAGCAGCGCGGCGGGCGGTCTTCGTATGCTTGCAAGCGGGCTCGTTCCGGAACTGACGGCGGAAGCCGCAAAGTGTGCAAGCCTCGGTGCGGGCGCAAAGGTGCTGAAGACCTACGCCTTCAAGCTCAATGAGGATGATGCGGACGAGATAAAGGCGATAAATCCGGATATTTTCCTGCTTGTCGGCGGCACGGACGGCGGCAATACCGACTGCATTCTGCATAATGCGCACGTGCTTGCGGATATAGGCGGAGATTTTCCCGTCATAATTGCGGGCAACCGAAATGCCGTGCGGCAGTGCGAGCGCATTCTCGAAGGACGCGAAGTGCACATTTGCGAAAATGTTATGCCGAAATTCGGCACGCTTAACATTGAGCCGACCCAGAAAGAGATTCGCGAAGTTTTCCTTAAAAGAATCGTGCAGGCAAAGGGACTTACCAAGGCGAGCGAACTTATTTCCGGCATTATGATGCCGACGCCTTCCGCAGTTATGGCGGCAATGAAGCTGCTTGCGGAGGGAACGGATAATTCCCGCGGGCTTGGGGAACTTGTTGCCGTTGATGTCGGCGGCGCAACAACGGATGTTTATTCCGTTGCAAACGGAATGCCGACCGACCCGCGAACCATGCTCAAGGGTTTGCCCGAGCCGTATATCAAGCGCACGGTTGAGGGTGATATCGGCATGAGATACAGCATTCGCGGAATTGTGGATGCGGCGGGAATAAAAACGATTGCAGAGCTTGCAGGCATGAGCGAGGCGCGTGCGGAGGAAATCATCAGTATGTTTGCCGCAAACACGGACCTTTTGCCGACGGACGATGAAACCGAACGGTTGGACGAAGCTCTTGCATGCATGGCGGTGCGCACGGCGGTGACAAGACATGCGGGCCGCATCGAAGAAGCATATTCAATGATGGGCACGACCTATGTTCAAACCGGCAAGGATCTGCGTAAAGTGCAGAAGCTCGTTGTCACGGGCGGTTCACTGATTCACACAACAAACACGGCAAAGATCGCGTCATTTGCGCTCTATGACCAAAAGGAGCCGACATCGCTGAGGCCGCTCAGGGCGGATGTGCTTGTCGACAGAAAATACATTATAGCCGCAATGGGTCTGCTTTCCGAAAAATATCCGGAACAGGCGTTGAGCATAATGAAACAAGAACTATGCAGAGCCTGACGAAAACAGGTTCGGTGCCGAACCTGCCTTCAGGCGATTTCCCAATAAAAGAGGAGCATTTAAACAATGAACAACCCCAATATCAAAAACAAGCGCATTCCCGATGACGAATTCAACGCGATCCGTGCCGACGTGCTCAAGCAGTGGCCGACCGGCAGGGAAGTTGATCTTAAAGAAGCCATCGAATACCACAAGGCCATGCCCGCTCACAAAGTTTTTTCAAAAAAACTTGTTGAAGCAAAGGAAAAGGGTATCACTTTGATTCAGCCGCGTGCGGGCGTTGCGCTGATTCCCGAACACATCAAGCTGTTGACTTATCTTCAGGATAACGGCGAAGCCGATCTGCTTCCGACAACCATTGACAGCTACACCCGTCAGAACCGCTATGAAGAAGCCGAAAACGGCATAAAGGAGTCCCAACGGCTCGGCCGTTCCCTGCTTAACGGCTTTCCCGCCGTCAATCACGGCGTCGCGGGCTGCCGTATGCTCATTGAAGCATTGAACACTCCCATTCAGGTGCGCCACGGCACACCCGATGCGCGCCTTTTGACCGAAATTGCCTATGCGGGCGGTTTCACAAGCTATGAAGGCGGCGGAATTTCCTATAACCTGCCCTATGCAAAGAGCGTCCCGATGGAGGAGACGATCCGCGATTGGCAGTATGTTGACAGGCTTACGGGCATCTACGAAGAAGCGGGTGTTTCCATTAACCGTGAACCCTACGGTCCGCTTACGGGAACTCTTGTTCCGCCCTGCGTATCCCATGCGGTTGCGATTATTGAGGCTTTGCTTGCGGCAGAGCAGGGAGTTCGCAATATCACCGTCGGCTACGGCCAATGCGGCAACCTTGTTCAGGATGTTGCGGCTATCCGCACCCTTGAAGAGCTGACAAACGAATACATGCATAAATACGGCTATGATGATGTTATCATAACCACGGTTTTCCATCAGTGGATGGGCGGTTTCCCGCAGGACGAAGCGAAGGCATTCGGCGTCATTTCCTGGGGCAGTGCAACCGCTGCACTCTCAAAGGCAACGAAAGTCATCGTAAAAACTCCGCATGAAGCGGCGGGTGTTCCCACAATGGAAGCAAACGCACAGGGTCTGCGCTGCACAAAGCAGGTCATCAGCATGCTTTCCGACCAGGTTTGCACCGCAGCCAACCTTGAGGAAGAAAAAGATATTATCCGCAGAGAGACGCGCTGCATTGTCGATAAGTGCTTCGAACTGGGCGAAGGCGACATCGCGATAGGTTCCGTTCGCGCTGTGCTTGCGGGCGTTCTTGATATTCCGTTTGCGCCTTCCCGCTACAATGCGGGCAAAATGCTTCCCGCACGCGATAACGATGGTGCGATCCGCATTCTCGACATGGGTGCGCTGCCCTTCACCGATGATATCAAGGCGTTCCATCGTGCAAAGATCGAAGAGCGTGCAAAGGCCGAAAAGCGCAATGCAACCTTCCAAATGGTCATTGACGATGTTTACGCGATCAGCAAGGGTCGTCTTGTCGGAAGGCCGCAGGCTCTTCGCAGATAAACGAACGCAAATCGGCTTCGGCTGAAAATGCACGGCGGCGCGGAATGCTTTCGTGCCGCCCGAATACTTAAATTTCATTTTCGAAATAAAATTTTGAAGAACTGAAAGGATACTTTTATGAAAATTATCGATGTTATCTGCTCCGCAGGCAGAACAGGCTTCTATTTTGACGATCAGCGCGCCATTAAAGCGGGCGCAAAAAGCGACGGCGCCGCATACGTCGGCGAACCCAAAACCCCCGGCTTTACCTCCGTTCGTCAGCCCGGTGAGTCCATCTCCGTGATGCTCGTTCTTGAGGACGGCCAGATTGCATACGGCGACTGCGCTGCCGTTCAGTACAGCGGCTGCGGCGGACGCGATCCCCTCTTCCTTGCAAAGGACTTCATTCCCGTTATCGAAAACTATATCAAGCCCGAACTCATCGGCAAAGAGGCGGACAATTTCCGCGCACTTTCCGAAATGGTCGAATCCATCCATGTTGACGGCAAACGTCTGCACACCGCAATTCGCTACGGCATGACTCAGGCGATTCTTGACGCTGTTGCAAGGTCCACCGGCAGAATGATGTGCGAAGTTGTTGCGGACGAATACGGCTGCACCATTTCCGACAAGCCCATTGATATTTTCACCCAGTCCGGTGACGATCGCTACACCAATGCGGATAAAATGATTATCAAGGGCGCACAGATTCTGCCCCATGCGCTTATCAACAACGTTAAGACCAAGCTCGGCGAACACGGCGAACTGCTCGAACAGTATGTTGCATGGCTGCGTGACCGCGTACTTCAGCTCCGCACGGATGAAAATTACAACCCGATTTTCCACATTGACGTATACGGCACAATCGGTGCTGCATTCGGCAACGATAACTACAAGGCAATGGCTGATTACATGGCGCGCCTTGAAGAAGCCGCAAAGCCCTTCCACCTCCGCATTGAAGGCCCCATGGATGTTGAAGACCGCGAAAAGCAGATGCGCGCGCTTGCAGCAATCACCAAGGAACTTGACGACCGCGGAATCAACGTTGAGATCGTTGCGGACGAATGGTGCAACACTCTTGAGGACATCAAGTACTTTGCCGACAACAAAGCGGGTCACATGGTTCAGATAAAAACTCCCGATCTCGGCGGCATCAACAACACGATCGAGGCTGTTCTTTACTGCAAAGAAAAGGGCATCGGCGCATACCAGGGCGGCACCTGCAACGAAACCGACCGTTCCGCACAGGTTTGCACCCAGTGCGCAATGGCAACCCAGCCCGTTCAGATCCTTGCAAAACCCGGCATGGGCGTTGACGAGGGCTATATGATCGTTTATAACGAAATGCAGAGAATTCTTGCGGTTCGCAGGGCAAAACAGGCAAAATAAGCCTTAGCGGCAAAATCCGAAAAAAACCATAAAAAGCGGCTCGCCCCGACACATTGCAAAATGCAAACGGGATGAGCCGCTTTGATTATTTCGATTCCTTGTGAATGCAAAGGAACCGTTGTTTTGCCGGCAAAGGCCGATTGAAGAAGTGCTTCAAAAAATCACCGCAGACATGATTCTGCCTGCGGCGATTCGGACACTTTGGTTTCACATTAGACGCAAACAGACTGCCGCACTATAGATAAAGTGCAATTGCGTGCGAACGACAATAAACAATAGATTGCCGCAAAAGTATGAAAAGTCATATTCTTAATCCCAATTCTCCTCGGAGGGATCCAACGGAGAGAGGCTGCTTTCAGGAAAAATCGTCAGCTTCTCGACCAAACGGACTTTGTTCGATTGAAGCAGTGCCTGAGCCTGCGCACCTGTCAGCGTCAGTTTAACTCCGTATATGCGATACCTGCCTTGCTCCATTGCTTGTTTCAACATGACAAAGTTATCATGGAATTCCTGCAAGTCAGCCAAGTCTTCTGCCAGCTGAAAGTCTGTGTCATCGCTGCTGTAGGAGCTTCCGGGGACTTTAATATCGGATGTGTCTATATCCTTGCCGAATGTGTCAACAGGGGGCTGCGTAACAAAAGGCTCGACAGTCTCATCATACATATAAGACTCCCGAATTTCCGCAGCCTGCTGATCATAACTGTCCAACTCGGAACAGATGCTGTCGTAAGTGTCCGCATAACACTCGGCGGCAAGCTGCGCCGCCGTTTTGCCTTCACAGTCGAGATAACCGCCGTACATCGGGTCGTCAACGCCTTCGGTTATACAGTCGTATACCTGAGTGAAGCCACTGCAGCCGGTGAAGAGCTGCGTAAACTCCTCCGTTGTAACACTGTCGAGCGAGACAAGAACGGTATAGGTCTTGTTCGGGTTTTTGCTGAATTCTTTGTAACATGACTGCGCATATTCAATGCGCTCCTGCGTGTTGTGAATCATTTGCTCTTCCGGGTCTATGCGCTTTTTAAAGGCCTTGTAAAAGAAGAACACGCCGACTGCCAATGCCGCCGCAAGCACAACGGCAAGGGCTGGAATGAGAAATTTGCGTTTTGATTTCATAAGATTTAACCTCCTGTCATGAAATCGTCGAGCGGGGGAAAAACAATGCCGTGAGCGGACAACCGAAAGATTGTTCGGCGGTAAACACGAAATTACGCGGAGAAAATCAAATGCGCTGTCCTTGCTCCTTCCCAGTATAACACATATACCCGATATTTGACAACAAAAAACAAGGCATTAATAAAATATATCAACTGCACAACAGAGATATTTCAACGGATATTAAAACGCCAAAAAGAAAAATCACCGCAAACATGATTCTGCCTGCGGCGAAAATATCAAAAGCAAAAAAAGCGGAACAATCATTTTCAGCGGGCAAACTGACTCTCGTAAAGTTTTTTATAAAAACCGTCGGCGCGGAGCAATTCATCATGAGTTCCGCTTTCAACTATGCGCCCGCTGCGCATAACAAGGATAATATCCGCTTCGCGAACGGTTGAAAGCCTGTGCGCAACGATAAAGCTTGTTCGGCCGTGCATAAGCTTTGCAAAAGCATCCTGAACGAGAAGCTCCGTGCGCGTATCAATGGAAGAGGTAGCCTCGTCAAGAATCAGCATCGGGGGATTCAAAAGCATAACGCGTGCAATGCAGAGGAGCTGCTTTTGCCCTTGGGAAAGGCTGCCGCCCGCTTCGTCAAGTACGGTGTCGTAACCTTTCGGAAGACGCATTATGAACCCGTGCGCGTGACAGGCCTTTGCGGCGGCGATGATTTCGTTTTCCGCTGCCTGCGGCCTGCCCATTGCAATGTTTTGCCGAACGGTTCCCGCCTGAAGCCATGTTTCCTGAAGAACCATGCCGAATTTTTTGCGCAGCTCATGGCGGGGCATGGAACGGGTTTCCACTCCGTCAATAAGAATTTCACCTGAGTTAACGTCATAGAAACGCATAAGCAGGTTAATAAGCGTCGTTTTGCCGCAGCCCGTCGGGCCGACGATTGCAACGCGCATTCCGCTTTTTACCTCAAGCGAAAAATCGCGGATCAGCTCCGTGTCGGGCGTGTAGGAAAAACAAACATTGCGGAAACTGACATTGCCGGTGCTTTCAGCCTTTTCATTGCGTTGAGCAGGGTTCGGCGCAGCGGCGGCATCGACTTCCGCAGGGGTGTTGATAAGCTCAAACAGCCGCGCCGCACAGGCAAACGCGCCCTGCAATTCCGTAATAACTCCGGAAATTTCGTTGAACGGCTTTGTGTATTGGTTGGCATAGCTTAAAAAAGCGGAAAGTCCGCCGACGGTCAGCCCGCCCGCAAGCACGGAAAATGCGCCGGAAACGGCAACACCTGCGTAGATAACGGCGTTCACAAAGCGCGTACACGGATTTGTGAGAGAGGAAAAGAATACGGCGCGGAGGGAAAACTTTTGCAGCTTCTCGTTAACTGCATTAAAGCGTTCTTCTGCGCGGGCTTCGTACGAAAATGCACGGATGAGCTTTTGTTCGCCGATGAATTCATCGATCAGCGCAGTTTGCTCCCCGCGGGTCTCGCTTTGTTTGCGGAACATGGAGTAGGTTCGCTTGGAAATAAAGCTTGCGACCGCAAGCGAAAGCGGCGTCACGGCAACAACAACAAGGGTTATCAGCGGGTTGACGGTGAACATGAACACTAGTGTGCCGATAATGGTCATAATCCCCGTGAACAATTGGGAAAAGCCCATCAAAAGCCCGTCCGCAAGCTGATCGGCATCGCTGAGCATACGGCTCACGGTTTCGCCCGCCGGGTGCGAATCGAAATAGGCGAGGGGCAGTTTTTGAATGCGGCGGAATGCTTCTGCACGGATATTGCGAACGCAGCCGTAGGTTATGCTGTTGTTGCAAAGGCTCACAAGCCATTGAGAAAGTGCAGCTCCCGCCGCAGCTGCACCGAGTTTCAGCAAAAACGGTGAGATCTCGGCAAAGTCAACCCTTCCCGCGCCGATGATGCAGTCAATAATTTTTCCGGCGAGAACGGGGATCAGAAGCGTTAAAAACACATACACGAGCGAAAGCCCGAGTGAAAGCGCGAATTTAAAACGATAAGGTTTCAGCCGGCGCAAAAGCTCCGCAGCGGTGCCGCGTCCCGCTGAATCGAGTGTAAAACGTAATTCTTCTGAGTGCGCAGATTTTCCTTTTTTGTTTAAACCGTTTTTGCTCATTTTGCCGCATCTCCTTCGGGTGTGTTGTTCGGAATGCTGAGCTTTGCCGCTTCGTCCGGGAACTGAGAGGCATAAATCTCGCGATAAACAGCGCAATTGCGCAAAAGCTCTTCATGCGTGCCCTGTCCGACGGCGCGCCCTTCATCCAGAACGATTATGAAATCCGCAAACATGACCGAGGCCGCGCGTTGGGACACTATGAAGGTCGTCGGCGCGGGGGAAAGCTTTCGAATTGCGGCGCGGAGTTTTGCATCCGTCGCAAAGTCCAGAGCGGAAGCACTGTCGTCAAGAATCAAAATTCTTCCGCCGTGAACAAGGGCGCGCGCAATGGACAGCCTTTGTTTTTGCCCGCCGGAAAAATTGCTGCCGCCGCGCAAAACGGGTTCATCAATGCCGTTCGGCTTTGTGCGGACGATTTCCGCCGCCTGAGCGGTTTTAAGCGCCGAAAAAAGCTCCGCTTCGGAGGCATTCGGGTTGCCCATTAAAAGGTTGCTGCGAATCGTGCCCTCGAAAAGCACTGCTTTTTGAGGAACAACGGAAACTGCGGAGAGCAGTGCGGCGCGGTCGTATTCATCCGCATTCACGCCGTCAATAAGCACCTGCCCCTTTGTTGCGCTGTAAAAATTCGGAACAAGGTTCACAAGCGTGCTTTTTCCGCTGCCGGTGCCGCCGATAATGCCCACGGTCTGCCCGGGTTTTGCAAAAAAGCTTATGTCGAACAGAGCTTCCGCTCCGGCGTTTTTGTATTCGAACGATACGTTTTTAAATTCCACACTTCCGCAGGGCGAACCGTTCGCAGGCAGCTTATTGCCGCCGTGTGCGCCGCTGTCAAGCTGCATGACTGCCGCAACTCTGTCCGCACAGGCGAGGGATTTTGTGATGGTTATGAACAAATTGGCCATTTTTATCAGTTCAACAAGAATCTGCGCCATAAGATTATACAGCGCAACGACCTGCCCCTGAGTCAGAGAGCCGGAATTAACTCGAATTGCACCGCTTTGCAAAAGAATTATAACAGCGGCGTTGATAATTATCAGTGTGAGCGGGTTCATCAGCGCGGAGAGTTTGCCCGCGTTGATTTGAAGACCGAGGAGCTTTCCGCTTCGACTGTCAAATGTTCGAAGCTGCTCTTCCTCACGGCAAAAGGCACGCAGAACACGAACGCCCACAAGGTTTTCGCGCACGGTGCCGGTCACGCTGTCCAACTCCGCCTGAACTTTTCGGTATTTCGGGATGGATGCCAGCATGATCGAAAAAACAACGGCGCAAAGCAGCACTATAACGCCCGCAAAAATGAGTGCGCAGCGTGTGTCGATTGTGAACGCCATTATCATTGCACCGAAAACAACAAACGGGGAGCGCAGAAGCAGGCGCAGAGAAAGGTTGACGCCCGTTTGAATCTGATTGATATCGCTTGTCATGCGCGTTATCAGTCCGGAAACGCCGAGAGTATCAAGCACGGTGTAGGAAAAACTTTGGATTTTTTTCAGCAGAGCGGCGCGAAGGTCGGTGCAGAAGCCGATTGCAGCCTTTGCCGCGAAAAATTGTGCCGTTACGGAACAGAGCAGGCCGACCGCCGCAAGTGCCGGAAGCAAAAGCCCCATATTAATAATGAAGCTTTTGCTTTTGCCGTCAATGCCGTTGTCAATAATTGCAGCAACGATGAGCGGCACAAAAAGCTCAAATGCTGCTTCCAAAAGTTTGAAAAGCGGAGCCAGAATGCATTCCTTTCGGAACTTTTTCATGTATATCAAAAGTTTCTTCATTTTCACTTCCACCTTTGCATTCAGCTTTTGCGGGAGGCGGTGCATCCCGACGGCACAATGCGGCTGCATCCATATGCGCGGCGGAATTGTGCCTTATTTGAAACATTATACAGCAAAATCAAGGCTGTTTCCATATAGAATGAGGCAATGCCGCAAGATAAATTCAATTCGTGCGGAAATAGACAAAATTAAGCCTTGCGAATGCTGTAAATAACCAATATAATATTAGCAGAGACGGAGAAGAGCGGCTTTTGCACCGAAACGGGCTTTCCCGCAGGAATAACGGAAACGGAAAGGATGAACTGAATGGTAAAGGAACACAAAAAACACGGACGGCGGGTGCTGTGCATTTTCACGGCGGTGATTGCGGCGGTTTCAATGCTTTGCTTTGCGGGCTGCGGCTCAAAATCAACCGAGGAAAAGACGGTTTCGGGAATTATCACCGTTATTGCCGACGGAAAGTACACTTTGCAGCCGGGGACGATCGAAAGCACCGAAAATCAATTTCCCGGCGGAATGAATGACGGATCCCGCCGTGACGGTTCGGCTCCGGCCGCACCGAACAACAACAGTAAAATTTCGGATAATGACGGCGCCGAACCGGCCGACAGCGGCGCGAAAGATACAAATACAAACGATAGGAACGATACGGGCAAACAGAGTGAAGGCAATCCCCCCGAAGGCAATCCCCCCGAAGGCAATCCTCCCGAAGGCAATCCTCCGGAAGGGAATCCCGGTTCGGGCATGAACCCGGGCGGCAGCAAAATAAGTTTCACCGAAAACGGTGAAGCGGCGATTGAATTCACCGTTGCAGAGGGTGCATATATTGCGAGCGGCACGGGATTCGTTTCGGCGGACAAACTTGCGGTCGGCAGCATTGTGACAGTTCGATTGAACGAAAAAAACGAGGCGCAGGCGATGATAATTTGCAGTGCCGAGGCGGGCGGTGCGGATGCAGCGATTCCGAACGATCCGAACGGACAAAAAAATACAGCGGCTCCGAACACACCGACGGTGAGTGATGAGCCGACGGTGAGCGATGAGCCGACGATGAGTGATGAGCCGACGGTGAGCGATGAGCCGACGGTGAGCGATGAGCCGAGTTCCGAGCCGAACACAACGAACACCGGCTCAGTCAGAGAGAAAAACTGATTTTAAAATAGATTTCTTCATGCCTCCTACACCATGGACTAAAGAGCCTGCCGAAAAAGCAGGCTCTTTTCCGAATCCCGTGCGGTCTAAAGCTTTTGATTACAGCTCATTGAGCATTGCGCAAACAAAATCCTTTGCAATTTCGGAAGCACGGGAACAGTTTTCTTCAAATGTGCCGACTCCGCTGTGTTTTGCGGTGTCCGTGATGCAGCGCACCGCGATGAAGCGAACGCCGTTCAAACAGCAGACATGAGCAATTGCAGCGGATTCCATATCAACCGCAAGCGGTGCAAGGCGGGAATTAATATCCGCACGTCCCTCGTCGGCAATGAACGCTTCACCTGTTGCGGTACGCCCGAAAAATATCCGCTGTCCGCGCTCGGCAAGGGGTTTTGCTGCGGCTTTCGCTGCCGAAACAAGCTCCGAAGAGGCGGGGAAGAACTGTGTTTTCATAAATGGGTGATAATCGGTCAAAATGCGTTCGTGAACATCGTGATAGCAGGCTTCGGCTGCAACAACGGTGTCGAACAGCTGAAGGTCTTCCGCCATTCCGCCGGAGGCTCCCGCACTGATGACGGTGTCCGCACCGTAACAGTCTATCATAATTTGTGCGGCTGCGGCGGCATTAACTTTGCAAACGCCGCAATAAACCGCCGCGACTCCAAACCCGTTCAGCCTGCCCTCGTGAATGCGCAGCATTGCCCGTTCGGAAATTGTCGGGTTTTCAATCAACGGAAGAAACGGAGCAAGCTCACGCTCGCTCGCACAGATAATTGCAATCTTTTTGAATTCGGATTTCATGATTATAACCTCATTTTATAAAATACTTTAAATTAAATATTACACGCAAAGATATATTTTGCAGGCTAAGACGCAATACGCGCCGCAAAACGCAAAATCATGCTGCGGGGCTCGTCAATCAGCCACGCGGGCAAATCTTCAACATAGACCGTGCGTTCAACGGAAAGACCCTTTGCTTCCGCAAGCTCAACGAAGCGTTTTACCCACGGCGAGATATAAAAAATCTGCTCATTGTCCGCCTCGTGCAGGAACATGCAGGCATATTGCCCGGCGGGAAGGAACTCATTGGCGGTTTCAGAACGGCAATGCTTAAAAAAACGGCGCGGATGAAGGGCTTCGGCATCCTCTTCAACCCCGAGATAATGCCCGAGGGAGAAGTAACTTATGCCGAGGGAATGATTGCTGCCGACATTATCGGCGTTTATTGCGGAGATTGGCAGTGCGGGCGCATTTTCCGTAAAAATCTCGCCGGGCGCGTGCTCAAGATAACTTTTGCGCAGGGCAACTCTCCGCTCAATATAGCAAAGTCCCGCCTGCATGTCCGCCATTTGCCGCATGACGCGCTGACGGCAGTCGTTTACAATGTCGATATTATGTCCGCTTTCGCAGAGCAGCATGGATTTGATTTCACGAAGGTTCAGCCCCGCCGATTGCAGCAGGCGGATGGATTCCATGCGCGGCAATTGCGAAAAATCGTATTCACGGTAGCCGTTGGGCAGTATGCGCGCAGGCTTGAGCAAATCGATTTCATCATAAAAGAACAGCGTCCGCTTTTCAACTCCGCAGAGCTTTGCAAATTCCTTTGTTGTCACGGCGGCTCCTTCCGCGGCTGAATGTTTTCGGCATGAAAACATTGCGCGCGCAAAAAATTTTTTGAAAGGGCTTGACTGTAACGTTACGTTATACCCTATATTGATTGTATCACCGAAATCGACATTATTCAACCCCAAAACGGAGGTTTTTTCGGGTCGCACGGTTCGAGTGCGGCCCGGAGCTCCTCCGAAAACGGTGATGAAGCAAAAGGCTGATAAAAGAGGCGGGGTTCCGTGCTTTTTTTGCATAATCAGATGACTCCTTTCGAAAACGGGGCGGCGCGGCTGCCTCGTTTTCGAGTTTGCATAACGGAGCGCGGAGTGGCAGGCTTGCAGAGGTTTCGGTTAAATCCGCCGAAATTGGGGCGGCACCGGGCTGAACCTGCCGCGAAACCGCACCGAATTAAAACCGAGATTATTAAATCAATTATAAAAACAAAATGAAAACTCCGCATAAACGGCGGAGTTTTTCGCATGAACAAGGGGGAGATTATTCCGATTGAATTGATGTATGCTGCAAGAATAACAGGAAATATATTTTACTTATTCTTTCCCGCGTTCCTTTTGTCTGCGGAACGCTTGCTCCCTGCGCTCATTTTGTTGAGTGCGGCAACGCAAAGAATCAAAACGCCCGTAACAACAAAGATGATGATAAGCCCGAGCAGCATGACCTTAAGCGAATCGACAAAGCCGAAACCATCCTTGCTGAAATCAAAGAATCCGTTCATAACAAGTGAATTTGTGCTGAATAACGTCATAATATTCGCTCCTTTCCGTCAACCGAGCATGGAACCGAAGATGCTGAGAATCAAGCCGCCGGCAATGACGGACGCAATCTGACCGGAAACATTTGCGCCGACAGCGTGCATAAGCAGAAAATTCTGATTATCCTCTTCCTGCCCAAGCTTGTGAACGACCCTTGCAGACATCGGAAAAGCGGAAATGCCCGCCGCACCGATCATTGGATTTATCTTTTTCTTTGCAAACAGATTGATGAATTTTGCAAAGAAAACGCCGCCGACCGTGTCAAACACGAATGCAACAAGGCCAAGCCCCAGAACAAGCAGCGTCTGCGGACGCAGGAATTTGTCCGCGCTCATCGTGGCTGCAATGGAAAGCCCGAGGAACAGCGTGACGAGGTTTGCAAGCACCTTCTGTGCCGTTTCGGAAAGTGCATTCAGAACGCCGCATTCGCGAAGCAGATTTCCGAACATCAGGCAGGCAATGAGCGGCAGACCGCCCGGCGCAACGATGCCGACCACAAATGTGATAACGATCGGGAACAGAATTCGGGTCAGCTTTGAAACATCCCGCTGCTCGTATTCCATGCGGATAAGCCGCTCGTGCTTGGTTGTGATAAGCTTTATTACGGGTCGCTGTATAATCGGAACAAGAGCCATATAGGAATATGCCGCAACAACGATCGCACTGAAAAGCCCCGGGTTGTCTGCGCTGATGCCGAGGTGGTTTGCAACAACAATGCTTGTCGGGCCGTCCGCCGCTCCGATTATCGCAATGGAAGCGGATTCCATCGGCCCGAACCCGCAGAGGGTTGCCATGCAGAGCGTGAAAAATATGCCGAATTGCGCCGCCGCACCGAAAAGCATAAGTTTCGGGTTGGTCAGCACGGGGCCGAAGTCGATCATTGCACCGATGCCGATGAAAAGCACCAGCGGGAAAAATTCGTTTGCAATGCCGCAGTCGTAAAGAATGCGGATGATTCCGCCGTCCGCCGCAATTGCGGAACCCGGCAGGTTCACAATGATCGCGCCGAAGCCCATCGGCAAAAGAAGAGTGGGTTCCATATCCTTTTTGATTGCAAGATAAATAAGGATCCCGCCGATGACCCACATAATGGCGTTGTCCCAGTTCGCGACGGCAAAATCGCGTGCGATTTCCAAAAGACCCATAGATGCTCCTTTGTTTCTTGTTTTTGCGGCTGCGCACTGCGCATTGCACAGTCTGCATTATACCCTTTTTTATATTCACAAACAAGTGCAAATTTGCAGCTTTTTTCCGAAACGGCAAATTAATGAAAAATTTACGCTTGATAAGGCTTGACGGATGTAAATGTTTTCGGTATAATATCAAATGTGACAACACAAATATGTTGATATTGGGAGGTTTATGATGAAAAAGAGGCTGCTTTGCATTGCGGCGGCGGTTTTGATGGTTCTTGCTGCGGTGTTTGCTTTCGGCTGTGAAAAACAGTTCCCGAGCGAACAAGAGGTGCTGAAATCGCATCTCGATAAGTATTGCAGGGAAAACGGCGAAAAAATCATTGAAAAATACAAAAACTATTTCAGCGGCGCCAAATGCTCCGCATGCTATGTTGACGATTCGGCTCTTGTGATCGAGTTCAGGTTTGACGAGAAAATATCCGATCCTGAGTTTCAGCAGAGGTTTGCTCCGGATACGGAAAACATCATTGCCGAGTTCCGGCCGATCGCTCAGGAGATTGCCGATGCATCGGAAATCACATATACAGGCGTTGTCCTGATGTTTTTGGACAGCGAAGGCCAACGGGTTCAATCAATTCCGATTGGTGCAAATAATTCGAATATGATTGTCGATTTTTCGGATTAGGGTAATAAACCGACGCGGGCATGTTCGATTGAATAAAACATCGGGCAAAAGAAGAATCGGGCAGGCGGTGAAAGCTGTATGTCAGATTCTTTTATTTTTGCTTTGGAAGAAAAATCTAAAATATATTATAATTGGATATGATATGGTACTTGACAGATACCAATATTTGCTGTATAATACTAAATGTGGTACCGCAAAACTATTCAGAACAAGGAGTGTAACATGAAGAGAATCATATGTTTCGTTATGATGGCAGCAATGCTGCTATGTGTAGGATTCGGCACAAAGTCGAACGCCGCCGCAGAACCCGGCCAAGAGCCGAACTTTGAACTTCAGCCCGTGGCTCTCGATGCTTCAGATCCGGATTATAATCCGTACGCTGTGTGCCGAGAAATTACCTTCACCCCTGTTGACGATCCGAGCATTTCCGCCCGCGAACTCGGCATCATGCGCATTCAGGAATCCGGCGGTTCCGATTTCCTTGACTGCTTTGATGATGAATTCCTTGAATTGATTTCAACCGCAACAAGCGTGAGTGTCGCTGAAACGTACTATTTAGAGCAGTATGATGAACTCACGGGGGAGGCAGATCTTGTTGCTGTTTCTTATGAGGAGTTCATGAATGCTGAACCTGCTGAAACCGAGGAACCGATTGATGATGAACTTCCCATCATTGTTCCCGGAGGAGAAGAAGCTCAAGGTACTAATGCGGGTGTAATTGCCAGAGTTGACAGAGGACATTTGATGGTTGTGTGCAAGATGTACCAACTTTCCGGTATTCAGTCGGGCTATTGCATGACAACTGATTTTAGGTGGCTGGCAATGCCGGCGTACCGTGGGACAGACCTGCTCGGTATCACAAGAGATTCAAGTACTGCTGAAATCCCCGGAGGATTCAAAGGTTATATCAAGTATAAAGAGAATAAACAACTCTATTCTTCGATTGGGGGTAGGATGACTGTTTATCCGGTGCAGACGGTAGGTCATAGCCAAAACCTTGCCAACGATGACCGTACATCGCATGGGTACGGCATAAGGTTCAACGTTCCGAACAATGTCAATCCGCCCGCAAGTATGTTCCCGAACCAAACGTTCTGGGCAAGAGAATATTATAATTTGAGCGGACATGTTCAATACTGCGGACTGCTCAAATTGCCGAGCATCAGCCCTCAGAATTTCAACCATTGGGTAACGTATCTGCACCAAAAGGGCTACCAGCTGGGATTGAGTTTTTCATTCTCAGTAACGTATCCTTTCGGCGCATCGCTAAGCGTTGAACCCCGGTTTTCTCCTAAGTTTAACTATGTACCGTTCACGGTACTCGCAAGATACGTTATTAAGTAAAAAGGGGTTGCAACCGGGTTATAGCTTAAGGTGAATTGAAAATCTATCCATGCAGCCTGCTGTTGAAAAACAGTACCGGATGAAGGATTCTGTTCCGAGAAACGTTCGTGCGCGGGTTTGGATTATCAAACGTGCGCCGAACGCGGACAGAAAAAAGAAAGAATATGCGATTTGCATAAAATCGCACTTGACAATTGCATATTCTTTGCGTATAATATCAAATGTGGAAACACAAATCTATTCAGAACAAGGAGTGTAACATGAAGAGAATTATCTGTTTGATCATGATGGCAGCAATGCTGTTCTGCTCGGCATTCGGAATCGGATCGAGTGCAACAGCAGAACCCGGCCAAGATCCGGACTTCGAACTTCAGCCCGTAGCTCTCGATGCTTCAGATCCGGATTATAATCCGTACGCTGTGTGCCGAGAAATCACCTTCACCCCTGTTGACGATCCGAACATTTCCGCCCGCGAACTCGGCATCATGCGTATTCAGGAATCCGGCGGTTCCGATTTCCTTGACTGCTTTGACGATGAATTTCTTGAATTGATTTCAACCGCAACAAGTGTCATTGTCACTGAGGCATATTTCCTTGAAGAGGGCGATTCCGAAGAAATGGAGCTTGTCGCTGTTTCTTATGAGGAATTCATGAATGCCGAACCCGACGACTCCGTCGGAGAGGACATTCCCGTTATTGTTCCCGGCGATAACGGCTGATACGTTATAGCAAAATGCGATAATTAACCCGGTTGAACTTTCGGCACGGAGGCAGGCGCAATTAAAAAAGAGTTTGCTTCCGTGCCGATTTATTTTGAAAGATTCAGCGAAACAATTTACAAAACAACTCTCCGCAAAAAAGAAAGAAAGGAAGCTTTCGACACTGCGAAAGCGATGATAACAAACATGAAAAACATGAAAAGGATTATTTCAGCGATTTTGATTTTGCTCCTTGCGGTTTCAATCTGCGCCTGCAAGGACTCTGCCGAAAAAAACGAAGACCCGATCGCAAAAAAGGTAAGCGAATACGCCGAACTTATGAATAAGGACCTCTCCGAAAGCATTGAAACATTGCCGACGGGCTTGGAATATGATGAAACAACAATTGAATGCTACAAAGCGGAGGGGCGCGACCTTGTTTATGTTAGGCCGTTCGATTCGTCTGTGGCTTCCATGTGGACGCAGGAGATTTGGGAGGAATACGCTCGCACCAATGATCGGTACAACAATACCGTGTTCAAGAACCTTACGGAAACCGTTGGGGACGACAGCGTAAGGCTGATTATCAGATTTGTCGATAATGACGATAATGTGCTGTATGACCACATAATTGACAAAAACTACAAATCCTCCGCCGGAACGATTACGATTATCGATGACACGGACGAAGCCGAATATGCGGTAAAAGCCGCCGCGAAATATTGCAGCGAGAATGCGGAGCGGTTGAATGCGGAATTAAGCATGTTTATGGAGGAGGATGCAAAGTGGAACGGATGCCATGCCGAAGAGAGCGATATTGTGTTTGAATTCAAATACAACAAGGCCGTTGACAGTCAGGAGTTCGAAAGCAAATACAGTCAGGCCGATATCACAGCGGCACTTCAGCGATATGCGGACGAGATCGCATCCGAAACGGGAACACCGCTTGTGAGGCTTGTTTTCCGCTGCATTGACAGCGACGGAAACAACATTGCCGAGATGCATATCAAGGATCGAACGTTTGTTCATGATGAGAATTAAACCGCAGACAGCGGACTTAAACTGAAAAACGGCAATCAAGCATGAACTTTTCGGGCGGACGACGAAAGCTGTTCGCCCGATTTGCTTGCTTTTGCGGGGCGGCGAATGTATAATGAAACAGAGAAAGCCAAAAGGGAGGGATTGAAAATGATGCAAAGCGGTGCGGACGAACGAATTCTTGATATAACGCCCGAACTCAGACTGCGGAGGTACGCGGGCGAATGCGATTTTGCACTTGAATGGTATTCGGACCCGGAACTCGTGTTCCTTGTTGACGGCGTTCGTGAACCGTATACTTCGGAAAAACTGCACAGGATGTATGATTATTTGAACGTTCACGGTGAGCTGTATTTTATTGAAGCAAAGGAAAACGGTGAGTTTCGCCCCGTTGGGGATGTTACGTTTTCCGTGCAGGATATGCCGATTGTGATCGGCGCGGCAGAGTATCGCGGGCGCGGCATAGGCAGGGCTGTTGTAAGCTTTCTTGCGGCAAGGGCGAAGCGGAACGGCATTTCGGAGCTTTTTGTTCAGGAGATTTATTCGTGGAACATCTGTTCGAAACGCTGCTTTGAGTCGGTGGGATTCGTGCCGTATAAGCCGACGGAAAAAGGGTTTTCCTATCGGTTGGAGTTGCGGCAGTTTGAACCGAAAGGGCTTTTGCCGGAACAGGATTATGCCGAAACAAGGTGAACAAATGCAAACAAAACCCTTCCGTCAAACGTTCGGCGGAAGGGTTATTTGTCGGGCGCGGTGCCGAAAGCGAAAAGTCAATCGCTGTGTTCGGCGACAAAGCGTTTAATTGCCTCAAAAGTTTCATCGGAAATAACATGCTCGATTTTGCAGGCATCCTCTGCGGCGATTCCGGCGGAAACACCGAGCTTTGTGAATACTTTTGTTAAAACGCGGTGACGTTCGAATGTTTTTTCGGCGACCGAACGCCCTTCATCCGTGAGATAAAGATGTCCGGAACCATCCATGATGATATAGCCGTTTTTCTTCAATATGCCAACGGCACGGCTGACGCTGGGCTTTGAATAGCCCATTTCTTCCGCAACGTCAACGCTGCGAACCTTGTTCAACCTGCGGGAAAGCACAAGAATGGTCTCAAGATACATTTCGCCGGATTCCTGCAAATGCATTCGATTCACCCCTTTCAAAGTTTTTTCAATTCAGTTGAACCTTACATAACTGCGGTCAGAAGGTAGATGATATAGGCATCGATCCATTCGGAGGGATCGCGTGACAAGCTTGACGCATAGTCGGCATAGGTAACATCCTCATCGTTTGTGAGCATATAGCCGGAGCTGAAAACCTGCGTTGAAGTGCCTCTTACGCGGTCAATGGCAACGAGATATTTATATTTGTCGTCAAACGCCTCTTTTGTGCCGTCCTCGTTTACCTGTTCGTAATGCGTGCGATAAACGCCGTCCTTGTATTCAATATCGACAACAACAAGCTCCGGCTCACCGCCGGTGACAACTTTTTCATAGTAAGTTGCAACGCGCAGAAGTGCAGGGCTGCCCTTTTTTGTTGTTTTTGCAAAGTCGGTCATGACGGTTGAATTTTTGATGGTTCCTTGGCTTTGGTAAACAACAAGGCAGCCATCCGCCTCAGCCTGCTCGGGTGTGTAATCGGCAGGAATCTCGGAATAAGCGCAATAGTCGGTTTCGATCGTCTGCGGAGTTTTTTTGCAGGCGCAAAGGCTCAGCGCAGCAGACACAAAACAGAGTGCAAGTGCAAAAATTATAACATTGCGGAAGGTTTTTTTCATTGTTTTTCTCCTTTTGCGGTTTAAGTTTAAACGGTGTCGGACGTTTCAGCGGCGGGTGATGATAACGTTGCGGAGCCTGTCATCAAAAACGCGTACGCAAAGCGTGAAAACAAGTTCGTATGCGATAAAGAAAATCTCAATCGCAGGAATAATAATGTACAACGGATAATTCGGCAGCTGAGCGATTATGTCAAGACTGAACAGCTTGCCTGCGCCGAATATCACAAGTGCAGCAAGGCCGTTGCAGAGGATAAGCTTTGCGGCAAAGGCAACAAGCTTGTCGCGGATAACGCTGTCTATGCCGAGCTTAATCATTCCGTAGCAGCCGAAAAACAGGATGTACGCTGCAAAATACAGCTTGTTCGGAATCAGAAAAAAACATATCGCGCCCGTTGCCGCATAGCTCAACAATGCGTAGACGAACCCGCCGCGTTCCCTGAGGGGTATCCACGGCATGAGCGATGTCAAAAAACACAGCGCAAGCTTTGCCGTCGGAATGACGGATGCCGCATAAAGAAACACAACGCTGAGCGCGGTGCTCATGGCGGAAAGGGTCAGTTTTGTTGTTGCAGAAATTTTTTTCATGTTTATAAAGCAATTGCAAAGCCCCAAAAGCGGCTGAAAAAGCAGAAAATCAGCAGCAGGGAATCAGATCTCCGCCCATGCATTCGCAGCAGGAATCCGCACAAAGCAAAGTCGAACAGCAGTTGCATGCCGTGTTCACGGTTGCTCCCGTATCGCCGTTGTCATAGGTGTGGTAGCTCCTCGTGCTGCGTGCGTTCAGGGAATCCCTTGCGCGGCGGTACTCCGCATTGCCGGGTTCCATCGAAACGGCTCTGTCAAGATAATTGCGGGCGGACGAGTAGTCGCCGCCGCGGAAACAGACAATACCATAAAGATAATGCCATTCCGCATTGTGCAGCGGTATGCCGTCCAGTATTGCCTGCGCTTCATACAGAGAACTTGTGTTTATGCATTGCCGCACACGAGCGAATTCAGCCGAAAAATTGCCGGAATAACCACTGCCGTAATTTCCGGAATAACCGCCGGAGGAAGTGCGGGAGCTGCTGCCCGAATAACCTCCGAATCCGCTGCCGGAATAAGTGTTTTGGGAAGCGGAGCCGTTTTTGCGCATGTTTGTTATTGTGTCATACGCCTCGTTGACCTGCTTCAGCTTGTCGTTTGCAAGATCCTTCAGGTCACTGTCCTGATAGCGATCGGGGTGATATTTTTTAACTAATTTAATGTAGGCGGAACGGACCTGCTCATCGGTGGCGGTTTCCGAAACGCCGAGCACCTCATATGGGTTCACGGGTTCGTCCTTTCTAATATACAGGCAGAAAAAATCAGGCTTTGTGCGCCGCCGTCGTAATGCCGTCGTTCGGCAGCGGCTGTTTTTCCTTTGCAAAAACGGCATCGGAAACGGCAAAAAGCCCTTGGAACAGAATGTTGTCGAGAATCGCCCTGTCGCGGCCGGTGCTCAACAAATTATATGCCGAAATTGCAGAATTTATCGAGATATTAATAATAAACTCTGCATCATCGCGGGTGCAGCCGCAGATATTGAACGGGTTGAAAAGCGAATGCTTTTTGTCGCTTTCGCGATCGTCCCATGCATCGCAAAGGTAGATGAACCTTCCGATAAAAAAACCGGTTTCCTTCAGCGCGGGGATTTCCTTTTGGGGAACGGGTGCCGACGCAAGCACATCGCGCAGCATTTCCCCGAAAATATTGGCGGGAAGATCCGGCGAACGCAGCGTTTGCGAACGCAGCGTTTGAGAACGCAGTTCCGCCGCTGAATCGTTCTTTGCGGCTTTGCGGCGGGGAAAAGCCCGACTGCCGCGATAAGGTGCTTCAACGGAGGCAAGCTCCCGCATGTGTTTTTTCACCGCTGCATAAACTTCCGGCCGGCGCAAACGTGCTTTTTTGAATGCGCAAAGCAGGGGGAGTTTTGCGGCAATTCGCAGCGGCTTTCCGTCCGCAATATCGTCCGAAAGCTTGAATTCGGAAAGAATAACGCAGACATCGGCTGCAAAATCGAGGGCGGCGGAAGGCGAACCGAGCATTGCCCGCTTTTTGCCGAAGGGCTTGAACGGGCAGCGCAGCAAATCTTCAGGCGAATCTTCGCCGCTGACGGAGGCAGCGAGCAGCGCAAGGAAGGTGCAGTCAAAGCTCAGCAGCGCACGGGCTGCCGTTCCGTACCGCGCCCCGAGACGGCGGCATAATCCGCAGTACCATGCATCATAGCGCGCTTTTTCGCGGACCCGAAGCTCCGGAATGTTTGGCTTTATGTATCCGAACAAAGTTTTTTCCGCCGAAAGTTGATTTTGCGGGCAAATCGCAGGTGCGGCGGATTCCGCGAACGATATTGCCCATATCGTATTTTATACCAATACGGACTTTTTTTCAACCGTCCCGAGGCAGGACAATTAAAGAAAAACGCGGAAAATTGTGAAATTAACGCGGCAATCGGTGCTCAGCCCGTTTTTAAAACACACTCAACACGCGCATATACATGAATATATAGCCGGCATATGCAAGCGCAGAGACTGTAAAAATAGCAGCGGTTCTTTCTTCCGACTTGCAGCTCATTGCAATTGCAGCGATAATCGCGGGAACAACGCTCAGATAGCGCATTGCGGAAAGCAGCCACGTGCAGCCCATTGCAAGCGCGAAATAGGCGAGAAAATGCAGTGTGTATGCGGCGGGGAGCTTGCGGGCGCGGCGAAGAATCAGCAGCGGAGTCAGCACAATCAGTGCGACCGTCGGCAGGAAGAGCACAAACACGGATGTGATGTTCGTTCCGTTAAACGCTCCCGAACCCAATGCAGCCTTTAAATCACCGATTGCCCTTTGATACATGTAGCGTGCCGTATCGAAGAAAAAGCCGAGACCCTGACTCCAGTTGGATTTTTGGTACACGGAGAACATAAACCAATCGCCCGCGACGACCTTGTTTATGTAAAGATAGGCAAGCGTGCCGAAAGTCGATATAACAAGCGAAAGCACAATTTCCGCAATCGCCGACCCGACCTTTTTTCCGCTGCGGGCTCTGCGGACACAGTACCCGATGCCCTCAATCGCGAGAGGAACGGCAAGCAGCACGCCCGGCGAACGGGTGAATCCGGCACATGCCGCGGCTATGCCCGCCGCAAGGTATTTCTTTTTTTGCAGGGCATAGAAGCAAAGCACGGTGAAGAGCATGAACAGCGGCTCCGTCATTCCCGAATTCAGGAAAATCGAGCCGGGCAGCATCAACCATATGAAGGGCGCAAGGCGTGCCTTTTTTTCACCGAGCAGAGGACGAAGCGTGAGATACAGAACGCCTGCCGCCGAGCAGGAGGCGAGCGTGTTGATTATTTGCGCAGAAACAAAGCTGTTGTGAGTCAACAGGTTGAGCCCGCGCATAAGCAGCGGAAGCATCGGAAAAAACACGATAAGCAAGCGGTCTTCGCCGGTTGAAGCATACCAGTTTTCGGCTATGCTGCAGTAATGCGGGGCGTCCGTGTTGACTTTTGTCCATGCAGTTTGCCAAAGGTTGAACAAACTGCCCTGAAACTTAGGATTAAGACAGTAAAAAACGATCATTCCGAATATTGTCAGTGCTGCACGAAGAACGAATGCGGCAAGAACGATTTTCAGGAAGGTTTTTCCGTTTGCCTTTTCGATGCCGGACGGCGCAAGCTGAGCGTCGTCCCCGCTGAAAACTTTGATAATCTGCGGGACAGCCGCAATGAGCACTGCGGTAAAAACGGCAAGCGACACTGCCGAAACCGCAAGACTGTCGATTTCGAAATTTGCACGGTTTTTGACACAGTACACAGCGAACAGCACGGAGAAAGCAATTATGATGAATATGCGCACCAAAAGCACGGCGCGTTTTTGAGGCTTCATGCGCCCGATTTTATTGAAAAAGTTAAGCTTTTTCGGTTTTTCTTCTTCAAAAGTCGATTGAAACGGTTCGCCTGCCGGGTCTTGAAGCATATCGCCCCGGGGCAGCTCATTCGTTATATCGGCTGCCGCGTAATCAAACGCATTTTCGGCGGAATTTTGAGGATTATTTGTTTCGCCGCTTCGGTTTTCCATAAAAAAGGTTCTCCTCCCGCAAAGATTTTAATCAGGACTTTTTTAAGTATATCACACTATGCGCACTTATTCAATGCGAAAAACAAACAAAAATGCGAAAGGGAAACGGGGAAAGAGCAAAATAAGCATAAAAAACCGGACAGGCTTTCGCCTGTCCGGCCGGGGTTCATGCTGCCGTAAACTTGTGAACCGAATCGATGAACGAATTCCGTTCACGGCGATGACTGCCGATTGTTACATAATGTTGTCGTATTCGTTTACGATGATGTTGTGTGCGGGCATTGCGGAAGTATCGTCGGATACTTTAACGGTGCCGTCGAACATGCTCTTTACAAGGGCTTTATAGTCGTCCTTTGTGAAGTTGTCCGTCCACTGGGTGGATTCCATGGGGATCTGAACGTAGTTAAGTTCGGGATCGTCGCCGGATACGAGGCCGAGGGTTGCGATCTTGCCGCCGTAGTTAGCCCAATTGCCGTTTTCGATAACGTCTTTGAGGGTTGCCTTGACGGTTGCGCCGAGACCCTTCATTGCGGAGGTAACGGTCATGCCTTCGGTGCCGAGCTTGTTGATGGTTACTGCCTGGTCGGTGTCAACGCCGATAACCTTGCCGTTTGCCTTCTTTGCAGCTTCGGTTGCGGAGGTGTAGATGCCGCCGCCGCATGCGAACACAACCTGAACGCCCTTTTCCTGATACCAGGTGTCCATATAAGCGGTGATTTCGGGAGTGCCTGCGAACTTGTTGCCGTAAACATATTCAACGGTGACTTCATCGTTCATTGCTTTGCCTGCGTCGTTGCAGCCCTGAACGAAACCGTAGCCGTAGCGGATAACAGCGGGAACTGCCATGCCGCCGAGGAAGCCGAGGTGGGTATAGCCGAGCTTAACCGCTGCGTAACCTGCCATATAGCCGCAGAGTTCTTCTTTGTAAACTGCGCAGTATACGTTCTCGCTGATGTGTTCCTTGTTGTTCTCGTCGATGAGACCGGCTCTTGCGCCGGTTTCGTCATGCTTATAGAAGCAGTCGAAAAGGTCGTATTCGGAAACATCGAGAGCGATGAACTTAACATCCTTGTACTCTTCCTTGTCCTGAACCTGATAAAGCGTTCCCGCAAAAGCAAAGCCGGGCATAACGATGATGTTGTAACCGCCGTCGATGGCTTCTTCAACTTTTGCAACGCGCTCTTCGGTGGAGTCGCCTGCGGGTTTGAAGTACTGGAAGTCAATTTTGTTTGCATCACAGTATTCCTTGCAGGCTTCATAGGTGGTCTGGTTGAAAGACTGGTCGGTGATGTCGCCGTAGTCGGTGATCATTGCGACTTTGTAGTCGCCCTTCTGCGTTCCGCTCCGGTCACATGCGGCAAGCATGGGAACGAGCATCAGTGCTGCAAGAATGATTGCAAGCAGTTTCTTCATGGTATTTACCCTCCATGTGGAAAATTTGATTATATACGCGATGCTCGGCGGAAATTCCGCAGATAAACCGCGTATATATTCATTATAACAGACTTTCCTGCAAAAGGGAAGAGGAAAAATGAATCGGAAGTGTTTTTTTAGGAAAAACTTTGACGGTTTTTTCGGAAGACGCTGCCGTAGTACAGCTGCACGCTTTAATTCAGCGGAGACACAAAGAAGCCGGAATGCAAGCACGCCGACTTCCTATATGTTATGAGAGCGAAAGAACAAACTTCCGCCAAACTCATATGATGCCTTTACCGAGCACTTTCACAAGCAATGTCCTTCGCCTGTGGTTATTCGCGCTTCTTGCGAAGAGTAATAATGCCTGCTCCTGCGGCAATAACCGCGATGCTGAGACCGATAAGGCTTACAGCACCGGTTCCGGGCACGGGTGTGGGCTCCGGAGCATCCGTGGGAGGTACGGGTGTGGGTTCCGGAGCATCCGTGGGAGGTACGGGTGTGGGTTCCGGAGCATCCGTAGGAGGTACGGGTGTGGGTTCCGGAGTGTCCGTAGGAGGTACGGGTGTGGGTTCCGGAGTGTCCGTAGGAGGCACGGGTGTGGGTTCCGGAGTGTCCGTAGGAGGCACCGGAGTGGGTTCTGTCGGCTGCTCGGGATCGGAAACTTCAAGATCGTTCGGGAGGAACATTGCCATATAATCACCGCCGTTGTAAAGCCCTCCGCAAAACTCAGTTTCTCCGGTATGATAGTCGAGAATATAGAGACCGTTGGACAGGGAGTTGCACCAGTAAATGCACTGGTTGTCGTGATCGAATTCCATTGTGTTTGCGAAATAGGTCGGAATACCGGTATCGGCGATGATTGAGCATTCGCCTGTTTCAAGGTTGACGCTTGCCAATTTGCCGGTGTCTGTCCTGTCATAGGAACCGGTATCACTTGCAAGAATTGTGTAGGCATTTCCTTCGGAATCGATGGTAAAACCCCATGCGTTTTTGCCGAGGGTATTCATTTCGGCAATGGTAGTAATAGAACCGTCGCGGCGATCAACTTCGACAAGCCAAAAGTCGCTGCCGTAATGAGTTGCCATTGCAAACATTCGCTACCGCTCGTGATCATAAGCCATGTCATAAACAAGGTAGTCGCCTGCTTCCTCGCCGGCAGGGAATGTGATCTCCCATGTGGTAAGATCAATAATATAAAAATCGCCGCTGTATATACCGGGCTTGGTATAACCGTAGACATAATTGCCTGCAACGGCTGCGCTTGATGTGCCCGGTCGAACAGCGGGGCAGTCGGGAATGTCGAGGACATGCTCGATAATATCCGGGGCAAGGTCGGTAAAATGAGCGATGAAATCCTGATTGCCGCCGATCGGATCATACTGGATGTATGCATAAAGATTGACAAACTGTGCATCGTTAGTGACAGTTACAGTTACGGCGGAACTGATACCGCCGTCAACGGATGTCACGGTTATTTCGGCGCATCCTTCGGAAACTCCCGTAACTATGCCGTCTTCAGAAACGGCGGCGACGGAAGGATCCGATGAAGCAAACGTAACGGTCTTTTCGGTTGCGTTTTCGGGAAGGACAGTGTACTTGAGTTTATATTTCCCGTTTTCGGGAATTTCACGGGGTTCATCAATGGCGATACTTTCAACGTGAACCATATCGAAAACGCGAACCTCATCCAACCATGCCGTGTCCCAGGATTCACTATATGGCCGTCCTTTTCATACACCCAGCTGAAAGTGTATTCTCCCGAGGAAGGAATGGGGAAGACAAACTTTTCGAGCGGAGCATAATAATTCATAATGCCGGACCAACGCGCAATTTCCTGACCGTTGGAATAAAAAATCAGGAAGTCACAGTCCTGCTGAGACATAACTCGATAGCTGAATTCGAGAATCTGCCCTGCTTGCGCAAAAACGGTTGTGGAGACGTTTGATTTTGAGCTGTCCAAGTCGCGGTTTGATGATTTTGCTGCATCGATGTCAATGGACCAGTCGAGTGCGTTGTCGGAATCTCCGTTAAAGAAAGTAAGCTCTCCTCCTTCAACGTTCAGTGCTTCGTCAAGAGTCTGTGCATCCCGCGTGCCGGCGGTAAGCCCGTTTGGGTCCGTTAAGAACGGCGCAGCTCCTGCAAGCGGCGCGGCAACGATCGAAAGCAGTGTCACGGCAGTTACGATCAGTGCAAAAAACTTTTTCATTTTTTTCTCCTTGTTGTTAATTTTATTTGCCCGTCAGCGGGCTGTGGTTCTGCAGCAAAGAACACCGAACATGTTGATTGAATGCTTAACCTCAATTCGATGATGTTTACCGTACACTAAATATAATCTCTAACCACAGCTTTTGTCAATAGCTTTTTTCAAAAAAATATGGTATAATGGAAATATATTAAAATGTTGCCGCTGCATTTTTATGTGCGGCAGGAAAGTATGGTATCAACGATCGTATGAAACAGATGAGCCCTCTGCCCATTTTTGAGGCAAACTGCTTCTTTAAAAACCACATAAATGGCTTCACAACGGAAAGGTTTTATCAGATAATTAAAAAACGTTTTCCGAAAAATGAAGCGGAGTACAAAGCTCAGTTCGATATTTTGCTGCAGGTTGATGCGCAGCTTACGCTTAATATTGCGATAACACGGGAGGAAGCGGAATTGCTGTACTGTCCGCTTTCAATAAAGCATGATGAAGATGCTGTTGTTGCACAGGACGGACTTGCAGATATCCTCATACCGGACATAATGGCTTATAATTGCACAGATTGCAATGATTTTTTTGCGCACCTCCGTGCGGAAAAGCCGAATATTCCAACACGCATTGCCGCTGCGGTCTGTCCGGACGAAAAACCGCCTGCTGTTTGCGGGACAGCGGAATTGCTCGCACTGATTAACGGATGTGATTGGCGCGAAAGTTCAAAGCTGACATTGATAGAGCTTGCGTTTAATCCGGAAAAATATATCTCAATTCTTGAACGCGCTCTCATCCCTGTTGCTGCAGCATTTGAGGCATGCCGGGGACTCTGGAAGCCGCTTGTCGAGGCTTTCGATGCGAATTTCGGATTGCCGGAGCAATACGCCGATATTCTTCACGAAAGATTCGGCGACATTGTCCCAAAGGCGAAAAGATACTATGCTGTTCCGACAGTCACGGGATTCCGACAAGTGTTTTTTTCCGAACCGGGACAGGAAAACTGTATGGCGGTTATAGGTGTGCTCTATGATACTTTGCTGAAGATTTCGACGCTGGAGTCAAACTCGGAAGCGGAACTTTCGCGGATTATGAGTGTGCTGGGGGATCCGAGCCGCTTTAACATTGTTCTTCGACTTGCAAAGCAAAAATCTTACGGTCGGGAGCTTGCAAAGCTTTTGAATATTACCCCGGGCGCGGTGTCTCAACATCTCAGCATCCTTATGAGCACCGGACTCATTGAATCAAATAATATCGGCAATCGTGTTTATTACTCGCTTAACAACAAAAAAATGCAGCATTTTATTCACTTGCTGCAATGCACGTTTCCGCTTGCAGAGGAGGAATGACGAGCATACGCAGTACAGCGGAAATATAGTTGCAGAATGTATAAAAACTGCAAGTATATGCGTCGGAGCGGCTTAACAGTCGCTCTTTTATTATTTAACTAAAAGTTGATTTGCATAGTGGACGCACAACTACTTTCGGTCGTTCGGCTCTCGCATACTTTTGAAACAGTTTCGCTGTTTATGTAATCTCATGGCTTTGTCCGAATATATTGCCCTGTGCATGTATTTTCGTCTTTTTCGGTGTTTGCTTAACAGGAACTTTCCATATCCATGGAACAAAATCTCGAATAATTGTTCCATATGTATGGACTTTTCTTTTTTTATGTGCTAAAATGCATATACACGCATGATCGAGACATCATGCGCAGAAAAAAGAGAAAGAGGAACAAAAATGAAAAGTATCAAAAGACTCGCGGCTGCGGTTCTGGCTTTTGTGATGCTGTTCACCGCCGCAGTCGGAATGACGACCGCCGCAGCGGAAGGCGCAGCAATCCCGGGCGCGGCGGCGAAAACGGCTCCGACGCTTGACGAGGCCCTCAACATTGCGGGCGGCACACTGCATTTTGAACCCTATATGCCCGGTGAAGTTGTATGGCCCGAGTGGACGGTTCAAACCGGCAGCGAACAGGGACATGAGGCTTATGCAATGAGCAGCACGGAGGACAGCACATATCTTTGCCTGAAGAATGTTGAACTCGGCGGCAACGAAACGCTGCAGCTGGACTACAAGTGGTTCTTTATGTACAACGGCACCAGCAATCTGCAAGTTGAATTCGGCCCCGCGGGCGATTCGTACAACATGTTTGCTCTCACCGTTGAAAGCCCTGCCAATCAATACGACGGAACATGGCATGCGGGCAATGTTGACCTTGCGGAAGCTCTTGAACTTATGGGCTGGGAACCCGGCAGCTATGATATCAACATCAACTTCTCAAAGAACGGCGACGACACGAGCTATGCCTGCATCGACAACATCCGCCTCGGCGAGCGTGTTTCGGTAACCGGTGTTTCCGTGGAGGACGCTGAACTTTACGTGGGAACAAGCTGCAAACTGACCTGCGTCGTTTCCCCCGTTGAAGCAACCAACAAGAAAGTCGTTTTTGAAAGCGATGACTGGAGTGTTGCGGAAATTAATTACGAAACCGGTGTTGTTACCGGTATCGCGCCGGGCACAACGACCGTCACCGTCACAACGGAGGACGGCGGATTTACCGACAGCTGCACCGTGACCGTCAGCGAACTCGGCGAGATCACTTTTTATGGCAACAGCATCAGCAGCTCATCCGGCACATATGCGGGCAATTGGATAAGCTTTACCAATCGCAGCCTTGAAACGGAGGCTGCAAACCTCGGATCTGCACTTCCCACGGGTTATGCGGCGGAATATGTCGGCGGGGTTATTTACGGTTACGCGCTGACGGAAGGCGGAATGCAGCTTTATACCTGCACTCTTGACGATCTGTCTCCCATTCCGCACGGCGTGCCCAACAATCGCAAGTATGTCATGGATATGGCGTATAACTATGCGGACGGCACGATGTATGCGCTGAACGTGCATTCCCACCTTGTGGGCGTTCAAACGGTGAAACGTTTCCTGTGCAAAGTCGATATCGTTTCCGGCAAGCTTTACGATGAAAAGCTGATTGACTGCGGCGACGGCGTTGAAGCGGTTGCCATTGCAATTTCCGCCGACGGTGCGGCATATGTAATGGATAATTTCGGACAGCTCCGCACGCTGAATCTTGAAACGGGCACAACAAACGCTATCGGCTGGTCGGGACTGAATACGAGTTCACATGTTCAGTCAATGGCATTTGACCACGATACGAACACGCTGTACTGGGCAAATGTTATGGACGAAGAAACCGCGTTCTACCTTATTGACACCGTGACAGGTGCAGGCACATGCCTCGGCATGATCGGCGGCAACCCCACCGAAATTTCCGGTCTGTTCACCGTCAGCGAGAGCGTTTCCGCAGAACCTCCCACACCCCGCGCGGTGACTGTTGCCTTTGTTGACGAAGTCACGGGCGAAACTCTCGGCACGGCAGAAAAACTGCAGTGCGAACAAATGACGGCCGAGGATTACCCCGAAGCTCCCGCGCATGAGGGCTTTGAATTCCGCCGTTGGAGCGTTGAAGCGGGTGATGAGGTCTATGAAGACACCGTTGTGAAAGCAAAATACACCCGCCTCCGCCATGAGGGCGATGCAGCTGTTATTCTGCGTGCAGCGGATGTGTGGGGCAACGGCGGGGGCTATCAGATGCTTCTTGACGCGGATCACAACACATATTATTACGATGGCTTTGCCGATCCCGATGATCTCGGCGAGACTCAGGTGATCCCTCCGTTCGGCGGCTTCACGGAATTCGGCGATGCCGATCCCGCAGACTACGAACTGTTCGAATACACCCTTCCGTTCGATGCGGACGGACGCTGCTCAACAGAAAACATCATTTGCGATGATATGATGAAAATCTATATCCCCGCAGGCGTTTACGATTGGTGCATCACGAACCCCACTCCCGGCGACCGCATTTGGATCGCAAGCAACGATGGCAGCTGCCGCGGCAGGGAGGACGATTTTGAGTTTGAAGCCGGCAAAACCTATGTATTCGATGTTAAATTCGAAAACAACGGCGACAGGGTCGATCTCACGGTTTACGATGATGAGCAGTACGTTGTAAGGTTTATTGACGGTGCAACCGGGGAAACCATCGGCACGCAGCTCGTTGCCGGCGGTTCCGCCGCGGAACTTCCCGAACTTCCCGTTCACGAGGGCTGGTTCTCCTTCGGTTGGAATGCTGATGTTTCATGCGTTGCCGAAGATATGACCGTTACGGCACTGTTCGCATTGCCGGGCGACCTTGATATGTCGGGCACCGTGGATATTTCGGATGCGATTCTCATCCTGCGTCATGCAATGGGCGCGGGCGAGCTTACCGAAATGCAGCTTGTTCTCGCCGACATTGACAACAGCGGCGATGTTTCCGCAACTGATGCACTGACGGTTCTGCGCAGAGCAATGGGCATTTGAACGGGCATTTGAATGGGCATTTGAATGAATTGAACCGGGGCAGGTATCGCCCCCAAACAAAACAATAACAGGCATTGACACCGGCGGGCGGAACGTTCATTCTCCCGTCGGTGTTTTTATAAGGCTTTGTCCGCCGCTTCCGAAAACATGCCGAAAACACAACGAACACATGCCGAACGCCGCTTTCTTCAAAATCCGGCCGAAAAAATCCCGTTCGACAGTTGAAAGAAACCGCGCAGGGTATTATAATATGGTATGAGTATGCGGAGCGGTACGGAGTTTTTGCGAACTTCGGAGGATTTGCCTCTGCACCGCATCCGACACGAAAGGAGAAAACGGAAAATGAGGAGAAGTATGCTGTTTTTGCCCGGCAACACGCCGAACATGATCATAAACGGCGATGCGCTCGGTGCCGACAGTATCATTCTGGATCTGGAAGATGCAGTCTCGCCGGATGAAAAGGATTCCGCAAGGCTGCTCGTTCGCAGCGCAATGAAAAATATGGGCTTTGCGGGCTGTGAAATCACCGTCCGCATAAATTCAATAGATACCGATTACTGGAAGGACGATCTTGAGGCCGTGATTCCTCTTAAGCCCGACCTTATTATGCCCCCCAAGGCAAGCTGCGCGGAGGATATGCGCATTATTGATGAATACATTGCGGGAATCGAACGCCGCTGCGGCATGGAAGTCGGAACGGTAAAACTTATTCCGCTTATCGAAACGGCTCTCGGTGTTGAAAACGCATTCAATATTGCTTCGGCCTGCCCGCGCGTTGCGGCATTATTCCTCGGCGGCGAGGATCTGACGGCTGATCTGCGCTGCAAGCGCACAAAGCAGGGCAACGAGATAAACTATGCCCGCACGCGGCTCGTTTGCGCCGCCCGTGCGGCCGGGGTCGATGTTTATGACACTCCGTTCACCGACGTTAACGACGACGAGGGCATAGTGCGCGATGCGGAATATGCAAAAAGCCTCGGTTTCAGCGGCAAATCCGCGATTGCACCGCGCCATGTGCGCGCAATAAACGAAGTGTTCAGCCCGTCCGCAAAGGATATTGAGTACGCAAGGCTTGTGTTCGAGGCGATCCGCATCGGCAAGGAACAGGGCAAGGGCGCGGTTTCGCTGCGCGGCAAAATGATAGACAAGCCAATTGTTGAGCGCGCAAGGCAAACGCTTGAAATCGCAAAACAACTCGGGCTGGACGGAGGTGCCGAATAATGAAAACAAAGCTTACCGAATCGGTCAAACAGGCAATTGTCAACAGCGGACTCCGCAGCGGAATGACAATTTCGTTCCATCACCACCTGCGCAACGGCGACTATGTTTTGAACATGGTGCTTGAAGCGATTGCGGAACTCGGAATCGGCGATCTGACGGTGAACGCAAGCTCACTCTTTGATGCGCACCGTCCGCTTAAGGAACATATCAAAAACGGCGTTGTAACAACGCTCCAAACGGACTACATGTCTCGGGAACTCGGAAGATTCATTTCTGCCGGCGGAATGAAAAACCCCGTTCAATTCCGCACGCACGGCGGCAGACCCTGCGATATCGAAAACGGAAAAACTCCGATAGATGTTGCTTTTATCGCCGCGCCTGCTTCGGATGCAATGGGCAATTGCACGGGCAAAATCGGCAAATCCGCCTGCGGCTCGCTGGGCTATGCAATTCCGGACGCAAAATGTGCAAAGCATGTTGTTGTTATCACCGACGAACTGCATCCCTATCCGCTCATCGAATGGTCGATTCCCGAAACGGATGTTGATCAGGTCGTTGCGGTGGAGTCCATCGGTGACCCGAACGGAATCGTTTCCGGAACAACAAAAATCACCCGCGATCCCGTCGGTTTGCTGATGGCAATGACGGCTGTGGACGTTATAAAAGCCTCCGGTCTGCTGAAGGAAGGCTTCTCGTTCCAGACGGGCGCGGGCGGAGCGTCCCTTGCGGCGGCAAAATATCTTAAGGATGTTATGCTTGCCGAAAAAATACGCGGCAGCTTCGGCCTCGGCGGCATCACGGGCTATATGGTGGATATGCTCAACGAAGGCTGCTTCGAATCCCTGCTGGATGTTCAGTGCTTCGATTTGAAGGCGGTTGAATCCATAAGGAGCAACCCGCGCCATCGTGAGATTTCCGCAACGCACTATGCTTCTCCCGGTGCAGGCAGCGCGGTGACGGACAGCCTGGATGTTGTTATTCTCGGCGCAACGCAGATAGACACGGATTTTAATATCAACGTGCATACGGATTCCGACGGCAGGATAATGGGCGGCTCGGGCGGACACAGCGATACGGCGGCGGGTGCAAAACTTGCAATGATAATCGCGCCGCTTTCCCGTGCAAGGCTTCCCATCGTGACGGACAGGGTGAACTGCATATCCACTCCGGGCAGCACGATAGACGTGCTTGTCACTCAAAAGGGCGTTGCCGTGAACCCGAAAAACACGGAACTGCATGACAGACTGCGTGAGGCAGGCATAAAACTTGTTGACATAAACGAGCTCAAAGCCCTGGCGGAACGCACGAGCGGCGTGCCGAAAAAGCCCGCTCTCGGCGACAGAATCGTTGCAAACGTCATCTATCGCGACGGAACGGTTATCGACACGATAAAGCAGGTCGCGGACTGAGCGAAACTGCGGCTCGGAAACGAAAAGATAAACGGCGGGCGAGCGGGGCAGTAAAAAGCGATAAAAATTAAGAAGAAACAGCCGCGTTCGCCCGCACAAACAGAATACATAAATGCCGGTTAGAATCGTTCGAAGCACAAAGTGCGGAGATTCGAAGTCCGTGCGTTCCAAAAAATACAGCATAAGGAGATAAACCATGCGGGAAATTAACGCGCAGCTCATAACCGATAAGGTTGCGGAGCTTTGCATTGACGCCAATTGCAGCCTTCCCTGCGATATCAGAAAGCGCATCGAGGATGCAAGGGCAAACGAACCGTGGGCAACGGCTCAGGGCATACTCGATAAAATTATCGAAAACTATAATATTGCGGATGAAAACCGCGCACCCATCTGTCAGGATACGGGCGTTGCCTGTGTGTTTTTGAAGATCGGGCAGGATGTCCATATCAACGGCGACCTTACGGAGGCCGTCAACGAGGGTGTTCGCCGCGGCTATCGCGACGGATATCTGCGTAAATCTGTCGTCAAAGACCCGCTGCGCAGAGTCAACACGGGCGACAACACTCCCGCAATGCTCTATATCGAGCTTGTTCCGGGCGATAAAATCGAGCTTACCGTTGCACCGAAAGGCTTCGGCAGCGAGAACATGAGCCGTATTGCAATGCTCAAGCCCTCCGACGGCATTGAAGGCGTGAAGAATTTCATTCTTAAAACGGCGGAAGAGGCGGGCCCCAATCCGTGTCCTCCGATCGTTATCGGCGTCGGTATCGGCGGAACGTTCGACAAAGCAGCATTGCTTGCAAAAAAAGCACTGATGCGCAGCACCGACGAGCGCAATGCGGATGAGTTTTATGCGGAGCTGGAAAATGAAATGCTCCGAAAGGTCAATGCTCTCGGCATCGGGCCGCAGGGCTTCGGCGGAAAAACCACTGCGCTTGCGGTCAATATCGAGGCTATGCCCACGCATATTGCAGGCTTGCCCGTTGCAGTGAACATCAATTGCCATGTTACAAGGCATAAGAGTGCGATAATCTGAGTTCGGGAGGAACAAACGAATGGAAAGACATATCACCCTGCCGTTAACGCGTGAGGAAGCGCGTATCATTAAAAGCGGCGAACAGCTCCTGCTGTCCGGCGTTATATACACTGCGAGGGATGCGGCGCATAAACGGCTTTGCGAACTTGTTGAAAAGGGCGAACCGCTGCCCTTTGATGTTAAAAACGCAACGATTTATTACGTCGGCCCCACTCCCGCAAAGCCCGGGCAGGTCATAGGTTCGGCAGGCCCGACAACAAGCTACCGCATGGATGCGTATTCGCCGACGCTTATCCGCGAGGGCGAAACGGGCATGATCGGCAAAGGCAAGCGCAATGCGGAGGTCATCGAGGCAATGAAAAAATACGGTGCGGTCTATTTTGCCGCAATCGGAGGCGCAGGTGCGCTGCTTTCAAGCTGCATCAAAAAGGCGGAGATAATTGCATACGAGGATCTCGGCGCGGAGGCTCTCAGAAGGCTTGAGGTTGAAAACTTCCCCGTGGTTGCGGTTATAGACAGCGAGGGAAACAACCTTTACGAAAAAGGCCGCAGAGAGTATCTTGAGACCGTTGACGCAAACGGAAATGCATAATTCGTTATGCTGTGCCGTATCGGCACAAGAACGATAAAAAACTTTTTTAAAACAGCCGGAACATCATCCGTCCCGAAATTGCAGGGCAGCGGGTGGTGTTCCGGCTTTTCCGCGCAGTGTCATTCGCGCGGACGATCGTCGTTTTGTTCAATCCCCATTCGTCGCTTTGCTGCGACAAGGTCATCGATAATAACACGGATATGTGACAATTCCTCCGTGCTCAGCCCGTCAACGATTATGGATGTTCGATTGTCCAGCCCGAGCAGAAAATCCGTTGATACGGAGAAGAAATCCGCAATTTTCATAAGCATTTCGATCGAGGGCTGAATATTTCCGTTTTCCCAGTTTGAAATGCTCTGTTTGGATACATTAAGTTTTTCTCCGAGTTCAACCTGGCTGATGCCGCGAACGCTGCGCAGCAGCCTTATGTTATCACCCAACATGGCATGCAGTCTCCCTTCTTTGCTTTTTTTGTTGTGCAATTGTATTTTTATACGGATTCATGCGCCGTATACGGCAGGGCTGCACACCGACTTCGGATTTTACCGTAAGAAGGTTCGCTGTCTCCTGAATACAACCGCAGCTGTCGGTACAATTTTAAGGTCAATCTTTCCGATGCATAAATACCATGGTATTGCATTAGTGGACAACGAACAACTTCGCTCAAAGTGATGAAAAAAAGGTACAAATAAAGGCAATGTTTGCATAATTTCGCCGAACGGAGAACATTTTGCTCCGGCGGCGTTTCGTTGTCAAATTTGCTTTCAAAAACGAATAGAATTTATATTGAACCGCGTTTGCTGCATTTGGGCTCACGCAGCCGGAGAATTGTGTTATTATATGCGGAATTGCTGCGGTTTTTAAAATACATATGCGCACCGCTTTGCAGCGGGAATGCACTGCATGCCGCCCGAAAGGAAATAAAATAATGAGCAGTATGACAAAAGTCATCACAGGCATAGTTCTGCCGTTTCTCGGAACAACGCTCGGTTCCGCAACAGTCTTCTTTCTGAAGAAAGAAATGAATTCAAAGCTTCAAAACCTTCTGCGCGGTTTTGCGGCGGGCGTTATGATCGCCGCTTCGGTATGGTCGCTGCTGATTCCGTCAATTGACATGGCGGAGGCTGCGGGCAAAACTGCGGCATGGCTGCCCGCCGTTGTCGGCTTTCTTATCGGCATCGGATTCATGCTGCTGTTGGACAGCCTGATTCCGCATCTGCATACGAATTCCGCCCGCCCGGAAGGCCGCCCCTCCGCAATGGGAAAAAACCTTATGCTGATGCTTGCCGTAACGCTGCATAATATCCCCGAAGGAATGGCCGTCGGCATCGTCCTTGCGGGTATGCTTAACGGAAACAATGCAATAAGTGCCTCCGGCGCAATAGCTCTCGCTGTCGGTATTGCGATTCAAAATTTCCCGGAAGGCGCAATAATTTCAGCCCCCCTCGCCGCAAGCGGAACCTCGAAAGGCAAAGCCTTTGCCTGCGGAACCCTCTCCGGTGCTGCCGAGCCTGTCGGCGCAATACTGACCATCCTCGTAACCTCTCTCGTAACACCCGTGCTGCCCTATATCCTCGCTTTCGCCGCCGGTGCAATGATCTATGTTGTCATCGAAGAACTTATCCCCGAGTCCCGGTCCGATGAGCACAGCAATGTCGGCACCGTCGGTGCCGCCCTCGGGTTCGCACTGATGATGCTGCTCGATGTCGCCTTGGGGTGAGGGGAGAAGCTGTTTTGATGCAAAACATATTGAGTAATGCGGCCTTGCGAAAACAAAGACGGAATCCGCATTGAACCCTCCGCAGTCTGTCAATCGACGGGCTGCGGACTTTGATTTAGAAATATATTATTAACAACATTTGAATTTTCACCTTTTTTTGCTATAATACAACTGTATTTAAACAGTGCGTGCGCACTTTGTCAGTAGTTTGATAATCCACGAATAATTACTTACGGCATAAACGAAAGGAGATTACGATATGAAATGCATATATTGCGGTTCGGAAGATGTCATTTATCGAAAATTTCATCACATATGGGAATGTCAGGATTGCGGCGAATCATTTGATCCCGACGAACGTGAAAGGATGACGGAGGAAATTAATGTTTTCTTCAGCTATGCGCATGACGATAAGAATTCAGAAAACGGTGCAGTCGTTGTTGACAGGCTGAAACAGCTCATTGAGGAAAAATCAGGCGGAAAAATCAAAATCTGGCTGGATACCTATTCCATTCCGAGGAATAAGGATTGGCGCGAACTCATAACAAGCGGTATTGTCAAAAGCGATCGTTTTGTGGGTTTCATGTCCCGAAAGGCGTTGCGCGACCCCGGTGTTTGCAGAGACGAACTCGGAATCGCCGTCGGCAGCCGCTACGGGATCATAAGCTGCGTTTTGCTTGAAGGCGAACGCACACTGAACCCTCCCGCAGAGTTTACCGAGCGGCAGTGGATTGACCTTTCGGATTGGAAAAAGAAGCGGGATGAAGGCGAAGCGGAATTCGAACGCTTTCTGAACGATGCTGCGGACGAATTGATTGGCATTTTGAGAGATCCGGAAACGCTGCGCTTCAATCATGAAGTGAAAAAACTGAAGGAATCCCTCGGAATTTCCGCCGTTGACGAAATGACCCGCATTGACGAACTGCTGAAGTTCAAAATGACGGGGCGCGGCTGGCTTGAGAACATAATCAACACTTGGCTGAACGACAAAAACGGTTCGCGCGTTATGACCCTTTATGCCGACCCGGGCGCGGGCAAATCACTTTTTTCGGCACATTTCCAATTTGCAAACCCGAACGTCATCGCTGCACTTGCCTGCGACAGCCGAAGCGAGGAATACAGCCAAACGGACAAAATCACCGATCGCCTTGCCTACCTTATCGCCCTGAGACTGCCGGACTATCGCCGGCAGCTGATGCATATTTTAACGGATAAAAACACATTGACAAAAACGGGACACGACAGGTTCAACACCCTTATCGCAACCCCGCTCAGCAGGGTTATAGACGGTGAACGCTCTGCAAAGCTCATCATCATTGACGGATTGGACGAAGCAAAGAGCGGTGCGCTCGCCGGGTTCATCCGCAGCTATCACGACAAACTGAAAACCTATATCCGCATACTTATCACCGCAAGACCCGAACGCATGCTCAGGCGGCAGCTTGCACCTTCCGCCGAATTCAGCTGCACGGAGCTGAATCTTGATGATTATGCCGAAATGAACGATGCCGATATCCGTCAATACTATGAAGAAAATCTCGAAGACCTGTTGAAAGACCGTCCCGGCCGCGATGTTTTCATGAATCGCCTTGTTGAAGCAAGCCGCGGAATCTTCTACTATGCTTTCACGATCCTGCCGCAGCTGCGCGAGTCGCTCGAAAAAGGGGAGCCGCTCGAGAGCATGACCTTCCCGAAGGGGCTCAATGCCTTGCTGCTCGAAACCTTCCTGCGAAAATTCGGGGAACCGGACGCTTCCGGCAGTGTCGAAAAATACAATGCGTTCGTGCGCGAACCGCTTTCAATGGTTGCCGCATCCCCCTATGCTCTTCCGCTCAAAACGCTGCAAAAGATGCAGGGCTGGACGAACGCCCGGCTGGAGGATTTTCTGCGCCCGCTGGAGACGATGCTCGACCTCAGCGGCGGATTCATCCGCCTTTTCCACAAATCCTTCACAGATTGGCTGAACGACAGCGAGGCTTCCGCTGCGTTCTATGCGCCGCAGGAGGACGGCATACGGAGCCTTGCCGCCGCCTGCTTCAAAGCCTTTGAACAGGGTGCTGATGAAATGGATACATATGAGCTTGCAAATGCTTCACGCCTGCTGCGCAGTGCGGGAATGAAGAAGGAATACGAACAGCTCACCGATTCTTCGGAATACACCTCTGCACTGAAAAAACTCGCAAAAGCCTATGCGGATGACCGGCAGCATGACAGAGCTGCGGAACTCTATCTTGAATATGCGCGAATATTTAAGGAGAAATGCGAAAACAGCGGTGATCCGGATCAGGCGCATGAAGCCGTTTGGGGCAATATTTATGCTTGCGATGCGCTGAGGGCCATGCTTGATTATACCGCAGCGGAAGTCGCTGCAAATGCGGCGCTGAGAATTGCAGAAAAGTTTGCGAAAAAGTATCCGGATGACCCGCAAATGCAGCGCGACCTTAGCGTTTCATATGAAAGACTCGGCGACATTGCAAAAGCACGGAATGATTATAACGCTGCGGAAGTGTATCATGCAAAGGCTCTTGAAATCAGCGAAAAGCTTGCGGAAAAGTATCCGGAAGACCTGGATTTTCAGCGCGACCTGAGCGTTTCGTATGAAAGACTCGGCTATATTGCGAAAGCCCTGAAAGATTATAACGCGGCGGAAGGGTATTATGCAAAGACTCTTGAAATCGGCGAAAAGCTTGCGGAAAAGTACCCGGATGACCCGAGATTACGGCACGACCTTAGTGTTTCGTATAGCGACCTCGGCAATATTGCGGAAGCACGGAACGATTATAGAGCGGCAGAAGGGTATTATGCAAAGACTCTTGAAATTTTCGAGAAACTTGCGGAAAAGTACCCGGATGACCCGAACTTGCAGCGCGACCTGAGCACTTCGTATGAAGAACTTGGTGATATTGCGAAAGCACGGAACGACTATAGAGCAGCGGAAGGGTACTATGCAAAGGCTCTTACAATCCGCGAAAAGCTTGCGGAAAAGTACCCGGATGACCCGAAAATGCAGCGCGACTGTAGCGTTTCTAATGGCGAACTCGGCGATATCGCGACAGCAAGGAACGAATACAGAATGGCGGAAGGGTATTATGCAAAGGCGCTTGAAATCTGCGAAAGGCTTGCGGAAAAGTACCCGGATGACCCGAAAATACAGTGCAACCTTAGCGTTTCGTATAGTAGCCTTGGCAATATTGCGGAAGCGCGGAACAATTATAGAGCGGCGGAGGGATATTATGCAAAGGCTCTTGTAGTCCGCGAAAGGCGTGCTGAAAAGTACCCGGATGACCCGGGAATGCAGCGCGACCTGAGCATTTCGTATAATAAACTCGGTGATGTTGCGAAAGCACGGAACGATTATAAAGCTGCGGAAGGGTATTATGCAAAGGCTCTTGAAATCAGGGAAAAGCTTGCGGAAAAGTACCCGGATGACCCGAACTTGCAGCGCGACCTGAGCGTTTCGTATAATAAACTCGGCGGTATTGCGGAAAGACAGAACGATTATAAAGCTGCGGAAGGGTATTATTCAAAGGCTCTTGAAATCAGCGAAAAGCTTGCGGAAAAGTATCCGGATGACCCGCAAATGCAGCGCGACCTGAGCGTTTCATATGAAAGACTCGGCGGTATTGCGAAAGCACGGAATGATTATAACGCTGCGGAAGGGTATTATGCAAAGGCTCTTGCAATCAGGGAAAGGCTTGCGGAAAAGTTCCCGGATGACCCGAACTTGCAGCGCGACCTGAGCATTTCGTATAATAAACTCGGCGGTATTGCGGAAAGACGGAACGACTATAAAGCTGCGGAAGGGTATTATGCAAAGGCTCTTGCAATCAGGGAAAAGCTTGCGGAAAAGTATCCGGATGACCCGCAAATGCAGCGCGACCTGAGCGTTTTGTATAATAATCTCGGCGGTATTGCGGAAGCACTGAACGATTATAAAGCTGCGGAAGGGTATTATGCAAAGGTTCTTGAAATCGGCAAAAGGCTTGCGGAAAAGTACCCGGATGACCCGAATTTGCAGCGCGGCCTTAGCGTTTCGTATAATAATCTCGGCGATATTGCGAAAGAACGGAATGATTATAACGCTGCGGAAGGGTATTATGCAAAGGCTCTTGAAATCAGGGAAAGGCTTGCGGAAAAGTACCCGGATGACCCGCAAATGCAGCGCGACCTGAGCGTTTCATATGAAAGACTCGGCG
>ERZ1034719.162-NODE-162-length-46518-cov-6.376945_pt1 | contig 46518 bp, 58 predicted proteins | sample MGYA00520703_ERZ1034719 | MGnify/ENA primary metagenome ERZ1034719 (study PRJEB33766, sample SAMN09781716) | gut metagenome | biome: gut microbiome | host: Homo sapiens | place: Madagascar | study: EMG produced TPA metagenomics assembly of the PRJNA485056 data set...
AAGCCAAAACCGAACTGCATTGCAGAATCCGGCGCTTTTGTGACGACACGTGTCATTAGGAACTCGGTCACGATGTCAGGGATTTTATTGACGTGTAGGTTCATGATGCCCTCCTCTTACATTAGCCGGCAGTAGTTGCAGTGGCCGGGGTGATGGTCACATTCCCCCAGCCGGGACAGATGGAACTATTGGGCACAACGATCTTCGTGATGCCGGCGACCGTGTTCTGCAAGCAGGTAATCGCCGCAGAGTTTGCAGCAATGCCCTGATTGGCAGTCGCGGCAACGAGGTCAATCTTGCCGGCAGTCTGCGCTTCACGGACACGCATATCAGCGATCGTTCGAGCAACTTCCTCGAAGCGAGCGTTAATTTTCGCGTCCGAATCACGTGCGGCCTTGAAGACTTCGATGCCGACCTTGTCCGAGTATTTCTCAGCTTGCAGCTCGGCAATCTTGCTATTTAAAGAATCCACGTAGGCGTTGGCATTTCCGCCGCCGAGGATTCCTCCTAAACCGCCCAAACCACCGTTATTTAAAAGAGCAAGGGCCGTACCGGCAATCATGTTTTCCCACTGTCACCAGTGGCACTGACTATCTCTTAACAGCTTTCGCTGTGAATCCCATTTCGAACTGTGGTTAGCTCAGCCCTACTTCCCTTCCGAGGAATAGTCGATACAGGTTCCTGATTTCTCAGGCTTCCCACGGGATTGCCTCTGAGAGGTTTCCCCGTTAGCAAAATCTTGTAGTTTCATGCCAAATACTCTGTAACCGCGGCAACGCTGACTCTTCGTTATTGCTTTAGTGATTTCGGTCTGCGACGCACCAACGAAGCGAGCGGCATCAAAAGATGACGAAAACTCAATCGTTTTATCATCTTTCTCAAGCACAACCTTTAGATAAGCATGGTTTCTGTTCCACGATTCAAGATTCTTAATTGCACGAATCTTAAAACCGCCTAGATTGTTATCAAAAGCATGTTTTGTATTTTGGCTTTTTGTGCACCACTCCAAGTTTTCAATACGGTTATCAGACTTGACGCCATTTTTGTGATTCACACAAGGCAGACTATTTGGGTTAGGAACGAAGTGTTGAGCAATGAGACGATGCAGAAGCAAAGTCTTTGTTTTGCCGTCTTTTGTCAAAGCGACTTCCTTATAGCCAAACGTATTGACTTTGGCATTGAGTATCTTGTACTTATTGTGCAACCGACGACCTTGAATCTTCGGCAAAGACACTACATTTCCAAGGTTATCAATAAGATACAACCCTTCATACCCAATGACGTTCTTAACTTCAACCATATTGCCAATCCTAGAGTAGTTTAACTACTTAATTCTACCCCTTAGAACCGCTAAGGAAAAGGATTCAGAGGGCATTGTTACATACCCAAACCAAGTCCGGTTCCTGCCACGCCTTTAGAGGCAAATTCAGCCATGATTTTCTCCTAAAAAGAAAGAAAACTCAGGGGTTTTTAGTGAAGCTCGATTGGCTTTGAATGAGGCTCAGAGGCCTGGCTTGATGATTTCTGTTCGGGTTTTTCCCGAGGGGTGTGATAGTTGAAACTTACTGTTGTTTTACATCGCGTACACACTATAACCAGTGTTGTTCGCAGTTCATCAGCGTCGAACAATCGTTTGTTACATCGCGGGCATCTGTATGTTTGCATTCCCTTTCTCTCCTAAAAAAGGAGAAGTTAAATGATGAAGACTCTTTGTGCATCAACAGAATAATATTCCTTATTTTTCAAAGTGAAAATGTGACTTCTGACTAAGTATAAACGTGTAATTCTTGCAATGTGTACCGTTGTCTGAATTTTTGTATGCAAGAGTCCCGATAGCGGAAAAACTCCTTGGGATTTAGCAAATGTTGCGAGAGTTCTTTTTCGACCTACTACCGAGCTATTTGGAACGCATCGTTCTTGGTATCGGAGCATGTATCGGCTATGTCTGGGCGCTCGCGTTCGACAATGTGCATCTTGCGATGCAGTGGTTTCTCGTGCTGATGCTAAGCGATTATTTATCGGGCGTGTATCAAGCCCTGCGGCTCGGCGAGTATGACAGTAAGAAGGGAGCGAACGGGCTGATTAAAAAATTCATCATCCTCTGGCTATGCGCGCTTGCTCACGGCTTGGATGTGATCATCGGCATCACGATTATCCAGCAGGTCTTTATCGGCGCTTTCGGGCTCAACGAAATGATGTCAATCATTGAAAACGTCGGGCGCGTGCATCCAGGGCTAGTACCGCAACAGGTGCAATCTTTTCTAGAACGACTCAAAAATAGGACAACATTCAGATGACATACTCACCTTTTTCTTCTTACGACCCTGCAATTGCGATTGACTTCATTCGCAACGAGGAAGGTTGCAAACTCAAATCCTATTTGTGTCCTGCGAGGCGCTGGACAATAGGCTACGGACACACAGCGGGCGTAACGGAAGGCATGGCCATCAGTCAGGCGCACGCCGAGGAGTTGCTCCGAGCCGACGTGATTGACTGCGCTGGGCGCATGGCCTCGTACATCAAAACGCCGGTCACGAAGTGGCAATTCATCGCGCTTGTCAGTCTGTCGTTCAACGTCGGAGACCTGAGACGCAAAGCACCGAAACTTTTGCACTACCTCAATGCCGGGCAGGAAGACAAGGCCGCGCACGAGTTTTTGGATATCTGTTGTACGAGGGGACAAGTTGTCCCCGGGTTGAAGAGTCGCCGGGAGAAAGAGGCGAAGCTCTTTTTGAGAGTAGATGTATAACTTTTAAAGGAGACATTATGTCAGGCCACGATTTTGCTCTTGTCGTTTTTGGGATTTGCGTTGCGCTGATTTCGCAATCGTGTATGGACTCTACAGGAGACTCAGTAAATCGCAGATGCATGCTCGAGCTTCTCGCTGACTTTATCACGGCGGTAATTGTTGCAATGGTTCTCTCTTTGTTGCTCGTTGGAGCGTCTGAATGATTTCATTTTTCAAAACCGCCATGGCACTCCTAACTGCTTACAAATCGAAAGCGGTTCCGCTTCTAATCATCGCCGTATGCGCTCTCTGTGCATGGCTCGGCAGTTCGTACCAGAAAGCCAAATGCGAGGCTCAGATTGCCGAATTTAAGGCGCAAATGGCAACTACCGTTACTAACCAGAGGAAAGAATATGAGCAAAGAATCTCCGAAGCAACAAGCCGCTTGGTTCTGGAGAGCCGTAGGGCTGACACTGCTCGCAGCGAGCGTGATGTTTTGCTTAACCGGTTGCGCGTCGCAAGTGCCCGTGCCGACGGAACGTCAACAAATCCCGACCGCTCTTATCGAGCCGAGTACGCCCAGTGCCGACGCTTTCTCAGCGAGGGTGCGGGACTTCTTAGCGAGGGCAGTGAGTTGGCTGGAAGAATCGCAAGAGAGAAAGACGCGCTAGCGGAGATTGTGAAATGACAGACGATGTTTTAGAGGAATGGTACAGGCTCGCCGAGCGCATCGCTCACGTGCCTACGTATGAGTTTGGCGAGCCATTCACGCCATGGGAGCGAGAGGAAAGAGAGCGCACTCATTGGTACACAACCAACTCGGCAGATGGCAAACCCGTGCAAGGAAACTTCTCAAATCTAATCCTGTAGAATTCTACAGGATTAATGGTTAAGCCCTTGATTTATAACGATGTCGTAAATGACAACATCTGAACGCGCCATCTTGCAACATCTAAAAGGCGTTTTGGTGTGCGCAAATGCCTACAGCTCGATGTTTAAGCGTTTCAGTTCCGCCTGGTAGTAGTCTTTTGTAAGGTACGCTTCTTTTCCGTAAAGGAGAAGTAGCGCGCTATGTACATCAGAACCTTCGCCACTGGTATCGGTTCCTGCTAAATTGCACGAAATAGATCGAAGAGCACACAGCGCTCGACCGACGCCAACGATTAGCTCCTCTTCGGTTCTCGCGTGCGCCATACTCAAATGTGCACTCAGAAACCTATCTTCATATGATCTAATAATCGCGGCTATTGCGACTGACTTATCGAAGAGTTTGGCAAGCGCTTCGTTTTTCTTATCGTAATTCTGGATATCCCAAACGGGCAGTCCTTGAGGAAGCAGCTTATCCGGCGAAACTAATGCTCCATACTCTTTAATCAAATTGTCTTTTACATTCATGCTAGCTATAGTCCTTTTCATAAAAGACACCCTCCCCTCTATTGAGTCAGAGTGGAGTTTAGCTTCTGTTTGAATCATCAGCAAGTTAATTGCTTTCCGAAAACGGCCCCACCAACTCCTGGTACCGCAAATACAGCGACGGGTGGATTGAGCAGGGGGGTATTTTTTACTACTCTACCTCTACGTGGCCATCTAACAATAACCGCGTTAATCTAGCAATTCCTTTTTCTACCGCTGTTTACGGGTATGCTATCGGAGGTCCGGCATCTGCCACGGGCTCGTATAACACAGGGGGTGACTCAGATAGCACCTACTATGCGACAGTATCCTTTGCAGGTGTGAATAAAACACAGGTGCTTTTCTCGGTATCGCAACAAGACCATAGCGCCAACGCCACTTTATCTATCCCTGTCGTTGCTTGGGGCAAATAATTACTTTCCGCATACGTAAAGCCATTTGTTTGCAGGCAAAGTAACAGGATTGTAGTGGTCTGACCCTGATGGCCATGAGGATTTACCTGTTATCCCTGTTTTATTAACGGTAAGCGTAACTAAGCCTTCATAGGTATCAACGTTTGAATCACCCGATTCTTGGCTGTCATAGCTACGATATGAAGTTTGGCGCTCACCAGCAATTGTCCAATAAAAGGTGGATGTAAAAGCGACAGGGAAAGTAACCCACGTTAGCGTCTTATTCCGAGACATAAAACTCACTTGTGGCGTAAGTATCCACTGCTCAATCCACCCGTCGGAGTATTTGCGGTACCAGCTGTTAGCGCTGTAGGACTCGGCGACGACGGTTAGCCCTGCGGATGAGCCTGTGAGTACGCGCTGACCGCACCACGTCAAAGTGCCGTCAGGTTTTCCAACAAGCGACTTGCTGCCGGTAGTGGCGTCCATTGCCGATAAGTAGAATGCACCGGCAGGGATAGCGTTCCCTGTGTAGTCTGGAGTAGAAAGAAAAAGCGACGAGCTTTTTTTGTTAACGAAAGAAGTGTTCGAAAATGGCGCTAGGCAAAGTACACTGTTGCTATTAAGTCCTTCGAGCCAATGGAAGCTATCGCCAGCTTGATTCGTCTTGTGAATCATGCGGAACTTATCGTTCAGTGTACATTCCGATATAGACACCCTCAGACTGTTGGAACTTGTTCCGTCACCCGCACGAAGATATATGCCCGGCGTATCGCCTGTCGTATCTCCATCTTTTTTTTCTCCGTATATCGCCAGAACTGTCGTCGCATCGCCACGCTTCGCCCAAATGTCCAATCCGTTAGGTCGTGACTGCGAAATCTCCGAACCCCATCCGAACTTGATGCCTTCTTTATAAGTCTCAGTAGAGCCGGAGACGGGGACAGTTGTACCATTGATTGTTACCGAGCCGTTAACCGTACCACCGCTTGTCGGTAGGTAATTCATCTCGGGGATGATGTCCTGATTTAATTTGTCCCCCGCTCCGTTGTTCTGGAAAAGTCGTTGTAAAAGTTTCGGGAATGCCATGGTTATTCTCCGTCGGTAGTCGGTTCAGTTTCGGTTTCGGTTTCGGTCTGGTACGGGACAGTCCACAGCGCTGTCTGCGCTTCGCCCGCAAGTTTTAGCGCCTGCGCTAACTGCGCAACGGTCGGCGTTGCCACCGTGTTGTCAGCCAACACCCAAACTTGCGTTGTGCTTTGGTCAATGCCAAGCGCCTGAGCGCCTGCGACCACACGGCTCATGCGGTTCTGGCTCGTCTCATCAGCGTCAAATACCATGCCATCGACCGTAACCGTGAGTTTGCTCACCGCTTCGGCTCGCTCTTTCTTGGCTTGCGCAAGAGCCTCGGCCGCTTCTCGCTCGGCAATCTCTTCGGCTGTTGGCTCGGGCGGTTTAGGAATTGCAACCACTTCGTAGTAATCACCCTTGTCCTCAATCGTCGCCCAGCCATCTTCGTTGCACCATTGCGCCGCCTCGGCGTACTTCTTGTACGTATTCGGGGCAGGATTGTCGACGAATTCAAACCGAGGCATTTCTTCAGTACCTACGTTTTGCTCAATCTTGTCGTTCTGCAACGGCTTGGCGAATTGCGTTCCGATGTAGCTGACTTCTTCTGCCATGTTGTACTCCTTATAAATTCTGAACATCACTAGCGGACAGCACGCCAGCTGTGCCACCTGTGCTTGCTCCGATACGAGCGCACTTGCCTGCGTAGCCCGTTCCGAAGACAAGCACAGCGCCTCGTGCCCATTTGTTGTTTAAGTTCTGAAGCGTTCCGATAAGCACGTCAACGCAATTGATGTTGATTGTGTTTGTTCCGTCAGAAACGATTGCTGCGCCTGCGTCTAAATAGTCGAACGTAACAATGTCTCCGGCCTTGTAACCCTGGTTGTAAAGCGCAAGAAGGAAGTCCTTAACGGACACCGTCGCGCCTTTCGTGAAACCTAGGGCAACCATAGTTGTTGAGTAGTTCCGAGGGATTCGAGCCAATGCCCCGACTTTGGTATCCGTGTACGCATTAGCCCTCTTCACCGCCGCCTGCACGGCCTTCTCGATTGTTTCTTCAAACGTAGCCATTACGCCGTCCTTTTCCAAATGTTCACGGCTCGGTACGGTGGCATGTTGTTGTGGGATGCGCCTCCGCCTGTGTAGTCCGAGTAATGCGTTTTGTAAGAACCTGTGTTCTGTCCGTAGTACCCGTTCGGGTCGGTCGTGCCTACAGTACCTGCATGCAAGTCAGGAAGGCTGTGTCTGTGGCTTGGCATTTCATTCACGGTCAAAGTGTGCATAGCCTCACCTCCCTGCGAGCCGACGGCATACGATGTGCTCGAACCGAGCAGGAATCGCCCTTCCAATTTTTGCCATACCCCCCCCCCTAAAATTTCGTGAGGGTTGTCGGCGGATTCCGTAATGAAGTAACTCCCGACGGGATGTGCCCGTAGCACGGCTACCTGTATCGCTTTATCAACCATTTCTTCTAATGTCGCCATTACCCAATCTCCGCAACGTATTTGGCGTAAGCCGAATTAATTGACGCTTGTAAACTCGTGACCTTCGTATTTAACGGACTCAAGATTTCGTTTACTTGCGCCTCGTCCGCTTTCCCGTCAATCGCCGCCTTCACAACCTTGTTCTGCACCGCATTGGTCGAAGTCGCAGACAGCGCGCTGTCAATCGCATACGTCGGCGTCGGCGTGACGCTCCCTGCGCTCTTGAACTTGACGATGACAACCTCGCTACCAACGGGCAACACGTCGGTAAACTGCAACGTCGTTCCGCCCGTGATGCCATACGTCACGCCGTCAACGCCTAGTACGCTGTTCACGAAAACCATCACGTAGGCGCAATTGCCAATCGAGTACGACTGCGCACTCGTAGCCGCCTCCGTTATCGTGTGCGTCTCGGCTTCAATCGTCGTAGAGCCACCGCTCCCTCCCGGGCCTTCAATGGCAATCGGGAGGATTCCTCCCGCAGTTTTGACGTACAGACTGTCGGTCATTCAAAAACCCTCAAGCAAACGCGATAAGGAAGGCCAGAATTGTGATTAGGCATCCGATAACCACGCCGTATCGAACGCCCTCCCAGTAAAACTTTATATAGCGCGGTTCTTTAAGTACCTTACGAAGTTCAGTCATCATTAGGCATCCTTTAAGATGATCAAGCCACCGTTGCGAAGGTTTTCAGGTACGTTGTCCAAAGAGCTGACAACGCACGAATCGATGTACGTTTCTTTGATCGTGACCTTCTTGCCACTGGCTGTAATCGTTACACCCTCGCCCGCTTCGATTTCCAAAGTGTCCTGCTTGGCTCCTGCGGTAATGGTTGTCTCGCCGACTTTGACCTTCGCAAAAGCGTTCTGATTGACTTCAGCGCCGGTCGCAACGCCTTCCAATTTTGTGCGCTCGGTCGCTTTCATCTTCACATACGTCGTGCTGTCAGCCACGGAGTCCAAATTGTCCGTGGCTTTCATGAAAGCGCCGGCGGCTTTCACATTGTCAGCGTCTGTCTTGTCTGCGCCTGTCTCGATGCCTGCAAGCTTTGTGTACTGCGCAGCAGTCATCAAGCCGTCTGCTTTGTCGGTCGCAGGCTTGTAGGTCGTGTCCGTAAACTCGGCATCGGCAGGAACAGACTTGCCAATCGTGAACCCGCTGTCCTTAATCTTCGCACCGCTCGTGCCGTCGAACACGGCAACGTGATTGGCAACGCTTGTGGACGGTCCTGTCACGGCTCCATCTAGGTTTTTCTGCAAGACAGTCCAATCCGAATTGGATGCGCTCCCACTTGCGTAGTCCTTCACGCAGATGATGTAGTCGCCAATCTCGCAGGTGTTGCCTGCGTACGTTCCCTCCTCACCCACGACGTACTGCCATCCGGCTTTGTATGCAACAGTAGGCAATGGCGTGGTCGAAGTGACCGTTCCTCGGAAGTGAACGCCTGCGTCAATCGCCTGATTGAGTTTTGTACGGAGCGCAACGATTTCCGTCTCCACATTAGACGCTTGACCTTCAACGTCGTTAATGGAAACCTGCGTCGCCTTGGTCGCAGGCGCAAGAGGCGTGTTCGTCGCGCCTTCGTGCGAGTACAGTGTGGTTTCAACTAAGTTGGCCATGATTAACTCCCTGCCGATTCAGCATCTTTGTAAACAACCTTCTGACTGAGTTCCGCAACCGCATCATTGGCAGACTGCGCCGTGCTGATGGCATCAGCCACATCCGCCTTACCGAGCGCTGCAACCCATACGTCAAGCTCGTCGCCCGACTTCGCATCAAAGGTCAGTTTGAATTTGTTGCTCTTCGTGTCCGTGTTCCCGACTTCAACAAAGTTCGTGCCGATGTAGCACGTCAAGCCGTTGTAGCCCACACGTAAATGGTGACGGCCGACAACGTAGTAGATTCCGCCCGGGATTGTGATTTCGGTATTCGCTGCAACGTCAGTCGTAAGCGTCCACGTCTTCTCAGCGCACCCCGTGGCATTGACCGCTAGAACAGAGTCCGTCTTGTCGTCGATGCGTGCAATCTGCGTATCCGTGTGCGCGGTTAACTGCGCCTCCAGCTCAAGCTCTTTGGCAGGTAGCTCGGCGGCGGTTGTACGAGCATCCGAGGCGTAGTGCTTTGCGCTGTAGTCGATGTCCTGGACCTTTCCGTCCGTTTTGACCGCCCAGGCTTGAGCTAGGGTGGCGGAGGCGCTTGCAGAGTCTGCGCTTGTGTGCGCCTGCTGTGCGTAGCCCTTGGCGATTTCCGTCGCACTCTCGGCCGCGTCAAGCAATCGCTGCTTGAGTTGCTTGGCGCTCATCGTGTCCGTGATGTCGGTCGTAATTGCACGCCCCATCAGCTCTTTCAGTTGCTGACAAAGAATCGTGATTTTGTCGTAGCACTCGTTGAGCGTTTCAGGATAGAAGCCGCCTTTGTTGGTAAAGACGGCAAGTTGGCTATAGTCGACTTGAGAAATAGCTGACAGGTAAAAGCCATCAGCGAGCGGCTCCGGCAACACGATAGTTCCGCCCGGCGTTGTGTCCTGGTTGGCGTTCAAGCGCACGGTGTAGTCCGTGTTAAGGACCAACGCAACCTCACCGTCGTCGGACGATTTGGCTACGAACAGGTCGCTCGCCTGAAAGATTTTGAAGCTGAAGGCAAATTCTTTTGTCGAGCCGTTGCCTTCATAAGGTCCGGCTCTTCGGGATGTATCGGCTACGGTCATGACAGTTCCTCTGTGATGCGAGGATTGTGATAAACCGTAGCCGTGACAACTGCACTAGTCGTCCACTTTGCCCTTGAACCCAAAGAACGGGGCTTTAATGGCATCAATCCCTTCGGCTTGACCGGAATTGATTGCCCGGATGCCCTTAATCGTGTTGTTGATTTGTGTAGACGGCAACCCGGTCAAACTGCCTGCAAGGTCGATGATGGCCTTTGTCATGTTGTTCATGTTCGGGTTCACCACTTTCTGGCCAAGATTTATTGCGTTCGAAATCGGGCGAAGCCCAGCAGGACCGGAGTAACCCATCACAGGCTCTTCCTTAATGAACGACTCAGCCGCCATGGAAAATTCACGCAATATCGGAAATAGTCCTAGGTTGTACTCGACAATCGTGCCTAAATCCGCCCGCATCCATTTCAGGTCGTCATCATCGTCATCGTCATCATCGCTGGGCTTTAAGGAGTCGCGCCATGCCTGCTCGATAACCGGCATGACCGCGTTCATCCACAGAAGGGCCGCAACTTTCTTAAACCTGTTCTCTTCGCCGTAGAACGTGGACACGCTTAGATTCAGAGCGGCGTTCATCCATGAGTAGAACACAGTCCAAATGCGGTTGTGCGGGTCTCGCTCGTAGCGCGACTGGGAGCTGATGTTTCCTGATGCCTGCGTGTCTTCTACGGTCTGGTCACAAAGAGCCACCAGTTCCTTCCCTTCGTGACCTTCGCGGGTAAATCGCTCGTAGGCAGCCTGCCAGCAAAGCGTATCAACGATTCCCTGAACGATCGAGAGAAGAACATAGGCATTCTCTTGAACCCACTGTACGATGCCTTTTCCTTGTTCGAGTCGGTTGCGAATCTGCGCAAGTTCTTTAAATTGCGTCTGCGCACGCAGAAGCATCGCCTGCGACTGGCTGTTAACGAATCGGCGTGTTTTGAACGGACTTGTAAGGTACTTGCCCAAAGCGACGCTTAAGGCCGCTGCTCCGACGCGCGGAATCACGTAGCCGATGCCGGTTAACTGTACGAGAGCCGAATTGAAGGAAAAGCCCATCGTAGATATGCCGACCGTCTTCGCAATGAAGGACTGAATATCGCGCTTGCCTTCGCTCCGACCGCCCGATGCAATGTCCTTGCGCCACTCTTCAAACTCCTTGGCGACGTTGTAGCCGTAGCGCTCTTTGATGGCGGCACGCAAGCCCGAATCGGGTCCGCCTGCGCCGTCAAGCACGCGCTTGGTATCAATCAACCACTCGTGCCACGCAAGGTCATGAATCACGTCATTCAGCCCTTCGTAGAGCGCTTTCAGGTCCAGTCGTAACGGCATATCCGTCACGTCACCTGTGACACGGCTCTGAGTGAACGAGCGACGTGTCGTTGCGGACTGGTACGCTCCGCGCAATTGCTGTTCTGCTTCGCCAACGTCTGTGCGCTTGTCAACGCGATTGGACGCCACAGGGTCGTATTTGACAGGATAGTACCCGCCCGAAACCGTGATGGTCTTGCCCTCTTTGGTCTTGACTTTGAACGGCTCGTACTTGATCCATTCAGGCTCAACGCCATAGACGCGCAGCTCCTTCTCGCCGATGGCAGTCTTGAAGGACTCGAACAACTGCCACACAGCCTCAACAGCACGCCAGTCTGCCTCGGTAAGCGAGTCCAGGATGGCTTGCAATGCATCGCTCGTAAAGCGCGGGTCGTTCGTAATCAAGCGCTGTTTGTTCGATTCGTTGCCCATGTTGAGCGCAACGGCAATGCGCATCCCGTGCGTAAAGGGCTTATCGAAGCCGGGGATGAGAATCGGGTCTTCGTCCACGCTCTTCTTGAACGCAGGCAGCAATTTCTCACGCAGGACCTGAGAGCAACGAGCTCTCTGCTCGGCTTCAAAATTGGCGTGCTCGTTCGCAGAGCGGATGAACAGATTCCAGAAGAAGCCTCCGTCCTTGTTCCGGTCAAAGATTCTGCACCACGACTGAATCTTGACATTGCCCAACAGGAACTGAGCCACGGAATCGAGCGCACGCTCCTTGCGCGTCATCGGACTGCGCTGATGCTTAAGAACCTTGCGTCCTTGCGCATCGGCCGCTTCGGTTAGTTTCTCCTTGCCCAGGGCCACGACCTCCTTGACGCTTTCGGCAATCTCGGTCAGGTTCTGGTTAAGAACATTGCGCCCTAATGTGGCAACCTGCTTGACAACGCCGAAGAAGTCCTCAGCCGTGTAAGCCGTCATATCCTGCACGTGTTCGTGTGTCTGTAGGAATTCGGCTACTCCGTCAACAGGCGTGCCGTTTTCCTCCAACTTAGCGAGGAATTCGGTTACCTTTTCGGGAGGCATTCCCTCAACCTTGGCAAACTCCTCGCGCTCTGCCTTCGTCATGTTGGAAATGGCATGGGCATTAACGAGCGCGGCGATGAGCTGTTTGTACTGCGGATGAATGGTCTTGCTCTTCATCGCACGGCGCACGGCTCGGATGCCTTTGTCCATGCGCTCCTGAGCCTCCAGTGCCGCACGTGCGAGTTCGTGATTTAATACCTGCCCGCGCTTGGCCTCAAGGCACGCTGCGTAGTCGCCCTTGCGCAGTGCCTCTTCGGCTTCACGTGCGCAACGCTGTTCGGCTTGCACGAACGTGTACGGATGTAGGTCGGACATCTTCGTGTTGCCGATTTGCTCAATAGCGTACTCGCGCGCGGCCGAACGCAGAATCTGCTGGTTTCCAAGCATTCGTGCAATGGCGTTGTACTCAGCTGTGAGCAGGCGAGAGCGCGTGTCGTTGTAGGCGGCAAGGTTCGCACGGAGTTCATCAAACACACCCTCATCGCCGAATTCTTTCCGCTCTTCAAAGGCAAGAATGCGTAGTGCCTCATCGTGCGCGTCACCAACCGTATCGATATCCAGAATGTCGCCGATTAAGCCCACGGCATCTGTTGTGCCTGCCATGCTCGCAAGCACATCAGGCGATACGCCTCCGTCATGGCTAATCCACCCCTTGGCATCCAACGCGTCGATTGTGTCTGTGTCGTAGCCCTGCATCTGGCGAATGTCCAACACAGTCTGACGTGCGTTAAGCATAGCAACGGCTCGGTAGCGAGGCTCTTCAAGGAGTTCAGCTTCCTTCTTGGCAATCGCTTCCTTGTCCTTCTCGATTCGGGCGATTTCGTCCTGTCTCGCTTTTCCGAAAATGCGCATTGTTCCGCGCACCATCTTAGCAACAAGACCCTCGGTTTCAAGCGTGGCTTGCTCCTGCAGCTCCTCGTACGCCTGCACCTCTGCGTCCGTCATGCCGAGCTTTTTCGCGTCGGCTGCTTTAAACATTGCTTGCAAGCCTAGGCGCGTTTCTGTGTCCTGAGCCTGCTGCTGCGTGGCAAACATCAGGTCGTAGAGTTTGCGAACTTCACGACTAATCGGGCGAGGCTGTTTGGTTGCACGGGCGTAGATGTCCATGAGCCACTTCTTGAATCGCCCGAACACGGTCCTCATTTCAGGGTTCGGTGCAGTACCTTCCAGAAGGTATGATTCAAACCCCTCGGCAAAAAGTTCGTGCATCATGCGCTGGTCGTTCGTCGTCATCTGCGACCACCTGATAACAGCGTCAGCCACAGTCGAAATGTCGTCCGTTACACCTAGATCGATCACGCCCTCGCTCTGCCCCCAACGGAAGAATCCGCCTAGGTTCTTAAGGAACGCCTTCTCGCCGTCGGTAATCTCCTGTCCTGACTTAATCTTTTCAGCAATGTTCTTGGCAAGCATCGTGTCGGCATCAAGCCAGACGTGCGCCGATTCGTGCAGGAACGTTGATTTGTCGCGCGTCTGCATGAGCGTCATGACGCCCGACATTGAGTTTGTGTCGGACGTGTTCTGAGGCATGTACATGCCGCGAGGACCGGACTGCATACTTTGCTCCAGAGCATTCAGAATCTTGATGGATTGCTCGTCCCACACCACGGCGCATTCTCCATCTCGGTAGCCGTTGTATCGGATGCCTTTCACGCCATACTTGTTGAGTAGGAGCGATGCCTTTTTATCACCGCCGACGCGAGAAGAAATCTGCCGGTACAGTTCACGCCCGCTCGCTCGCTTGTTCATTGAAATCTCTGTCTCGCCGACAAGCACAGACATATTGCTTGCCGCTTCACGGAACAGGCGGGTGTAATCGTTCATCTGCAAAAGGTTGTCTACCCATTGGTCTGCGAGCATTTGGGGCGTTGCTGTTTGGTCGTCATCAAGACCGCAAATGTCAGCCGCTTCGTTCGGGTCTTCCTTGATGAATTGCTTGGCCTGGGAAAGCAAATACTTTGATAGTTCTTGCTTGAACGTATTCGCATCTCTGAAGGCGGCCGGCCCTTTTTCTTTTGCGAGGCGTTTAATCGCCCGAACGGTTCTGTCGTCCAAATCAGGCGAGGATACCTCATCGTTTACGGCTTTGAGCCACCGCCGTCTTGCGCTCGTATAAGCGTCATAGTAATCAAGAAGCCCTGTGTCATTGTGAAGTTCTGCCAATCTGCTCGGCGCAGTCAGGACATCGTACGACAGTTCATCTCGCAGGCTAGCCTCGGCTTCTTCTACGGTCGATTGCTCGTAGCCGTTTTCAAGCTCAACCTTGTGCGCTTCGATGGCATCCTTATGAAGAGCCTTGCTCAGTCGCTCCTCTACCTTTTCCCAGTCAGAGAAAGCAGCAGGGCCTTCTTCCTCTACCATCTTCATGAAGACCTTGTAGGTCTCGGTCATGCCGTAGAAGGCGTCCTCAGTCGCTTGTCTGACCTCAGCAATCCACTGCTCCTTTACGATACGAGCAGAGTTCTTTCCGAAAACGTCACTCCATAATTTCAAAAGAGCCTTCTGGACGGCAGGCGGTTGCCTATTGAAGGAGTTTTGTTCGTTGAGCAAAACGTCGTCGTCGGGGATTTCAACTGTGTAGACTCTTCCCGGTCCCTCGGTTTCTATGTCGGGAAGAATTTCTTTTGTGAACCACTCGTAGGTATCTTGAGTGATATCGCCATGAACGTAGCTGTTATATACGCCGTTTTCCCCTGCGTCCACAAACGCCGAAACTGCTCGAATCTTTTGTTTCAGAAGATACTGTTGTTCGTATTGCTCGCCTACCGTTAACTTCGCATCAGCCAGTTCGTGAAGTTCACGATCAAGAGCCTCCCTAAATTCAGAAAAAGGTCTTCCTTTGTACGTGATTTCACTTTCTTGTATAGCGTTTAGTTCAAGTCTTTTCCGATAGCCTTCTGCGACAGCTCTGCTCAAGGCAAAATACAGCCCCCAGCCATGCGCCTGAGCGCCTTCGCCGGAGCCGATGTGCGAGAGGGTAAACCTGTCAAACTGATAGGGAGAGCCGTGATACCCAAGCTGTTCGAGCGCTCGGGCTACGTCACGTTGCGTGAGAGGGCGCGAAGATTGTGTGTCTCTGCGCTTGTGGAATTCCTCCGCCCGTTTATGCGCCTCTTCCTCGACAGACTCTAAGGCCTTTTGGTAAGCGATGTAACGCTTAAAGTCTCTGTCCTTTTTGAAAATTCCCAGCTGATGCTCTTTATAGTAATCAAAAGCAAGAAAGTCAGAGAGTGCAAATTCGGCAAACTTTTTAGCTTCTTCAGTGTAGTCTGCGCTGTAAGCCTTGGCCGCTTCGTCGATACGCTCGGAAACCCATGACGCACCGAGTTTTTCATCGCTGTAATCGTCATTGATTCCGTAAAAGTCAGTTTTTTGATAGTTCGGGCCTGTGTGATGCCATGATGCTTTGCTAAGAACCGATTGCTGAAGCACCCATAAAGGTTGCGCCTCTGCCTTACGAAGCAACTCTTTCGGCGCACCGTTGGCTCTCATTGCTTCGATAATGGCCTTCTTCGTCCATTTGCTTAACGGCTTTTGCCCCTCTTGTCGTGCTTCACTTGCTCGAACACTTTCGCTTCGGCCGATGTACCCCCTCTGAAATAGACCGGCTTGATACACCGATTGTCCAGTTTCCGCTTGTATTTTTTCCTTGGCCTTGACAAGGTCAACTTCAGTGAGTACAGTAGTGCCATCGGAGTTGGCGAATTTGCTCACTTCCGGAATTGAAGCGTTTGGAGCACGATGGGAAATAGCCCCGGGTTTTTCCTCCAAGCGCTTTAATTTTTCTCTGTTCACATATCTTAGTGCGTTGTTGTTTCCCTGCAGTTCGAGCCAATTTGTGCTGTCTCTTCCGAACGCTGTCTTCACAAGATTGATTCGTGCGTTATGTGGACCTGTTGCGCTGAAACGAACAGGAACAACAACAGAATTTCCCTCTTTATTTTTTAAATCCAAGACAAAAATGTAGGAATTGTTCCTTTCATCTCGTGTGATAGCAACAGGATCTGTTAACGCCTCCGGAACCTGAGCAATCAGGTCAGCATCCATTTCCATATGAATGTGATGATTTGGGTTTGATTTGCCCGCGTTCGGAAACATTCCATCAAAGAAATGCGGGCTCGCACGAAGCTCCAGAAAATCTGCGCCGACAAGATGCATTGCGACAGGCGTTTGCTTGAGCATGAGAACCGGTTGTCGGGGTTTTCCCTTTAACGCGGTAATGCGATTTTTCCAATCGGCAACTTCCACCTTGAGTTTTTCCGCCGCAGAAGAAGCTTCTGTTGCGCGAACACTGCCGCTCTCGACTGTCCGATTGAGCGCACCGGTGCTTCCCGACTGCTCTCCCTGAATCCGCAACCGCACCTTCTCCATAATCTCAGACGGCTTCATGCCCGTTTGTTTGGCTCGCACGGCAAGCCATGATGCCCACGGAAGGACCTGCAGGTCCGCAACGTCCTTGGTCGTGCCGGTAGAAACAAGTTCGTTCGCAATCTTGTCGGTTTCGATCTTGATGGCCTTGCGTAGTTCAATATCCGGCTTGGCATTGTCAATAATCTGATTGAATTTATCAACGAGGCCCTTCTTTCCTTCCTTGAGGAATTTCTCCGCCTGATTCGGACTCATGCCGTCAGCCGTCAGTCGCACGTCATTAAGGAGTTTGCGAGCCGTTGCCTCGTCCGTTGCCGACAGCTTCAGAATGTCGGACACAGGCACGTTTACATCGGACTTCTTTTCAGCCGCTTCGATTACTTGCTGGGCAAGAGCCGGCGCGACCTCCTTGAGCTTATCGATTGCTCCAGAATCGATAACATCCTGCGCGAACGCAAACAAGGTCTTGTCCTTGCCGACTGCTTCGCACCACTGCTGGAGCGAGCCGTTGTCAGGGAGTTTCGCGGCGACCGCCGTGACAACGTTCGAGATGTCTTGCAAATTCTTGTTAATCTCTTGAGCGTTACGAGCGATGGTTGTCTCGCGGTTGAAATTGGCATTGGCCGAGTACGCAAGACCGACCACCTCCACAGGTGCGGTCGTGAATTCGCCGATGGCTTCGGCAAACACCTCGCCCCAATTAACCTTTTCGCCGTTCACCAGTTGTCCGAACGCTTCGCCGGCGCCACCCATCACGCCCTGTAGCGTTGTCTGCAGCGTCATGTTTTCAAGACCCTTACCGACACGGTGCAAGCGCGAGGCAGGAAGCGCCACATCCTGCACGCCTTCGGCTACCCCGCGACGCAAGGTTCGCAGGGCGTTGCTCGGGTTCAAGCGAATGGGGGCAATCCATGCGGAGATGGCGTCGAATGCACCGACAACAGCTGCACGACGGAACGCTTTTTCGCGGATGGCGTTGACATCTTCCTTGTCGAGCGCACTCTTGATTGAGTCGATATTGCTCAAGTCGTAGCCCTTTTCGGCAATGTAGTTTTCGATGTAACTACCGAATTCCACGTTGTACGAGCCTGCGCCCATAGTGGCAGCTTGCACGGCACGAGCGACCGAGTTAAGTTTCATGGCATTGAGCGCGAAGCCACCTGCCATCGACGTGGCAAGGAACGGAGCGATTGCGCCGGCTGACGAACCTGCGATGTAGAGCGCGTAGTCAAAGGGGTCTTTGCTCACCTCGGCGAACCACGCAGGGATTGACTCCCAAAAGCCCTTGCCTTCGGTTGCTTTGGAAGCGGCAGATACGACCGTGGGAGCGTAGTAGTCCTTGTCCTTCTTCGATAGGTCAATGTAATCGCCGATGGCTTCTTCGAGTTCCCGCTCTTTCTGCTTCTTGTACTTGCCCCCGACTGTCTTGTCTGCGTACGCTTGACGGAATTTTTCCATCGAGGCATCGCCAAGATCCATGTCGTCCGAGCCGAACAGCGCAGACAAACCGGCATCAGCCGCTTGTTTCTTTTCGGTAATGTCGGAAACAGCGTTGGACTTTTGCAGATTGTGAATGCCACCCCAGAACGAATTCCACGCCTTCTCTACGTAGTTCAATAGATCCCATTCGTTCAGATTCTTTTGCGGTTCGGGAGAGGCAATAACAGCCTTGGCTGTCGCCGGCGTTCCGTCGAAGTTAACCGTCGGGATGCCTCCTTCCGGCGTAATGGCGGACGTAGCTCGCTCGGCGTTGTCTTTTTCTTCGATGTCCTTAAAGATTTTCTCGTAATCGTAGTCAGCCATTATTTAGCCTCTTTCAAAAGTCTCGCGGTAAGGGCGGCACGAACAATCGCGTGATTGTCTGCGCCGGGATTGGCTTCCTTAATCTTCATCAGTTCGGTAGCAGGAATTGCGTTAATCAAGGCTTCCTCGCCCGGGAGCGTCTTCCTTTCGTTTAAAAGGAAGTCAAGGACATACGCGGCTCGGTCTACCTGTTTCGGTTCGGGATAGCCCGTTGATTTCAGGGCCTCATCAATCATGTTGTTGAGGCCGTTCTCGTCACGCACCGCACTCTTGCTTTGTAATAGGTCGCCGATGGTTTTCTCGTTTCTTCCCCAAAAAAATCCGGGGACGCTGAATTTCTGTCCGACAAAAGCCGTGACGGTCTTTTGCACGTCAAAGCTGCTCCATTTTTCCGGGGCCAGGTCTCGGTACTTGTCCTCAACGTGCTCAACAATCACACGCTTCATGCCGTTATAAAGTTCTTTATCGCTCCCGCTCTTGGGGTAGTAGCCGAAACGCTTAAGCACGTCGTCCACCGAGGACTCAACGCCTTTCGGGTCGTCTTTAGAGAGCTTGCCCGATTCGATGTCCTGCTTGCGCCGAATGAGTTCGTTTAGGTCATTGGGCTTCATAATTCCTGCGAACTTGTACAGGTCGGGCCACTCCAGTGACGCAAGCGCTTCGTTGTTGTAGCGATACGTGCAGTACGTATTTGTGTCGGTAGAAAACTTGCTACCCGATGCCTTGCGCGAGTCAAACTCTTTTAACCCGGCTAATTGCGCCGGAGTCAGTTTGTCTTTCTTGCTGTCGGGGACGTCATCGAATCGCACACCGTTGTTGAGCATCCCGAACAGGTCGCTCGCCTGCTGCGCAGCCTGTAGTTTGTAAACCTTGTGTGCTCTCTGACGTTGCTCGAAGACTGTCTTCACTACCTTGTCCAGCGATTTCTCATCAATGCCGGGATTTGCAAACAGCACCTGCTGACGAATCGTTTCCTTGTCGCCAGAATCAATCAACTGTAGTTTGTTGTTGTAGTCATTAAGAGCCGTTTGCTGGGCAAGAGAGAGTTTTCCCTCAAAGGGGTCTTTGGCTTCAAAGGAAGCCACGGCTGCCTGCGCATTCTTGTACGCCTGCTGTGCCGCCTTGTCTTCGGGGTTTTCGGCCGCCTTCTGACGGGCCTCGTCCTGTTTCGCTTTCAGCTCTTCAGCCTGCTTGCTCCACGCACCCAAAATCTCTTTGGTCTTCTCTTCTCCGAGCAAGTAGGCAGGAGCAACCCATCCCGGTCTGCCGACATTTGTGACCTGTTCGGCCGCCGTGTTAAATCGCTTCTCATCGAACTCCGAGCCGTCAGGTGCAGTAAGCGTCGATGAGGCAACGCCTTTGGGACTTACGGACTGAGCCGTAGCCATCAAGGCGTATTGCGTCTGCGCCTCTTTCTGCTTCTTGATGAGCGCATCCCTGATTTTGGGTTGTAGCGAGAGCGCGTCAAAAGCGGTAATGCCCTTGCCCTTGTAGTGCGCAAAAAGAGCCTGCGCTCTGCCCGGGTCTCCGTTGGCAATAAAGGACTCAATGCCGGTCACGAGCGACTTGCTCACAGCGTCGTCAATCGCTTTGTCCAGTGCCTCTTTCGGTGCGCCGGGATTCATGGCAATGATTGCTTCGGCGATGTCCTGACGATTGCGCTTGACGCTTTCGATGTTCGCAGGATCGATTGCGATGTTGCGTCCTGCGATTTCGGCTTTGGTTTTATTGACCGTGACCTCGAAGGCTTGCGCTTCCTTGATTTGGTGGCGAGTAAGTTCCGCATGGCGGTTTGCCATGAAATTGCCGACACGGCGTTGCAAGATGCGCTTCTGATAGGGGTCTAATCCCTGAGCACTGTCGGCAACAACCTTCTTAATCTGCCCCATGTAGTCGTCTACAAAGGGCTTGTCGCCCGAAATGCATTCGCTTCCCTGCTTGAGCAGTGCGCCGTTTTGACCTCGGAGGATGTCTTCGGTCGCAATCTGAATGTCGTTAAACGCAGCGTCAGCCTTTGCTTTACTGAAGCGCTCGTAGGCATTGTCAACAGCCTTCGACAGGTACGAAGCGGCCTTATCGTAATCGGCAAGCGCGGCCTTCTCGGCTTGGTTTTCTTTGGGCGCAATGAGCGAAATGTTGTCTGCCTGCTGGACGGTCGGAGATACCTTCGGACCGTCAGGCATCGGTACGATTGCCATTACCGTTCTCCCTTCAGTGTGGTCTTGTCTGTGCCCGGTCCGAAGCCGTCATAGCTTTTATCTATGTAGTATCCGAGCGTCTTCTCGATTGCTCCGAGCGCGCCGAGCGTGCCGACAAACGAGGCATCGCCCTTAGATGCTTGCGCCGCGACGGACGCTTGGTACTGTGCCGTCGCCTTGCTCATATAGCCGAGCGCAGCATTCAGACCGTTGGCGTATGCCGTATTGGCATCCATCTGCTTGTAAAGGTCCGTAGTGGCAAGAATTTCCTTGCTGTTGCCGAATCCCAAGGCAATGCCGTTGGCGGCCATGCCGACCGTCTGCTTGCTCTTGAGTGCGCCGTACTGACCTGTGATTTTGGAAATGTTGCGGTTCGATGCCATGAGCGCGGCATTTGCCTGCAACGCAGCTCTCTGTCGGTTGATTTCGGCGATGCGCTCCATCGAGTCGTACCAGTCGTTCATGCGCTTGGCTTGGCTGAAGCCAACCCATGCCTGCCCGAGAGCCTGAATCGCCGTGCCCCAAAGACCGGCAGTCTGCACGGACGAAAGCCCGGAGGATGCGCCTGTGCCTTCGGCTGAGTATTTGGGCGTGATTGTTTCCATTGCGGAAAAGTCGGGCAGAGTTAGGTCGCCCCAGCCTTTCGGTAAGTCGTATGCCATAGCTACCTCGCTGTGATGCACTGATTCAACACCACAGCGAAGATGACAACTGCACTAACCGCCGAGTTCCATGTCAGAGGCCACGGAAAGAATCGTGAGAGGCAATGGTGCTTGCTGCTCAATCGTGACCGAGCCGGTGTCATTCCATTCGGGCACAATGTCCACGGAGATACCGCCTGTGAGAAGCCGAGGCGGACTGCCGGGCGTTTCCGTTGTGCGCTGCTTGTACTCCACAATCTCGCCATCCTCCGGGCCGGCATAAATGCCAGACGAGCGATAGATGCGCAGGAACACGCTGTTGACGTTCTTCGGTCGAGAGCCTGCGTCCGAGCCGTCTTTCATCGGGACAATGGCAGGAAGCGTCGTAATGTGTGCGTCAATCGGCAATCCTACGACAATCTTGCGAGCCTTCACCGAGAGCGTAATTTTGCCGTCCGTGACTTTCTGCGAAGGCATCTCAGCACCGTCAGCCAGGATGTTGACGGTCTTGCCCTCAAGCCACGAAAGCCCTGTGATTGTGTTTGTCGGTTCGCCCTCGTATTTGCCTCCGCAGTCCACAAAAAACGAGTCGGAAATGTCCTTTATCTGCCTGTCGTGCATGCGTTCGATAAAGCGTTTGGTCGTACCGTTGATTGTGCGCGAAATGACGCAGTACACAGCGTCAATGTCACCCTCGGCTACGCTCGTAACTGACTCGAAGCGCCCGTCCGTTGTATGTTCGTGCCACGCTCCGATTTGCTGGTCGGGCACGTAGGTCAATCCCAAAAGCGCACCCGATGAGGAAACAAACCACGCAATCGGGTACGGAGCGCGAGAGAGCGCAGAGTCCATCACGCTGTAGTAGTCAAACAGGTGCGCACAGCGTAGTGACAAATCGCCCGTGATGTATCCGCCTGCCTGATAGTTGTACCCGAGCTCTCGCACATGTCCGCCACGGCTTGCGCAGTAAAGCACGGAATTGTTGACAATCTGCGGTTCGACCATGTTCGCGCCGATAAAGGACTGGCTCTTTAACTGCACTGACGTCGGAGTAATTGCATCCGAGTTCACGGATGCCACAACCCATTCGCCTGCTTCGGTAAGGACCAGTAAGCGATTGAGCGGAACAATGTGCCGAATCTCGTGCCTCTCGCGCGAGGCAATCTTGAAGGCAATTCTGTCGTCATCCCGAATCGGAATACGATACGACAGGTCCGATTCCGTTCCGGTCTTTGTCATCCAAATGGCCTGCGGTTGGTTCGGGGTCGCAGCAAACACACGTCGTTGCTCAAAGTAGGCTATGCACTGCGGGTAATCCGGCGAGGGATTGACCGTAGCCGTTGCCGTTGCGCCTGAGCCGACAGGTGCGGAAATGTGAACCGTCGGGCTTGAGTAGCCTGCGCCGTGACTCACAACCTCAATGGCAGAGATCGAGCCGTTTACGACAGATACTTTAAGTTCTGCGCCGGATCCTGTGCTGTCTGTTACCCATGCCTTTGGCGCAGATGTGACGCTATTGAGGTCGACGACCTTGCGTCTGTAGTAAATCTTCCCTACTTTTTTCCAATACTCTTTTTCCTTACCCGCTAAAAATAAAAACGCTTTGTCAGTCATAGAACCGACCGGAATCAGGAGTTCCGCTTTCGGCTTGATGTAGCCGTTGCCAGGCTCGGTGATTGTCACTTGAGTAATCGTCAGTGTGTATTCCCAATACGTAACGTAACCGCCACTGTCACCGGAATCGGCCCATTCCTCCCATGACCTAGAGCTTTGAGAATAAACCAGCGTGCCTTTTGCACCGGCCCCCAGGTTTTTCTCATCGTAGATGTTCAAAAGCGGCTTTCCGATAGAAGAGTGTTGTGTGTCGGAAAGCCAGACGTTCGTCGTTGCAACACCGTTTTCAACATTTGAATAGCCGCTACCACCTGCCGTCACAGTCACTGACGCGATGCCCTTGGCTTCCGAGAACGGATAGTCGAATCTCGGGGGCGTGTAGTCACTGTCGGGGACAATATTATTGTCAATGATAGATAGGTCTTCTGTCTCTCCGATGTAGGAAAAGATGCCGCCTACGTCCCGATAGATACGGTAAAAACTCGCACCTGTCACGGCGGACCACGAGATTTTGATTGTCGTGCCGTTGTTGTAAATGTTAGCCTGGCACGCTGCGATGTCACTACGCACGGACTGCTCGGTGCGGTCCTTGTTAAGCGCCGTCACGCAGTACTTGAACGTGTACTTGTCGGCATTGATTTCGTTTTCGGCGGTGGACGCTTTAACGGCGGTCACTCCTGTCGGAGCGGCAAGCGAGTTGTTAAAAGCGATGGTCGCAAATCGCCAGTCGCGCACCGAGTAGCGCCTCAATTCCGTAGGCGGGTAGTTGTGGTGAACGATAGCCATCACGTCCGCTGACTGTACAAACTGCAGTTCCATCACGTCCGATGCGGCGTATTGGCTTGCAATTTCGTAAGGCGTGCCGTCGTCATTCAAAAGCGTTGCGCCTTGCGTGTGAAAGCGCACGTACTTGTCTCCGAATTCAAGGACCATCGTCTGGTCGCGCGAGAATGTGAACTTGACCAAACGCACGGGCTTGTCGGCATACTTGCATTCGCGCACGTACTCAAAGCCGGCACGATTCTGAATTGCGCCTGTCGGTAGACAAATGAAGTTCTCGCAGTCCTTTAGACCCGACTGATACTTGCTGTCGTCCGAGCGCCCCAGCATCATCGGGCTCATGATTCCGCCCGAAAAATTCTTTTGCGTTACGACTGTCATTAGATCCTCCGACCGGCTTTTTTGTTCCACGTGGACTGAATATCTCGCTCACGTCTGCGCTGCTTCATGTCGTAGTGCTTGGCCTCGATAAGCGCAACGCTGTACTGCTTCGTCAGACTCTCAGCGACCTTCATTCCCGATGTGCCTTTGATGATGTCGCCGGCTAAACGCGTAGCGAGGAGCAATGTCACCGCCTGGCAAAACTTTTCCGTGTACCTGCTCGTGTTCGAGCAGTAGAACTGATAACGGCAGTACGCTTTCTCCACGTCCGTCAGAATCAACTCGTTGCCCGTCTTGGGGTCGGTCTCCAAAATAAAGTCGTTCGGGTTCTCGTAGTACCTGTCGCCCTCTTCGATGATTGACGTAATGCTCACCGCGTCTGCAGGCTTGGCGTACGCAAAGCCCCAGCCGTGATAATCTTTGTAAAGAAGGGATAGCGCCGTGCGACGGCTTGCAAAGCTCCAGTCGTACGACTCCAAAACGGTGTTGCGACAAATCGGGTACTCACGCGCACAGCGTTCGGCAAAGCGTCCGCCCTCAACGGGAGAAATGCTCACGATGTCGCCCGGATTGCCAAGAATGCTCAAAGCCGCATTGCAGATGTCTACAGGGGTGGCCATGGGTTGCTCCTAAAAAAATGGGGGCATTGCGCCCCCAAGTTCGTCTCTTTTGGAATCCAATCGCGGAAGGCGATTAATCGTCAAAGCCGTAATCTTCAGCCTTGTAGGTCTGCTGAAGATCAACGCTCCGAGTAATGCCTGCCGTGAACTTGCCGTCGGCAACGGTGCCTGTGACCGTGTACTTCAAGCGCAAGAAACGCTTGTGCTCGAGAGGCAACCGGATTAGCACACGCTTCAAGGCAGTCGCAGCCGTGTCGGGCAACGTCGTCAAAGCCGCGTATGTGCCTGCCTTCGTGTCGCAATGCTCAAGCGCAATCTGAACCGAGCCTGTGCCTGTAAAGTCCACAACGGGGACACACAGCACAAACAACTCCATTGCGCCGTTAAGACCCGTGGTCAGAAGGTCCTGACCACAATCAATTACGTTCGTAGAAGCGCCAGTAGCAGTAACGGCTTGGGCTTCCGAGAACATCAGTTCATTGTCAAAGATAGCCATTTTCGTCTCCTTCTGACCGATTAGGAAATCGGCGTAGAGTAGGTCGGCAGGATGCTTTCGGGCAGCTTGTGGACCGGAATGCCGTCGTACGTGACGACCTTACGACCTGCAACAGTTTCCCACTGCAGGTTGACGTTTTCGCGATGGCCGATTTGCTTGCGGAGCATCGTGCGCAAAACTTTGTTCATGTAAATGGCACAGCCTGCGCCGACGGTTGTCGGGAACCTTTCGACCGCGTCAATCAAGAGATCAACAAGGTCCTTGCCCGTCTTGGCATCAGCCGTCAAAGCACCGATATCGATGTTGCCGACACGGATAACCTGGCGACGATCTTCAACAGCAAGGCCGAGCGTCCAGTCGTAGTCGGTTACAACGCCACGGAAGCGACGATTGTTCTTGTCGTAGCAATCCTGCTCGCCACGGTCCGTGCGCACTAAGCCGGCAACGCCGCCTTCAGGATAAATGCCGTGAATTGTGGCCGCGCCCCAGTTCACGATGAGGATGTCACCCAAACCCTTCGTGGCGGAGGATGTACCGCCGGCATCCAAAAACACATCCTTGTCGGATTTTTTAGCATAGCGCGTCAAGATTCCATCAAAAGCCTTCGGGTCTTTCTTTAAAGAGCCTTGGAAAATCATCTTGGCGACGTTATGCGCGATGCCCACCTGGAACGCCTGTTCCTGGTTGTAGCGCCACTCGGCAGAGTTTTTGTTGAGCTGCAAGAGCTTCGCATCAATCTGCGAGTAGGTCGAGAGCATGCAGGTCGAATCCGTGACCGTCATGCCACCGGCTTTTTCGGGCTTGACGCCTTCGTTAAAGCCGCGGAGCTGACCTTCCGGATAGTCGGTCACGACAAGGGTTTTGTTGTTCATGCCGTTATTAGCCGGCACAAACGCCATTTGGTCAAACAAGGGCATGCAGTCAACGATTGTCTGCACCACCTTGGCAGGGACATCAGTCGAAAGTTTGCTGATGTCAAGTAAAGTACCGATACCTTCAGACATTTTTTCCTCCTATTATCGGTTCATTTTCGTGTTCGGATACAGGGCGCGGTAGTCGTTCTGGTCTGCCGTAGCCTGTCTCTGTCCTTCAACAAACGTGCCTTCGGAAAGCTCGCTACCGATGCGCTTGAACACGCCGATAAAATCAGGGTCCACGTCCAAATTCAGTGCTCTTAACTTCGCACGCAATTGCGGCTTATCGCCGAAATACTTCGCAAACGTAGCCCGGACTTGCTGAACATTCGCAGGGTCGCTCAAGCCCAGTTCCTTGCTCTCGAGCGAGCGCCGTACGCAGTCAGCGCGGTCTTTCTCTTGGGTCTCCTTCAAGCCGGCAAGCGATTGACTCATGATCTTGCTGGCAGACTCCTGCGACAGATTCAGCTCTTGAGCCACCTTGCTAAACGCCTGAATGCCGGCGTTCGCAGGGTCGTAGCCCTCAAACTTGTAGCCGTCTTCCGGTGCACCCAGCACAGAAGGCTCTTCGCCTTCCTTGGGTTCGCCTTCTTTCGGCTCTTTGTCGCCTTCGTCGAGCAAGCTCACTTTCGTGTCGCTGTTAGGCTCTTGACCTTCCTGCTTCGGCGCTTCTTGCGCCGGGGGAGTCGCTTGCGTCTGCGATTCGGTCTGCGGTGCAGACTCTGTTGCAGGCGTTTGCGTAGCAGGTGCAGCTCCTGTTTGGGGAGTTGCCACGGGGACGTTTGTTGTTTGTTCCGTGTTAATGCCGTCAGACATCTTTTTCCCTCATTTTTAAAATTTCCGTGGTCACGTCAGGCACATAGCGAGCCAGACGGTCCCACACGTAAAGCCCGATGTTCCGCTGGCCTTCGGAGAAGCTCATCGTCAGAGCATTCGGGTTAAAGCCGGAGCGGAAAACGCCGCAGACAGTCAGAATTCGGTGCAAAACCCTAAGGCCTCGAACGTCACCCGTGAGCCACTCCCAGTCGTTTTTCTCCTGAAGAGCGGCCTCCTGCTGCTTCTTTTTTGCGTCTTCGCGCACTGTGTTCGCTTTCATGTTTGCAATCATTTCATTCGCTCAAAGTGACAACTGCACACGTCAGCCTGCGTACTGCGTCATGCCTGCCATGATTTGGTCCTGTGAAACCTGCGGAATGTCTTTTGCGGCTGATGCCATTTTTTGCATCGCGTCGAGTTGCTGTGTCTGCTGCATCTGCTGTGCGCGTTGCTCACGTGCGGCATCTGCCTCTTCCTGCGACGGGATGAGTTCAGGGTCAACGCCGAGTTGATCTGCGAGGGTTCGGCACCACTTGTCCACGTCAAGCATGTCGACCGCGTTGCTCCAAACCTGCGACGCACCTGCGAGCGACTGCACGTAGGTAGACATGGCATCCACGCCTGCGGCGCGTTGCGCTTGAGCAAGGATGGAGACGTACTCGATGTTGATTTGCTCGCTGATGGCTTTGGCATCATCCGTCGCTTCCCTGTACGGCTCGCCGTGAATGTCCACATAGCGACGCTCGCCGAAGATGTCCACCTGCTCTGCCTTTAACTCATCAGGGATTTCAGGAATGAGACCGAATCGCTCCATGCACTGGAGCGTTGAGGCAATCAAGGGGTCAAGCAATTCAAGATGCAAACGCTCAAGGACCGGTCCCATGATTAGCATCTTCTCTTTGTCGAGCTTTTCCACCTCGTAGGCTGTGCGACCATAGCGAGCAGTCTGCGCGAGCATCATGAAAAGGTCTTTGTAAAAGTAGTTGTTGATGCTCTGGCGCTTGTCTTGGATGTCGGCGCTCACGGCGCTCAAATCCAATTTCACGTCCCACGCGGTTTTGACCTGCTGGGCAAGAGAAAGGTTGCAGTAACTCACGCCTCCGGGACCGAAGTCAAGCGGTTTGCTCTCGTACTCCTCAGGCACTAAAACAGGAGGATTGACCGTGTAATCCACAGAGCGGTCCTTAATCGCCGTCTCCTCCTGAAGGGCCATCACAACCCCGAGGGCCTTCATGCCCGGAGACCGCCCATAGGGAGAGCGTTTACTGGCTGTCCACCTCGGCACGAGACACGGGAAACTCTTGAATCCTTCCTCGCGCAAAATCCGGTCCTTGCTACTGGTTGCGATGTTGTCCGCGTCAAGCGCGTTCGCATACGTGCCCTCCTGCTCTTCGAAGTACACCGAGCGATAGGGCATGTTGAGTTTGTCTTTCTTCGTGCGGTCGTACTCAGGGCGCGGCTCAATCGCCTGAATCACCGTAAATGTCTGAAAGCACGTAGCTGGGTTCTCGTACGCCTTAAGCACGCGCTTACTGACTGCGTTCTTTCCGAACGTATCGACCATCTGCTCGGCCGTCATGAGGATTTGGCGATAGACTGTATTGACGCGATGCTCTGCGTCCTCCTCAATCCAGTAATCGCCCATCGTCATTTCGTGCAGATGAATCACATGTCGGTCGGACGGAAGGGCAACCAAACACGCCGTGCCATAGCACGCAAGTTCCAAATACGCGTTGTTCAAAGCTTGGTACACGTTGCTCTTGGCAAAAACCATGAGCATCTCGCGCTGTACGTCGGCAAGCCACCGTTTGACATTGCCGTTCTCATCAAGTTCGGGTGAGCGTGTCGTCAGACGAAACCAGGGACGCGCCGGGCTTGTCATCCCTCCGAGCATGCCCGCGCCTAAAACGTCAATCGCATCCGTTGCCGTCGCGTCGTAGATGTACTCGTAGCCCGATTCCGAATCCTCGTTACGAGGCATCTCGAAGCGCCCTGTCTCGGGCAAGATGTAGCGCTGTAACTTGCGATACAGCGGTTCTAACGGTGAGCGCTCGGCTTTGAGTTGCGCCAGGCGCTTCCGTAACTCAGAAGCTCTTGCACGCATCTCTTACGCTCCTAACTTCGAGCCTTTGCCCAGAAGGTTCTTATCAACGGCTGCGCCGCCTGCGCCGGTCAAACTCGTTGAGCCTCCGCCCAGTGCGCCCGAGTTGTCTCCTGCCTCAAGCAAGCCTTCGATGTCCGCATTGCGTCCGTTCGCCTTGTTCTGCGCCTCGGACTCGGCTGCGAGCTGTCGCTTCGCCGCCTTCTCTTGCTTGTCAGCTGCCTGATGCTGACGTTTGCGTGAACGGTCCTCGTTGTAAATGCTTGCGGCCGTGCCTACCGCTACTGCGGCTACGGCGGCCCATGCTGCTGTTGTTGCACCACTCATTGTTTTCTCCTTGTAATGAGTTCGTCTGTTTGGCTTGTAAATTCGAATTCGCAATCGTCAGGGTTTGTCTTGTCGGTTGCGTAAATCATTGTCATGTACGTATCCGTGTACGCTTTGACTGCGACCTGTCTGTGCGGTGCGCCACGCAGGACGACGTAACCGTTCACAATTGCCTTCTTGCCACCGTTGAAAATCTCGCAATGCCCCGAAACGATCAAGACGGTCGGGACAATGATTTCCACTGCGCCCATCAGTACGCCCGCCTTCACAACGCACGTTCTTGCGTAGCACCCTGCGTGAATGAAGTGGTCCGTAGGAACATCGACCTGCGGACAAGAACGAATGCATTCGTTTACCTCACGCATAACCGCAAGTTCTTGACCGGAGCAACTCGGAATCAAATCCGAGTTTTTATACGTGACGACTTCGCTCATAACTTCACGGCCCACACAACGTTTTGGCGTACAAACCCCAATGCCTCGCAAAGCTTTTCTCCGCGAGAGCCTGCTTGTGTTCCGACCAAAAGGGACGAGGCGCCGAGTTCTCTCGCTCTCTTTTGCACCTGCCGGATTACGCGCACGCCTGCACTGCCTTTGCGAGCGCTTTTGGAAAGAAAAAGAGTCTCGGTCGAAGCCAACAGCTGCGCCTTGAAATGCGGGAGCCTGCTGAGAATCAGCGTGAAAAAGCCGATGAGCGAGCCGTCATCATCGAACACGCCTGTGATGTCAAAGTACCCTGACGCTTCAAGAGCCTTGTAATGCTCAAAATCCGGCTCAAGCCTCTCGGCCGTGTATGCAGCCTCGTCTCGATACTCATGCCAAAGTCCCTCATAAAGAGGGTTGGCGAGCATCTGGTCGCAAGTCATCTTTTTGAATTCCACAGTACGCCCTCCTTAGCCCGAAGAATCGGACAAAGAAAGAGCGACAACTGCACTACCTGCGGATTTGGCGAGAGCGTTTGGTGAGTTCGGCGGCGCGGTTCTGGTGAAGAAGCACGGCATCGGAGGGTTGAAATACCTTCTGGGCGAAGGTCAAAGCAAGCGCATCGCCCTTGTCAGGCGAAGAGATTCCGCGCTTTTTCATGTCCTCTTTGCTTTCAAGTTGTAAGCGGTTGCCGTTGTCGTAGAAGTACTCCGGGGCTGTGAGGTCATATTTGAGGTCGTCATCATCAGGCAGGACCGCATCCTCATCGCGTAGCCAGTCGCGCATGCGTCCCCACATCTCAGAGCGCTTGTTCTTGTACTCCTCGGGCTTGTCGGGCGTTTGGGCAAAATTAATGCCGTGGACGTTATAGCCGGCATATTGCATGCGCTCAACGTGTCCCTGACCGATTCCGCCTCGGTCCATGAAGACGTACACGCGCTCAAAGCCGAAGGTTTTGTAGAGCCAATCGATGTGGTCTTTGAGCACAGCGCAAACGTGCTCGATGTCCGTCTTTGTCAGCGCCTTGATGTCAAAGACTTCGTTCCCGACGCGCGTGCAAATGGCCGTCTTGTCATCGCCCATGGCCGCCAGGTCTACGCCGACAAGAGCAATAGGACGCAAGCCGGGATGGAATTCCTCTCGGGGGCGAGCCATCGCCTGCTCGACGATGTCCTGCCCGATGAGCTGACAGCTCGAAGCATTCGGAAATTCGCCCCGAACACGCACGCGGAAGAAATCCGAATCCTCGCCGTAAAGCCTGGCCCATTCGGCAATTGAGGCTTTGTTCGTGATTTGAGCCTCGCGCGAATCGACTTTGTACGTTGTCCACAGGTCGCGATGCTTGTGGAAGATGTCGTAAAAGGGACCGCTGTTTCGCGTTGGGTTGCCGAAGACAAAAATCATCGGCTCGCCGTCAGTTAGACCGCCTTCTGCGACCTCGTAAATCTTCGCATCGATGCCTGAACCTTCATCGAAAATGTAAAAGGACGTTGAGTTCGCAGCGTGCTGACCGGCAAAGGCTTCGGAGTTTTCCTTTCGGCACGACTGCGCTGAGGCAAACCAGTCGCTCGGCGCTTCTTTGCTCTCAAACGTCATCGAGCCACGCCCGGCTTTGAGTTGGAACCAGTCTGCCGTGAGGCACTTGCTCGTCCACGACTTGATTTGCGCCCATGTGCGCGTAGCGAGCTGCCCGTTTGTCGTGGCCGTGACCGTCCCTTTTGCGTACGGGCGTGTGGACATAATCCAGTCGATGATGCATGCGGTCAGAAAGGATTTACCAATCCCGTGGCCGCTACTGACTGCAATGCGAATCGGCTTGACCGGATTGTGGCCATCAAACTTGTTTTCCTTGACCTGCCTGCCGATTTCATCGAGTAACTCGCACGCCCACTTGTCCGGTCCGAATTTGCAGTGCGGGTAGCGACTCGCCCACGGCTCAGGGAGTTTGACGAGCTGAATGCTCTCATCGCTATCCCACGGATAAGCGGCAATCACGAACCCTAACGGATCGTCGTAAAACTGCGCGATAAATTGCGCGAGCTCAATGTCCGTGTCACTCGCCATCGGTCCGCTTCCTCGCTGCGAGTAGAGCCTTGGCAACTGCCACATTGCCCTCGACCTGCACCTGCTGAATCGGCTTTCCCTCGGCTCGGTCGGAAAGCGCCGTGAACGCTTTTACGTTGCCCTTTTGGGCCTGAACTAGCATCGCGTCAATGATGTCCTCGCCACGCGTCTGCCCGCTCTCGCTACGCTCTGCGAGCTTACGCAAAATAATTTCTGTGAGGATTTTCTTCTCTCTCCGGGCAATTCCCGAAGCGATTCCTCCGTTCCTCCCTCGCTCTTTTGCTTCCTCTTTGGTTTTAACCGGGCGCATATTTTGAGGCGCGCCCATCCTTTTCGCCATTTACTTTGCCCTCCAAAGGTTTGTCTGCGGACGTATGTCACCGCGGCAAATCGCAGCGACCGTCGAGACCGGAATCTCAAGCTTTGCCGAGATTTTGCGGTAGCTCATTCCGTCCGCATGCAACTCCAAAATCCAACGCACCTCGGCGTCGGTCCATCGTGCCCAGTGGTGTGATTGGCCTACAGGCTGATTGTGCTCGTTGCGCTCTATCATTGCCTCGCTCCGGTTTAAAGCGCCCTGGGAGACGCAGTCGAATCTCGTGCGTTGCTCGCTCCACGGCCATGTCCCGCGCTCTCGGCTCTGTCTCGGTCGGTTCAACAGCTGCCGCTTTTCGTAGCAGGTCCTGAGCCCACTGAGGCAGAAGAGAGTTGTACGTGAACTCAATCGTCGCCATGTTCAATCCTTAGCGTCGCCAGAACGCGACCGCCCTTGTGCACACTTCCGAAAAGGGTGTTTACAGTCCGAAAGCAATTGTCATCGACTCCCAATCGCTCGGCGATTCCGTCGCGATAAGGCTTCATGGCAGCGATGAGGTTGTCATCGTCACGCTTTCTCCGGCTTGGCGGGCAAAACATGTACGAGATAAAAACCGCCTTGATTGTCTTTGGATTGAGTTTGACACCTGCTTTGCACTTGGCTACGAAAGTGCTGTACGACGCATCAGTCCGAGCGACCTTTACGCATCGAGCTTTACGAGCCCAATGGCAGCGACTGTTTGGAGTGAGCTGTGCCGGAGGCCACGGCAATTCAATGTCAAGCCACGTTGTTTTCATCACCGTCCTCCTTGTCGTGAATCCGGGCAAGTTGACGTTCGTACTTGTAGCCGATGATTGCGTCGATTGTCTTGGGGCGAACATCGAGTTTGTACAAAATCTGCCTGATGACGAAGATTACGTCTGCTGCCTCGCAGACAACTGCCCACTTGCTGTCGGTGGTTGTCTCCAGCCTGTGCTGGATGATTGCTCCCTCAAGCTCTTCGCACTCCTCAATTGCTTTGCCGAGCTGATGATCAAGCCCGTACTTGTCAGCCAAAATCTTGACCCTCGGGTCGTCCTCAAAATTCATATCTCGCCCTCTTTTTCTTTTCATCACGCGCTTCGTCGGCAATCTCCCTCACCGCCTTGGCGTAGCCCTGCACGTAGGCCTTTTCTAAATCCTTGTTGCTCCTGTAACGCCGCACTCCCTCGGCAAGGACAACGCGTCGACGCACGTCGGCATAGCCGGTCCGGAAAGCCTCTTTCGCACGCTCAAGCATTTCCTTGGTGCTCATTTACTTCTTTGCCTTCTTGGACTTTGACTTTGCACGGGCGTTGATTTCTCTGGACATAGCCAAAAGACGAGCGGCGAGCGATTCCTTGTACATATCCATCGCCCCGTACTGCTGGACGAGGATGCAGCGGTGCGACAAGGTCACTCCGTCGAATCGCCAGCCGTCCTTTGAGAGCGACTTTTCTGAGCGCTTTGTGGCTTTTACCGCTGCGTCGTACGCGACGAGAAACTGCCGGAGCTTCTCGGTTTTGAGCGCGAGTTCCGCGTACTCCCGTTGAACTTCCATCAATACGATTCGAACGTCTGTCATTGGTTTTCTCCTTTGTTGTTAAAAATGCGAACTGGTTTGAAGCAAGCGTGCGGACGGTTTGGCTCTGCGCAATACTCAAGAAAGTCCGCGTTAAACCACAAGGGCACTTTCCCCTGCCACGAGCCGTTGCGTTGTTTGGCGATGGTCAAAACAGCGTCAGGCTCGTCGTTGTCAGTCTGTAAATCGAAGCCTTTTTCTTCAAACTTCTGCTCTTTTGCCTGATTGCGCTGAAGCAAAACGATGTTGTCGGCCTGGTCGGTCACGACCGCCGCACCACGAATCGAGTATTTGTCGATTGTGTCCGTTGTTTTCTCGGACTTTCTGACGTGATGGACGAGCCAAATGTGGCACTTCAGAGCCTTGGCTAGCTCGCAAAGCGTTGCGATGAAATTCTTCGTGCCGTTCATGCCGGCATCGCCGAATTCGTCGCAACATTTCATCAGGTTGTCGACGAAAATCTGCTTGCAGTTGTAATCGCGCGCGGCACTGATGATTGCCCCGTAGACAAAAGACGGCTTGACGCTTCCGACTTTGTCCAGTACGTAAATTTCTTTGCCAATTGTTTGCAAAGCATCGATAGCCGTATCCGTGTCCGCAGTCTTTCCGACGCACTGAGAAATCATGCGATCGAGCGTCCGAGCAGGCGTCATTTCGAAGGACATGATGCATGACTTGACGTGTACACTCGCAAACTCAAGCGCAATCTGACCTGTGATGAGGCTCTTGCCGTGACCTGACTGACCGGCAACGATAGTCAGTTCGCCTGATCGAATTTGGAAATCGCGTTTACCGAGAATAGGCAGGGAAAAGCCTTTTACAAGACCGTCTCGAATCGCCCCGACTTCCATGTCGTAATCAGAAGCCGGACGAATCTCCGCTTCAGCATGAAACTCCTCCCAGAGTTTCTCGAAGTTTTCAGCAGGTAACAACACGACCGTCCTCCAGTGTGAAAATTTTCAGGTCGTCCATAAGGATTTTTTCTTGTCCGTCAAAGCGCGCGACAGAAAAGCGAAGCGCATCCATGTCGCGCACATGGAGCGTTGCGGGTCTGTAGTCCTTGGAAATCAAGTGCCGAGCGCATGCGACGGCATAGCGCCGATATTTCTGCCCAAAGAAATCAACGAAGACGTCTTTGCACTCAGCCCACTGGCGAATGCCTTTCCAATCAAACCGTTGCGTCAAGTCGTACACGAAGTCATCGCGGAAGGTTCTGTAAACCTCCCACTCCGGATGTTCTTCATCCGCGAAGACAACGTGACGAATCGCAAAACTTTCCGTGAACATTGCGTCCACTTTGGGCACTAAAGCATTCGGGATGTCTTCGAGCCTCATGCCTTGCCTCCTAAAGCGGCCCTCATCAAGGCCTCGGCGTGAGCGACGTGCTCCTTTCTTTCTTCCTCCCAGTCGTGCACTGGTGTGTAGAAAGGCCGTTCAGACTGTTGGTTGTTAGTAGCGTCTGTAAGCCAATTAGCTCTGAAGCCTGCCCACGAGTTCTGTAGACAAATCTGAAGAACCTCTGCAAGGGTTTTCCCCGCTTTGGTTGCTTCAGCCTGCACAAGCGCAAGAGCCTGAGCTGTTAGAGGCAAACGCTTTTGCTTACGTAGAGCGATCCAATCGCACCACAAGTTCTCAGGCACATCTGCAGGTTTGCAAACGGAAGTCCTTTTTGCTTTCTTCGCCGGAGGCGTAGAGACAGAAGCGTCCTGAGCCGAAGGCGATGGATGCGTATCTATATCTTTCTTTACTGAGTTAACTGAGTTTATTGAGTTAACTGAGTTGGGTTTCGTGTTGGGTTCTGTTTGGGTTTCTTCAGAAAACCCACTCGGTTTTGTTTGGGTTTCGTTTGGGTTACTGTTCGCTTTTCTCGGACGACCACCTTTTTTACCATTTTCACGGTTTTTTGCGGAAGACGATTGATAATGCTCAATAATTTCGGAAACCGGAGGAAAAATCCATCCTTCGGGAGTTTCTTCCCAGCACGAAGAAAGTATCGCTTTTGCCTTTTCTTGCTCCAAATTTGGGAAACCCAGAAAAACCCAGTCGGTTTTGATTGGGTTTTCAGTTAGCAGATATCGGTTTAGCAATTTGATGAAAACACCAACCGATTCGGAATCGAATCCGGCTGTCCACATTGCAAAATCGCCGATATGAAACTTGTAAAAGTACATATCAAGCCTTCCCTTCCGGCTCAAACGGCTTCGGGAAAATTTCGTTAATCAGGTAAGGCGGGATTCCTGTGATTTTGGAAATCCTTCGAGCAGGCGCCGGAGGGATCGAGCCACGCCGTTTCCACTGAGTAATCGCGCTACGGCTCACATTGAGCTTTCGTGCGAGTTCGGAGTATGTAAGTCCTGCTGACTCGCAAATGAAATCCACTTTTGTTGTAGACATTGGGCAACTCTCATTTGTCGTAATGTTTGGCAAATGTATCACGCCACATTAAATTTGTCAACAAAACGTAAAGGAGAAATTTTCAATCTTTGTTTACAATTCGTCTCGGAGGTATTAATGAAAGAAAGACTCAATGAGTTAATGCGATTCCTAGGAATCAACGCGAGCCAGTTCGCAAAGAAAATTGGTCTCTCACGCCAAAGCGTCGCGTTTTGGCTAGCAGGGCGAAACAACCCGAGCTACGAGATGACAGAAAAGATTGCGGCGACATTTGGTATTGATGCTATTTGGCTGAGAACCGGTCGAGGGACAATGCTCAAAGAAGGCGAAAATCTCACGCCGGAAATTGCCAAGTCAAAGCACGAAGACATTAGTGTCGACGATCTTTTTAACTACAACCTTATCCTTGATAAGTATCTGAAATTAAAAAAGAATCTTGAAATCGATCCGGATGAAAACGACTGCCTTCGTCTCGTTATGCCAACCGACGAACTCGCCCCAATTGTGCCCAGAGGCAGCATCGTTCTTTTGTCAGTAGAAGAAAATCCTAGCATTCCCTCAACGTCTGAAGCAGCCGCCGTAGGCATCATAAAAGACGGACTGACAGGCAACGATAATCTTGCTTTTGGCAAGCTGTCAATCGTCCGCGGACACATGTATATAACACCTACAAACCCGGCTTTCGGCAACACCGCTACTGAAGTAAGCAAAGTTGTCGCACGTGTAGAAGGCTGGATTGTCCGCGTTCGCTAGGACCTGAATTACATCTCACCAAGCCCGACTTCCTCGGGCTTTTTATTTACACTCCGTTGACATAAGTCAAACTTTAACGACTTTTCCGCAACACAGGTTGACAATTTGTGTTGACACGGTGTATTGTCCTTTACGTCAACAAAAAGACAACAGGAGTCCGAAATGAATTCCATAACCAAAAAGAAAGAAGCGGCAGATCGCATCTATTCAAACGCGGTGGAGCTTTTCCACACAACAGGGTACAGCAGGGAAGGCAGAAGTCTTCCCTCTGACGCAAAAAAGGTCATGAAACTGCTTGACCAAATCAAGCGAGACGTCTGCGTGCTCTATGACATCAAGCCTTCGGGCGAGTAACTGCACGCTTTACGTCCTGCGTTGATGCTTTCTCTTTTAAGGCAATTTCAAGTGCTTTAACACGAGCCTCCAAAGCAGCGACACGTTCTTCAAGAGTTTTAGCAACAGGTTTATCAGACATAAGAGTTTCTCCTGGGGTTGGTTAGAAAAATGTTTGACCTAAAGACCCATTCTAACCAAGCCCCCGGAGATGACAGACAGGAGTCCAAGATGATTAATTTCAGTTTTTCAACCGGCCTTCACCTATACCAAAACAGTCCCGAAGAATTGAAGCAAGCATACAGAGCCTACCGTGGATGCTATGAGCAAATACAAGAACTCATGAGCGGGGTGAGAGACGACCTCAATGATTTAAGAGAAGCGATTCGAATTACAAACATCGGCCTGTGCGCCGGCGATTGGGAACGAATTGAAGTCATTCGTCAAAGACTTAACGAAAGAATCGTGAAGCTTCGCCAGGCGCACGAAGACTTTCCTAGGTATCGAAAGATTTACACGGATCTTCACCATTCTCTATCTGGTTCACGAGACCTTTCACGTGATAGTAAAGCTCACGAAGGTTCTTGATGTTCTTGGTGAGTTTTCTTAGTTCCGGAACGTAATAGAGATTGATGCCGTTTTCACTGTCGTGCTCAGGAATAACAGGTTCGAGTTTGGCGGCGCCGGCAGAGACAAGGGCTAAGAAATAAAGGTCCGTTTTTGAAAGAGAGATTTCAGGTTTATCTGACATAAAGGTTTCTCCAAAAGAAGGTTGAGTTTGCGGTTTTGAGGATTCCCGCATCTCAATCTTCTCACGGAGAAGAGGGAAAAACAAATGATGACGATTGACACACCGATTAAGAACCTGCACCCGGCTAAAGCCCCGGCATCGGCCTTCGGCGAAATCGTTGAGACGGTTATCGGCGGCGCTCTGGTCTGCGCTCTCATCGCAGCTTTCCTCTGGTCCCCGGTGCTCATCGAATTGCTAGATCAATTCTAAGTTCGATTCCCTCGGCCCGGCTTTTCCTGACCGCTTACTGCTGAGGCTGAGGGAATCACCCATCAAAAAAAGGAGTCCAAAAATGACAACACGTAATGAATGGTTGAAAGAGCGTCAGTCCGGCATCGGCGGCTCCGACGTTGCGGCAATCTTGGGGCTTTCCAAATGGCGCACGCCTCTGGACGTTTACAACTCCAAGGTCGGTGAAGTGACCGACGACGAAGACAACGTTTCTATGGAGTGGGGCCGTCGCCTTGAACCAGTTATCCGTCAGGCCTACGCCGACAAAACGGGCCGTGCGGTCGAATGCCCCGGACACCTCTTCCGTCACCCTGAGCATTCTTTCATGATTGCCAATGTTGACGGCCTCTGCTCCGACCGTGTACTTGAAATCAAGACGGCTCGCACCGGCGCAGATTGGGGCGAAGAAGGAACTGATGAGATTCCTGAATACTATCTCACTCAGGTCCAGCACTACATGACCGTGACAGGAAAAGAGCTGTGCGATGTGGCCGTGCTTATCGGCGCTTCGGATTTCCGGATTTACACGGTCAAGAACGATCCTGAACTCGCAGCGCTTCTCATCAAGGAAGAGGAGAAATTCTGGGAATGCGTCCAGAACCGCACGCCCCCTGCCCCGCGCTCCCTGGCTGAAATCTCCAAGACCTTCCCGGTTAGCCGTCCGGAAACAATCGAAGCAACGGACGAGGTTGCCAAGGCGTTGGATACGCTTCGCGCTGCACGTGAAGAGCTTGCCAAAGCCAAAGAGATTGAGGGCGCTGCCCTGGCCACAATTCAGGGCTACATGGGAACAAATGAGTCCCTAGGTGTCGGCGGCCAAATCGTCGCCACATGGAAGAGCTGCAAGGCCGTTGCCCGACTCGATTCGGCAAGTCTGAAGGCCAAGATGCCGGACATCTACAAACAATTCCTGAAACTCGGCGCCCCGGTGCGTCGGTTCACGCTCAAAGCGATTTAACTAACACGTATTACAAAGGAGTCCTAACTATGGAAAACACAATCGTTACCGCCAACCCCTTCGGCGTCGTCACTGCCCAGGGTTCGAACCTTCCCTCGACCGCTACGGCCGAGTCCAACCGTGCCGTTGCCGAGGTCCAGGCCGCGCTTGTCATTGCTCGGATGAATCCGCGCGATCAACGGGCCGCCATGGACCGCATCTTGAACGCTTGCACACGCCCGAGCCTGGCACAGTCTGCGGTCTATCAGTACGCCCGCGGCGGTTCTGAAATCTCCGGTCCGTCCATCCGCCTGGCTGAGGCCGTCGCCCAACAGTGGGGAAATATGCAGTTCGGCATTCGCGAGCTGTCCAATGCCGGCGGAAAGTCAGAGGTTCAGGCGTTCGCCTGGGACGTCGAAACGAATACGCGACGCGAGGTCACGTTCACCGTACCGCACATCCGCTCTACTCGGAAAGGCACGTACAAGCTCGAAGACCCGAGAGACATCTACGAGCTGGTAGCAAACCAGGGGGCTCGCCGCCTGCGCGCCTGTATCCTCGCAGTAATCCCGGGCGACGTCATTGAGTCCGCGGTCAACCAGTGCAACGTGACCATGCAGGCCACGGCTGACGTGAGCAAAGAAGGCATCAAGAAGTTGGTTGAATCCTTCGAGCCTTATGGCGTGACAAAGGCAATGATCGAAGACTTCTGCCAGTGCCGAATCGAAGCCATTCGCCCGGCGCAGGTTGTTCGCCTGCGCAAGGTTTATTCGTCTTTACGTGACGGCATGGCCGTTGCAGCGGACTTCTTCAAGCCCGAGCCCAAAGAGGCTCCGAAGGTCGAGGAAAAGAAGTCTCTCAAGGACAAGCTTAAGGCCAAGGTCCAGGCAGAGGCCACGGCTCCGATTCCTGCAGCCGAACCCATCTCGCCCCAGGCCGACCCCGCTACCGGCGAGGTCAAGAAAGAAATCACGGACGAGGACTTGCTCGCGTGACTTGACTGAGCGGGAGGTGGCCTCTTCAGGGTGGACTCCGGGCCCCTCCCCTTGGTCGCTAATCAAGGAGAAAATTATGAATCTCGACGATTACATCACTTGGAAGCAACTCTTATCAGAGTGGAACGTTTGCCAGCGCACGATTTACCGCTGGCAAGCAAAAGCCAATTTCCCTCGGGCATTTCGGACGCCTATGGGCTGGGTTTTCTCCAAGAAGCGCATTGCCGAATGGATGAAGGCCCGTGAGCGCATGGCTCGGAACAACATCTCGCTATGACCTTGCAAACCGCACAAGACTTGTCGTATACTGTCCTCGCTTCGGTAAATCCCGAAGCGTCGGATTGGCGTCCGACTGGTAAAGGCGCACACCGCCTTCTCTTTGCGCGGTTTTTTTGTGTGCGTAGCAGTCTTCCTTCACGGGCGGATTGCGCAGGGAGTCTTCGGACTCGCCGATTTCCTTTACGTCGGTACGCCAACCTGCACAGTCTGCCCACCCCAATTGGCGTTGGAACAGGCAGGTTTTTGAACCTAGTAAAGGAGACTGCCATGCACGAATGCATCGCACACTGCCCCGTTTGCGGGCGAAAATACCCTATCCCCGTTCTGGGAAATCTTGACCAGAAAGTCGAAATCCGCTGCGTCTGCGGACACACGTTCCGCGTCAGTATAGAAGAACTCGCTGTCAGCCAGAAACTCGTCAGCCCTACCAAGCCTGCCCCCGTACAAATCCAAAAGGAGAACGTTATGGAAAACGAACTCATCCCCATCACTGCCGCCACAATCGGCGGAGAACAACAAGGCGTCAATGCCCGTGATCTTTACGAGTTTCTGAATGTTCAGACTCGGTTCAATGACTGGATTACTCGCAGAATCGAAGACTTTGATTTCAAAGAAGATTCTGACTTTTGCTCATTTTTGAGTAAAACCTCCGAGGGCGGTCGTCCGAGCAAAGAATACGTCTTGACTCTGAACATGGCCAAAGAACTCTCGATGGTCGAGCGCAACGAAAAAGGAAAACAGGCTCGGCAGTATTTCATCCAGTGCGAGAAGCAGCTGAAAGTCGCTCAACAGCAGTTCGCCATTCCTCAGACGCTTCCGGAAGCCCTTCGCCTTGCTGCCGACCTCGCAGATAAAAACGCTGCGCTGGAGAAGAAGGCCAAGGAAGACGCCCCCAAGGTCGAATTCTGCGACAAGGTCGTGGCCGACAACGACGCCATGACAATCACTCGCGCAGCAAAGTTGATCAACTACCCGCCTCGCAAACTCAAGGACTACATCCGGCAAATCGGTTGGCTGTACGCAAACTCTGACACGCCGATGCAAAGCACTATCACGTCAGGCTACATGGTTCTGCGATTCGCGCACTGGACAGACAACGAGGGCAATGCCGTGGAAAAGCCCTACGCACACATCACCAACAAGGGCATTTTCACTTTGTATCGGCGCATGAGACGCGAAGGCTTGATTGAAAAAAACGAGCAGCTTGAATTGGCTGCCTAAGTAACCCGGAGGGCGCAAGCCCTCCATGGAGGAAAAAAATGAGAAGAGACGTTTGGCGGTATGACTATGTCGATGACAAAGGCTTCACAGAAGACCAAAGACGGATTGAGGTGAGCGTTGTTAATGCCCACAATCCTGATCCGGCCTATGTGCGAGTGTCGATGCAAATAATCGACGCAACGGACGAGGATGTCGATGAAGAAGACATTTATGCGTTGAGAATTGAAGATGCTCGCGAGTTTGGAAAAGCACTGATCGAGTACGCAGACAAGACGGAGAAACAAAATGGCAAGTGTGAATAAAGCGTTTTTGGTTTGCACTTTGGGCAAAGATCCCGAGGTGCGCCAGACACAAAGCGGAAGCGCAATTTGCAACCTAAGCGCTGCGACTTCCAGAAAGTACAAAGACGCCCAGGGCGAGTATCAGGAAGAGACGGAATGGCACAGAATCAGCCTCTTCGGGAAGATGGCCGAGTTAGCCGGGCAGTACCTGAGCAAGGGCTCTTCCGTCTACATTGAAGGCCGCCTGCGTACCCGGAAATACACCGACAAGCAAGGCATAGAGCGATACGTTACTGAAATCATCGGCGAGACGCTTCAGTTCTTAGACAAGAAGCCTGCAGACGTGCGCTCCACGAACGTACGCAAGGCAACGCCGCAACACGCCGACGACGACGCGGACGTTCCCTTTTAGGAGAAAGCCATGGACCACAAAGAGATCAAAGCCCTCGCACGAGAAATCGTGCGCCTCACCGGCAGCGAACTCGTCACGACTTCGGGCGTGGCTCTCATGCTGGGAATGAGCGACAACAGCACGGCTTTGCGCGAAATCATCGCTCGGGACGACTTCCCAATTGCAACTCAGGTCAATGGCGCAGGTCGTCGTCGCTGGCTTCGTGCCGATGTCTCGGCGTGGATCGAGCGACAAGCAATTTCCGGAATGCGGTTAGGGAGGTAACCATGGCTGGGATGGCAGCAGCTCTCGGAGTAGCCCTGGGGGTGACGGATGTCGCAAAGGCGAACCGAGCGCGGATTGTAGTTTCTCGTGATGACGAGCGAGTGATGGTCTGCATCAAACAGTGCCGCACTGTTGTGAAAATTCGGCTAGAGCCGAAGGCTGCCCTTGAGCTTGCGATTGCTATCACGACGAAAGCCAAGAAGATTTCAGAAGAATGACAACGAATTGAAACAGCAACTCAAAGACATCCGGGGAGAGTGAATGAATCACAGCCTGTAGAAAACTACAGGCTTTTTGCTATTACTGCCACTTGCACGTAACAGTGTAGATGTAAGCCAGAGGGAGTCCGACAATTTGAATATCAAATTTCAGACTCGTTTCAACGTTTGTAGAAGCGTTGTGAATTCTGAAGCTTAATTGCCAGCCGTTATTCAAGTACATTTCGACAGTCGTCGAGCTACCTGGCTTGACTCGTAAAGAAACAATTTCTGTCGGAAAATGCGGAATACTGATTGTTTTAACGGGTTGCTTCGTTTTCGATGGCTGATTTAATTTTCCGTGAAAATTAAAAGCCTGTATCTGGGTAACCCTCTTCGCATCAACGCTAATAACCTTGTAAAAATCAAACACCCCAAGCAGATACTCAATCAGTCTACGAGGAATGGCAGGATTGTGTTTTTTTGCCGCTTCGATTTCTTGAACAAAAGCGTTGAGCAAAGGAATGTAGACGGCGTTGTTTTTGTTTGTCAGCGACGACCATTTCGATTTCTTTTTTTCCTCGCAAGAGAGATAGTCAAAAATTGGGTTTACTGCCTTCCAATAACTTTGACTGCAGGGAACGCCGTACCACTTTTCCCCAAAGTCAATTGTCGGAGAAAGCCTGCTGTGCTTCACGGCAAAATGATTGTGTTTGAGGCTTAATCCAATTTCCCATCGAACGTCTCGCCTGGCTACAACGATATCTCTGACATCCCCTTTCTTTCCGTTTTGGTCCGATTGAATCTTGAGAATCATTTTGTCATCGGTCGGTTCTACCATCATCGGCTCGAGATCAAACAGAGTTTGAATAGCCGCCTCCGCTCCGAGACGCAAGTCGTCCTGTGCTGCCTTTTTTACTTTTCCCCACGCTTCCTTTGATGCGTTATAACAACTGTCTTCCAAAACATCCGCACCGCGATACTGACGGATTGAATTGGCAAGCGTAACTAGAAAAACGTATTCATACGCTCGCCCGTTGTTATTGCTCAATGCTGTCATAGCCCTCTCCGGCAAGTGTCTTCTTGATTGCGATAGCGAGTTCTTTCGCGAGATTGACTGGAACAGCATTTCCAATCATTTTGTATCCGTCGTTCAGGTCAGTGTAGATAAATTCGAAATCGTCAGGGAAGCCTTGTACCCGAGCAACTTCGCGCACTGTCATCCGCCTATAGGTCTGCTCCTTGCCCGGGACAAATCGGCAAACGTTTTCTTCCACCTTTTCCATCTTCGGAGCAGAGGGATGCAACTGGCACTGACGCCCTGACGCCTGGACAGTAAACGCTTGCTCGTTCCAGCCTTTGACACGGTTTCTACTCATGAAAATCGGAGAGAATGCACCGATGAAATACTCGTTATTGTTTTTCGAATCAGGGTTGTGTTTATTATGGAAAAGCGCAGGAACAGCGGAGTCCTGCAAATCCCAAATAACGTCTTTCAGTGTCAGTTTTTTTGTATCGTCTTCAGTAGATCCTTTCGGAAACTTGAATTGGATGTTTAGATCTTTTCGAAACCCGACATAAAAAACTCTTTTGCGCTCCTCTGCAACCCCGTAATCTTTTGCGTTCACAAGCGTTAATGAAACGTCATATCCGGCATCTTTAAACAAGGAGAGGATGTTTTCAACGGCAGGCGCGTGCCTCTTGGCAAGCATTCCGCTGACGTTTTCGGCAACGAAAAACTTTGGCTGTAACCGTTTAAGAATTCTCACATAGTCAAAGAACAAACGTCCTCGCTCGTCATCAATGCCTCGTAACGAGCCGGCTTCAGACCACGACTGACAGGGAGGACCGCCGATTATTCCGTCGAAATCAGTAGGCAAATCTTCCTCTTTAACGCCTCGAATGTCTCCTGTTATGAGCTGCGTCTTGGGATGATTAGCACGGAACGTATCCCAGATTGTTTTGTCAAACTCGTTCGCGACAGGAATCTCAAATCCTGCTTGCTCAAACCCTAAGTCAAGCCCGCCACACCCACTAAATAAGCTCAAAACCTTCATAGTTTCTCCGCGATATCTTTTGCCGAAGCCCTGTAGTATCTCATCAGCATTTTCAAATCCTTGTGCCCTGTCTGGCGAGCGAGTGCCATCACGTCCAGACGGGGCGCTCCCGTCTTCGGGTCCGGGCTCGCCGCCCACGTCGCGAATGTAGCACGCGCGTCGTGAAAATGCAGGCCTTCTTTGATTTCGTTTCCGTGCGAATCGCACACCGGTCCGAGTCCTGCCCTATCACGAATCTTGCGCCAGAGCGCATCACGCACGTCGGCTCGCATTTGAAAAAGATTGTCGCCCGTTGCCATGCGCACCAGTCGAAGAATTTTGCGAGCGTCTTTGCCGAGCGCGACATCTCTGCGCGATAGTGTTTTCGTTGCTTTTGCCGGAATGTGAATCACGTTGCCGTCAATCCAACAGGCTTCGGTTTGTAGTATCTCGCCCGAGCGCATTCCCGTACGGCACGAGAAAAGAAACGCAGCCATCACTAGTTGCGTGTCGTTTGCAGGGGGCGATTCACCATCCCAACCGCTTGCATCGAGCAGAGCTTTAATGTCCTCGTCAGAGGCCACACGCTCACGATGGTCAGGTTGTTTCGGCAGATGCACACCCTTCGCTGGATTCTCGGAGATATAGCCACGCTCGACGGCCCATGAGAAAATTGAGGACAATGTTCGGAATTCTCGTATCACAGTGCCGGCGCTAATCGGCTTGCCGGTCTTCGTCTTCTCTCGGATGCGACGGTCCGCGTAGTCCTGAAGGTGCCGCCTGGTGAGCGCATAGACTCGCTCTTTCGCGAAGTCGCACCGCATGAGCCTACCGATGCGTATTGCCTCAGCGCGTGCGCCTCGCTTGTATACAGTAACCTGTTCTCGATACAGTCCGAACAGTTCGGCGACTGTAAACCGCACCGACTGGGTCGAAGGATTTAAGCCGGCGAGCTTGGCAAAGCGTGTAGCCGAAGCGTGGTCTTTGAAAGTTTTTTTGTACTGCCTGCCATCGAGCCTGTATTGGACGGCGTATGAACCGTTCGGTTTTTTTACTATAGAAGCCATGTCGGGTAACAATTCGGGTAACAAAAAGGTAACATTTTTCGCCATTTCTTGCGAAGACTTGCTAAGTTTACTCGAAAACGGGCAAGAAAAAACCCTGTAAAAACAGGGCTTGCTAGGAAACGATAAGTTACGCCACACTAGGGGTGGCGCCTCCGGCGGGCGTTAGTAATCCACTTAAAAATCAAGCGGTTAGACGAAAATGGGTAACAAATCGGTATCACGGTTCGATGCCCAATCTGCCTAAAAATTAGGCATTTCGAACCGTGAAAACTTGTCACGCTTTCGTCAAATCGTGGATTACGCAAATCGCTTTCCACGCTTTTTCGAGCGTCCGAACATCGTCAGAACTCAGTCCGCCATTGTCACGCGCATCATCGCAAATTTCATCGATTTTGTCGAGCAAACAGTGCAGCGACTGGTCCGCACGAGCTTTCATTAGATCCTTCGAATCCATAGAAACCTCCGTTTATTCAGCATACTTTTGAGCCATTTCAAAAAGGGCATCGATGTCGCTACGATCAAAAGCTATTCCGTAAGCTGTAACCTTACCTCCTGCTTTGGCTAGGGCCTCGTTGGCCGAGGCACGCGCAGTGTCAAGGTCAATTAAGCCGTCGCCTGTCACTACGCCGAGGCTCTTGAGCAGCGGATTGTTTACCGTAGCCTGGGCCGACTTGGCCACGTAGGGCACGAGGAAGCCAAAACCGAACTGCATTGCAGAATCCGGCGCTTTTGTGACGACACGTGTCA
>ERZ1034719.164-NODE-164-length-46439-cov-19.911909_pt1 | contig 46439 bp, 32 predicted proteins | sample MGYA00520703_ERZ1034719 | MGnify/ENA primary metagenome ERZ1034719 (study PRJEB33766, sample SAMN09781716) | gut metagenome | biome: gut microbiome | host: Homo sapiens | place: Madagascar | study: EMG produced TPA metagenomics assembly of the PRJNA485056 data...
GATGTTGCGGCGGACGGGGAGGAGGGCGATGATGTAGCCGATGAGGGCTACACCGGCGATGGTGGCGAGGACATCCTGCCACTGGAGGATTACGGGGTAGGCGTTCACGAGGAAGCTGCCCGGCATCTTGATGAAACCGAAATTTTGCTGGGCGAGGGAGAAACCGATGCCGATGACAAGACCGGCGGCGAGACCGAGAAGGGAGATCAGCCAGCCTTCCAGAGTGAAGGTGCGGCGGAGCATCTTGTCCGTGGCTCCGAGGCTGCGGTAGGTTTCGATGTCATCCTTTTTCTCGATGATGAGCATCGTGATGCTGCCGAAGATGTTCAGGGCGATGATGATGATGACGAAGATCAGGATAACGTAGATGGCGGCTTTCTCGTAGCGCATCATCTTGTAGAGGGATGTGTTCTGGCGGAAGCGGTCCAAAACCTTGAATTCAGGGCCTAATTCTTTCTGAATATGCTTGATCGCGGAACGGATGTCTTTCGCCGTGGAGCCTTCGGCCAGGCGGATCTCCACTCCTGAAACCTCTTCCTCATAGCCAAGCAGCTTTCTCATCTCTTCGATCGGCACGATCATCAGATCATCGTCAATCTGCTGGTTGACCGAGAATATTCCTGAAGGGCGCATCCGTACGGTTTCAATCGAGGCCGCCGGGTTCGCAAGCGAGAAATTCCTGTCCCTGATCGGGAAATATAATTCCGCGGAGGCGAGGAAGGCCGGGTTCATGCCCATCTTGTATGCCAGGCCCGCGCCGACAACCATCTGCGGCAGCTGGCCTTTGTGCAGGGAAAACTCTCCGTTGGTGATGTGTTCCGCAAGAGGAGATTCCGCCTCGAAAGCGCTGTCAACGCCCTTGGCCTTGGCTATTCCCTGATGCCCGTCATAGTCCACGAACACATTCTCCTGAAGGATGAGGTCATATTCACCGATCATCGGATTCGCCTTGATCCGGTCGAACGCCTCGCCTTCGGGGATGAAGACCTTGCCTTTGGCGGGGGTGATGAGAATGTCCGGCTCGACATTGCTGAGGGTTTTGCGTGACGGATAACTATTCGATAATTAGTGTAATCGTAAATCGTATGGTGTAAAATCTCGCATTAGATGATTGCTCGGTTATCTTATAATCAGAGTGTTGAGTGTCATAGGATATATGTTGTATTTCCATAGAATACTACTTCATTCAGTTATTTGTAGATGACAATATCGCTTTTTCTGTATAATTTAAGTTTGTCTTCAATGAATCCAACATGGCCATGCACTCATTTTTCATTTGTCTCATTGAGGGGACGCGCTCATTCACATACATCTTTTTTATCTTTTCGCCTATTATAATCGCAGCATAAGTATCATCAAGCACTATTTTCATTTTCATTAAAAGATATAATGGGTAAATTCGTCCTGGAACCATTAGGTGTGATGTGAGATACTCGTTTTCCGCTCCATCATAATTTCCCGTGGCTTCAAGGTTTTTCCCCATTATGTTATGGAACATAGGATCAGAGGAAATTTTACTACCTAACATCAAGATTTCGTTGCTTTCGAGATATTGTCCGATTTTGTGTAATGAATAACCTAAATCATATAAATATCGATAATTCTCTTTCTGTGCGTTGAATAGAGGCTTGAATTTTTCTATAGCATCCTGATATAGCCCCATACTTATCAAATACCTGTTACTCTCCCATTCTTTTTCTGCGTCAGACTTGATTCTTATTGCACTTAAAGGGTATGAAAAGAATGCAAAGATGCTAAACGTGATTAGTCCGTAGGCAAATGGGGAGTGCTGTCTCAATAATAATGCGACTATTAAGGACAGAAAAAGAATCATCCCAAACATCGCTATGATTCCAAACTCGATGCCTACCTTAAAATATTCATTGAAGGCATACTCAGGACAACCTGCAATTCTTGTGATATAATCATTGCGTGTTTTTTGTGAGAAAAAATCAGCTTGGGTTTCTCCATATACACCTAGCACGCGGTTTCGCCCATATCCAGTCCAAGGCTTTTCCATAATTGCTCGAAGTTCTATATGCCAAATATGGAACCGCCCAATTGCCGAATCCTTTTTCATAAGGAAAATACCTATCATCAGAAGAACGGCTGTTATCGATGCTGTGATACATGTTAACTTATGTCCCTTTATCCATCTCCATGGATTTAATTCACAAAAACCGAAAAACAATATAGATATTCCAAAAGCGAGCCACGCTGCTCGACTATATGAGGCGAGCAGTGCACTGAAGCATGCCAAACACGATAATAATGATATGGCTATCACTATTTTGCCATATTTTGTTTTGACAGTTATATTCTGATATGTATAAGCAGCGAGTATCGCAAGCAATATTGCCATCAAACCACCATAAGGACCAGGGTTTTCAAAAGTTCCCGTCATGGCGAAATTTGTATGACCGTATGGCAGCAATCCTGTGATTTGTAAAAAGCCTAAAATATATTCATAGATAGAGATGCAACAGAGTATCAAGATAATTAGACTTTTACCCAATTTTAATGTATTTGTTAACTTCAGTGACATGGGTATTTTTTCTTTTCCATATCGCCTGTTACCAGATATTACGTCTATAAGTCGTTGAATTTAATCTTTAACCGATAGATTACGATAGTGGTAATCTCATCATTTTCAAGTGGTATATAACGGCTCCCATAGTAATATTCATCATAGTACCCTAGAAAATTGAAAAAAGATGGAACGGCAATGTCCGCCACCAAATTGTAATTCTTATATATTTGCATGCCAGACTCTCCTGTTTTTGCACTTTTTATATAAGTCCGGCATAAAATATCAGAATCGGGTATAAACCGTAATCCTGTGTTAAATCCTACATGCTGGAGATCCTTTTTGAATAATGCGGGATTGTTGATTATTCTCGATACGGAGTAATTACGATCAATGTCTTTACACTCATATCCCATTGTGTATAGCAGTTTGTCTGGCAATTGATAAACGTATATCAGTGAATCAACTGTGTGATTAACATACATTTTGTCCTCTGTGATAGCATATTGGAAGAATTCTAAATGGGGAGTTGGGTGGGATTGATAAATTTCAGGATAATGCCCAAACATATTGACTACTTTCATTGTACTCAAATCCAATTTTCCTAAAATTGCACCATCAGTATATCGATTGTTTTCAATATCTTCTGGTGTCCTCGTATTGCGATTTATAATATTGGCTTGAAAGATAATGGTGGAATCTGAATCTAAATAAAATGATACGCCAAAGTCTGTGAAGAATGAGAAATTGTATATATTGGTTGATTTATAATTTTTAGAGGCCTTTGCTGTCCATCCAAAATCTGCGATTCTTTTTGATAGAATCGTCTTGGATCTTCTATCAAAAATGGTGACACCATTACTATTATCAATGATCACTGATCTGTGAAGAGAATCATTCTCAATAGGGTATGAATATAAAAGAGAAGGCATTTCATTTTTCCCGTTTCCCTTTCTGAAATAATGATCAATAATATGCCCGTTTAAATCTAAATCATAAAATGTGCAAGTGATTGCATCTACGAATGTGATTGTTGAGTCCATCATGTAATAATTGCCGTAACCGCTTGCTTGGTCTATAGGAATCATCAACGTGTCTATTTCTATAGAATAGGATTCATTACTTATTGTTCCTTTATGTGGTAAATCGTTATGCTCTTGGCAAGAGTAGATGCTGATAATAATGATTGATAAGATTATATTCCGTTTCATGTTAGTGCCTTGATTATTAAAAGCAGTCTGCGAATTTCAAGCAGACTGCTTTTAGGAATGTTCCGATTATCGACAATTTCCGTCGTGATTGCTGCATGGGTCACCTCCGCAATATGCTCCATCTGCATTGGCGGAACATACATTAGGAGAGAACCAATGGGTCTTGCAATAACATTTCACTACCTCACCTCCTGTTTCGGGAGTCAAAAGTGCCTCAACATTGGCTTCTAGTAATGAATACTTAGGTTGGCCTATGGCTCTAATGGCCAAAGGAATAAGCGCTAGGATGATACTAGCCAAAATGATTCGCTTTTTCATTTTTTTGTTATTGATTGTTAATATTAATAAGTAAGCGTTTGTAGTAAACGCATGATTTTATCTGAAGTGATGGGGTTTCCAATAAGTAGCGGTTTTCCATCATTGTCTAATAGGAAATAATGGAACCGCATATCTCTTGGTATAGAAGGATTCTGCTTTTGAAATGCCTTGTTAACGTCAACATAAATGGGAATATCAAGATCTGATATAATAAGTTGTCGCATAACATTATCAAGCTCACCTTCGTCTGGAGAAAAAATCGTTAATACGGAAATTTTATTTATGTCAGCAAAACTATATAATGGATAGTTATCAGTAAGTTTGGCAATTCGACATGATGAACAGTCATATGAATCGTAATATATAATATATAATATATTTGTAAGGTTTGAGAGTGTCCTTAACGATAGGTCTAACCTGCTTTTTATAAATGCATTCTAATTCCTCAGGAAGAATGATTTCCGATGCGGAGAAATCAGAAATCATTCTTTTGACTTTGTGATGTTCACCACAAGACATAAACACGGTACAGAGGCAGATGGTAAGGAATAACGTAAATGTCCTATTGTATGTAAATAGTTCCATATGCATAAATAACATCACTGTTAATTATTATAGTAATACTCCCTTTGGTATCAGCTAAATTCAATATCTCGATTGAATAATCGCTTGAATAGATGTTCTTCTGATCAATAATGTTGCCGGATTCATCTTCTATATATAAATCACAATTACCTAGGTTTTCATTTGAGATTTCTATAGTTCTTAAGCATGAATCATAGTAGGCTTCCAAATGTATTATTGAACGGGGACGACTTGATGCTCCTGTTAGAACAGGCTCTTTTTTCAGTATTACTTTCTGAGAGTCGGAACAATTATATGACAATAACGTTGTTGACATGAGAGTTAAGCTAATTAGCAAAACAACAAATAGGATGATTTTTCTCATAAAAATGTGTGTTAATCTTACTGCAAAGTTCGATAACATATATATAATCGCCAATTATTATTTCTAATTTGTGATGTTGCTATTGGGGTTAAAATCAGGTGTTTGGAAATTTTTTATCTAACCGTCGTTAAACGTGAAATGAAGGAGATGGCAGTAATCAGAACCTCCATGCCATATAAACAACGGACGGAGATTGCCGATTAAATTACTATGATAGTTTTCATGGGGGCCGATCTTTCTGTTTTTAGTGTATAGTTCTTCACGCTATATTGGCGGGATATAATTCTTCAAACCTTTTTATCAGCCACTTGTCGAGATTTGTAGTTGAGGTAGGAAGCTTTAATTTTTTCCTGATTGCTGAATTAATATTATAGATGCTGGAAGATTTGCCGATTACATCACCTGCTTCAGGCATGCTCAATCCCATGATAAACAGACAGCAATAACCGATTTCGGAAGATGTAAGTCCGAACTTCCTGAGCTCACTGACAAAGGCAGGGTAATTAACAGCATATAAGATTCCAATACTATCTACGATGTAGCTTCTGTTCTTCTTTATGTCCTTGATCTGATCCGCGACTTTGGATAAAGAGTCCGGAATGGGCTTTTGCAGAAATACGGCTAACGATTTAATTCTATGGCCAAGGATTAAGAGAGAATCCTTATTGGTATCGCCCAAACGCTCTATCAGTTCGTTAAGATAGTTGTATGTGTCTTTTAATCTGGAATACTCGGAGAATTGTTTTTTATATGTTTTTTCTATTACTTGATACTGATTTGATATTTTATCCTTCACAGTTAGGAGTATATCATATTCATGTTGTAATTCCTTGATATCCCTTTTGTTGCGTTGTAATTCCTTGTGCCTGTAAATGTATGTATAGCCAATGAGCAAGCATGCGATGAACATCACGGCAATAATATACGACATATGATGTCTCTGCCGAATCATGTTAATTTGATGCCTATACCTCTCTTCTATCAGTTTGATATCGGATTTGTGCAATGCCATATCAATGGCGTCATTAATTTGAGAGTATTTGTTGCTTGCCTCAAGTGCACCTTTATAGTCCTGTTGTTGTTCAAGAATCTCTGACAATATCGCATAATAACCAGCATCCTTTGATATGTCATAGTAATCAGCCTGTCGTTTTAATATGTCGAACGCTTGTTTGGATTTCCCCGCATTCAGATAGACTCTTGATATGTTGCGCCAATTAATCAGATTGCTATCTGGATATTCTTTAATGTATCGTTCAGTATGGCTTAATATTTCCTTGGAATTCAAATTAGCATCCAACATATTGCATATTAGGATGTCGTTATACAGGTGTGTCTCGATTAAGGTGAAATACTTTTTATATTTCTCCGCATCTGATATGCAATGCTTGGATGATTCTATCTTTCCGGACTTCATGTAAGAAATAGCGCATGAAAGGCTGTAGTATGCGTAGTGGCGATATTTTCCAGATATTAATGCATATTTTCTTGCGGTTTCCCAAGCGTCAGCAGCCTCTTGGGTTCTCCATACCTTATCATAGATTGCTCCTTTCATGGCAAACAGCAGGCTGATGATCTTGGTGTCTATTTTTAAAGTGTCAATACTCTCGGCTTTTGAGATGCAAAGCAACGCTTTGTCTAAATCACCAGCGTTCTCATATACTCGGGCTTCATAATAATGACAAATAAATCTATAGTTGCGACAGCCATGCTTTTCATAATATTTTACAGCAGGGGCTATTATACTATCACTGGTGATGTCAATTAGGTTTTTATCCAAAGCTATGGAATATAATAACGAATACCGTGCTTGTTGTCTTTCGGTGGTTAATTCTAGGGTGTTTATAGCTTTCAGTATTTTCAAAGACAATTCGGGATTATCTTCCATATTCAGTTCTGATGATGTCAGACATGTCTCCGTGTCATCATGTCCGCAAGATACAATAACCGAACAACATAGCACAATGATCAGCATTAGTCTCATACGTGAAGGTTTAAGTGTTGTTACGCTTTAAGTAACAAAACAAAAGTAATCATATTTTGGCAGAAAATCAACCTGTTTTCTGGGTGAAGAGTCGGCGGCCTGAATCGTCGGTCAGAACAATCAGGGAATATTTTTAATGTTAAGTATAGTTGGGAATTTTTCTTATTTGTGAAAAAAATTTTAATATTGTGCGCTATGGATATAGATAGAATCAAACGGATTTTGGCAAGGATGTCCTATCCAATGAAGCCGAAAAGCCAGAGAGGAATTTTGCTGCCGTTGCCTGTCTCTATTGAGTCTATTGCAAGCGGATGGATCCTGATTGTGGGCATGGCATGCCTTGGCGTCAGCCTGAAGTTCATACCCGGACTCCCCGCTGAATTCATCGCATCCTTCTACTCCGGCCTCGGCCCGATGCTCATCCTCGCGGCCTGCCGGTTCATATTCAAATCCTTTATTCCCTGACGTAGTGAGGCATCTCCGATGGAGTGATGATGGAGATCTCGCATAGCCCCTTCACCTCGCCGTCTTCCTTCCAGGCGCTCTGGAAGATGAATTTGTGTACACCTTGCTTCTCGATGGTGTAGCAGTTCGTGCCGCCCGTCTCCAGCAGGTGACGGATTATGCCTGCGGAACGTTCACCGTGGCAGCCGAAAAGGTTCTTTCCGATCAGGCTGCCATGCTTCTCGTACTGTATCACGGCAGGATCGTTCTGATAGATAATCACTCCGTCCTTGTCACAGACGGTTATGGAGCAGTTCAGCTCCTTGGCCCAGTCAGGTATTATCATAATGTGATTAGTTAATTGTTGCGAAGGTAAGCATTCCTTCCCGAATGTCCCTGCTGTCCCGTGAGGAAATCTACCGGATGTTGCGGCGGACGGGGAGGAGGGCGATGATGTAGCCGATGAGGGCTACACCGATGATTGTGGCGAGGACGTCTTGCCACTGGAGGATGACCGGGTATGCGTTCACGAGGAAGCTGCCGGGCATCTTGATGAAGCCGAAGTGCTGCTGGGCGAGGGAGAAGCCTATGCCGACCACAAGGCCGGCGGCGAGGCCGAGCAGGGAGATGAGCCAGCCTTCGAGGGTGAAGGTGCGGCGGAGCATCTGGTCGGTGGCCCCGAGGCTGCGGTAGGTCTCGATGTCATCCTTCTTCTCGATGATCAGCATCGTGATGCTGCCGAAGATATTCAAGGCGATGATGATGATGACGAAGATCAGGATAACGTAGATGGCGGCTTTCTCGTAGCGCATCATCTTGTAGAGGGATGTGTTCTGGCGGAACCGGTCCAGCACCTTGAAGTCCGGTCCCAATTCTTTTTGAATATCCTTGATCGCGGACCTGAGATCTTTTGCGGTGGATCCCTCGACAAGCCTCAGTTCCACCCCCGAAACCTCCTCCTCATAGCCGAGCAGCTTCCTCATCTGCTCGATCGGCAGGATTATCAAGTCGTTGTCAATCTGTTGGTTGACCGAGAATATTCCTGAAGGGCGCATCCGCACGGTCTCGATGGATGCCGCCGGATTGGCGAGCGAGAAGTTTCTGTCCCTTATCGGGAAATATAGTTCCGCTGATGCCAGGAACGCCGGATTCATCCCCATCTTGTAGGCGAGTCCGGCTCCGACCACCATCTGCGGCAACTGCCCTTTGTGGAGGGAGAACTCTCCGTTGGTGATGTGGCCGGCGAGAGGGGAGTCCTCCTCGAAGGCCCGGTCCACGCCCTTGGCCTTGGCTATTCCCTGATGGCCGTCGTAATCGACGAACACATTCTCCTGGAGGATAAGATTATACTCTCCGACCAGAGGATTGTCCTTGATCCGGTCGAAGGCCTCGCCCTCGGGAACGAACACCTTGCCCTTGGCCGGGGTTATCAGGATGTCCGGCTCGACATTGCTGAGGGTGGATTTCACCAGTTCGTCGAAGCCGTTGTAGATGGACAGGATAATGATCAAAGCCGCCGTCCCTATGGCCATGCCGACGGCGCTGATCGCGGAGATTATGTTGATCACGTTGTGTGACTTCTTCGCGAACAAGTACCGTCGGGCTATGAAAAGGGGCAGGTGCATAACCTACTCTGTTATTCAGGCTTGTAGGAGTCCTTCAGGGCTGTAGTCTTGTTGAATATCACCTTGTCGGCGGTGCTGTCCGGATCCTTGTAGTAGTAGCCGGTGCGCTCGAACTGGACGGCGATTCCGGAGTTGTCCTCAAGGAGGGCAGGCTCGGCGTAACCCTTGGCGATGGTGAGTGACTCAGGGTTGAGGAAGTCCTTGTAGTCCTTGTCCTCAGGGATGGAGTTCATGTCCTCCTTGACGAAGAGACGGTCGTAGTTGCGGATCTCGATCTCTTGGGCATATTCAGTTGAAACCCAATGGATGGTGCCTTTGACAGAGCGCCATTCGCCTCCTCCCGGCTTCGTGGTAGGGTCGTAGGTGCACTTGAGCTCGACGACATTGCCCTCGGCATCCTTGACGACCTCCTCGCACTTGATGATGTAGGTGTATTTCAGACGAACCTCTCCGTCTGGTTTGAGGCGGAAGAACTTCTTCGGAGCGTCCTCCATGAAGTCGTCGCGCTCGATGTAGAATTCTCCCGTGAACGGAACCTTGCGGGTGGCTCCCTCCGGCTCGGCAGGGTTGAGAGGGCAGTCGAACCACTCCACCTTGCCCGGCTCCCAGTTGGTGAGGGTGACCTTCAAAGGTTTCTGAACGACCATATACCTGTTGGCCCTTGCGTTAAGATCCTGGCGCACACACCATTCCAGAAGCTGGATGTCCATCATCTGGTCACGCTTGGAGACTCCGATCTTCTCGCAGAACATCTTGAGGGCCTCGGCGGTGTAGCCACGGCGGCGAACTCCGCAGAGAGTAGGCATACGTGGATCGTCCCATCCGGAGACAAGGCCTTTCTGGACGAGTTCCAGAAGCTTTCTCTTGCTCATCAAGGTATAGGTGAGGTTCAGTCTGGCGAACTCGTACTGATGGCTCGGCCAGATCTCAAGGGTCTTGATGAACCAGTCGTACAGAGGTCTGTGGACATCGAACTCAAGAGTGCAGATCGAGTGGGTGATGTGCTCTATTGAGTCGCACTGGCCGTGGGTGAAGTCGTACATCGGGTAGATGCACCACTTGTCGCCCGTGCGGTGGTGCGAAGCGTGCTTGATGCGGTAAAGAATAGGGTCGCGGAACATCATGTTCGGGGAGGCCATGTCAATCTTGGCGCGGAGAACCTTCTCTCCGTCAGCGTATTTTCCGGCCTTCATGTCCCTGAACAGACGGAGATTCTCCTCCACGGAGCGGTTCCTGTAAGGACTCTCGACACCTGGCTTGTCCACCGTGCCGCGTCCTTTGCTGATCTCCTCCTGCGTCTGGTCATCGACGTAGGCCTGGCCGCGTTCGATCATCTGCTCCGCCCATGCGTAGAGCTGGTCGAAATAGTCGGAAGCGTAAAGTTCCTTGTCCCAGTGGAATCCGAGCCACTGGATGTCCTCCTTGATCGAATCGACATATTCAGTGTCCTCTTTGGTCGGGTTGGTGTCGTCGAAGCGCAGGTTGGTCTTGCCGCCGTACTTCTGGGCAAGTCCGAAGTTGATGCAGATGCTCTTCGCGTGTCCGAGATGGAGGTAGCCGTTAGGCTCCGGAGGGAAACGTGTCATCACGCTCTTCACTCTTCCGGACTTAAGGTCGTCTTCGATTATCTCTTCAAGAAAGTTGAGTCTTTTCGGCTCTTCGGCCGTTGGATTTTTCGCTTCTTCCATTTTCTGTCAATATTAAACTCACAAAAATACAAAAATATTCCGCTGTTTCTTCCTATTGCGGCGTATTTGTTTTCGGAAACCGGTTCTTATTTGCTATATTTGGGTTTTAACTTCATAAGCACAATAATCAATGAACATCCGATCTTCAATCGTCGCCGGCCTTATGGCTGCTCTCGCTTTCCATTCCTGCGCTGTGTCTGACTCTGACAGGAAAGAGACCCTGCCGATTATGTCGTGGTACTCGATTCCTGCCGAGGACGCTACTCTCGAAAGGTATCAGGAACTGGCTGAATGCGGTTTCAACATCAATTTCTCTCATCTCTACACGCTGAAAGACCTCCAGACTTCCCTGGATCTCGCCGAGCAGGCCGGTGTCAAGGTTATGGCTACCTGCTACGAACTCGAATCGCACACCGACAGCGTCGTGGCGGCTGTCAAGGATCATCCGGCGCTGTTCGGCTATTTCCTGCGCGACGAGCCTACTCCGCCGGCTTTCCCGGAACTTGCGGCGTGGGCCAGACGGATCGAGAAGGCGGACGGCCGAGAGCATCCTCTCTACCTGAACCTTCTTCCAAGCATCGTGGATTCTGCGGCTCTGACCTGCAATTACAGGGAATATGTCCGCAGATTCATCAACGAGGTCAGACTGCCGATGGTCTCCTTCGATTTTTATCCTGTGACATTCGACGGCATCCGGAGCGACTACTGGTACGATAACCTTCAGATTGTCCACGAGGAGTCCGAGGCCGCGGGGCTTCCGTTCTGGGCGTTCGCCCTTTCCACGGCTCACAATCCGTACCCTCTTCCGACGATGGCGAGCCTAAGGCTCGAACTGTACACGGCGCTGGCTTACGGGGCGCAGGGGCTTCAGTATTTCACCTATTGGAATCCGGGTACGGAAATCTGGAATTTCCACGAGGCTCCGATCAATCAGGACAAGCAGCGTTCGGAGGCCTATTACCTTGTGCAGAGTATGAACAAGGAACTTCAGGCGAGGGCTTTCGTGTTTGTGGGCGCGAAGGTTCTTTCGATCGCGCACACGGGAGAGGTGATGTTCAAGGGCTGCAAGAGGCTGGAGACTCTTCCGGAGAAGGTCTCCACGCTTTCCACGGGTGCGGACGGGGCGGTTGTCTCGCTTCTTGAGAAGGGGGATTGGAAATACCTTGTCGTGGTCAGCAGGACTCTTGACGGGCCGACTGATCTGACCATCGGGTTTGACACCAAGGCTTGGATGATCGACCGCGAGGGGAAGGAGATCAAGGTTGCCAAGGGGGACAACTCGTTCGTGATTGAGGAGGGAGACGCTATGATATTCAGGTTCAGGAAGTAAGGTTTTTTGGTGATATGTTTACCGCCGGTGGCTGAGCCTGTCGAAGCCACCGGCGGTTTGCATTTGTCAGTTCGTTGTTACTTTGTCGTTTCGGTAAGGTTGGTGGCTTCGACAGGCTCAGTGACCGTCCAGATCCGGGTGCTGTCTTGCGAAGGTGGCGAAAGCGCCGTAGAGGGCGGCCTCCTCAATGTGTGCGACGGTGGAGACTCGCTCAAGCGACCTCACTCCGGCAAGACCTTCCCTCAAAGTCTTTTCCATAAAAATGAAAGACCGTGAAATCTGTCCTCCGAACAGCAGGCACTCTGTCCCGATCTCGGAGAGGGTAGGGCCTACGGCCGAGGCGAGGATCGAAGCGGCTTCGGAGAACGTTTTCAAGGCGGCGGAATCCCCGGCAGCGGCTCGGCGTCCGATCTCTTTCACCGTAAGGTCCGGCTCATCCTTGCCGGTAAGTTCCCTGTAAGCCTTCAGGAAACCTCGCTTGGAGACATAGTCCTCTAAAATGCCGTCCCTGTAGGGCATATTGTAGATGCTTCTTGCGGGTGAGGCCGTGGAGGAGTACTGGATTCTTCCGTCTATGCTGAACGCGAATCCGAGGCCTGTGCCCAACGTGATGACACAGACATTCCTGAATCCGGTGGCCGCGCCCCGGAACATCTCTCCGGAAAGCTGGGCGTTCACGTCGTGGACGAAGCTTACTCCGAAGCGCTCGCCTGCGATCCCCCGGATCCATTCCTTGAGATCCATCCCGTAGATGGCGGCGAACTTGTGTTCCATAAGCGGAACGCCGGCATTGTAGTCAAACGGACCGGGGAATGTGGCTGCGAGTCCGGCGGCCCGCATTCCTAAGTCCTGTGATTTAGCTATGCCCTGACGGAGAGACTCCGCCAGGGACTCAAGTATCTCTTCCTTGCTTCCTTCCGAACGGACCGGAACCTGCCAGACTTGACCTTCGGCCAGATTACCGGCAGAGTCGGCGATCCCGCCTTTGACGAATGTCCCGCCGACATCCAGAAGCACCACAGAATCAGTCATTCTCAAAACCGTCTTTCAGCATTGTCTTGTGTACGCTGACAGGCTCGGTGCGGAGATTCTCGACAACGTACCTGCCCATATTCGCCGGAACGACCACAATGTCAAGGTATTGAGCCTCGAATGATCTTTCCGGATGGTCGATCGAACGGATGCGGATGCGTTCGCCGTTCACGACTGAAAGCACGTGGAACTTGCCCTTGGTGTCGTCCTCGACGCTGGTCTGGAAGTCCAGTCTGCGCAGGGAGAAGTACAGAAGGTCGCTCTCTCCGAGGATGATCTCCCTCCAGTCGCTTCCCTCGCGGACGACACGAGGCTTCTGCACGATGTTCTGCCTTACCCAGGAAGTCTTCCTTTCGAAGGCGAGGTTGCGCTCTCCGTACCAGGTGTGGATAGGTCTCGGCTTGCCGTCGAGATCCTTCCTGAGGTAGTCATACAACTTGTAGGTGTAGGAACCGATGGTAAGGCTGCCGATCTCAAGCACAAGCTGGTTGCGGCCTGATGAATGGATGGTACCGGCCGGAATCATAATCTGAAGTCCCGGCTTTGACTCCTCGTAGCTGACGTACCGCATATAGTCGAACGGCTCGTGCTTGGTGTCGGCCTTCTTGATCTTCTCGATGAACTCGTCTGTGTCGGCGTCATCCCTGAAGCCGATGAATGTCTTGGCGTCCTGGGCGGCCTCCACAATGTAGTAGCTCTCGTCCTGACGGCCGAACTCGTCGTAGTTCTCCTTGTTCCATTTCTCGCCGGAGTGGCACTGGATGGACATATTCCCGTTGCTGTGCCAAGAGTCGTCGTAGTTGAAGCGGATAGGGAAGTAGCCGTGGAATTTCTTCACGCAAGGTTCGCCCATCACCGGGACACCCTCTTTCTGGAGGAATGTGAAGTACGGGAACTCAACCTTCTTCTCTCCTGCCTCGACAACGACGCTGACCTCCATAGGAATGAGGTCAAACACCCAGGCGCAGTTCTTCATCGTGTCCGGGAGGTGGCGCATTTTCTGAATATAGGTGCCTCCCCAGACTCCTTCGATGTAGGCCGGCTTGCAGCGGAACGGGTAGAGTGCGAGGGCGGAGAGGATCTCCTCCATCGTCTCTCGGCTCATCAGCTGAAGTCCGTCAGGGTCGTCGGACGGCAGGTACCAGTCCAGTACACCCTCGCGGAGAAGCTCGCCGCGGAGACCTACGGCCATCTCGAAATCAGCGTAGTAGCATCTTCTGATCGTAAGGTTCACCTTGTCGGCCACGGTGTCGCCGTAGTTGGCGAACTGGCCGCGCCTGATGCGCAGGATGGACTCCTTAGGGGTCACGTCAAGGTAGCACTTCACGTCGTAAAGCTCGCGGAATTCCTTGTCAAGACATCCGTAGCCGTAGACCACGGTCACCTTAGGGGCGGCTTTGGCCTCCTTGAGGGCAGCCTTGAGGCTTTCCTTTTTCTTTTCATCGAATATGGCAGGATAGCCTCCTCTGAACACCTTTCCGTAGAGGAGGGTCGGGTCCTTGCTCTTGTCCCACTCCAGATAAGGGTCGATCATCTCGTGGATCTCCTTTCCTGACTTGTAGATGTCAGAGAACCTGACCGTGGTCATCTCGACGCCTTTGGCGATCAGCTGCTGGGAAAGGCAGTTCACCAGACGGGTCCAGTCGGCGGTCGTGTAGCCGTCGATCGCGACAACCACCCCGCGGCCGTCTTTCAGCATCCCGGCGAACTCCGCCGCAAGTTTGGAAGCGGACTTGAGAGTGCCGCAGGTTACTCCTTCGATTGTTTCCTTCGCGAGCGCCGGCCTGTTCACTGGACGCGGGTCGTCGAAAGGAAACGGATTGTACATAAAGCTCATAATCTTGCTATTGTGTTAAGAATCTGATATAATCTGGGAATATTTCAACCGACTTCGTAATATTCAAAGCCCATAATCTCTGACACTGCCTTGAGTTCCTTCCTCCAGTCGCCGTCCACGACTCCGAAATGCTGGGTCGCTCCGATCTTGAGGATCTGCTCGAAGAAGGACTTGACAGGCACGACAGGGCGGAAGATGCTGTGCGAATATGTCGCTAAGATCTGCTTGCCAGGCAGCGACTCGGCCATTCCACAGATCAGTTTGTACTTGCCGTTGTCCTCGATCAGCTGGGCGAGGGTCTTCATCCCCGGGGAGATCCTGTACCAGGCGAAAGGCGCTCCTGCATATTTCCAATGCGTCTTGGCGAAGCGCACGTCGCGCGCTATCACGACATTCTCCTGCCACTCAGGGTCGTTGTGGTCGTTCGGGCCGGCGTGTCCTCCGGCGAATGTGCCGAGGTCATCCTCGATGTGGAACGGCTCAAGGAAGTTGATGTTCTCCCCTGTGAGGAGCTTGAGGATGTAGCAGATAAGCCCGGCTCCGGTGTCGGCCTCCGGGACAAGCATCGAGCAGCTCTCGTTGAACCACGGATGGTAGAACCCGGCGCGGCATCCGGCCACCTTGAAAGTGGCGGTGTCGATGTCGTTGTAGACCATCAGGTCGGTGTCGGAGTCCTTGGCCAGTTTCGCGAGGGCGAGCGACGCGATGGCCGAACCCTCGAACTTGCTGTACTCCACGTCGTCCATCATCCTGTAGCGGCCTGTCAGCTCGTCGCAGTAGGCCTTCAGTTCCTCTTTCGTGATCGAGTCGATGACATCGCCGTAGACTGAATATGGCAGGAAGTGCATCTCCGGGCCGATCTTGGTGAAGATCCTGTACGGATCCATATAGGTGGACCACATCGCCTCGTTGTAGTTGGCGAGAAGCCCGATGTTGCTGTGCCTGAGGATCGAGCGTACCTTGGCGGCGGAGGCGAAGACCTTTATCTTCTCGTTGACCTCCTCCCTTGTGCCCATAACCGTGTGTAAGTTCTTCCTCTCGGTTCTCGGCACTGAGCCGGAAGCCTCAAGGGATCCCACGAGCGTCCCGGAGCAGAGGTAGTCGATGAAATCGTCCTCGTCCAATGTGTCCTCGAATGTCATCTTTGGCTTAGCGGTGTTGACGAAGATGATAGGAATCTCCGGCATATCGCGCAGGAACCTGATCCAGGCGAAGTCCTCGGACCAGGACAGGAACTCGGCGATGACGAAGTCCACCTTTGCTTCGAAGAACAGTCGCATAGCCTTTTCGGCGTCCTCTCGCTCGTAGATTATGCCTGGATATTCAATGTCCAGAAAATCAAGACCATCCTTTATCTTTTCAACGTCTGCGGCCTTGCGTTCCCCGTAAGTTCCGCGGGAAAGGCCCTCGCCGAGATTCTTGAAGCGCGGCGAGGCTATCAGTAGCAGGCCTGCCTTGGCTTTTCTTGTTTTTTCCTCACGTTTCATTTTGTCAATGTTTTTTCGTCAGAATGTTCAACATTATTCAGAGGCTTCCCGCTTCTTGCGGAAGTCTTTGTCATAGAATGATTTGCTTGCTATGATCATGCCTATTCCGCAAACAGCCCAAATACCTGCGAGCATCGTGATGCCGAATGATAGACCCACGGCTTCCTTGACGTAGCCGAGTACGAGGGGAGCCAGCGCCCCGATTGCGAAACCTGTCATAATCATCACTCCGGAAGCTGAAGAATGGTATTTCTCAGGAACTACGTCATATAGGACAGTGTAGGTGTTGGCGTCGAAGAATGCCCTTGCGAAGCCGAATCCGGCGAAGCCGAGAAAAACCACCCAGAGGACTGTGGAATGCCCCATCATAACAATGAACGGCACTGCCGCAAGCAGTCCTAAGCCCTGCATCACCATCCTGTTGGCGGGATCTTTCCCGGCCCACCTGTCGGAAAGACGTCCGGCGATCAGCACGCCTGCAAAAGCCGCGATGTGTGTGTAGAACATTGAGTGGAATCCCGCCGCCGCAAGATCCATACTGAAATTCTCATACAGATAGGTCGGCATCCAAGTGAGGTATCCCGTCAGCACGAATATCAAGCCCGAGAAGCAGAGTGTAAGGACAAGGGCGGTCGGGGTGGTGAAAACCACCTTGAATCCCGTAAAGAAGCCTGGAGTTCCGGCTTCTTGCTTCTTTTTTTCGTCCGGAGCGTTTGACTCTTCGACTTCCTTCTTGTCGTGAAGCCTGATTATCATCCAGATGCTGTGGAACACGCCCACACCTCCGAAGACATAGAACGCCGCTCTCCAGCCCCAATGCTGGGCCACAAGTCCGGCGAGGTAGCCGCTAAGGATAATGCCGATGTAGTATGCGGTCTGATGGATTGACATAGCCGTTGCCCTGGTCTTGTCGTGATATTGGGCCAGAAGCGAATAATTCGCCGGGCCGAAGAATGCCTCACCGCCTCCCGTGGCAAGACTCCTCATCACAACGAGCATTATGAACCCGTTGCAGAGGCCGGTGAACATCGTCGCGACGCTCCAGAACATAACTGCCGCAGTCACAATCCATTTCTTGTTGAACCTGTCCCCGACATAACCTCCTATCGGCACTAAAATGGCATAGAATAGATTGAATATCGTGGCGATCGACCCCACCGCCACATCCGTGAGGCCGAGGTCGTCGCGTATCATCGGGAGGACGACATTGAACACCTGACGGTCTGCCTGGTTCAAGAGATAAGCCATCCAGAGGATAGCCAAGACCTCCCATTTGTACGAACTCTTTTTAGTGTAACCTATATTCATCGCTATTGATTTTATTACCACTCCAACACTCTAAAAATATCCCCTTGGGGTAATTGGTGTGTTGTAGTGTGGTGCAAATATAAGGTTTTTTCTTTTCTGAGCAAAATAAAAAGGAAATTAATTTCTGATGTCGGAACAAGTGAATGAATAAAATGTTACTTTTGCAAACATTAGAAAGTGTAATTTGGTTTGGTCTCAATTATTGTGAAACAACTATGCCATTGAATCTGAACATTATCGAACAAAGTCTTGTTCCTTCGTACAAACAGATAATCAACCAGATAGAAGACGGTATCAGAAACGGTTCGCTTAAAAGCGGGGAAATGCTTCCGTCTATGAATGAGCTTGCGTTATCCCTTGGAATCTCCAAGGAGACTGTCAAGAAGGCATACTCACAGTTGCGTGACCACGGTACGGTTGATTCCACCAGAGGTATAGGCTATTTCATAGCGGCTCCGGAATCCAACCGCAAGAAGAGGATCCTCCTGCTTTTCGACAAGCTGAGCAATCTGAAGCAGGTTCTTTTCGACTCGTTCGCTTCTACCATCGGGGACAGGGCTGAGATCAACATCTACCTGCACAACCAGCAGGTGGAACTGCTCGACTATTATGTCGGAAAATATCTCGAAAGTTACGACTGGTTTGTGATCACTCCGCATTTTCCTCTCGACTCAAAGACCCAGCGTCAGGTACTCAAGATACTCCGGCGCATACCTAACAGGAAATTGGTCATTCTGGACAACAAGATGGACAGTCTTCAGGGCAATTACGGATGTGTCTATCAGGATTTCGCCGAGGATGCCTACGTCGGTCTCGGAATGGCGGCGGAAGAGTTGAGGGCAATCGGAAAGTTGAATGTGATTACTTCACAGTCAGGAATCTATCACAAATTTACTTGTGCGGCGGTGGAGAGATTCTGCAATGAGAACAATATCATTTACAACTGCTACAGCAAGGTCACTCCCGACATCGTCCATCAGGGGGAAGTCTATCTCATACTAAACGGCCAGATTGATATGGAACTCATTCATCTTGTCCGCGCCGCAAGGGCGATGGAACTCAAGCCGGGAAAGGATTTCAGGATAATAGCCTACAACGACTCGCCGGTGTGCGAAATAATTCTCGACGGCCTCACAACCATATCCACTGATTTCGAGCAGATGGGCAGGATAGCCGCCGAGATGATTCTTGCAAACGAGCAGAAACGTGTCAAGTGCGATTTCAGGCTCACTCGCAGAAGCACTTTCTGAAGATAGTGTCAGAAGGGATCACTACAGGAAATCGAGGCAAAGGTCAAGATCCTCACGATCTGAAAGAACGTAGCTTGCCCCGGCCATAAGCATTCCCGCGGCGTCGAGATCACCCCAAGTCACTCCGACGGGAATCACTCCACCTGTTTTCTTGCAGGCCAGGACTCCTCTCTCGTCATCCCCGATATGAGTCACTTCACGAGGTGTCAAGTCGTTCTCCTTCACAATTCCGGAAAGCAGGGCCGCATAAGAATCCACTTCTCCGGCGTCAATTCCTGAATATACTCCCGTAAAACTGATTCCTTTCAGTCGAGTCTTTATGAAATCCGCAAGTTCATCCTTCCCCATCGAGGAGGTTACATAAAGAGGCAACCCCCTGCCGCTTAGTTCCTTGATCTTGTCCACTACCCAGGCGATAGGATTGCCGGAGGTGTCCCTGACAGTTCCTTCAAGATCGATCACCACCGCCTTCATAGCTTTGCGTACATAAGGATATTCGTCGAATGACATATCGGACGGATCCACCCTCGGATCTCCCGTCCTACGCATCCACCTATGCAGTTTCTTCTCCATTCTTGAGCGTATGCGGGCGTAGGTCGGTTCTTCGGCCAGATTCACAATGCAATCAGGGTCATTGCGTACATCATAAAGTTCCCTCGGAGGCCTGAGACCGAACGCTCTTTGGAATATCTCTTCAGGATATTCATTCCTGTGGAAAGACATATAAGCTTTTGCCGGTCCGTTGCCGGTGTCTCCGAACACAGGATCCACTCCGGCCGGAAGTCTCTCAGGATGAAGATTTTCCACATAGTGCCAGTCTTTAGTCACGATGGCCCTCATAGGATAGCCGTAGCCTCCCGGACGGGTGTTGGTGTGACGTTCTCTGTCGAGATAGAGTTCCTTCCGGGTTTCATCTTTACGCCCTTCCAGCACCGGAACCAGACTCCGTGAGTCCATTCCCTCAGGAGGTTTCACCCCGGCCACCTCGTAGAAAGTCGCGGTCAGATCCATCAGACTCACGAACCCGTCACATACACTTCCCGGCTTCACCACTCCGGGCCAGCGGATTGCCAACGGCACGTGGCATCCAAGGTCATACAGATTGGATTTTGCGCGCGGGAAAGAATATCCGTTGTCGCTCGTCATAATGAGCAGGGTGTTGTCCAGTCTTCCTGTCTTGCGCAACGCCTCTATGACTTCCTCACACTCATCTAGGAATAGCTGTATATTGTAATAATAATCAGCGACGTCTGTTCTCACATCAGGAGCGTCCGGAAGATCGGGACATAGCCTCAGGGAATCCGGACAGAATCCGTGCGCCTCCCCGGATCCGACGGTGTAAGGTCTGTGCGGACGACGGCTGCCCATCCATACGCATATCGGACTGTCGGACGGAGCCTGCTCTATCCAGGCGGCAAGATCCTGAACCTCGTGGCCGGCGGGATTATGTTCCCATCCGGTGGCGGAGAACACTCCTGGCCCCCATCCCTTGTGCCAATATACTGTCTGATAGCCAGACTGTTCAAGGAGATCCGGATAGACCGTCAGCTCTCGTGGAAAATAGGAATTGAGGTTGCAGGCCTCCCCAAGCCTGTGGGCATAGCGGCCAGTCAGTATGCAGGCACGCGATGGGGAGGAATGCGGGGCAGCGCTGTAGGCTCTCGTGAACAGCATTCCGTCCGACGCTATCGAATCGAAGACACGGGAGTCCACCACCCTGTCGCCATAAGGCGCCGCGTGTGGAAATCCCCAGTCATCCGCTAAAAGCAGGACGATGTCCGGACGCTGGTTCTGGGCCTGCGCTCCGAGGACAGCGGCGGCTCCGGCGAAAGGAAGAATCAATTTTTTTCTGAAGTCCATCATTGACAGTGATTAAAGTTCAACGGTGACCATCACTGGATAGTGGTCGGAGATATACGGGACACCCCAGATTGGCTCGTTGAAAGTCTCGAAGCGGGTGACATTGGCGTTGCGGTAGAAAATGTAGTCAAGCAGGTGGCGCTCTGTGACCTGCATCTTGCCGAAAGCGTTGAAAGTGATGGCGTTGTCCGTTTCAGGAGCAGTGAGCCTCGCGTCTTTCATCCAATAGTAATATGGTTGAAGCCCCCATCTTCTTACATCGTCTTGGAGATATGATGCATTCATATCTCCGGCGAGGAACACCGTTTTCTTGTTCCCTGCGGCCTCCTGCATCATATCCAGATTCAGCAGGCTGGAGTTCAGCTTGCCCTCTAAATCCCAAGGTTGGAGGCCAAGACACAGATGGGTGCAAAAATAATAGAACTTCTTACCGGTTGCCTTCTCTTTGAAGAGTCCCCACACGGTTCCCCTCCATTGCTTCGTGGTCACGTCCCAGCATTCGGACGGCTCCTTTGGGGTCGCGCTGTGGAAGAACCAGTCATTGTGCAGCAGCTTGACGGTGTTCCTGTTGTAGATGATCACGGCGTTGGCACCTTTCCCGGAGCCAGTGCCGGCGATTTCTATCATATCGTAATCCGGCAGGAGTTCCCTGAGGTCGTCCCTCATCGGTTTCCGTGCCTCGTTTACGCCTACTACATCCGGCTTCACCTCGCTGATGAGTTTCTGGATGGCATATTTGCGTACATCCCAGTTCAGTACCCCCGTATCCTTCGGGGTGTTGTAGCGGACATTGAATGACATAAGCTTCAATGTGGCGGAGGCTTCCAGAGAGAAGACTCCCTGAAAGACCGCCACGGCGCAAACAACTCTAATGAGAAAATTTTTCACCTTATTCATTTTATAAATATTCTAATATCCTGTATTCTGCTCGATGTTGCCTCCTGACACGAGCACATCGTTCGTCGGAATAGGCCAGAGATAGCCCGACTCCGGGTAGAAATGTCTCTCGTGGATAGTCTGGGCTGCACCGAAGGCTGAAAGTGGGTTCAGGTCTGGGGTTCCGTTCTCATCAATCTTCGGAGTGAAGTCGATGAAATCCGATCCGAGAGCCTGAAGATTGGCTTTCTTGTTGTACGCAAAGCCCCACTCGTATCCGTTCAGGACGGATTCGGCAATTCTCCATCTGCGGAGATCATACATCCTGAGCCTCTCGCCGGCGAATTCCATACGACGCTCGATTCTCAGGATCTTGCGGAGGTTGGCCTGGTCTGAACCGGTCACTGCGGGGTAATCGGAACTTGAAGGATCCACCTTGTAGGCTCTTGCGCGTACCTTGTTGATTGCCTCCACGGCCTTTCCGTCAGAGAGTTCTCCGAGTTCGATCTTGGCCTCGGCGTACATCAGCAGCACATCGGCATATCGCAGGATCTGCTTGTCCGGAGATGTGATGAAGTCGTCTGTCCAGTCCTCGTCCACGCCCTTGCACTTGATCAGGCCGGTACGCGAAGGCAGTTTCGGGTCAGTGTTGACGAGCATACAGTCGTTGTTGGCCACGAGGCCTCCTGCCTTGTCGCTCCATACCTTGAGCGCTTTGAACCGGAAGTCATACACGATGCCGCAGAAATTGGTTCCGGGCTCCAGGATAGTGGCCTTCAGGCGAGGGTCTCTGTTCTCCCAAGGGTTCTTAGGATTGAAACGAGGAGACTCGTCAACTGGCTTTCCGTCATCGCAGAGGAACGCGTACAACAGATCCCAGGTAGGATTGTTGGAGCAATAGCCTCCGTGCATTCGAGGCAGGCCGGATGTCACTCCGAGCTTGCTGAGGTACTGGCTGTCATTGCCTCCTGAGAACTCATAGGATCTCGCGATGCTGAACACGGCCTCGCAGGTGTTGTGGGTGCCGCTAAGGAATAGCTCGCTGAAATCTGGATATAGGTCATAAACTCCGAGGCTGATACAGGCTTCGGCGGCGTCACGCGCGATTTCGAGATATTTCCTCGAATTGGCCTCGTCCGGAATATCCTGGAACTTGAACATAGTCCCGAAATACAAGGCGGTCCTTGCTTTCATTCCGAGAGCGGCTCCCTTGGTGACCATCTGCTGGCCGCTGTATGTGGCGGGGCAATGCTCGGCCGCATAGTCGAAATCCTCTAAGATTTTCGGAAGTGCCTCGAGAACAGGAGTCCTGCCCGTCGTATAGGCCACCTCAAGGGTGATGTCGTTCAGGAAGAACACCGGGTCGCCGTAGAGCATACATATTCTTGAATAGAAGCAAGCTCTGTAGAATCTTGCGCAGCCTTCGAGCATCGCATATTCCTCCTCGGTCATAGTGTCCTTGGCGCGGTGCATATTGTCGAGGATGGAATTGCAGCGGCTGATTCCCTTATAGGTGTAGCTCCAGATGTTCTTGACATTGACAGATCCGTTTCCGGTCAGAGTTCCGAGCTTCATCGGGTTCTGGGAATTCCTGTTCACCGCGTCATCGGTGAACTCGTCCAGATCGGCGGTGAGGCCGGCCTCCGTACGGTCGGAGAGCCAAAACTGCACGAGCTGGATGTTGTTGAGGCTCATTATCACCTGCTCCTTGTCTTGATACCAGTTGCCGGTTGCGGGTTTGTCGAGAGGCGCCAGGTCAAGGTTGATGCAGGACACGGCTCCGAATGTGGCCATCAGTATTGATGCGAATATTGTTCTTGTGTTTTTCATCTGTCTGTCCTCCTAAAATTTAATGTTTGCTCCGATGACTACACTCTTTGTGATTGGATAGCCGTTGGAACTCACCTCAGGATCCCATCCCTTCGGGAAATGGCAGGCCGTGAAGAAGTCCGAGAGCGAGCAGGAAATCCTCAGGCTGCGGATTCCGATGGTGTTCATCCATTTCTGCGGGAGAGTGTAGCCGAGAGTGATGTCCTTCACGCGGAAATACGCTCCGTTGATGAGCCAGAAGTCCGACACGGCATAGTTCTGTGAGCTTGTTCCTGTGGTCTGGGAATATCTTGGATACTTTGCGTCCAGATTCTCGTTGACGGTGTTGAATGGACTCCAGTGATTCTTGGCCACGAATTTCGGGACATTGCCCCAATAGCTGTAGAGTGCCTGGACCATCTGGTCGGTGAGAAGGGCGTCACGTTTGCCGACTCCTTGGAAAGTCATATTGAAATCGATGCCTTTCCAACTACAGAAGACGCTACCTCCGTAGTTGAATCTTGGAAGGGAACTTCCGATGACGGTGCGGTCATAGTCTCCGTTGATGATTCCGTCAGGCACGCCGTTGGCTCCACCAAGATCCTTGTACCGGATGTCTCCAGGCTGTACGGTAGCCGATGTGACGGCTGACTCGGCCACTTCCTTGGTGTTCTGATATATTCCGTCGGACTTGTAGCCGTACCAAGCCTTGTACTCAAGGTTGGAGGCGACTATGGTGCCAGAGCTGATGGTGAGCTTGTCGCCGATGTCGCCCATCACTGACTTGTAGTCGGAGAGATTGAAGTTCACGCCGTAGCTGAAATCGCCAACGCTGTCGTTCCATCCGGCGGTGAGGTCCCATCCCTTGGTGTTCATATCACCTGCGTTCTGATCAGGGGCGCTGTAGCCCATAAATGTAGGGATGTCGAGGTCGATGAGCATATCCTTCGTCTTCTTGTAATACCAGTCATAGCTGAGGGTAAGCCTGTCTCTGAGGAAGTTGATGTCGATTCCTGCGTCGTAGGTGGTAGTGGTTTCCCAGGTGATGTCCTCGATTGCGAGCTTGGAGTTGGACACACCCTGGACTCCGATCACTGAATTGCCTGAGAACGCGGCGGGGCTGGTGAAACTCATTGTGGATTGATAAGGGTAGTTGCCGATCCTCTCGTTTCCGAGATTACCGTATGATCCTCGGATTTTCAGGTAGCTGACCACATCCTGACCTTTCATAAATTCTTCCCTGCTCGCTACCCAGCCGACTGACACAGAAGGGAAATAGCCCCATCTGTATTTCTTGGCGAAACGTCCCGACGCATCGGAACGGAAGTTGGCCTGGACATAGTATTTCGAATCATAATTGTACGTGAGCCTTCCGTAAGCCGAGAAATATGCGTTCTCGTACGGTGTGGAATTGTCCGCGGTCACCTTGTCGTCCGGACCAGCCGAGAGATAAGGGAAATAGTCGGTCAAGTAGTCGGATTTCTTGGCGGAGATGTTCTGCCAGTTGTAGTAATATTCCTCGATACCTGCCATTATGCCGAAATAGTGCTTGCCGAAATTCTTGTTGTAGTTCGCGAAGAGCTGTGTGGTGTAGGAATATGCCGACGTTCGAACCTCCTGGAGGTCGGTGGTGTTTGCCCCCGCAAGATACCTTTCGAGGCCGTTAGGGTCATCATACGGGGTGTAGGTGATGGCCTTGTTGAAATTCTTGTCGCGGCTTTCGGTGTATTTCGGTGCGAAGACCCCTGATATGACCAGTCCCGTCAATGGGCGGATGTCGAGCTGAACCTTGCCGTTGCCGACAATGGAGCGGGAGTCCTTGCTTCCGCCGTAAAGCATCTTGGCGTAAGGATTTGTTCCGTCTTTTCCTTCGGCGATCCTTCCGTCAGACCATTCGGCGGCGTAGATTGGTCCGGCGTTTCTCATCCACGCCGCTGGGCTGTAATACGGCACGCTCTTGTCCGCTATTCTGGCATTCAGGTCGATGGAGAACGTCATATACTTGTTCAGCTCGATGTCATTGTTCACCCGGACTGAATACTTGTCGTAGGTGTAAGTGTTGCCCGTGTAGAGCCCGTCCACGTTGTCATAGCCGAAGGAGACCTTGGTCTTAAGCTTCTTGGTCCCGGCGGTGATGCCAAGCGCATAGTTCTGTCTCGGTGCGGCTTTCTTGAGGATCATCCCGGCCCAGTCGGTGTCTGGATACAGGTCAGGATTGGACTTGTGGAGGGAGGTGTAATTGTCAATATATTCCTGTGGCCACACGGAATGTATTCCGGCTGAAGGGGTGTCATTGTACGCGAGTTCGTTCATCGCGGACATATACCCCGCCGCGTCAGTATATTCCGGCATCGCCGTAGGAAGATCGAGAGCGAGTGAATATGAGAAATCGACGTTGGCTTTCTCATCGTGGTTCGCCCTTCGCGTTGTCACCACTATCACTCCGGCCGCCGCCCGCGAACCGTAGATGGCTGCCGAAGCGGCATCTTTCAGTACGGTAAGATCCTGAATGTCACCAGGCGTGACATCAGAAAGACTGCCAGGCACTCCGTCTATTATCACGAGAGGGCTGGACTCCTGCATAGATGTGATACCCCTGACCCTAAGGGTGGCGGTTCCGCCTGGCTCAGAATTGCTTCTTGTCACGGTGAGGCCGGATACAGCGCCTTGGAGCGCATTGGTGACCTCTGTGGTCTGGCGTTTCTTGATGGCTGAACCTTCCACTGAACTCACGGATCCAGTGAGGTCTTTCTTCTTCATCGTACCGTATCCAACGAAGATGACCTCTTCGAGGAAATTTGAGTCCTCCGTCAGGGTGACATCATATATGTCTTTGTCCGTCAGCCGGACTGTCACCTCGGAAAAGCCAATACACGACACGGTAAAGGAAGCGGAAGACAACGGAACACTCAATGTGAATTTTCCGTCAATGTCGGTAGAGGTGCCGACCGTGGTTCCGGGCACGATCACGCTTGCTCCGGGAACTGGCTCAGATGTGGCGCTGACCACTGTACCGCTTACTGTCCTATTCTGAGCAAATGACATCGTACAGAAGCACAGCATCGCTAAGATCGCGTGGAACAAGCGATTTTTTCGGAAAAATTTGCTTTTTATTCTCATAATTTCTAATATTGCACGTGGAAACCATACCATACCATACCTAAGTGCTGATGCAAATGTAAAACAATTTTTAAAAAGGTCAATGAAAAAGATTATTATTTTTGTGACACAGGTCATCGGGCTGGCAATTCTGTCCTCTATTATACACGGATGTGTGGAGGAGAGGGTCGCCGAAGCAAGGTACCTTGAACTTGAGTCACCTTCGACACAGGACATCACCGTTTCCGGAGAGGGGGGTGAGTTTGACCTTGTCGTGCGCAGCAACCTGCAGTGGACTGTCTCGGCGGAAGCCGACGGGGCGACCGCCAGGTGGATCAGTTTCAACAGTTCGAGCGGCGTCGGGGACGGCACCGTTACCGCGACTGTTCTCAAAGGTTCCTACGATCAGCGTGCCGCTGTCGTGACTGTTATGTCCAAGGACGAGACGGTCTCATACTCCATCACGGTCAATCAGGAGTCATCAGGTGAGGAACCGGCCGCCGAGGGATACAATCTCCCGGCTTATTCCATCCTGAAGAACATCAGCGACAATGACGTGAGCCTCGGCATAGCCAATGCAAGTGTCGAAGGAGGAACGCTCAAGTTCGACGATGGAGCATCGTTTACGATGATCGGGGAGGAAGCGACAGCTGTGTTCTATGCGTCAGGATATTACCAGCTCAATGCAAGATTCACCGGATGGGATGGCGCCGGCTCGGATGGCATCGTGGTGGCGATTCCTGTGAAGGAGTCTCTCTCCGGTGATCTCAGAATGTTCTGGGGATGGACATCTTCACCGTCTTCCGACTGGAAAGTGTCCGTGAGCGCAGACGGGGAAAACTATACCGACACTGGAGCGAAGATCTCAATATCCACGAGCAGCAGGTTCAACAGAACCATCTTCTTCTCTGTTCCTGAGACCATCCCGGCCGGCGGAACTCTGTATCTCAAGCTCATACCGGAAACATCTCTCGGAAAGAATGGCTACGTGCAACTCTGCAACGGATTCCTCCTGACGAGAAGCACTCCTGACCCATCGGATCTCCCTTCCGGGGACAAGATCCTCTATACCTGCGACTTTAACAACGTTGTGGACGGCTGTCCATACGATCTGCCTCTCGGATATCTTCGATCTTCGTCCGTGGCATTCGACCCTGCCGCCGTGGGATATGACGGAATTTCAAAGTCCGGCACGGTGGTCGGAGAGTGGGGAAGTGTCCGCATAGGCTCGGCATCCGGGGTCGGAGGGCTCACATTCCCAGCCCTCTCTGACGAGAAACTTGGGAGCGGAACCGCTGACGTGAAGGTGAGCTTTAAGGTAGCGCTTTACCAGTCTGCCGATTACCTATCCTACACGGAAGGCAAGGCGTCTTGCCGTATCAAGGTGTCCGTAGCCGAGGGTGAAGGCATCGTGGAGGATGATGTCATCACAGAAGGCGTGAATTGGGAGAGCTTCGTGGAGAAGAGCGTCATCATCAGGGGCGTGAACAAGGACACGAGAATCAAGATTGCGAGTGATGGCGGTTCGGGCGACAGGAGGTTCTATCTCGATGATGTCGTGGTGGAGGCCATATCGGACATCGTGTTGCCTTCCGAGACTCCGAAAACACTCTCGGAAGTGCTTGGCTATGAGTCAGGCACAATTTCCGAGGCCATAAAGACCACCGTCACCGTGGTGTCGGACCCTTCCGGGGCAAACCTTCCGGAAAACACGGCCATCATCACAGACGGAACATCCTATGCGGCCCTCAACATCCCGTCCGCATCAACTTTGGCTGCGGGAAAGAAGATCACCCTTAGACTCAAGGGAGCGTCTTTGGACAAGGCGTCGGCATCCATAGCCGCATCCTCGGAGATGATCATCGAGGCAGAGGATGGAACAGCACCTGCGGCCGAGAGCGTGACATTGGCGCAGATCCCTTCTTATGAATATCATCTCGTGGAGGTGAAGAACATTCAGGCCACCGACGCATTCGTGGGCAAGAGATTCTCCGGCGAAGTGACTATGGAGGACAGCGGGAAGGCCACATTCGGACTCTATCTCTATCCTTCCGCCAATTTCGCTGGCGGTGAGATCCCGGGCTACAGTGGAAGCGTGAAGGGTATTGTCATCGGAGGAAAGGTGTGTCCGAGGACTGCCGCCGACATCAATCTCGTACTCGACCGCATCGGAGGCGGCGGAGAGACCAAGGCGTTCACTCCAGTATTCTGCACTTATGCTTTCACTCCGGGAACCTCGACTCCGAACATCAAGAACGCCACCGTATCTGGGACTTCCGTTGTGTTTGAAAACGGCGGACTCATCGAGAAGGTCGGCGGCACAGAGGGGGATATGGTGTTTGCCCAAGGCTCAGCCTCGACTCCACACAATGTGTTCGCTTACTCGACCGGATGGAATGCGGAAGGCACCTATTACAGGCTTTCGGCACGGATGAAGGATGACGTTTCCGGCAGGGTGGCCGTGACCTTCTCGCTGAACAGCAGCACCAAGGAGGTGCAGCAACAGTGGCACATATTCTGGGGCACGGACGGAGAGAACTGGACGGAGACGGAATACACCTACAACTATGTCAACAACACCAACGACCTCTCCACAGCAGCGAAGAACACGTTCACTGCGCAAAGCACTACGTCCAAAGGCATCACCAGGACGGAATTCACCGTTCCTGCCAGCAGGAAGATTGCCGCAGGGGAGAAACTGTACATCAAACTTATCCCTGCCAAGACAATTTCGGCGGCTGCGGCCAAGATTCAGCTTGGATTCGGATTTTTCGTTGCTCCGGGAGACATTGTCAATACCGCCGAGCCTGCTGGAGCGCTTGCGTTCAACAATTTCTCCGAGTGTGTCGCCGGCACCGACTATATGCTCGGTCCCGAGGTAAGATATTTCGGGAACTGTGTCACTCCATCATACACAAAAGACGGGTGGACTGTGGCCAACGGTACAAGCAGGACAGGATACACTATGTATGGCTCGGCCTCATCAGGTGATCACGGAATCACCACACCTGCTCTCTCCGGGATTTCCGGTGCGGAGGATGTCACGGTCACCTTCAAATGCTGCCTCTATATGCCTTCGACATTTGTCGGCGCCAAAGATGACATTTGCGTTAAAGTCGTGGCTGGAGAAGGCAGTGTGGGCGAACTCATCTGGGACACCGAACCGGAGACCGACTACTACAACTGGCATACGGCCACGGTGAAGATTAGCGGGGCGACAGCCGCGACCAGAATTTTCATCGGAGCCGGGGCCGGCAAGGTCTCTTCCGGAGACAGGCGGTTCTTCCTCGACGATATCATTGTAAAATAGCAAAATATGAAATTCAGACACCTTTATCTTCTGTCATTCTGCCTGCTGGCCTTGGGATCTTGCTCAGGGTCGGCAGAGCCGGATGGCGGTGCGGAATCGGACAAGCCTTATTACTTGAACATTATGCAGTTCAACATAAGGTATGTGAATAGCGATGACACCGGTGACACCCACTGGACTGTCCGCAAGAATGCCGTCAAGGCGATGATTCAGGAGCGGCAGCCCGATGTGATCAGCGTCAACGAGGCGAGAACCGCCCAAAGGTCCGACCTCAAGACCCTGTTGCCCGGATACACCCTTCTCGAAGTACCCAATACCGGCACATCCTCTGGAGGGAATGTGAATATGATGTTCCTCACGTCCAAGTTCAATCTATTGGCCTCCAAGTCGTTCTATCTGAGCGCCACTCCAAATGTGCCTTCGTTCACTTGGAACAGCACGCAGAAGCAGTATCACGTCTGTCTCTGGGCTCATCTACAGGACAAGGAGACTAAGAAAGACTTTTACGTGTTCGCGACGCATTACAACACGGGTTCTACTGATGTGGATATTGCAGCGAAGACCAATTCCACGAATCTGATTCTGTCCAGGATAGAGGAAGTGACAGGAGGCGACAGCAAGGCGGTAGTGTTCGTCGCAGGAGACTTGAACGCTTCCCTTGAATCAAACGATGCCAGAGCGGTGAGCTTGAAGCCGTATCTTGACGCTGGTTTCAAGAACGCACGCACATCCGCCCTTTCCACTGACGACATCGTCAGCTTCAATGGCTTCTCTGACGAGAGCCGCACGCAGAAAAGCAATATTGACTTCATATTCTACAAGAACGTGACCGGTATGGCTTTCAGGACGGTGAACGAACCTTACAACGGTGTCAAGTTCATCTCCGACCATTATCCGGTGACATTACAGGCAATGACATTCTGATGAAAACAAGCGAGATAATATTCTCGATGGTTGCCGGAGCGGCGGCCGTCGTGTTCTCCGGATGTGCCGGAGACATTTCCTTCAAGGCGCAGGACGTCCTCGTGACTCCGGGCGCAAGATACCTCCTTACCGTTGAGATGCTGGATAGTGCCAGGACTGAGACTGTGATCTCCGACTGCGGAGAGATACCTGGAATCTCAGTGGACATCCGCTGGGAGAAGGACGGAGATGACCTTGTGGCAAAGGCCACCGTGCGGAATGACAATCCGGACTATGTGGTCAAGAGCCTTGAGGGGCCAGTGGTGGAAGGACTGGATTTCCGCCTTGAGGACTACCATCTGATGATGCCTGTCGGAATGGGTGAACTCTACCGTAAATGCCCTTCCGAGCCGGATGACAAGGCTCCGATGCTCAGGGACGCACTCTGGAAGAAGACCGACGGAAAATATATACTGTCAGCAGGTTATCCTTCCAGAAATATGTCTATGCAGTGGTGCGCCTTTGCCTCGGAGGAACGCGGATTGTATTTCGCAAGCCACGACCCCGCTCGCAAGGGAAAGGAATTCAACGTTGTGTATGACCCTTCTGACAGTTCCTTCTCCGTGTCCATAAGGCATCTTTTCACTTGTTTCGCCGGACAGGAGTACGAGGCCCCGGAGACCAGAATCCACACCTACAGCGGAACCTGGCACAAGGCTGCGGACTATTACAAGTCCTGGTTTGACGGCTGCTTTGAATATGTTCGCCAACCTGACTGGATCAAGGAATGCTCAGGATGGCTTCTCGCCATCACCAAACAGCAGAACGAGGAAGTGATGTGGGACTATGACGAATTCGCCGGAGGACTGAGTGATGCCGCTATAGACCGGGGACTCGACATCATCGGCCTCTTCGGTTGGGCTCACGGAGGTCACGACAGGTTTTACCCGGACTATTATCCAGACCCGGCGCGCGGCGGAGAGGAAGAATTGAGGAAAGCCCTGAAAGGAATCAGGAGTCGTGGACTCCGTTCCATAATTTATGTGAACGGCCAGCTGATTGATCAGGACGGGACACATTTCTGGCCGGATACGGGACGTTTCATCACGATGATGAAAAAAGACGGGTCTCTAATATCCGAGACTTGGCACAAGTATTACGATGCCCCTGCCAGGACGCACGGCAGGGCCTGTTTCAGCTATGATGTCTGGCACAGGAGAATGTTGTCTCTGGCCAAAATGGCACAGGCGTACGGTGCTGACGGCATCATCTACGACCAGCTTGCCACGAGGTCTCCGCTTTTCTGTTACGGTGAGAATCATGGACACACCGTGCCTGCTGTGGTCGTGGAGCAGGATAGATTGGACTTCATCAAGGAAATTCGAGATGAAATGACGAAAATCGACCCGGAGTTCGTGGTGATGACCGAGGGTGTGGCCGATTATGAGATGAGTTGCATCAATATATTCCACGGATGCTCGTTTGACGTGTATCCGCCTGACCAGGATGCGATGGAAGACCGGCTGAACGGCAGGGCTGGAGCCACCTGGTTCCCCGAAATGTTGGAATATACATTCCCGGAGATGCTGATGACGGTTCGCAATCCTGCTCCTGTGACAAGTCGCAATATGAGCAATTTCACTCTTGTCAGCCACCTGAAGAATGAGATAGAATGCCGCTACAGCGCCGATGTGAGGTATCTCAAGGAGAATCATATCCCGGAAATCGAGGATTATGCCAACGTTACAACCAAACCGGATCTCTCACTTGTCCGTTCGCAGGATCCTGCTGCGATGAGCGTCTATCAGAAATGCCTTGCTGACTTTCAGGCGCGGCACAAGGATCTCCTTAGGCTTGGCCGTTTTATGGACACTCAGGGTTTCACATTCAAAGGTTCGCACGACCTGTGTATGGCCAAGGCATTCGTGTCCGGAGACCGGACAGGAGTAGTGCTGTGGAACATTTCCGGAGACAAGCGTCTCGAATACGAGGTGAACGTGCCGGGCAAGACGCTCGTGTCAGCTGAGTCCCCCGAGGGACTTGACACCTCATCCGTAAGTCCGGAAAGTCTTGTGCTTCTTGTTTACGAATGAGGTTTAAACCGCTTCTAATTCAAAATATTTTTTTAATTTTGTGATGTTACCAAACCTTACCACAGTAGATGGCTTTATTTAAACGTTTGGTGCTGGTGCTTTTGGGTTTATTTGCCGGCTGTTGTCCGGAGACTTATTTTTTTTATTATGTCTGTTGTCCTTAAAATTGATAATGGGTCCAGTGTCCCTGTCTATAAGCAGTTGATGGATCAGGTGGAGTCCGGAATCAATGAAGGCCGTTTTCTCAGCGGTGACATTCTTCCGTCAATGAACGAACTTTCCGCCAGTCTTGACATCTCGAAGGAGACTGTCAAGAAGGCCTATTTTCTTTTGCGCGACAAAGGTGTCATCAGCTCGACTCAGGGTAAGGGCTATTACATCGCCGAGGCCAGGACGGACAAGAAGATGAAGATACTGCTCCTTTTCGACAAGTTGAGCAACATCAAACAGATCCTTTTCAACTCTTTCGCCGCCACTGTCGGGGATAAGGCCGAGATGACGATTTACCTGCACAACCAACAGGTTGACCTGCTTGAGTATTATCTGGATGAGAATTTGGGAAAGTTTGACTATTATGTGATAACCCCTCACTTTCCTCTGGATGAGGCCGTGCAGAAGAGAGTCCTGAAAGCGCTGCGCCGCGTTCCTAACCGCAAGCTCATCATTCTGGACCATTATATGCCTGAGCTTCAGGGAAACTATGGCGCTGTCTATCAGGATTTTGAGAATGACGCTTACGAAGGGCTTAAGATGGGTGTCAAGAAACTTAGGAATGTCCCGAGGCTCAATGTAATCATCGAGCTTTCCAGCCTTTACCACCCTTTGGTCTCAAAGGCGGTGTCAAGATTCTGCGACGACAACGGAATCAAGTGCAATTTCATCACTCAGGTCACGCCTGAGATTGTCAAGCCTAAGGAGACGTACCTTATTCTTCACAGCCAGTTCGATATGGAACTCATCAACCTTGCCAGGGCTGCCCGTTCTCTCAAACTCAAGCCTGGCAAGGACTTCAGCATCATCTCCTACAATGAGTCTCCTATGAGCGAGATAGTCTTGGACGGACTCACGACAATCTCCGCTGATTTCGTTCAGATGGGAAGGCTTGCGGCGCAGATGATCCTTGACGGCAAGAACTTCAAGTACAAGTGCGACTTCCGTATGACCCGGCGCAACTCGTTCTAAGCCATAGCTGTCCCTGAATATTCAAAAACCATCGGGCCGCGCCTTTTTTGCCGAAAAAATTTGCAGTCTCGTGATTTGTTGATATATTTGCGGATGAAACACCACACTACACAACACCAAAAACGTGGCGTTTGAATATTATTATGAGACGATTACTTTTATTGGCATTGACCGCATTCGCGCTTTGCTCGTGCGGAACCGGCGCTAAGGCCGTCGGTGAGAAAACGGAGTCCGGCGTTATGGAGTTCAGGCTCGGGTCATATAACCTTTGGCGCTCGGATCTTGGCAAGAACGAGTATGAATGGAGTCTTAGAAAGGAGAAACTTGCCCGCTCAATCGTGGACATAGGTTTCGATGTCTTTGGAATACAAGAAGTTGACACCACCATCCAGAGGGAACTCCCCGGACTTGTCGAAAAGGAGGGCGGGGAATATGAATGGTTCATATTCAGCCCATACTCGCAGGACGGCAAAGGTGGCAAGGCGCAGGGAATCGTCTATCGTAGGGACAGGTTCGAGATGCAGGAGAGCCATTTCTTCTGGCTTTCGCCCACGCCGGAGGTGATGAGTTCGGGATGGGACGAGATGAAGTTCCGCCGCGGAGCGTGCTGTACCGTGTTCAAGGACAAACAGACTGGCCTGCGGTTCTTCCTTATGATGAGCCATATGCCGCTTGGCCGGGAGGCTAACGCCAAATCCGCTCCGATCATCCTTGAGATGGCCGGAAAATACAACCCGGAAGGGCTTCCTTCGTTCTTCGTGGGCGACCTGAACACAAGGGAGGAGCGGGAGTCCTCGGCTTTGTTCCGGACTTATTGGAACGACACTTTCCTGACTGTTCCGGAGGAGTTGAGGACCGGCCCTAAAGGCACGTTCAACAGCCACGGACGCAACAAGGTTATGGACGAGGCTCCGAGAATCGACTTCATCTATTTCAGGGGCAAGGGTGTCACTCCGCTCAGCTATGTCTGCTATGACAGGATGTACGGGGAGACCTATCCTTCCGACCATTGCCCTGTCTATGCTGATTTCAGAATCATTGACAAACAGTTGCAGCGATGAACATTAACGATTCACTTTCCTCACGAGGTTCCGTCGGTTTCAGGCTTGGATCCTACAACCTCAGGATGGGCCATCTGGACACCGACCCCGACAACATCTGGTCTGTCCGCAAGCCTCGTCTGATGAGATCCTTGCTTGAAAGCGGTTTCGACATCGCCGGCATCCAGGAGGCCAACGCACGGATGCAGAAAGAGTTGGCGGACAAGTTCGGAGGAACTTACACCTTCTGGTTCTTCAGTCCTTACTCGCAGGACGGGGTGGGGGACAAGTCTCACGGCATTATGTTCAAGACATCGCTCTTCGCGATCTCTGAAAAGCGCTTCTTTTGGGCTTCGGACACCCCGGACATCCTTTCGCTAAGCGACACGGGAGTCCGCGGAAACTATAGGCGCGGAGGCTGTTGCGCTGTCCTGACCCACAAGGCTTCCGGGATGCGTCTCTTTCTGATGTGCGCCCACGCCTGCCTGAATCCCGGACCCAACGCGAGGTACGCTCCGGTATATTGCCGGATGGAGGAAAGGTACAACCCGGATGGGCTGCCGTCCTTTTTCGTTGGGGATTTGAATGCGGGACCTGATTCAGAGGCTTCCGGAATATTCCGAAAGCATTGGAACGACGCCTTCCTTTCGGTTGACGCCTCCGCCCGCCGCGGGCTTCTGAACACCTATAACGACTACCGCTTCCCGTCAGGATGTGAGCGGATCGACTACATCTACTATCGGGGGAAGGGAATCGATGTCGTGTCGTACGGTTGTGACGGTTCTCTGTATGACGGGAAATATGCCTCGGATCATTTCCCGATTATGGCTGATATTAAAATTACAAGATAATATTATGAGAAAATTCTTGACAATCATTGCGCTACTCGTTTCGGCCGGTGTCGGGGCCTCCGCGCGGACATATTCATTGGCGAATGACAGGCTTGCCGTCTGTGTCGGCGAGGATGGGTCTTTGCTGAGCCTGAAGGATGTTGCCACGGGGCAGGACTATGCCTCTGGAGGCTACCTGTGGCGGCTTTACTATGATTCCCCGGAAGAGAAGGAGATTCAGGTGGTAGGCGACGGGCAGGTTCCGGAGATTTCGGAGAAGGAAAATGAGATTGAGATGAGGTACTCCTCGCTGAGTTCAAGAGGCCGGGCACTTGACATCCGGATGACCCTCCGCGTCATTCTGGAGCCGGATCTGGTTCGTTTTGCGGTGGAGATTGAGAATAACGAGCCTCACACGGTGATCCGTGAGATCCATTATCCTTTGGTGCGGAACATCAATCTGCCTTCAGACCACAAACTTTACACTTCCGAGGCCGGAGGCAAGTTGTATTCCGATCCGGTCAGGCTGATCGGAGGGCAGCTCAGCGCTTCTCCTTACAAGACCCCGGAGCAGTTCTTCCGAAGCAAGGATGTGAAGTACGGCAGCAAGGTGTTTATGAACTGTTTCGCCTTGATCGGTGAGAATCAGGGACTTTACTTCGGTAGCCACGACGAGACTTTCCAGGACACCTGGCACGGAATCCGTGTCTATAAGGGTGCGGACGGAAAATTCGACGAGTTGGAATGCGGATTCTACAAGTACCCTCATTGCTTCGCCGGGCATAAGTGGAGCTGCGAGGCGAATGTTGTGTCGGCGTATGCAGGGACCTGGCACGTTGCGTCAAAGCTTTATCGACGTTGGGTTGACACTTGGTGGGATCATCGAGAGGCCCCTCTGTGGGTACGTCAGTTGAACAGCTGGCAGAGGGTGATCTTTAAGCATCAGTACGGAGAGTATTTCTTCCGTTATCCGGATCTTTACGGCCGTTTGAAGGACGTTGACCGCAGTGTCAATTCCAATGCGGTCTTCCTGTTCGGATGGTGGGCCGAGGGTATGGATCACGGCAATCCTGACTATTCTCCTGATGAGAGCCAGGGCGGGGACGCTGCCTTGAAGGATGCGATAGCCAAGTACCAGAGCGACGGTAGCAGACTCCTGCTTTATTTCAATGGCAAACTTATAGACCGAGAGAGTCGTTTCTACAAGAGCGGACTCGGAAGCAAGGTCTGCCGTCACGACAACACAGGCTCCGAACTTCACGAACACTACCGATTTACCGGAATGGGAACTTGGCTTGGGGAATATGACGTCAGGACTTTCGCCGTGGCGACGATGATGGACTCGACCTGGAATCAGGTGCTGTTCTCACTTCAGGATCGGGCTCACGCCTTAGGGGCGAGCAGCGTCTTTTTTGACCAGCTTGGCTATGTGGAGAGGCAGAGTACGAATTGGGACTGTTCAGGGGAATATCCTGTTCCAGATGTCTTTGGAATAGCCAAGCGCGCCCAAACGCTGAAACTTCTGCGTGACCGCTATGCTGAGAAAGATCCGGAGTTCGCTCTCGGGGCGGAGGGTACGGTCGATGTCCTGGCCCAGTTCTGTGACTACACGCACGGCTACCCGGCCAATGACAGTCCTGAGAGATTCATTAATTTCTTCCGCTACACGTTCCCGGAACTGGTGTTCACCGACAGGGGGCAGAGAGATGACAATGATGTCTTCTGGCACGTGAACAACACGGTGCTGGACGGCCAGCGCAACGACATCGAGATCTACCGCTGCCGTGACCTCATTGATGACTGCCCGGTCTATCAGGCATACCTGTCGAAGGTCAACGCGTTGAAGACCAAGTACAAGGATGAGCTTCTTTTAGGACGTTACAACGATGTGCTCGGGTTCACCAATTCCAATCCTGATGTAGATGCAAGGGCTTTCGTCGGCAAAGACAGAATTGCTGTCGTGGTAGCCAACCAGCAGCGTGCCCCTCGCTCACTGAAGAGCCGGATTGATGTTCCTGGCTACAGACTCGCCGATTGGACCGCACTGAGAGGATCGGAGGTTAGTTCCCGCGGAACCGTGCGGCTTGGCCAGTACGACCTTGCTGTCTTGATTTTCGAGAAGAATGACTGATCGGCTCGTGATGGACACAGACAGATTCATAGTCCTCAGGTCTGGTGACCTGAGGCTTTACCTATGCGTTCCGGACAGCGCCGGAGGCTATTACCTAGGCACGAGGTTCGATCACGCCGGAGTATTCCGCAGGATAGAGTACAAGGGAGAGGCCTTCGCTGACGAATGGTTCGCTGATTATGATCCTTACAGGCACGATTGTCTTACCGGACCTGTGGAGGAGTTCTCGCAGAACGGCTATGACGAGACATTGCCCGGAGGAATATTCCTCAAGCCAGGGGTCGGTCTTCTTCGTCGTGAGGATGATTCTCCATACGATTGGTTTCATCGTTATGAGATCGTGGATGAGGGAGAACGCACCTTGAAGACTGACGGGGTCTCCGCTGTCTTTGGCCAGAGACTATCCGGGGATGGATTCGCTTATAAATATTCCAAGACTGTCGCCATCGAGCGGGAGGACGGAATTTTCTCTATCAGACACAGATTCCACAATAAGGGCAAGAGAGCCATCTCGGGCTATGTCTATAACCACAATTTCTTCACATTGGCTGATTCGCGCGTCGGTGCGGCCACCAAGGTCGATTTCCCTTTCCCGCCGTCGGGGCATTGGCGTTCTGAATATGACAGTGTGGCTTTGTCGGGAGGTGGAATCCGTTTTTCAAGGGATCTAAGGGAAGGAGAGACCGTCTATATGGGAGATCTTCATTCGGGGAATCTGGACAATGACTATTCATTCAGGCTTTGCAACGAAGAAAACGGATTGGGGGTCGGAGTCTTGTCGGACGCTCGGATGCATCACGCCGTCTTTTGGGCCATCAGCCGCGTCGCCTGCGTTGAGCCGCACACCATTCTTGATGTCGCTCCCGGACAGTCTGTCGCCTGGACGGTCTTCTATCGCCTTTCGGACAATTACTGACGCTATTGTCACGGCCGCTCCATCCTCATTATTCGAGGGAAATGATTATCTTTGCACCGGAAGCGGGATTCGGATGAGGAAATCCCGGTCCGGAGGATAATTATTTTTGAATATGATCAAGTCAATGACCGGTTACGGCAAGGCTGAGGCCGTCCTGGAGACAGGGAAACTCACCATCGAGATCAAGACGCTCAACGGAAAGAACTCTGACGCGAACATCAAGTCGTCGCTGCTTCCTAAGGACAAGGAACTCCTGGTGCGCAGGAAGATCACGGAGTCCTTGGTGCGCGGCACTATCGATTTCTACATCACATGGGAGCCGAAGGCCGGTGGAATGGCCAAGCAGATCAACAAGGAACTTCTTCGGGAATATTACGACCAGCTGATGGACTTCAGCGCCTCGCTTCCTGTTTTTGACTCTCTGTCTTTCAACCCTAACGAGATGCTTGCCTCCATCCTCCGTTTCCCTGACGTGATGGACAACTCCCGGCAGGACATCATCACCGAGGAGAACTGGCCGGTAGTGGAAAAGGCTATTGATGAGGCTCTTGCCGCTGTCAATGACTATCGCGCGAAGGAGGGGGAGGCTCTCTATAAGGATGTCACCTCAAGGGTGCGGAACATCCTTGACCTTGAGAATCAGGTGGAGGGCTTCGAGAAGGAGAGGATCGACGCCGTGAGGGAGAAACTGATGAAGAATCTTGAGGCTCTCCAGCAGAAGGTGGATCCGTCCCGTTTTGAGCAGGAGATGATCTTCTACCTTGAGAAGCTGGACATCAACGAGGAGAAAGTCCGTCTTCGCCAGCACTGCAAGTACTTCATGGACACCATTGACGGTGAGGAATATCCTGGCCGCAAGCTTGGCTTCATCATCCAGGAGATGGGCCGCGAGATCAACACGACCGGCTCCAAAGCCAACCACTCCGGCATCCAGAAGCTCGTTGTCCGTATGAAGGACGAGCTGGAGAAGATCCGCGAGCAGTCTATGAACATCCTTTAGATGTTCATAGACTGTCCATCCAACCCCCAGTCGCTTCGCGACAGCCCCGGTGGAGCATTGGGGAGCGTTCTCCCCAAACCCCTTGAGTCGCTTACGCTCCGGGTTTAATATTATTCGTCGGTGAGAGTTTCGGAGAGCTCGGGTGGGATTATGGATTCGGGGCCGGTTTTGCGGGCTCCGGGTTTTATTTTGGCCTGGGACTTCTTGGGGGAGAGGCCGAGTCTCTCCAACTTTTGGATCTTCTTGACGACACTCTGGTTGGACTCGGTCAGTTTCTTGGTCGAGGTCTCGTAGGCAGTCTGGGCCTTGCCGAGCATGGTTCCGATCGCCACATAGCTCTCCATCCAACCGCTGAGCTGGCTCATCAGTTCCTCGGCTGTCTTGTAAACCTCGGCGATGTTCTTCTCCTGGTTCGCCTGCTTCCATGCCATCTGGATCATATTCAGAACTATCACGAGAGTCATCTGGCTCACGATCAACACATTGTTGTCCTTGGCCACCTGCCAGAGCATCGGATCCTCCTCCAGCATAAGCCTGAACGCCCCCTCGACCGGGATGAACATCAGATTGTAGTTCACTTTCCGCCTCCCTTCCGGAATATACGAGGCGTAGTCCTTGGTCTTAAGCTCGTCCACATGCTTGCGGACGCTCTCGACATGGGCCTTGGCGAGCCTTACTCGATCCTCCACCTTCTCCGCGTTGATATATTCCTTGTAAGAGTTCAGACTGACCTTTGAATCGATGATGACGGTCGTGTCGTCCGGGTAAAGCACCATCACGTCCGGGATCATCGTCCTGCCGCCCTCGCTCTTGATCTCATGCCCAGCCTCGTCCGTCATCACGCTCTGGGTGAAGAAGTGCACGCCTTCCACCAGCCCGGCGTTCTTCAGCACGTCGGTCAGCAGCATCTCGCCGAAGTCCCCCTGCACCTTTGAATATCCCGTAAGCGCGTTCGCGAGGTTTCTGGCCTCGTCTCCCACCGCCTGCGACCGCTCCATCACATTGTGAATATGCTCTTTCAGCTGCGCGCTTTGCTCCACGGCCTCCTTTCTGGACTCCTGCACGGCCTTGCCGAACTCGGCGAACTTCTCCTGTATCGGTTTCAGAAGATCGGAGATCGACTCCGCGCTCTGCCTCTTGAACTCGGAACTGTTGTCCGCCGACAGGGCCTTGAACGCATCCTTCATATTCTCAAGTTCTTTTGCATGCTGCTCCTTCTGCATATTCAAAGCCCTTTCCTGCGCCTCCTTCTGCTCCGCCATCGCCTTTTCCTGGATTTCCCTTTGGGCGGCCATAGCTTTCTCCTGAGCTTGCCTTTGTGTTTCAAGCGCTTTCTCCTGCTCCTCCCTGAGCCGGCTTTCATATTCATCCCTGGCCTTGAGTGTGCTTTCCAGCGCCGCCTTCTCTCCGGTCAGTTCCATCAGCCGCCTCCGGAGATCGTCCTCCGCGTCCTCATATTCCTTGGCAATCCTTTGCCTTTCCGCCGCATTCCTCTGAATGACGACAAGCAGCGCCACCACGGCAGCCACCGCCACCGCCGAGATCAAAACTAATATCACCGTAAGATTCATAAACTAAATGTATTTGCGAAGCCAGTCTCTTAAAATCAAGTCATTGATCTGCTTCAGTTGGTCGTTTCCGACATAATGCTGTCATAATGTAATATTACGTAAAATTCCCGTAAAATTCAACGAGAGGATAAAAAACATATATAATTGCAAAGAAACATAAAAAGTTCGGTTGTTACCCCCTGTGATGTTTGGTCGGTTGTGACAAATCGCATAAATTGCTTTTTGTCCGGTTCGGAATTGACTGAAAAATAATTCCGGAACGGTGTCGCATTTTGGAAACTTTTATTATTTTTGCATTGAAAGATGGCTTGTGGGAAGTTAAGATTGGTGTTGATGGAGGATGCACGTGATTTTATAGAATCATTGCCCCGTCCTGCCGCAAATAAAATCTACTACAATATTCGTAGAGTTGTAGATGGTGAGCGTGATGCTGATTTGTTTAAAAAGTTGACAGGAACCAAGATTTGGGAATTCCGTACCCTCTATGGCAATATGACTTATCGTTTGTTCGCGTTTTGGGACACGAGAAAGGAAATGTTGGTGGTAGTCACTCACGGAATTGTCAAAAGGGTACAGAAAACTCCGCATAAGGAGATTGCGAAAGCGGAAACGATTATGAAGTCTTATTTTAATGAAAGATAAACGATTATGGCTGAAATGAAATTATATCCGTTGGAGGAGGTTCTTGATGAGCATTTTGGTAAGATTGGGACTCCGGAAAGGGACACCTTCGAAAAGGAGGTCACAGATGCGGTCAATGCCTTCAGACTTGGAGAGGTTGTCCGGGAGCGTCGTTTGGATCAGAATCTGACCCAGGAGGAACTTGGGAAGAGGATGGGAGTCAAGAAGTCTCAGGTGTCCAAACTGGAGAGAGGAGATGATATGTCACTCCGCTCGATGCGCCGGGTTTTCCGCGCTTTGGGAGTCGAGTCCGCCACGCTTGATCTCGGGGCTGCAGGAAAGGTCACCTTGTGGTGACGGGGCGGGATCGGCTTGATTGAAGCGAAGCCTACATCAACCCCAGAAACCTTGTGCGTGCGAGCATGCAGCATCCGAGCGATCCTGCCTTGCGCCCGAGTTTTGAGAACACGATGGTGGTGTCCTTGCTCACTATGTTAAGGGAGTATTTCTTGATCGCCGCTCGTACAGGAAGCATAAGATAGTCCCCGCCGACGGTCAGTTTCCCGCCAAGGATGACTATTTCCGGATTGAAAATGTTGATCAGTCCGGCTATGCCTCTTCCGAGGGTAGTGCCGATCTCTCCCATCGCATCGATCGCCACGACATCCTCTTCCTCGACGGCTCCAAGCAGGTCGTTGAGCGTCAGTTCTTTTCCTGTCTTGTATTTGTCAGCCAGCATAGACGGGCATCCCGCCTCCAGTTTCTCCGTCACTATCCGTTGGAGAGCCGAGCCGGAGGCTCCGGTCTCCAGACAGCCGATCTTTCCGCAGCGGCAGATCTGTCCGTTGTCCAGAAACGGGAAATGTCCGAACTCTCCGGAAAAACCGGACTTGCCATAGTACAGGTCGCCGTTCAGGATCATTCCCATGCCGAGTCCCCATCCGACATTGATGAACAGCACGCTCCTCTCTCCGTTGGCGATTCCGCTGCGGAACTCCCCGTAAGTCATTGCCCTGGAGTCGTTGTCGAGGGCTACCGGAACTCCGAGGTCTTCCTCAAGAATGGCGCTCAGCGGTTTGTCCTCGTTGATGAAATACGTGAAACTGTAGCCGGAAGCGGTGTTGACCCGTCCGGTAAGGTCAACATTGCACGCAAGCATGCGTTCGGAGCCAAGCCCATTGTCCTCAAGGGTTTTCCGGATGAGTCCGCAAAGCTTTCTGCAGGAATCCTCCGTGTTCCTCAGGGTGAACTCGACATCCTCGTCATAGGACAGTGTCTGTCCCTTGAAGTCCATTGTCATGATGTTGGCGTGGTTTCTTTCCAGATCCACTCCCACAAAGAACCCGGCCTCCGGATTGAGACCGAATATGCTTGGTCTCCGCCCGCTGGCCGAGCCTTTTTTTCCAAGGTCCTCCAACCATCCGTCATCAATCAGTTCCCCGACTATCTTGGTGGTGGTCGGGACGCTGCAGTTCAATTCACGGGCGAAATCTGCGATGCTGAAATCGCCCGAGTTCATGCACAGTTCCAGAATCTTTTGCTTGATTATGGAATTCTTGTCCGAGAGGTTCTCGCTGAAATATTTGACCATCCGCTTTATTTTCCTTTTGTCCAGTATTCCTCAATCTCTTCCAAAGTCTTGCCTGTAGTTTCCGGAACCAGTCTCCACATTATGAGAAGGTAAGGGACGCACATGGCGGCGAAGAGAAAGAATGTGCCTGCCGGAGTGAGTGTCTCAAGCATCCACGGCGTGAGCTGGCCGATCAGGTAGGTGCCGATCCAAAGGGCGAGGCCGGCGATGCTCATAGCAAGGCCGCGTACCCTGTTCGGGTACATCTCGGAAAGCAGCACGAAGACCACTGCGCTGATCGAGATCGCAGTGCAGAACACGTAGAGCAGGAAGAATGTCAGCAGGAACCAGGTCGGAAGGCTCTGTGGGAAGCAGAAGTACAGGCCTATCATCAGCAGACAGAGGATCATTCCGCCCACACCCCACCAGACCAGCTGCTTGCGGCCGACCTTGTCGATGATCAGGAGGGCGATGACCGTCGTGAGCATATTCACAACCCCGACCAGAACTGTCGAGAACATTGAACCTTCGCCGGACAAACCAGCGTCACTGAATATCTTGGGGCCGTAGTACAGCACGGCGTTCACTCCCATGAACTGGCCGAGGATGGCGATGGCGCAGCCGATGAGGACAGCCTTGAAAATTCCCGGCTCCAGAAGAGTCCGCCATTCGGACTTGGTCTCGCCGGCGATCGAGGCTCTGGTCTGTTCGATCTGCCTTGCCACTTCCTCCGGGGATGTGAATATCCCGCCGAGGATCCTTGCGGCCTTATCTTCCTTGTGCTTGGTGATCAACCAGCGCGGACTCTCGGGGATAAGGAATATGACGAGGAGGAACAGAAGATCCGGAACAGTCTCGTAGCCAAGCATTCCCCTCCAGTACTCGGAATTGAATATTCTTGTCCAGAGATCCGTCGAGGTGGAGGTCACGTCGGCGCCCTTCAGGACAAAGTAGTTGATCAGGTAGGCCATCAGGAACCCTATCGTGATGGCCAGCTGGTAGAGCGACACGAGGGAGCCTCTTTTCTGCGCCGGAGCGATCTCCGAGATGTAGATCGGCGAGACGATCGAGACTATTCCTATGCCGAATCCTCCTATGATCCTGAAGACAACCAGCTGGTTGAAGTCGCCGCAGACGGCGCAGCCTATGGCCGAGACGCTGAACATCAGAGCCGAGATGAGCATCGTCTTCTTTCTGCCGAGATGGTCGCTCATCATTCCGGCCGTCATCACGCCCAGAATCGAGCCGATCAGAGCGCAGCCCACGTACCACCCTTCGGCGATCGTCGTCAGCCGGAACTGGTTCTTCACGATCTCGGTCGTGCCGGAGATCACGGCGGTGTCGTAGCCGAACAGGATTCCGCCTATCGCCGCCACGATGGCCAGGAACACTATCCGGGTCATATTTATGCTTTTGTCCATCGCTTATCGCATGTCAAAGTATTCCATGTACCTGTCGTAGAGATGTCCCGCCTGAAGGTAGGCCGACTGAGGACTCATGAAGTGCGAGAACTCGAAGGTGATGGCCTTGTCGTAGCCGCAGCGCTTCGCCGCCTCAAGCTTCATCCTCAGTTTGTCGAACTTGATCGGGAGGAAACGGATCGGCATGTCCCGGTCGAAACTCTCGGCGTTGGTCCAGCACTGCATACCGTACTTGTCCGCCAGCTTCTTGTTGACAGAGAAGAACGCGTCAAGCTCGTCGTAGTCGATGTGTCCGTCCTGGAAGGCGCATGCGTCGACATATTCATGGATCCCGTCGAAGATCTCGTTCCATTCCCTCTCGTGCTGCTCTATCGAGACGGCCTGCTCCTTGGTCAGGTTGCCGCCGGCCGCGTCGACCGCCTTCTTGCCGTCGATCCACGGGGAGATGAAGGTCGGCAGTCCGCCCGAGACCTCCTTGCACTGGCGCCCCATCGTGCGGAAGGACTCTATAGCGCCCTTGGTGGCACGGCTGATCTCGCCGCTGATGTACCAGCCGCCGAAGCTGTCGTACTTGCTGCCGTAGCGCTGCCAGATCTCGTCGATCACGTACTTGTTCGCCTCGACCTCGTATGACATGTCGCCTGTGTCCCAGTATTTTCCGGAGTCGTACAGTCCGAGCCAGAACTTCATGCCGTATTTCTGGGCAAGGCGGCAGAACATGTCGATCATGTCGGTCGAAGGCATGTAGCACCCCTTCTTAAGAAGGTAAGGTGACGGATAGGTGATGAACTTGCGGTAACCGCAGCGGATGTCGATCACGGTGTCGATGCCCATCGCCTTCATGTAACGGAAGTCAAGATCCCATTCTTTCTCGCCCCAGTTCTGGTGCGGAATGTCATGCGAGATCTCGTCCAGGAATGTGCCGGTGATGGGGAGGGCGTTCGCGTGAGGGACGATCAGCCTGCTATTGATGCTCTCGTCGGCCTTGAGCCTGAGGTCTTTACCGTTCTTTGGAGCCATTCCCATAGCATTGGCGGCAATGGGAGCCGCCACAGCGGTCGCGGCGGCGATTCCGGCTTTCTTCAGAAAAGTTCTTCTGTCTGTCATGGTGCTTTCTTTATGTGATAGGTGATCCTTAAGTAATCCTTAGTAATCCTTAGTAATCCTTAAAAGGTAACTTGGTAAATATTGTCTTCACAAAGGTAAGAATTTATTTC
>ERZ1034719.168-NODE-168-length-45962-cov-10.177184_pt1 | contig 45962 bp, 39 predicted proteins | sample MGYA00520703_ERZ1034719 | MGnify/ENA primary metagenome ERZ1034719 (study PRJEB33766, sample SAMN09781716) | gut metagenome | biome: gut microbiome | host: Homo sapiens | place: Madagascar | study: EMG produced TPA metagenomics assembly of the PRJNA485056 data...
CGAGTCTGATGTATATTGACATGCTTTGCCACAGCGCATTCGCGCGGGTTGCGACGCAACAGGCTTGCGTCCTAAATACATCGAGTAGTCTTTGCCACAGCGCATTCGCGCGGGTTGCGACTGTGATATCCCGAGTCTGATGTATATTGACATGCTTTGCCACAGCGCATTCGCGCGGGTTGCGACTAGTTCGTTCCTCGTCTGTCTCTTGCATAGCCGTCTTTGCCACAGCGCATTCGCGCGGGTTGCGACCTGCTCGGATACGAAAATTGTCAGATTGGGTGTGTCTTTGCCACAGCGCATTCGCGCGGGTTGCGACTTCCTACGCAAAATACATTCTGGAGGATTAAGCATCTTTGCCACAGCGCATTCGCGCGGGTTGCGACGCGGTACTCGCCCTCCGTTGCGGGATTTCACGCATCTTTGCCACAGCGCATTCGCGCGGGTTGCGACGTCCTCCTTGATGACGGCGTCCTCGGCGGCGCGTCTTTGCCACAGCGCATTCGCGCGGGTTGCGACCATAAACAAGTTTTTGGGCGGAAAATGCAACAATCTTTGCCACAGCGCATTCGCGCGGGTTGCGACCATTAGAGAGTGCAGGGTTAATATAATTCTCATTCTTTGCCACAGCGCATTCGCGCGGGTTGCGACTGAGCTCGAGGTCAATTTCGTACGATGTCATTGCCTTTGCCACAGCGCATTCGCGCGGGTTGCGACGGCAGTGCATCTGCAATGCCGGTTATCAGTGATTCTTTGCCACAGCGCATTCGCGCGGGTTGCGACTCGGCGTTACGGGCGGCAAAGCTTTTAACACTGCTTTGCCACAGCGCATTCGCGCGGGTTGCGACTATTTCGGGTGTAAAAACTCATTCAAAGCACGAACTTTGCCACAGCGCATTCGCGCGGGTTGCGACGGTAATATTACTGGCACTGCATTATATTCGATGGCTTTGCCACAGCGCATTCGCGCGGGTTGCGACGATTGTAACGAAACTTTATGAGAGGTTGAGCAATCTTTGCCACAGCGCATTCGCGCGGGTTGCGACTTGACGTTCGCGGAACGGTTTTTATCGATGCAGACCTTTGCCACAGCGCATTCGCGCGGGTTGCGACGCGCCGTGGGCGGATGTTGATTATCTCACATCGTCTTTGCCACAGCGCATTCGCGCGGGTTGCGACGCGTCCATGGATCCTTTTACTGCCAACCGCCTGGGCTTTGCCACAGCGCATTCGCGCGGGTTGCGACCTTTCCAATGTGATCAGCAATTCTAACTTCCGGTCTTTGCCACAGCGCATTCGCGCGGGTTGCGACCAATGTGACCTGTTTTCTTCCTTCCAAACAAAAACTTTGCCACAGCGCATTCGCGCGGGTTGCGACGTTGCTCAACACATGATTAACTCACCGCAGCTACTTTGCCACAGCGCATTCGCGCGGGTTGCGACTGCGGAAAAGCAATGCAGCGCACTGCGAATTTGCTGCGAGAAGGTAGATAGCTTTTCAAGCGTGGGCGAATCAGGGCTTGCGCTGACTATTTTCCCTTTCTCTTTTGCTGCCAAAGCAACCTATGTTGCCATTAACGACAGCTTCGGACGGGCAATCGACCGATTTTTTGGTGCGAACCGCACCGGAATTAGTGTTAGCTATGACTTCGCCGAACACCCATGCTTGTGACCGTTTTCGGAAGGGATTCCAAGCGATGAATCTCGGCATCGTGCATAATGACAAAATTCGGATAGTCTATCCGCAGTGCTTCTTTATCAAAAGAACAAGGCTGCGGTATCGTGTGTTGGAGCAGGAAAGCAGAGTACAAATCGCGCTGAATCCGCTTTGTTTTGCTGCTGTCGGAGCCATCTGAAATCGGCATGTAATTCCACCGTTCGGAAAGACTCTTCTTTTCATAAGTATCACTAAGGTGATTATATTGGCTTGCCTTAAGGCTGTACGTATCGACTTCAACGACTCCGGGCAGCCCAAGAGTTTCACATTTTCGTTTGAGTATACTGATGAACATAGCAGGCGCTTTGTTTGCAAGAGACTTGCCGAAACGCTTTTTCCTCTTGTATCTTCCGGTTTTTTCTGAAATTGAAGTTTCCTTTGCGCGGTGCGCCAAACCGGACCAGTTCATTTTTTCAACAAAAAAACGATCACCGAGCGTCAACATATGGTTTGCAAGGCAAGTGTGCTGAAGCTTTCTGATTTCTGCCTGCCGATGCTGAATGTAAGCAAGTTTTGACTGCAATTTCAGATACCGTTTGGACTTGTTGCGGGTCAGTTTCACTCCGCGCTTTATTGTGCCGTCCGGTTTGTAGTTGTCCGGATTCGTTGCGCGGCGGCTGCGATCCAGCTTGCGCTGAAGCTTCTTTTTTTGATGCTCGATATTGGTGACTCGGTCAGCAAGTTCAAGCAGAGCAACTTCTTTATCGGAAGCGTATGCAATGGTCTGGGGACCGATATCAATTCCGACATTACCCTTGCCGACAGAGTGAATCGGCTTTCCTGTTTCCGCAGAATACTTGAGCGCAGGTTTTCCTTCAAGCGTTAACTGAGCATACCATCGCAGACGATTTTTTCCGGGTTTTTTGATGATACGAACATATTTAACCCGCCTTGAAAGCATTTCACGCTCGTATTCGTTATCGGGGTCAATTTTCAGCGGAAGCAAAAGCTTTTTCTTTTTCCTTGTCCATTCAATATATTGACCGCGGAAAATTATTTCGCGTCCGCCGCTCTTGCCTTTTACAGAGTATCCTTTAAGTGAAGAAATCTCCCCAAGACGTTTGAAATGAATCTCCTTTCCGCTCCCGCTCAGGTATTTATTGAATGCAGCCCAAAGCTGAACCGCAATGCAGTGAACGGCAACATTTGACCCGATAAGACCGTCAAAATGTTTATAAAAGAATTTGACATCGCTTTTGAAACCGTATTCTGCAAGGCCGTTTGCACTAATAAGCTTCTCTCTGCGTTTAAAAGCATCCTTGCATTCGGGCGAATCCTTTGTGTTGCTGCGGTAAGCGCTGCTGATTACGGATTGAATTTGCCGATATTCAACAGTGCGCTCGAGCTGACGAAGCTTTTTCAGCTCAAAATTAAGCAAAGAATTATAAATCCTACGCGCTGCTTCAAAGCGCTTCAAGAGGCAATCCTCCTGCCATTTTTCAACCCTAAGCGGCAGAGTCAGAACACAGGTGTCGGTATTATTATTATTTTTCGTCAACAGGATCACCTCTTTTCGCTTGATATTTGGTATTATACATCATTCTTACAAATAATGCAACCGCAAAAACGCTCGATTCCGGAGATAACTGTACGCTTTTATGTACAAACTTAGTATATAAAACTTCTATTTGAAATCACACAGCTTGATTTTCAGAATTTGACGCTGAACTGCACAGCTGCTTTTTTAGCTCAACCAACCGAGTGCTTCAAAACCTCAAACCCGAATCCAATACCTTTGCACGGGAACCCCATCCTCGACAACTTCGTTTTCAAGCACGCCGCCGTTGCGGATGATGGATTTTGCCGAGCCGATATTGTTCCTGCCGCAGCACATCAAAACCCTGTTTATGCCGAGCTTTCTGCATTCCTGCAGCGCAAGTGAGATCATTGCCGTTGCATAACCTTTGCGGCGCTCACTCGGGCGGATACCGTCGCCGATATGGCCGCCTGTTTTCAGCAGCGTTTCATTCAGATAATGTCGAATATTGACAGCGCCGACAAAGATATTTCGGTCTTTGTCAAGGCAAAACAGCGTTGTGTCCGGAACGTATCCGTCCGCATTCCCTTCCTTTGTTTCAAGGTTTTGAAGATAATAATCAAAATCGTGAAAATCATTGCGGAATATTGCATAGGGGGAAGGATTTGTGCGGTTGTTTTCAATATCCGCTTTCCATTCGGTCAGCATTTCAAACAATTGTTCGCGGTATTGCGGCGTGAGCCGAACAAGTTCAATATTCACAATTAAAATTCCTCCTCATTCGGTGATAGATAGTTCAAGGGTGAATGTCGATGTTTGCTTTTCGTGTTAACAGCAAAATCAAAACCTCCGCCGAATATTATGATGTTCGACGGAGGCCTTTTGTTTGCGTTTGTTGATTTACACTGAGTGGATTTTATTCCTCGGTTTTGCAGCAGGTGCCGCATTTTGCGGAAGCGTTGTCGCCCGCGCAGCTGTCATCGCAGGTGCAGTCATCGGTGCACTCGTCACAGCAGCAGTCGTCATCACAGCAGCAGTCGCCTTCTTCAAGCCTTGACTGAACGATCTGGATCAGTGCGTCCATATCCTCTTCGGCGGGGGAGACGAATTCTTCGGTGTCCTCTGCTTCATTCACAACAACCTGCATGATGTAGACGTTGGTTTCGCAGTCGCACTCCTCGTCTTCGCAGTCACATTCATCGTTGGTGTCGACGAGGACAGCGTACTCTTTGTCGTTATAATCGAAATAGTCGATAACGTCAAGCTCGAAATCGTTGCCGTCGTCATCGGTGAATACTACAAAATCTCTCTCTTCGTTCATGGTAATATCTCCTTTGGGCTTAATTTAATTGTACCCCATGCATTGTACCCCATTTCGGCGTTTATTGCAACCGGTTAAACGCATTTTTTTTCGAAAAAAAGGTCAAATCCGCGCACGCCGGATAAAAAAGCGTATTCGAAGCAGAAAACAGCCTGTCTTTTGCCGCCGCAATGACGGGATATTGCTATTGAGTTGATTTGAAACATGTGCTATACTGTTTGCATACGGTTGGAATGCCAAACCTGCATCGTTCGGTTCGGGTTCAATCAGGCCGACAGCCGAAGCGGCGGTTCTTTAATTCAGCCTGCCGACGGAACAGGCGGCTAAGGCAGCGGCAGGGCGGCAGAAAGGTGATACGAATATGAAATTTAAAAAACAGATTCCGAACATGCTCTCGGTTTTTCGGTTGATTTTAATCGGGGTTTTTGTCGCGCTGTTTAAAAACGAACGTTATCTTTTGAGCTTTTTTGTTTATATTTTCGCGTTCGGAACGGATATTCTGGACGGTTGGCTTGCGCGGCGCAACAATTGGATCACAAACGTCGGCAAAGTTCTCGATCCACTGGCGGACAAGCTGATGCTGATTGCCGTTCTCGCATGTTTCTGGTTCAAAGGGGTCATTCCGCTTTATATAATGCTGATAATCCTTGCTAAGGATGCGATAATGATAATTGTCGGCGGAATCCTTTATTCAAAACATGTTGTTGTTTATGCCGATTGGTTCGGAAAGATTGCAACGGGGCTGTTTGTCGGCGCAATAACGCTCACATTTATGCAGCTTGAATTCGGCATATGTCCGTTTTATCTTTATGCATATTTTGCAGCCATAGCGGCAGCGTTGATCTCTTTCTTCCATTACGGGATAAATACCTTTATAAGAAACAGAAAGAAAAAATAATCGCCGAAAGGCACCGCATACCCGTTTGCGGCATATCAATGGAGCAAGGCTTTTCTTTGGAGGTATTGAAATGAAGAAATTTCTTGCTCTTTTTCTTGTTCTTTTGCTGCTTGTTCCGATTGCGGCGGCATGCGGCGGTTCGGGCGAACTGCGGCATATCACGCTGAACGAGGTCACTCGCTCCGTGTTCTATGCGCCGCTTTATATCGCGGTCAGCCGCGGTTATTTTGCGGAGGAGGGCATTGATCTTGAAATTGTGACCGGCGGGGGAAGCGACAAAAGCATGACCGCGCTTATATCGGGCGATGCGGATTTTGCATTGATGGGGCCGGAAACGGGTGTTTATGTTGTGAACGAGGGCAGCGCAAACCACCCGATGATTATCGGGCAGCTCACAAAGCGCGACGGTTCGTTCCTTCTTTCAAGGGAAAAAACGGATGATTTCTCGTGGGAGGATTTGCGCGGAAAATCCGTCATTGCGGGGCGTGCCGGCGGAATGCCGTATATGACTTTTATCTATGTTCTGCTGAAAAACGGATTGAAGCCCGGGGAGGATGTTGAGGTTATCAACAACATTCAGTTCAACCTGATGGGCGGAGCATTCGAAGGCGGCACGGGCGACTATGTTACGCTTTTTGAACCGACAGCAACGCTTTTTGAACGCAGCGGAAGCGGGCACATCGTTGCAAATGTCGGACTTGAATCGGGCGAGGTGCCGTACACAACTTTCATGACCATGCCGGATACAATTAAAAAGGAACCGAAACTCGTTGAATCCTTCATTCGTGCGGTTTATAAGGCTCAGCTTTGGCTTAAGGACGCGACCGATGCCGAAGCGGCGGAAGCGATGCTGGAATTTTTCCCCGATGCGGATGTTGAAACGCTGAAAATCGTTGCAAACAGTTATCGAAAGACGGATTCATGGATGGCTGACCCGATCATGACGGAGGAGGCATTCACACGTTTGCAGGATATTATTGACATCAACGGTGAATTGAAGGCGAGAGTTGAGTTCGGTGAACTCGTTGACAACTCGTTTGCCGAGGCCGTTGTGAAAGGAAAATAGGGGCAAACAAAGGCAAATGAAGGAAGCTGAGGCGAACGGCGCAGCAGTCAACTGAGTAAATAAGTATGCGTAAACCCTGCCTGTATGCGTTAACGGCGGGGTTTGCGCATTGAACGCAGCACGGTGCCGAGACCGAATGCGCAAAAACATACAGCTTTGAGCAATAACGAAACCGGGAGATAAACGAATGAGAGTGCTTGACATTGATCTTGATTTTTTCCTTGCGGACTGCTGCGAACCTGCACCGGCCGGCGCGCGGCCCGATGCTGCCGGGCATGAACCGTGGCAGGCGGAGAAAGTAAGGGAGTTTTTGGAAAAAAACTGCGGACTGAATACGGAAAGAAAGATTCCGGGAAGGGTTTTTGAAACGCATGACGGTGCGCTGCAATTCTGGCAGGAATTGATTGCGGCCGGGCAGCTTTCCGTGCCGTTTGAGGTTGCGCATATCGATGCACACAGCGATCTCGGCATAGGCAGACCCGGACCCGGCTTTGTGCTGAATTCCGTGCTGCCCCTCAGCCCTGCGGAAAGAGCGGACATCAAACGCTACTATGAAATGAAACAGCTCGATGAAGCAAATTATCTTTTGTTTGCACTTGCATTTCGGTGGATTTCACGCCTTGAAAATGTTCGAAACCCGAAGTCTCGTCCGGACATTCCGCAATTTGCATTCCGATGTGAACAGGAAAATCAGCGCGGCTGCGGAAAATATGAATTCATTCGGCTTTCAAGCTTTGTTTCGAAACTTTTTGAAGCAAAAAACGGCATTGAACCGAGAGTGGACTTCAAAGTTTTTGATGACTACACCGAGTTTTCGGCATCGGCCGAATATGATTTTGCTTCGCTTGCCGTTTCGCCGCGCTATTCCCCTGCGGAAGCCGATGTGCTTGTGAACGTTATCAAAGAATATTTTGATTTGATTTAACGGATATAATATGTTTCAAACGGAGCGGACGGCAGGCGGCATTCGGATATGCACGGATTTCCGCAATTTCGTTCCGAAAAAAACATGAGCAAACGGCGTGAACATGTGGTATAATATGATTGGCTGAATATACCGCTGTCAGTGAATTGAACACGACTTTGCGGCGGCGGAATTCGGTTGAACAAATCCCTCTGCGGGACAGAAAGGAACGGAAAAATAAATGAGCGTGTTTTCAAAAGAATACTGTGAAAAAATGCGTGTTCGCATCGATTGCGGCAATATGCTCGCCGAGGCTGTCGGCAAACACGGCATCACGGCGGAGGAAATATCGGAAATGCTGCCGCGTGCAGAGGGTGCATTTGCGGGTGTTGAAAAAAAGCGCGGTGAAATGCGCTGGCGGCTTCTGCCCGAAACTCAGCTTGAAATCCTTCCCGCCGTTGAAGAGGCAGCGGAATTCGTCAGGTCAAAAGCGGATAATTTCGTGATTCTGGGCATCGGCGGAAGCGCACTGGGTCCGATTGCGGTGCATCGTGCGCTGAATCATCTCTATCATAACGATCTTCCTTCCGAAAAACGAAAATCTCCGCGCCTTTTTGTGGAAGACAATGTTGATCCCGAGCGCATGGCTGCATTGCTCGATGTGATTGATACTGACCGAACCGTGTTCAACGTTATCACAAAATCGGGCAGCACAAGCGAAACCATGGCGCAGCTGCTTATTATAACGCGAATGCTTATTGACCGTTACGGCGAAGAAGGGCTGCGCGATCACTTGATTGCAACAACCGACAAACAAAAGGGCAACCTGATAGGCATTGCAAAAAAATACAACCTGCGCACTTTTATTATTCCGGACGGCGTAGGGGGAAGATTTTCCGAACTCTGTCCTGTCGGGCTTGTTGCGGCTGCCGTCGGCGGAGCGGATGTTCGCGCGCTGCTTGCGGGCGCGGGATACATGGATGAGCTTTGCTCAAACGCCGATGCGAAAAGGAACCCCGGATTGATGCTTGCCCTGCTTGAAATCATTGCGGCGGAAAAGCACGGCGCAAACATCGGTGTGCTGATGCCCTATGCGGATTCGCTGAAATTCATGGCGGATTGGTATGCGCAGCTTTGGGCGGAATCGCTGGGCAAAAAGCTCGTGAAGGACGGAAAGGTTTTGCGATTCGGACAGACTCCGGTAAAATCTCTCGGCGTTACGGATCAGCATTCGCAGGTTCAGCTTTACACCGACGGACCTTTTGACAAAACAATAACTTTCATCTCTGTTGAAAAATACCGCAGTGATGTTGTTGTTCCGCATGTTTTTGACGACATTCCGGGGATTGCGTTTCTATCCGGACACAGCTTGGGTGAGCTGATTTCCGCCGAATTCCGTGCAACCGAACACGCCGTAACCGTCAGCGGACATATGAACAAAAACATCATCATGCCCGAAGTCAACGAATTCACTCTCGGGCAGCTTATAATGCTGTTTGAAATGCAGACGGCATTCGCAGGGGAGCTGCTGGGCATCGATGCATTCGATCAGCCCGGAGTCGAGGAGGGAAAGAATGCAACTTATGCCCTGCTCGGAAAACCCGGATACGAAGCCAAACTCGACGAATTGAAAAATGCCGAAAAGGCAAAGAAAAAACTCATCATTTGATGCGGCGGACAAAAAAGTGCGGTGCGGGGAAACGGCTTTTCGTGTCGCACCGCAGATCTTGTAAACACATAAACACGAAAGGATTGCCGAAGCCACTTGCGGGCGCGGCGCGGCTTTTGAATGAGCCTTTTTGATAAGAAATACCTGAAAAGAATAGACTGGGTAACGGTCGGAATCGTGCTTGCGCTCGTTGTGTTCGGCACGATCGCGCTTGCCTCTGTTCAGGCAAAGCCTTTTGACGGCACGGAACACGGCATTGCGGATTATATGGACAAGCTCAACATGGAATACCTGCAGAAGCATATAACAAACTTCCTTGTCGGACTTGCTGCAATGATAATATTTCTTGTTTTTGATTACAGCATATTCAAAACTTTTGCAATGTGGGCATACATCGGCATAATAGGCTTGCTGATGCTGCTTTTCATTTTCGGCAAGGTGCGCGGCGGTGCACAGGGCTGGTTTGTTTTCGACACGCTTGAAAGGGCAATACAGCCGGGCGAGCTGAGCAAGATCGCATTGATCGTGATGCTTTCAAAATACGTCTCTGCCGCAATGGACAGGGACGGGCGATTGCTGAAATTCAAGGACGTTATGATTGCTCTCGGCATAACATTCGTTCCGTTCATGCTGATAGTTCTCCAGCCTGATTACGGAACGGCGATTGTATTGCTTGTTATCATGGTTGTGACATTCTTCGTTGCGCAGATAAAGTGGATTTATATAATCTTTGCCGCTGTCGGAGCCGGGGTAGGACTTCCGCTGATGTACTTTTTTGTTTTGACCCCGAAGCAGCGCGACAGAATCGATGTTTTTTTGAATCCGTCCGCCGCAAGCGATGATGCAAAGTACCATGTCGGACAGTCGCAGATGGCAATAGGTTCCGGACGGCTCACGGGCAAGGGCTTTTTCGGTGAGCAGACGCTGGCACAGCTTCGCTATGTTCCGGCAAGGCACACGGATTTCATATTCAGCGGCATAACGGAGGCGGTCGGATTCATCGGCAGTGCGATACTGATTATTGTTTTCTTTGCACTGCTTTTCCGCTGGATGTATATTGCAATAAAAGCGCGGGATAATTTCGGCACCTGCCTTGTTACGGGTGTCAGCGCAATGCTTGCGGCACATATTTTCGAAAATATCGGCATGACGATGGGAATAATGCCCGTTACGGGAATTCCGCTGCCGTTTATAAGCTACGGCGGGTCGAATATGCTCACAAACATGATAGGTGTGGGTATTGTTCTGAACGTCTATATGCGTCGTCCGATGAAACGAAAACGGAAGCATGACAAAATACGCGAAAACGGCAAGACGGTCGTTGTTTAAAAAACAGAAAAGCATGTTTTGCAGGGCGGTATTCGAAGTGTCCGCTCAATCGCTCGATTTGATTGAGAGATTAATCGGATTTGAATCCATATGAATTAACGGCCATACGAATTAACGGTGAAAAAATGAATTGGGAAGGTTACAGCGAAAATGCATCCGCAGCTCTTGATGCGGCACAGGCTGCGGCGGAGGAACTGCATCACGGCTTCATCGGCACGGAGCACATTTTGATAGGTCTGCTCCGTGCGCCGGGCATGGCGGGGGAGTGCCTTCGCAAATGCGGTGCGGATGAAAGCATGGTGTTTCCGTATGCGGACACCCTTGTCGGCGGCGGAAGACATATTTTCACGGACAGCAGGGGGTTCGCACCGCCTGCAAAACGCGTATTGGAGCTTGCGCTGTATGAAGCAAAAGCATATGCAAGCCGCACAATCTGCACGAAACATATCCTTCTTGCCGTTTTGCGCGAGACGGACTGTTTTGCATCACGCATTCTCGATTCCATCGGGCTGGACAGGCAGATGCTGAAAAAGCTTTTGAACGATGAATCGCGGGAACTCGGTTCGAACGGGCGCGAAAGCCGAAAGTCGGAGCTGCTCCATGATGAAAGCGCAGCCGAAAAAACAAAAGGCAATGCGAAGGATTCTTTAAAAAGTGATTCGGCCGAAAGACAGCCGCATGACGAAAACGTATCCCGCGGGAAAAATAAGCCTCGGGGCGGACAGAGTTCGCCGATGTTGGAAAGCTATACCGATGACCTTACGGCAAGGGCGGCGCGGGGGGAGCTTGATCCGTTGACAGGCTGTGAAGCACAGCTGAACAGGTTGATTCAGACACTGCTTAGGCGGAGCAAGAATAACCCTGTGCTTACGGGAAATCCCGGCGTCGGAAAATCGGCTGTCGTTGAGGGATTTGCTCAAAGGATAGTTTCGGGTGATGTTCCTGTCGAGCTGCGTTCGTCGCGGGTGCTGCGGCTTGACTTGGGTGCACTCGTTGCGGGAACGAAATACAGGGGCGAATTTGAGGAGAGACTGAAAGCACTTCTTGACGAAACAACTCCCGAAACAATTCTTTTTATTGACGAAATACATACGATAATCGGCGCAGGTGCGGGCGAGGGCAGTCTCGATGCTGCCAATATCCTGAAACCCGCGCTTGCTCGCGGCGGGTTGAAGCTGATCGGCGCAACAACGTTTGATGAATACAGGCTCTATATCGAAAAAGATGCCGCGCTGGAACGGCGTTTTTCACCGATAGTCGTAAAAGAACCCACGCGGGAGGAAGCGATCGCAATCCTTCGCGGTTTGCGTCCGAAATACGAGGCGCATCACGGCGTTTCGATTACGGACGAGGCAGCGGAAGCCTGTGTTGATATGTCCGTTCGCTGCATTCCGGAGCGATTTCTTCCGGATAAGGCGATAGATATAATGGATGAAACAGCTTCCCGCCGGCGGCTTGCTCCGCAGAATACAGCGGAACTGCGGCAGGAAAGGGCAAGCCTTCGAATGCGTATTGAGGATGCATTGAATGAGCGGGATTTTACACTTGCGGCTGAATTAAGAAAACAGGAAAAGCAGCTCGGCGGGCCGAGAACAGCGGATGCACTTCATGCGGGAGCGGAGAATTCGGCATTCACTGCGGCTTCTTTAAAAAAGAGCTGTCGCCCGATCGTCACTGCCGGCGATGTTGCACAGACTGTTCACGAATTGACGGGGATTCCCGTAAGCAGTCTTGACGGCACCGTCCGTTCACGGCTCTCGAAACTGGATTCGTTGATCAATGCGCACATAATCGGGCAGGAGACCGCGGTTGCTTCCGTGTGCAAAGCCCTTCGTTCCGCTTTCACATGGCGGAACGATCCCGACCGTCCGCGTGCCGCAATTGCCGTAACCGGAGCGGCAGGTTCGGGAAAAACCAAGCTTGCAGCAGTGCTTGCAGAGACATTGTATCCGGGCGAAAATGCACTTTTGCGGTTTGACATGCGCGAGTATTCCGACTATTCGGCGGTCAACACATTGACGGGTTCACCTGCGGGTTCTGTCTCCGGCGGAAGACTGACCGAAGCCGTGCGGCGGAAGCCTTTTGCAGTGGTGCTGTTTGACGACATTCAATACGCAAACGCTGCCGTGCGTTCGCTCGTTCAAAGCATCATGCGGTGCGGCGTTTTGACCGATGCAAAAGGTAAAAATGTAAGCTTCCGCAATGCGATTGTATTCGTCACCTGCGGTGAAGGCGACAGCTTTAAACAGCGCAGGGCGGGCTTTTCGGATGAGACAAATGCGTTGAACGGCAGCCGCGACGAGCGGGACGCAAGGCAGATACTTCCGCCGGAAATTGCTTCCGATGCGGATTGCGTTGCTGCGCTTTTGCCTGCGGCTCAAGCCGCTGTTCCCGAGATTGCAAAACTGATGCTGGATGATCTGTCCGATAAACTCCAAAAAACGGGTCGAACGGTTCGTTTCGGCGCTTCCGCCGCAAATTACATTGCAAGCAAAATTGAAGAAGCCGAACTCGAAAAAAACGGTGCATGGGCTGTTGCACGCTGCGTTTCGAACGAATGCGAGGATTTTATCAGCGAAAAGCTGCTTGAGGATGCATACTGCTGCAACGACTGCACGGTAGAGGTTGAAGACGGCGGGACGGGGCTTTGCATTGTTCCGCACAATACAAAAGAAAGTTGAGGTCACAGAACTATGAATATTTCACGCTTCGGTATCGGATTCAGATTCGATTCGATTGAGAACGGAGATGAACGCGAACATGCGTTCAACCTTGTTTTTTCGGCAATTGAAAGGGCGGACGTTCGTGGACTTCAATTGTTTGCGGGTCATTTTCCGGTTGATGAAAGCGACGATAAAAACATATTCACGGTTGCATTTGCAGGCGGCGGCATAAAACAAACACGCAGTCTGTTTGAAAAGCTGAACGACAATCCGCTCGTTTCGGGTGCGCTTGCGGAATACAGGCCCGTCGTTCAGACGAATGCGCTCAGACGGGCGGAGAAGCTGGCTTTTTACGGCAGATTTGACGAAAACGGAACCCTTGTCTTTAATGAAAAAGACTTGACGGAGTGCGGCTGCAAAAAAACGGAAAAGCCTGCCGTGAACCCTTTTGAAGAATACGGCGGAAGGCGTATTGACCCTGTCGGCGCAGGTATTCGAATGCTTATTGCTCCGGACAAGTTCAAGGGCAGCATGGATGCACAGAGAGTTTGCACGATTATCAAAAATGCAGCGCGGCAATGCCTTCCCGGATGCAGGGTGAGAACGCTTCCGATTGCGGACGGAGGGGACGGCACGGCCGAAACGCTTACTCGTGCCTTTAACGGGAATATGCGTTCGGTGAATGTGACTGCGCCGGACGGCAGGAAAATTGCTGCCGAATACGGTGTTCTGACCTCGTTTGGTGAAAAAACGGCGGGCGCCACAGCGGTTATTGAAATGGCAAAGGCATCGGGGCTTGCATTGATGGATGAAAATGCATTGGATCCGCTTTCTGCAACGAGCAGGGGGACGGGCGAACTTATCGCTTCAGCATTGAACGAGGGGATAAGGAATATTTTGATCGGTATAGGCGGTTCCGCAACCAACGACGGCGGAATGGGCGCGGCAGCGGCTCTCGGCGTTAAGTTTCTGGATGCGGACGGCAATGAGCTTTTGGGCTGCGGCCGAGAGCTTGCCTTGGTGCGTAAAATTGATTTGTCGGGCTTGCGCAGAGATGTTTTCGAGGCAAAGATAACCGTTATGTGTGATGTTGATAATCCTCTTACAGGCAAAAACGGCGCGACGTACACCTACGGACCGCAAAAAGGCGCGGACGCCGAAGCATTAAACACTCTTGAAGACGGGATGAAAAACATTGCGGCCTTGTATGACGCTGCGGCAGGGAGAAAAGTGTCCGCCGAATGCGGAGCAGGCGCGGCGGGAGGCATGGGTGCAATGCTGTCGGCTCTTTTGGGCGCAGAATTGACTCACGGCTCGGCGGCGGTGCTCAATGCGGTCGGCTTTGATGCATTGCTTGGGGACACCGATCTTGTCATAACCGGAGAAGGGCAGCTTGATGCATCAAGTGCGGACAACGGGAAGGCCGTCGGCGAGGTTGTGAAACGCTGCGCCGCAAATTCCGGCGGTGCCGTGCCCGTCTTTATTGTTGCGGGAAGGCTCGGAATGGGTTATGAACATATTTACGAGCTTGCGAATGCGGGAGTTTTTTCAACAATTGTTACGGATGAACAGCCGAATGCGGACGGAGACTGTGATGCTGAGACGCGTCTGCGCCTTGCTTCGGAACGAATGTTCCGCTGCATCGCAAGTTCTTTTTCCGTGAATTCGCAGCGCAGTGGGCGCGGAATGCGGCGATAAAACAGCTTCTTGCGCAAACACCAAAGAGAGTTTCGCAATGATATGCGATTCAACCTCTGGTTGATTTGCTGATAAACGCAGATATATCTGTGAAAAAAAGATTTCAGACAGAAATAATTTTAAAGAAACACGCAAAACAAACCGAAAGGAATAAATAATTTGCGGCGGCACGGGATTCAACCAACGGTTGAGCAGATTTTTTGGGGTTTTCAACCACCGCTTTATTGTCATGAAAAGCTTGCGTTGCTAAAATGAGCGCGAAATTAAGAGTTGGCGCAACACAAAAACGTTTTCCAAACGTAACAGATATGCGGTGCGGCGACTCACGAAAATCAGAAAGAGGGAAAAAACCATGAAAGAAAACTTTGCAATCAAACTGCGCGAGCTGCGTAAGGCAAGCGGAATGACACAGGAACAGCTTGCTGCCGAATTCGGAGTGTCCGTTCAGGCCGTCAGCAAATGGGAAACGGCGGCTTCCTATCCCGATATTGAGTTGATGCCGCGAATTGCGGATCTTTTCGGCGTTTCGCTGGACGAGCTGCTGCGCGATGTTAAGAACGAGAAAAACATTGATGCGGGTGAAGAAATTCATACCGATGCCGAACAGCAATGCGATGCTGCCTGCAACCCGGAATCGGTTGAAGTCGAATATGAGGACGAAAACGACGATGAAAATGACGGGGACGATGAAGAAGACGATGACGATGAAAATGACGATGACGATGAAAATGACGATGACGATGAAAATGACGATGAAGAAGATGATGACGGCAGCTGCATCTTTGTGAAAAAGGGCAGAAACGGCATTGTAAGCGTCAGCACGGATGCCATAGAGGAATTCGGCAGAAAAATCGAGAGAATGGCAAAGAAAAAAGCTGAAAAAGCGGGCTGCGCGTTTGAAAAAAGCGCAAAAAAACATTCGCGTTCTTCAACCCGTAATTACGGAAATCGTTTCGAATGGAGCAATATCACGGTTGACGAAATGCCGGATGACAACACCCTGCGCGTTGTGCTGATGCGCGGAAAACAGATTGTGTCAAGTCAGGAATACGATCCTGCGGTTTGCATTCCCGTTGAACTGAAATATGAAAAAGAGAACGGAATTGCGGGTATGTTCGGCAGGAAAGGCGGACGTACCGATTGCTCGATAAATGTTGAAATTTGGGGCAATGCCGACATCGACGGCAGTGTTAACGGTGATGCATATGCGGGCGGAAATGTGAACTGCGGTGAAATCGGCGGTGATGTCGGCGCGGGCGGAAATGTGAACTGCGGTGATATCGGCGGAGACATTTCAGCGGGCGGAAGCATTGAATGCGGCAGTATCGGCGGCGATGTCAATGCGGGCGGCAATGTCGGCTGCGCGGCTGTCGGCGGCGATGTTGAAACCGGCGGAAGTGTTGAATGCGGCAATGTCAGCGGCGATGTCAATGCGGGCAAAGATGTGAACTGCGGTGATATACTCGGACATGCGAAGACAAGCGGGAGCATGAATTGCGGAAATGTTGACGGAAACGTTGACTGCGGAGGCAATATAAGCTGCGGCGATATCGCGGGACATGCGGAGGCTCGCGGCAGTATTGAATGCAAAACAATTAAGGGCAGTGCCGAAGCAGGCAGCCGAATAATTTACAAAGGCTGAGGATTGGTTCCGGTCTTTGAAAATAAGCGGCAAAGCAGCATTCGGAACGGCATAAAAAGCAATTAAACAACACTCAGTTTCGTATATTCGGCAAAAGGCAGACGGGAAAAATCCTGTCTGCCGCTTCCGTTTTAAAACCAAAACATTGAAACTTTAACAAATCGAATGCGATAAAACTAATCGGCGATTTCAACGGAAAGATTCGGGTTTTCGGCTGCTGCGTCCGAAAACACGCGCAGCATCATGCTCCCGTAGCTGCCGAGGGCGGCAGTCAGCGCGCTCGTTCCTAAGAGAGTCACTGCAACGGGTTTGCATATTTCCGCAAGGCAGTCAAAGAGTGCATCAAGGTTTTTTCCGTAATGATCCGGAAACTGCAATGCCTCGGCAATGCGCAGATGCGCATCGGTAATTCCCGCAATCGCCGTAAAGTCAATGCGGATATTCTTAATGCCGCCGCTTTGTTCGGAACGGGAGTTGTTGTGTGTGAAATCGTTATTCGATACGGTCATGGTCAATTATCCTCAATTATCCCTAAAATTTCTCAAAAACCTGCGGTTTAATTGTCCGCGTCGTAAAGCTTAATAAAGCTTTGATAATGGTCATCGGTATAAAAAATCAATCCGTCATTCGAAAAAAACTATGCGTTTTGCACCGCGTGAGGGTGCTCCGCAGGTGTCGATATCGCACTCGGTATAAAACCGTCCTTCCGCTTGCGGCAAAAGCCCCTCGTAGTTGCCGAACCTGTCCCCTCCGATGGAGCAGCCGGGCGCAAAATCCTGAAGCCCGCCGCCCTGCCAGCCGAGTTCCCGCGCCTGTTTCTTTGTTATGAAATTTGCGGGCAGATGTCCGAAAAGGTGGATGTACAGAGCAACTTCATCACGGGAACTGTATTCGCCGCTTTCTTTCACCGGCGATGAAGTCGGTTCCTGCGGAGGTGCAGTAGGCTTTGCGGAGAGCTCAATTTCGGCGGCTGTTCCGATTTCCGTGGGTTCGGTTGTGTGCAATACATCCGATATTGCAGCTGTCGGGGTATCGGGCAGGAAAACATCTTCGGGTACGGTGCAGGCTGCAATGCCCGCAATGCTCAAAACAACAAGCAAAAACGCCGCAATGCGCCTTAAGATTCTTAAATCAGCATGTTTCAATATGATCTGCCTCCTTGTTCGGAAAAAGGTCAGGCCCAAAGGCATTTCCGCAAAATGCCTCAACCCTTGGGCGGCCTTCGGCCGAAGCGGTATCGGACCCACTCCGAATATGCTTTGAACGGAGCGAATACGGATATATGATAATGCCGAACGGAAAATTTTTCAACACCGTACACGTAATAATCGGATGAAACCGTTCGAATTTGCATGTATATGCTGAAAAAACAGAGTGTTATATATAGTTAAAAATAATTTAAAAAAGGGGTTGACAAACGAGACCCAATTGAGTATAATATGGAAGTCGCTTGAAGAGCGGCACAATGGATGGGAGCATAGCTCAGCTGGGAGAGCATCTGCCTTACAAGCAGAGGGTCACAGGTTCGAGCCCTGTTGTTCCCACCACGCGGTCCGGTAGTTCAGTTGGTTAGAATGCCAGCCTGTCACGCTGGAGGTCAGGGGTTCGAGCCCCCTTCGGATCGCCATTTTGCCTCGGTAGCTCAGCTGGTAGAGCAAGGGACTGAAAATCCCTGTGTCGGTGGTTCGACTCCACTCTGAGGCACCATGCTGCGGGAATAGCTCATTTGGTAGAGCGCCGCCTTGCCAAGGCGGAGGTGGCGGGTTCGAGCCCCGTTTCCCGCTCCATTTTTTTAACGGCTGCGTTTCCTCCTTTTACGCGGCCAAACGGCACCATAGCCAAGCGGTAAGGCAGCGGTCTGCAAAATCGCCATCTCCGGTTCGATTCCGGATGGTGCCTCCAAATCAGCTCCATCGAATTTACGATGGAGCTTTTTCTTTTCGATTTGATATACATGAATCCTGCGGCTTCATTGCCAATGCCTAACATATTCGGCACAAATTGCGGCTTCGGTTTTTTGCCGTAGGTTTATTCGGGAGGATATGATGAGAACATTGTTCGAAATGGATAAAAAGAACTACGACTCGAGCGGAAAAGTTTTTTACCGTCCGTCCGTTCGGAGCATTATCATTCGCGGCGGCAAGGTTGCAATGGTTCACAGCCTGATGTACGATTACTATAAGTTCCCCGGGGGCGGCATCGAGAGCGGTGAAACTCGGCATCAGGCACTGATCCGCGAAACTGCCGAAGAATCCGGCTTGTATGTTATCCCTGATTCGATTCAGGCGTACGGCTGCGTTCGCAGAATCGAAAAGAGCGACAAACCGGGGATTTCGGTTTTTGTTCAGAATAATTTCTACTATTTTTGCGAAGCGGAACCGGAGCCGGGAGCGCAGAAACTCGATGACTATGAGGCGCGGGAACGATTTACTTTGGAATTTGTTGAGGCAGAACATGCAATTGATGTTAACAGAAACAGAGCTCACGGGCCAAAAAATCAAACAATGCTTGAACGCGAAGCGCGTGTTCTTGAAATGCTGCGTGAAGAGGGGTACTTGGATTAATCATGTCGGAATATATACTTGATTTGAGAAAAACTGTCGGGCATCGTCCGCTGCTTCAGGTCGGTGCGAGCGTTATTGTTGTCGATTCAGAGGGCCGCATACTCTTGCAGAGGCGGCGCGATAACGGACTTTGGGGCTATGCAGGCGGTTCCGTGGAGCTTGATGAGGAAGTTGAAAAAGCGGCAATGCGCGAACTTTTTGAAGAGACGGGACTTTTTGCGGACGAGCTTGAACTTTTTGGTGTTTTTTCGGGAAAAATCCTGCATTATACCTATCCGAACGGCGACGAGGTTTCAAATATTGATATTGTTTACCTTTGCCGCAGTTATTCCGGAGAGCTTACACCGCAGGCAAGTGAAGTGTCGGAGCTGCGTTTCTTTTCCGCCTCCGAAATGCCGCCCGAAAACGAGCTGACGCCGCCCAATCGCCCCGTGCTGAAAAGATACATTGAAAGCCTGGCTGAGTGTTGAGTTTTGCTGCTGCGGACAATTATTGAACGAAGTATATTTAGAAAGACACTGTAAAGGGGATTGACTTTCCACCTTGGCGGCGTTATAATCATGCTTGTAAAGCTTTGCGCCTTTACAACAGTGCCGCATAGAACATTAAGGAGGCATATATGCAGAACAAACTCGAATTAAGCCTTCTCATTGATTACTACGGTGCGTTTTTAACCGATAACCAGTGCGAGATGCTTAAGCTCAACTGCGAGGAGGATTTTTCCCTTGCGGAAATTGCAGAGCAGAAGGGCATTTCGCGGCAGGGTGTGCGCGATGCATTGCAGCGCGGTGAAAAAATCCTTCTCGAAATGGAAGAAAAACTCGGTCTTGCCGCAAGGGACAGGCGGCTGAAAGTTTTAATTGCGGAGCTTTCGGCAGAGGTTCGCAGGTGCACCTTCAATGAAACCGCTCGGGAAAGAATCAACACTCTGTTATCACAACTGACTGAAATCACGGAGGGCAAAGATGGCATTTGAAGGACTTTCTTCAAAACTTCAGAACATATTCAGAAAACTGGGCGGAAAGGGCAAGTTGACCGAAAAAGAAGTCAAAGAGGCAATGCGCGAGATAAAGCTTGCGCTGCTCGAGGCGGATGTTAACTTTTCGGTTGTGAAATCCTTTATAAACACTGTTTCGGCGCGGGCAGTGGGTTCGGATGTTCTCCAAAGCCTCACTCCGTCCCAGCAAATAATCAAAATTGTCAATGAGGAGCTGACTCAGCTCATCGGCGGCAGCGTTGTGAAGGTTGAGTTCGGGCCGCGCAAACCCTCTGTTTTCCTGCTTGCGGGTCTTCAGGGTGCGGGCAAAACCACAATGGCGGGCAAACTTGCTGCCTACCTTGCAAAGACTCAGGGCAAAAAACCGCTGCTTGTTGCATGCGACATATATCGCCCTGCCGCGATCACCCAGCTTCAGGTCGTGGGTGAAAAGGTCAATGTTCCCGTTTTCGAACGCGGGACGCAGGATCCCGTTAAAACCGCAAAGGAAGCGATTGAATATGCTTCCCGCAACTTCTACGATCTTGTTATAATCGACACGGCAGGCCGCCTGCACATTGACGAGAACATGATGGACGAGATCGCCGCCGTCAAACAAGCCGTTAACCCGGCGGAAACGCTGCTTGTTGTTGATGCAATGACAGGTCAGGACGCTGTCAACGTTGCAAGCTCCTTTAACGAAAAACTCGGCATAACCGGCGTTATACTCACAAAGCTTGACGGTGACACAAGAGGCGGTGCGGCGCTGAGCGTTCGCAGTGTTACGGGCAAACCAATCAAATTCTCCGGCATAGGTGAAAAGCTTACCGATATCGAACCGTTCTATCCCGACAGAATGGCTTCAAGAATTCTTGGCATGGGCGATGTTCTCACTTTGATTGAAAAGGCGGAACAGGCTTTCGACGAAAAACAGGCGGAAGAGCTCACCAAAAAGATTAAAAATGACAAGTTTACTCTTGAGGACTTCCTCGAGCAGTTCCAACAGGTCAAAAAACTCGGCTCAATGGAAGAGATTCTCGGCATGATGCCCGGGGTCGATGCAAGCAAGCTCAAGGATGCAAAAATTGACCCAAAGGCAACCGCAAGAGTCGAGGCGATCATTCGTTCAATGACTCCGCGTGAACGACGCAATCCGGAACTTTTGAATGCAAGCCGCAAAAAACGCATTGCGGCGGGCAGCGGAACGACCGTTCAGGAAGTTAACCGACTGCTCAAACAATTTGAACAGTCACGCCAGCTGATGAAGAGATTTGCGGGAATGGGCCGCAAAAAATCAGGCAGGCGCAAAGGCTTCTTCGGCTTCTGATGCAGGAAAATGTTTTTCAATCTGCATCAAACAACAAAATCACCAACAGCGGGCTTATGCCCGATTGGATATTTAACAAAGACTTTCTATTTAATTTGGAGGAACTATCATGCTTAAAATCAGGCTTCGCAGAATGGGCGCAAAGAAGGCTCCTTTCTATCGTATCGTTGTTGCGGATTCCCGCGCACCCCGTGACGGTGCTTTCGTAGAGGAAATCGGCTATTACAACCCCCTCACCGATCCCGAACAGGTCGTTGTTGACGGCGACAAGGCAAAGCAGTGGATCAAGAACGGTGCGCAGCCCACGGAAACCGTTCGCGGTCTGTTCAAAAAGCACGGCGTTATCGACTGATGAGCGAAGAAATCATTACCGAAACTCAGGTTCCCGATATTGCGGCTCTTGTTGAATTCATTGCAAAGAGTCTTGTTGACGAACCGAGCGAGGTAAAGGTTGCCGTCAAGGCTGACGAAGCAGGCGAGGAAACCACAATTGAGCTTTCCGTTGCCAAGGACGATATGGGCAAAGTTATTGGCAAACAGGGGCGTATCGCAAAAGCAATCCGCACCGTTGTTCGCGCCGCTTCGGTAAAAAGCGAAAAGAAATACAGAGTTGACATTCTGTAACCGTACCGGAACTCACAAGTTTTGTCTATGGATTATTTTCGTATCGGGCTGTTTCTGCGCCCGCACGGCATCAAGGGTGAGCTGAAATTGCTCCCCTTGACCGATGATTTAAAACGATTTGCACGCCTTTCGGATGCCTTTATCGAGGCGCCCGAGGGCGTTTATCAAACAGTCACCGCGGAAAGCGCAAGGGTTGCCGCCGAGAATTCCGTGATAATTAAACTCAAGGGAATTGATACCGTTGAAGCCGCCGAAAAACTTCGCGACAAATACCTTTGCGTGGACAGAGAACACGCCGTAAAGCTTCCCGCAGGTGCATATTTTGTGAAGGACATCATAGGCTGTGAGGTTTTTTCGACATCGGGTGATGCGCTCGGCAGAGTGGCCGATGTGTACGAAACACCGTCAACGGACGTTTATGTTATTAAAGGCGCAAAAAGGCTTTCCGTTCCTGCACTGAAAAAACTGCTTTCAAGCGTTGATATTGAAAACAAGCGAATTGTTTTTGATTCCGAAATTCTTGCGGAGGTTGGACTGTTTGAGGATTGATATTCTTACAATTTTTCCCGAAATGTTCAGCAATATCCTGTCATCAAGCATTCTCGGCAGGGCGGCATCAAAGGGCATTTTGGAATTCAAAACGCATAATATACGTGATTTTTCGCAGAACAAGCACCGTAATACCGATGATTATCCGTTCGGAGGCGGGGCGGGCATGGTCATGCTTGCGCAGCCGATTTTTGACTGCATCGAAAGCGTCGCAGCCGAAGCTCCGGAAAAGCCGCGCTGCATTGTGATGAGTCCGCGCGGCAGAGTGCTGACACCGGCACTTGCAAAAGAACTCGCTTCGGAGAAGCGTCTTCTTTTCCTTGCGGGGCATTATGAAGGCATTGACGAACGCGTATCGGAACTTATCGATGATGAAATTTCAATCGGCGACTATGTTCTGACGGGCGGCGAATTGCCCGCAATGGTCGTTATCGACTGCGTTTCAAGGTTCATTCCCGGTGTGCTCGGAAGCTCCGAATCAACCGAGGAGGAAAGCTTTTCCGACTGGGGACTGCTGGAATACCCTCAGTACACGCGTCCCGCGAATTTCAGGGGCAGAGAGGTCCCGCCCGTGCTGCTGAACGGCAACCATGCCGAAATTCTGCGTTGGCGGAGGCAGGAAGCTCTCAAAAAAACAAAACAGATGCGTCCGGACCTTCTTGAAAGGGCGAATCTGACTGCGGCGGATAAAAAATACCTGCAATCGTTGGAAAATGAGTAATATATATTGCGTCTCTGCTCATTTTTTGAAAAATTGCTCTTGCATTCTGTGCAGAAAAATGCTATAATTCTATGGTTAATTGGATGGTCCGCTGGTCGCAGGTCGGCTAAGAACATCTGTAAATAAGGAGATTACTATGTCAGACATCATCAGAGAACTCGAAAAAGAGCAGCTTCGTTCCGATCTTCCCAAGCTCGAAATCGGTGACACCGTTCGCGTATACGTTAAGGTCGTTGAAGGAAACCGCGAAAGGCTCCAGAATTTTGAAGGCATCGTCATCAAAATGCAGGGCGGCGGCATCCGCAAGACTTTCACCGTTCGCCGCATCAGCTACGGTGTAGGCGTTGAGAGGACTTTCCCCTATCACAGCCCGCGCATCGGCAGGATCGAAGTTGTTCGCCACGGCGTTGTCCGCAGGGCGAAGCTCTATTACCTCCGTGAGAGGACCGGTAAGGCTGCAAAGATCAAAGAACGCATCGTTACCAAGTAATCAAGATTTTCCTTTTTCTGAAAAGGCCTCCCGACCCAAACGGGGAAGGAGGCTGATTTTATATCGATTTTGCGCAGGCATTGCGGGGCTTTGCCGCCGCTGCAAAAAGCTGCCGAATTCCGTTTCGCGCCGATGTCTGCTGCAAAAAAAGAATTATCAACCCGTTTCGGAGGTAAAACCCATGCACACGATAAATTGGTATCCCGGGCACATGGCAAAAGCCAGACGTATGCTGGAGGACAACTTAAAGCTTGTTGACATGATAATCGAAATTGTCGATGCACGCGCACCGATGGCTTGCCGCAATCCCGATTTCGAAGCTCTTTTCAAAAACAAGCTGCGTGTTGTTGTTCTTAATAAAAGTGACCTTTCCTCAAAAACTCAGAATCGCGCATGGATAAGTTATTTTGCAAAGCAGGGAATCACAGCTGCGGAGTTTATCTCAACTCAGCCCTCAACACGCAAACGTGCAATTGAGCTTATTGAAAAAACGGGGGAGGAGACCGTTCGGCGGTATCGCGAAAAAGGCATTAAAAAAACTTTGCGCGCAATGGTCGTCGGCGTTCCGAATGTCGGAAAATCCACTTTCATCAATCGTATTGCGGGCGCGGCAAGAGCGCAGGTCGGCGATCGTCCGGGCGTTACGCGGTCAAAGCAATGGGTCAAAGTTTCGGACTATCTCGAGCTTCTTGACACTCCGGGTTTGCTTTGGGGCAAGTTGGATAACGAGATACTTGCAAAGCATCTTGCATATATTGGTTCGATTCGGGATGATGTGCTTGATATCGAGGAAATTTCGGCCCTGCTGCTTTTTGACCTTATACGCATATGCCCGGAGGCTTTGACGGCAAGATACAAAAAGCTTGATCCGGAACAGAATATTCCCGAGCTTCTGCTGGAAGGCGTGTGCCGCAGCCGCGGGTTTATTCTTTCGGGCGGAGTTTTTGATACGGAACGCGGCGCAAGAATAGTTCTTGATGAGTATCGTGCGGGCAAAATTGCCGCCGTTGCTCTTGAAAACCCCACGGATAATTTCGAACCCCAGCAAGCGGAGCAAACCGATATAAACAATGAAAAAGATTGACGAGGCCGAACGGCTTGAGCAAATGACTCAATACGAACGCCCGTTCTGGGAACGCGGAATTGCCGTTGCCGGAATGGACGAAGTCGGGCGCGGACCGCTCGCGGGCCCCGTTGTTGCCGCATGCGTGATCCTTCCTCCGGGATTTGTGACAGAGGGCGTAAACGATTCCAAAAAGCTTACAAAGAAGCGCATGGAAAAGCTTTACCCGCTTATTACAGGTGGAGCGACAGCCTTCGGCACAGGATGGGTGTTTCAAAAGGAAATTGATGAGATAAATATTCTTCAGGCAACAAAAAAGGCGTTTGCCGAAGCTTACAGGAATGCTTTGGCGCATTGCCCGGGCGATTACGTGTGCAGCGATGTTTTTGTTGATGCCGTTAAAGACCTTGATATTCCCGCCGTGCAGCACAGCCTGATTCACGGCGATGCATTGTGTTATTCCATTGCGGCGGCAAGCATAGTTGCAAAAGTGGAAAGAGACAGATACATGATCGCCGCAGCGGAGAAGTTTCCGCAGTACGGTTTCGAAAAAAACGTCGGTTACGGAACAAAGCAGCATATGGATGCGCTTCGTGAATTCGGTCCGTGCGAACTTCACAGGCGCAGCTTCATCAAAAAAATTCTTGCGGAACGCGGTGAATGCTGACCGCGTTGCTGTATACACCCGATCGGAGGTGCAATTGGAACGGCTGAATATTGAAAACGGAAGCAAACAGCAGCGTATCGGTGCAAGAGGGGAGCGTTTGGCAAGGCTTTACCTTCGTTTGCACGGGTACCGAATCCTTCAGCGCAATTACCGTGTTGCACACAAGGAGATTGATATAATCGCAAAAAAAGGAAGCACCGTTGCCTTTGTCGAGGTCAAGACCGCTCTCGATTCAAAGGAGCTGCCGCCGATGCTGCGTGTCGGTTCTGCAAAAAGAGCAAACATGGCTTACGCTGCAAAGTATTTTGCGGCAAATTACAGGCCAAAGGCGGTTTACTATCGCTTCGATATAATTGAAGTGATACTTTCGGAACACAAAATCAGACATATAGAAAATGCATTTACGATTTAAACAAAATAAAAAATCCGTTATCGACTTTTCCCGCAGCTTTCAATTTTGTTGTTTGCTGCTTTTTTTTGCGTTCGGCACTTCAAATTTTGAACATAATATGGTAAAATAAATAAAATCGGTGTATGATGCGCGAACGTGAGCGGTGTGACAGAGGTCAGCCGGACGCATTCGGCATCGTACAGCAGGCTTTCATAAGGAGGATGGCATTCAATATGACGCCGACCAAATTTCCGACCGAGCAAATACTGATCGCTTCCATTTTGGCAACGATTGCCTTTTTGCTGATCTACATGGTCTATGTAAGCATCAAAAAAAGCAGAGCCGTTCTTGTGAACGGTGTACGCGACAAATCGGACAATCTCCTTGTTGTGTGGACGCTGCTTGCTTCGCTGCTGCTGCATATTCTTTTTTCCTACTATATTGTCGGACACAAAACCGATATAGGCTGTTTCACATCGTGGGGAAACAAAATATTCAGAAACGGCTTTCAAAACTTCTATAATCCTCAAACCAATTTTCCGGATTATCCGCCGGGATATATGTATGTTTTGGGGTTGATGGCGCGCATAGCGGATCTTTTCGGTCACGGCGTTTATGCGGCGGACGGCTCGTACGACATATTCTATGTCACAATGATAAAACTCCCGTCGATAATTGCCGATATAGGCTCGGCGTATCTTGTTTACAGGCTTGCGCGCAAAAAACTTCGCTTTGAGGCCGCGTACCTTCTTATGTGCCTTGCAGCATTCTGCCCCGTTTTCATCTATGTTTCCGGAGGATGGGGACAGATCGATCAGATTCTTTCGATCCTGCTTGTAATAAGCATTATTCTGCTCAATTCGAACAAACCGATTCTTGCGGGATTTATTTACGGATTATCAATCCTGCTTAAACCGCAGGCTTTGATGGCGGGTCCGCTTCTTGCGATTGCATATTTCTGCTATATTTTCGATCCGGATTTCTTCAGTCCGACAGGCAGAAAATGTGCGGACGGAGTCGGAACGCGAATCATGAAAACCGTTGCTGCGGTCGCCTGCGCCTGCGCGCTTCTCATTGTATCCGTAATTCCGTTTGCCGATGATACCATGCCGTGGTATTCCATTATCCTTCAAAAATATATGGGAACCGCTACTTCTTATAAATACGCAAGCGTAAATGCATACAATATTTACACATTGTTCGGAAAGAATTGGACCCCGATAACCGAGAAGGCAATTCTCGGGCTGACTTACGGCCAGCTCGGCACCGTTCTGATGGTTCTTTCGGTCGGTTTCGGGGGTGTTCTGTATTTCTTCGGCAGGAAAAAGCATTCCGGCGCGTTGAGTCTTGCAACCGCATTCACATTCGCCTCGCTTTTCACTCTCGGCCACTACATGCACGAACGCTACCTGTTCCCCGTGCTGCTTCTGCTGCTTGTTGCTTACATCAGCTACGGCGACAGGCGACTTATCAGCATGTTCATGTGCTGGAGCGCAACAACGCTTGTGAACTGCATTGCAGCATTTTATTACAGCAAACTGCATGAGTACCACCTCTATTGGGATGAACGCCTTGTGTTCTGGTGCTCACTTGCAAACGTCATATTGTTTATAATATTCTGCGGCATTTGCACGGATATTATGCTCCGCGGAAGAGTAAAAGCCGATGTTTTCGCGGATGATGATGTTTCGGCGAAAGCACAAAAAACTGTTCCTGCACGAAAAGCAGAGAAATGAGAGGAAACGAAATGAAAAAGATAAACAAAAAGACACTCACTGTCAGTCTTGCAATTATTGCGGCAGTATGTGTTATTTTCGGCATCGTTCTGCTGCTTGCTTCCCCGAAAAGCGGAGGAAGCGCAAACATTGCAAACGGCAGCTTCGAAAGCCTCGACTCAAGCGGCTTTATGCCGAAGGGGTGGGAATACACATCCTATTTAAACGATACTTCCGTGTCAAACGCGGTTATCGTGAAGGATGCTGCGCGCGGCAATGTCGTGAAGCTCACGAATGCGGAGCTTGATGATGCACACTTCACGCAGACAGTTTCCGTTCAGGCAAACACGATTTACAAACTCAGCTGCTACATCAAAACCGAAAATGTCAGCGGCGGAGCGGGTGCAAATATTGCTCTTGAGGACCGAACCTGTTATTCAACGCCTGTTCTCGGCACAACTGATTGGACAATGGTCGAGCTTGTCGGCAAAACCGGAAGCGGACAGTCCAAGCTCAAAGTCGGATGCAGACTCGGCAATTTCAGCAGCACGAGCATGGGCATTGCCTACTTTGACGATTTTAAAATTGAAAAGCTAACAAGCTACAACGGCGAAATTCAGAGCTTTGAAACAAAGACTCCGTCATCGCAATCCTCGGATAACACAACGGGTATGAGTGATGCGGAATACACCGCAAGAACAAAGATGATCGTTATCATGCTCTGCATTTACATCCTTTTGCCCATTGCGATCTATTTCCTGCTCAAGCTTGAAAAATCAATGGACAAGGCGCGCAAAGGCGATCCCATCAAAACCCCTGCGCAGCTTGCTCCGAGCATTTTTGACACGAAGCCTGTTATCCCCCAAAAAACGGATACAAAGCTTCACTATACAAAAAAAGACTGGATATTCGTTATTGCATTAACTCTTGTTTACGGCATTCTTGCCGTCACGAATCTCGGCTCCACAAAAGCACCGGACAGCGAATGGAAGGGAACGCCGGGCACAACAATAACGCTGACATTTGATGATACGGTTACCATCGGCAGTGTTTGGCATGACGGCGGAATTACGGGCGGCAGCGGCTCAAAAGGAACGACTGTATTCAAGCTCACCGGAGACGACGGCAAATCAGTCGAAATCGACCAGCGTTTCGGAACAATGTACAGGTGGGTTCGCAACAGCAGCCTGCACAGCACAACAAAAAACATCACGCTGACAGTTGTGAGCGGCGAAGCATGGATAAACGAGCTTGCGTTCTTTGACACGGCAGGCAACCTGCTTCATGTTACGGTGAACGATGCATCCGCAGCGGCTCTTGTCGATGAACAGGACTGCGTGCCGGAATACCCGAGTTACATGACCGGCATGTATTTCGATGAGCTCTACCACGCACGAACCGCATATGAACATCTGCATAATCTTAGTGTCTACGAGGTTTCGCATCCTCCGCTCGGAAAAATAATCATTTCCGTCGGCGTTGCGATATTCGGCATGAATCCCTTCGGCTGGCGAATCATGGGTGCGCTGTTCGGCGTTGCAATGATTCCCCTGATGTATGCGTTCGGCAAGCGCATGTTCAAGCGTCCCGAGCTTGCGCTGCTTGCGGCGGGGTTGTTTGCATTCGATTTCATGCATTTTTCGCAGACTCGAATTTCGACCATTGACGTATACGGCGTGTTCTTCAATATGTGCATGACGTACTACATGTACAAATTCATAAAGATGGATCTCGGCGACAGCCTTAAGGACACTCTTATACCGCTCGGGCTTTCGGGCTTGTTCTTCGGTTTGGGCTGCGCAAGCAAATGGATCTGCATATATACCGGTGCTGCGCTTGCGGTTATGTTCTTTGTTAAGATGATAACCCTTTGGGTAAAGGCAAACAAGATTAAAAATGCCAAGCTCACAAAAGCGGAAGAGGCCGATCCTGCGGTTGCGAACGCGAGAAAGTTCCCGGCACGGTTCATAAAAACCTGCCTGTTCTGTCTCCTGTTCTTCATCATCATTCCCGCTGCGATTTACTCGGCAGCATACAGACCGTATTACACGGCGCAATGGAAGCCTAATGCGGAGCAAACAAAGATTGCACGCCTTCGTGCCGCCGGACAGCTCGAGTACAATGAGGAGCCCGAGGGCGAAGTTTTGACCTTCTCCGAAAAGGTCAAGACTTATGTGGACGGCGTTATTGACAATCAAAAATATATGTTCAGCTACCACAGCGGGCTCAATTCAACGCATCCGTATCAGTCCGCATGGTATGAATGGCCTCTCGGAAACCGCCCGGTGTGGTTCTATTCCGGAGGACAGAATCCGGACACAACAAAGTTCGGAACCATTTCAACTTTCGGCAACCCCGCTGTGTGGTGGATCTGCTTTGCAGGCACGTTGACGCTGTTCATCATGTTCCTGCGCAACAGGTTCAGGCTCAATGCGGAGATATTCTTCATCTTTGCCTGCATGGCATCGTCCATGCTGCCTTGGATGCTGATTTCCCGCTGCGTGTTCGTATATCATTACTTTGCGACCGTGCCGATGATAATACTTGCCTCTGTATATGTGCTCAAGCACTATGAGGATAAGTTCTACTACATACCGCTCGAACGCGGCGACATGATTTTCGGCGGAGCAAAATTCGTTCCGAAGATTAAGTTCATTTGGCTTGCTGCCGCGATCGTGCTGTTTGCGGTGTTCTATCCCGTAATCAGCGGCATTCAGGTCAGCAGGGAATATATACGTGCACTTGAATGGCTGCCCACATGGACATTCTTCGGCACTTGGTAAAAAAATACCGAACACAAGCCCGCTGCCCGTGCTTTCGGTGCGGACGGGGTGAAGAAGATAATGCGTGCGGCGGACAATTCGACAGAAAATCTGTCGCAGCCGGCTTTTGGGCGGGCATATTGTTCGCCGCCGCGTAAAGGAGTAAGTTTCAATAATGAGTTCAAACGAAAAAAACGGCGGCACAGCCGCAAAAAAAAGCTTTTTCCAGCTGATTAAATTCGGCTTGGTGGGAATCGGCAACACGCTTATAGACATGGTCATCAGCACGGTGCTGAGCATCGTGCTTGCAATACCGTTTACGGGCGGTTGGACGGTTTATGTTTCAAAAGTTGTCGGCTATTGTGCCGGCATTCTGAACAGCTATATTCTGAACAGCCGTTGGACCTTTAAAGAAGAGCGCAGACAGGATGCGCGCGAAATCATAAGCTTTATTGCAGTTAATCTGGGTGTATTGCTTGTTTCGCTCGGTCTTATCTGGCTGTTTACCAATGCTTTGCATATTGATGATTGGTGGATGAGTCTTGGGCTTCCGCAGTGGCTCACAAAGATAATTAACGGCGAAAGAGCGTGCATGCTGCTTTCAACCTGCATCTGCATAATCGTAAACTTCGTCGGCAACAAGCTTTTTGTGTTCAAGCCTGCTGAGGCTCCTTCCGTGAAAAACGACGGAGAAGGGAAAAAAGTCAATCTGAACACTGAAGATTAAATGTTAATACTCGTTTAACGGCTTACCGAGTGAAAAAATCACTCGGTATGGCTTTATTCGGACAAAGGGGGAAATATGCTGGCAAGAATCACAAGTTATGGGTTGACGGGGCTGCTCGGCTATCCCGTGACGGTTGAAACGGATATAAGCTTCGGCTTTGCGGGTTACGAAACCGTCGGCCTTCCGGATAATGCTGTTAAGGAATCCAAGGAGCGCGTCCGCTCTGCAATATGCAACTCGGGCTTTCCTTTCCCAAATGTGCGGCTTGTTGTAAATCTTGCGCCGGCGGATGTCCGCAAGGAGGGTACGGTTTATGATTTGCCGATAGCGATAGGCATACTTGCGGCAAACGGGGATATCGATCGCACCGCGGCGGAAAAATGGCTTATAATCGGTGAGCTTGCTTTGGACGGCAGCGTTCGCGGTGTTAACGGCGTGCTGCCGATGGTAATCGATGCATGCTCACGCGGATACAACCATATCATTCTCCCAAAGGAAAACGCGGAGGAAGCTGCTTTCATACACGATGAAGTCGTGATTCCTGTAACGAGTCTTACAGAGGCTGTGCTTTTCCTGCGCGGAATGAAGATCATCAATCCGCAGCCGTGCAGTCAAACAAATATAGACGACCATCCGAGTTTCGACAGTGATTTTTCGTTAATAAAGGGTCAGCAGGCGGCGAAACGTGCAGCCGAAGTTGCAGCAGCGGGCAACCACAATATTTTGCTTATCGGAACGCCCGGTTCGGGTAAAACGATGCTTGCAAGAAGCATTCCTTCAATATTGCCGACTTTGTCAAATGAAGAGGCACTTGAAATAACAAAGATTCATTCAGTTGCGGGCATATTGCGCGGACGCGGCGGAATTGTGCGGGAGCGTCCGTTTCGTGCGCCGCATCATTCTGCCTCCATTCCCGCGCTTGTCGGCGGCGGAACAAAAGCACTTCCGGGTGAAATCAGCCTTGCACATTACGGTGTGCTGTTTTTGGATGAATTCCCGGAGTTTCAAAAGTCGGTGCTGGAAGCATTGCGGCAGCCGCTTGAAGACGGCTTTGTGTCCATCACCCGTGCAGCGGCAAAAGCGGAATATCCGGCGGACTTTATGCTCGTTGCGGCGATGAACCCCTGCCCGTGCGGAAATTTCGGTTCAAGAATCAACCCATGCAGATGCAATCCGTCCCAAATTGAGCGTTATCGAAACCGAATCAGCGGCCCCATGCTGGACAGGATAGATATTCATGTTGAGATGACGGAGGTTGCGTATGAGGATCTTGCGTCCAAACAGGCGGGCGAAAGCTCGGCGGCAATTCGTGAAAGGGTTTCGAAAGCGCGATGCATTCAGCGTGAACGCTTTAAAAACGACGGCATAATGTTCAACGCGCAGATGAGTTCGAAACATATTAAAAAGTATTGCGCACTGGAACCCGATGCGGAAAAGCTTATAAGGCTTTCGTTCGACAGGCTGCGGCTGTCTGCAAGGGCATACGATAGATTGATTAAGGTTAGCAAAACCATTGCCGACCTTGCGGGCGAGGAAAAAATTACAGGGGCATGCGTTGCGGAAGCCCTTCAATATCGCTCTTTGGACAGCAAGTATTGGAGCAAACTGTGACGTAATCGGCACTGCGGCAGCCGAACGGAGGGCAAATGGAGTATCAAAAGGCGGACAGGGATTATATCCGATTGAGCATTGCTTTTGAAGGCAGGGCGAAGCAGGCAAACGAACTGCTGCGAAATTTTGATTCGATTTCGGAGTTGTTTGAAGCGGTAAAAAACTTTGATTCCGATATTTTTACCATGATAAAACGAGAGCAGGCCGAAAAACTGCGGCTCACGGCATCGGATGCCTATATTGATGATTTCATTTCGGACCTTGAAAAAAACGGTGTTTCAGCATTGACTCCGAACAGTGAAGCTTATCCGACCGAATTGAAATATATTGCGGATCCGCCGTTTGTGCTTTATGCAAGAGGCAAATGCGCACGATTGCAGGCCGAAACGCCGTTTGCAATAATCGGTGCGAGAAGGTGTTCGGATTACGGAAAAAAAGTGTCCGCTCATATGGGCTGTGAGTTGGCAAAAAACGGCGTTACCATAGTTTCCGGGCTTGCCTACGGCTGCGACAGCCTTGCGGCGCAGGGAGCGTTGAGTGTCGCCGAACAAAAATATCCAACGGCGGCGATACTCGGACAGGGTGTTTGCACGGCAAAAACCGACGGCACCGCGGAGATTATGGAAGCAATAATCGAGAACGGCTGCGTGATGAGCGAATTCCTGCCTTTCACGCGTGCTGCAACGTATTTTTTCCCGATGAGAAACAGAATAATCAGCGGAATGAGCTGCGGCGTGCTTGTTGTTGAAGCGGGTGAAAAGAGCGGAACGATGATAACTGCAAATTGCGCGTTGGAACAGGGCAGAACCGTGTATGCCGTGCCCGGAAGAATCACGGACAGGATGAGCTTCGGAACGAACGAACTGATACGAAAAGGCATGGCGGAACCTGTATTCAGTGCAGAGGATTTGCTGTTTCATCTCGGAATCGATCCTGAGTGCAGCAAAAAATCAAAGCTGCGCGGCAGGGGCAGCAGTGAGTTGAAATTGACGGGTAATCAAAAGATATTATTTGATTTGATTGAATTGGGCGAAAAAAACTTTGACGAAATCTGCGAGCTTACGCAGCTCCCGGTCGAAGTTTTAAACTTGCACTTGACAGAATTGGAATTTTCGGGTTTAATAAAACAATTGCCGGGCAGAATCTATACATTGAGCTGATCCGTAAGTCGTATCACCGGCAGAATCGCAAACCCGATCAGGCAGAGTTTGAACAATTCGCTTCTTGTGAAAAAAGCTGTTGCTGAACTGCCGCCGCGGTGCGGCAGAATCGGATTTTACTGTAAATTAACTGTAAACGACCAAACGGTCGAAGGAGGATTATGGCAGAGACATTGGTTATCGTGGAATCGCCGTCCAAAGCGAAGACGATTGAAAAGTATCTCGGCTCAAAATACAGGGTCATTGCATCGAACGGGCATGTTCGCGATTTGCCGAAAAGCCAGCTCGGTGTTGATGTTGAACACGACTTTGAACCCAAATATATTACCCTTCGCGGAAGAGGCGAAGTTATCGAAAAAATACGCAAAGAAGCAAAGCACGCAAAGCATATCGTGCTTGCAACCGACCCTGATCGCGAGGGAGAAGCGATTTCGTGGCATCTTGCAAAAATGCTGAAGCTGGATGAAAACGAGCCCTGTCGTGTTGTGTTTAACGAAATCACAAAGACAGTCATTCAAAAGGCGGTCAAAAATCCGCGCTGCATTGACAGAAACCTTGTTGATGCGCAGCAGGCGCGGCGCGTGCTTGACCGTTTGCTCGGCTACAAAATCAGCCCGCTGCTTTGGGCAAAGGTTCGAAGAGGACTTTCGGCGGGCCGTGTGCAGTCGGTTACGACAAAACTCATCTGCGACAGAGAGCGCGAGATACTTGATTTCGTGCCGAAAGAGTATTGGACGGTCACGGTAAAACTTCATCTTGCCAAGCGTACATTCGAAGCCAAATTCTATGGTTTTGACGGCAAAAAGACGGAGCTTCAGACGGAAGCCGATGCAATGCGCGTTGCGGATTTGTCCACAGGAGCGGTTTATTGCGTTGCGGACATCAAAACAGCAAAAAAAACGCGTCATGCGCCTGCACCGTACACAACGAGCAGCATGCTTCAGGATGCATCGAACCGCGCTTCAATGCCGCCGAAGCGAACCATGCTTTGCGCTCAGCAGCTCTATGAGGGCGTTGATATCGGCACCAAGGGCAGCGTTGGTTTGATTACGTATATGCGTACGGATTCGGTTCGAATTTCCGCCGAAGCGCAGCAGAGTGCGAGAGAATACATTGCGACAGCGTTCGGCGCAGCTTACGTACCCGAAAAGCCCAATGTTTTTAAGGGCAGAGCGGGTTCCCAGGATGCGCATGAGGCAATTCGTCCGACCGATGTAAAAAACACGCCCGCATCGGTGAAACAGTATCTCGAACCGGGGCAGTATAAACTTTACAAACTGATTTACGAACGTTTCCTTGCAAGCCAGATGAGTGATGCGCTTTACGAAACTTCAACTGTTACGCTTGAAACGCAGACTCAGCCGAAATGCACATATCGAACCAACAGTTCAAAAAAAATCTTTGACGGATTCACGGCGGTTTATTCCGTTTCGAACCCGTCGCAGGATGACGGCATAGGCGAAAAGGACACGACCCTTCCCGCTATGGAAGTCGGCAGTGAACCTAAGTTTGTTTCTCTGAACCCGAAGCAGAACTTTACCGAACCGCCTTCAAGATACACCGAAGCATCCCTTGTGAAAACTCTTGAAGAGCTGGGAATCGGCAGGCCGAGCACGTATTCCCCGACAATTTCGACAATTATCGACAGAGGGTACGTAGAAAAAGAAAAGAAACAGCTTGTGCCCACCGATCTCGGGTTCGTTGTGAACAAAGTTATGGAGGATAATTTCCGCAATATTGTTGACGTCAAGTTCACGGCGGATATGGAGTCACGATTGGACTCAGTGGAAGAAGGCAAGGAACGCTGGCAAAATCTGATTGAAGATTTCTATCCTCCGTTTGAAGAATCTCTTGAAGAGGCATTCAAGACCGTTGAGCGTATTGAAATTCCCGATGAGGTTTCGGATATCCCCTGCGATAAATGCGGCGCAATGATGGTATATAAAACAGGCAGATTCGGAAGGTTCCTTGCCTGCCCGAATTATCCGGAGTGCAAAAACACAAAGCCCATTGTTGAAAAAGTCGGCGTGAAATGCCCCAAATGCGGCGGGGAAATAATCAAGCGCAAGGGCAAAAAAGGCAGAGCGTTTTACGGCTGCGAGAATTATCCGGAGTGCGATTACGTATCGTGGTATATGCCGACAGGCAAACCGTGCCCGCGCTGCGGAAGGATGACCGTGTGGAAAATGGGCCCGAACGGACGCTATATTGTCTGTTCCGAAAAGGAATGCGGCTTTGTTGTTCCGAGCGGAGAGATTAAAAACACTTATCCCGACCTTGCGGATAAAGCGGAGGCACGGGACTGAAAAGGGAGTTATTTCATTTCCCGGTGATTTCGCAAGAGCAAGAAGGGGAGATGAATTATTCTTAATGCAGCATGATGCCGACAGGCATAAAAACATCAAACGCGAACAAGGAGGAGGAAAGCAATGAAATCGGTTTCTGTTATCGGCGGAGGATTGGCCGGCTGTGAGGCGGCGTATGTGATTGCCGAAAGCGGCATACACGTCAACCTTTTTGAAATGAAGCCGGGCAAGCATTCACCTGCACACAAAACTGATGACCTATGCGAATTGGTTTGCTCGAACTCGCTTCGCTCAGATAAGCTGGATAATGCCGTCGGCCTCTTGAAAGAAGAACTTCGCCGAATGAATTCTCTTGTAATGAGAATTGCGGACGAAACGCGCGTTCCGGCGGGCGGTGCGCTCGCGGTGGATCGCACTGATTTTTCAAAACGAATCACGGAAGAGCTAAAAAAACATCCGAATATTGAGCTCATTTCCCGGGAAATAACGGAAATCCCGACTGAACCTGCGGTAATTGCCACAGGACCGCTTACAGACGGTGCTTTGATGAGAAACATTGAAAACCTGCTTGGAGACAGCCTGCATTTCTTTGATGCGGCTGCTCCGATCGTAACGCTCGAATCGCTTGATATGAATCGGATAAGCAGAGCCTCGCGTTACGGACGCGGCAGTGATTATCTGAATTGCCCTATGACAATACGTGAGTATTATGATTTTGTGCGCGCGCTGGTTTCGGCGGAAACCGCTCCGCTGCACGAGTTTGAAACCGTCAACGTTTTTGAAGGGTGTATGCCGGTTGAGGTCATGGCAAAACGTGGCGACCTGACCCTTGCATACGGACCGCTGAAGCCTGTCGGTCTTGCAGAATGCAATGCAAGCGACGGCAAAAAACCGTTTGCCGTTGTGCAGCTCAGACAGGATAACTCCGAGGGCACGCTTTTTAACATCGTGGGATTTCAAACCAATCTCAGGTTCGGTGAGCAGAAGCGCGTTTTCGGAATGATTCCCGGGCTTGCGAATGCGGAATATGTGCGTTACGGCGTTATGCACAGAAATTCCTTCCTTCAATCCCCGAAACATCTGACTCCTTTTTACTCCCTGCGTGAGCGTGAGGATTTGTTCTTTGCGGGGCAGCTCACCGGCGTTGAGGGCTATGTTGAAAGTGCTTCATCCGGGCTTGCTGCGGGAATCAATCTGGCACGGCTTGTAAACAATCGACCGCAAATCGATTTTACAAGACGAACGGCAATCGGAGCACTTGCACATTACGTAAGCGAATATAACGGAAGCAGCTTCCAGCCGATGAATGCGAACTTCGGCATAATGGAAACCTTGCCGGATGCGCCGCGCGACAAACGCCGCCGTTTCGAGGCACTTTCGCAGCGTGCGCTGCAAACGGTTGACAGCATTGCGGCCAAACTGAAACAACAGGAAAAATGATAAAGGCTTGAGTTGATGCGCCAAAAGGCCGGCATCGAACATGAAAAGCTGCAATAATATGTTTTGAATCGGAAAATTAAAGAGGAAACAAAATGGACATAAAAGGAACAACCATTGTTGCCGTGCAAAAAGACGGCAAATGCGCTCTTGCGGGTGACGGACAGGTCACTCTCGGTGAAGCAACAATAATGAAACACACGGCGCGAAAGGTTCGCCGCATATATAACGACAGCGTTGTTGTCGGTTTTGCGGGCGGCGTTGCGGATGCATTCACGCTTTGCGAAAGATTTGAAGCCAAACTGACCATGTACGGCGGAAGTTTGCGCCGTGCGGCCGTTGCGCTTGCTCAGGATTGGCGCAGCGATAAGGTCATGCGCAAGCTTGAAGCGCTGCTTATCTGTGCAAATGCTTCCGACCTGCTCATTGTGTCCGGCACGGGCGAGGTTATTGAACCCGATGACGGCATTGCCGCAATCGGCAGCGGCGGCATGTATGCTCTTGCAGCGGCGCGCGCACTGAAGGAAAATACCGAGCTTCCCGCGGTTGAAATTGCGGAAAAGGCTCTCAGAATTGCCTCCGGCATCTGCGTGTACACAAATTCCAACATTGTCACGGAAGAGGTGTAAAGATGAACGTATTGACTCCGAAACAAACAGTTGAACAGCTTGATAAGTACATTATCGGACAGGACGAAGCAAAGCGCACCGTTGCGATCGCGTTGCGCAACAGGTATCGCCGCAGCCGCCTTCCCGAGGAAATGCGCGAGGAAATCATCCCGAAAAATATCATTATGGTCGGCCCGACGGGCGTCGGAAAAACAGAAATTGCCCGCAGGCTTGCGAAGCTTGTGGATGCCCCGTTTGTGAAGGTTGAAGCAACAAAGTTCACTGAAGTCGGCTATGTCGGGCGCGATGTTGATTCCATGATTCGCGACCTTGTGGAGGCTTCCATTCGCCTTGTGAAAGCAAAACGCACAGAGGAAGTCAGGCTTGCAGCCGATGCTGCTGCCGAGAAACGCATTGTGGATATCCTTTGCGGAAAGCCCGCAAAGCAGACTCCGAACCCTGCGGACAGCTTTTCCGACGGGCTTGCAAAGCTGTTCGGTTCACTGACTCCCGGCGGCGAGACAGGAGTTGCGGTTAAAAAGAATGAGCCGACAGAGGAACAGACGGCGGAGCATATCTCCAAACGAAACAAAATAATCAGCGATTTGCAGGCCGGTCGGCTTGAGGATGAAATGATCGAAATCGAGGTTGCGGAAACCGCAACAGGTAACGATACCATGCTTGCAATGGGAATAGACCTGAATCTGAATGAAATGTTCGGCGGGGTTCTTCCCAAAAAGACAAAAGCACGCAAAGTAACGGTTCACGATGCAAGGCGCATTCTTTCAAATGAAGAATCGGAAAAACTTGTTGACATGGATGCGGTCGTGCGCGATGCAATAGACAAAGCGGAGCAGGACGGCATTGTTTTCATCGATGAAATAGACAAGATTGCCGCAAAGGGCGCGGGCAGCGGCCCCGATGTTTCCAGAGAGGGCGTACAAAGGGACATCCTGCCGATAGTCGAGGGCTCTGTCGTTTCAACCAAATACGGCCCAGTGCGCACGAACTATATGCTGTTTATCGCAGCGGGTGCGTTCCATGTTTCGAAGATAAACGACCTGATTCCGGAGCTTCAGGGGCGTTTTCCGATCGTTGTGAAGCTCAATGCGCTCACAACGGATGATTACGAGCGGATACTGACCGCTCCGCAGAACGCAATAACAAAACAGTATGCCGCATTGCTTGAAACGGATAATATCCGAATCGAGTTCAAACAGGAGGCTCTCCGCGCCGTTGCGGAAGCGGCTTTCCACGCAAACGAAACCGGTGAGAATATCGGTGCGCGGCGTTTGCACACAATAATTGAGAATCTTCTTGAGGATATTTCCTTTAATGCAACGGGAGATCACCCGATGATCGATGTTGTGATCGATGAAAAATACGTTTCAGAACGTATTTCCCGAAATAATGCCGATGATATGAATAGGTATATCATCTGAAAGGAACACTATCCCAAAAGGTATAAATTCTACCCGAAGGAGGAAGCAAGTTGTGAAGTTTTTGAAAAAAAACAAACACCTGCTGATTGTCTTGGCTTTGTTCATTGCGCTTGCCGCAATTGCGGCAGGATGCACGGGAAAGGCATCCGGTGCAGAGAACAAGGGTAACGACGATTATGTTGTAACTATAGGCGGAGCGGATAAAATGCCGCATGGAACGGATTTCGGCAGCACGGATTTGCCGAGCAGCACGCCGATTCCGACAGACACGCCGGAACCAACCGCAACGCCTGCACCGACGGCAGCGCCGACGCCGACGCCTGCACCGACTCCGGAACCCACACCGACCCCGGAACCTATGCAGGAAGTTAACTATGTTCCGGGTTACACGAACGAAACATTTGTGAATATGCGGCAGGAGCCGTCAACATCCGCTGCAATTCTCAGAATCTGCACGCTTGGAACGGAGTTCTACATAACAGGAAAAACGAGCGAGTGGTTCCAAGTGGATCTTGACGGGCAGACGGGTTACATTTTCCGTCAGTTTGTCACCGTCGGCACATATGCAACACCGAAACCTGTTGTGACTCAGCCGCCGATGTATGACCCGAATCCGAGTGAGTTTTCGGACAGCGATATTCGCCTTGTTGCCGCACTTATTCACGCAGAAGGCCCGGGCAGTTCCTACATCGGATACAGGGCACTTGCAAGCATAGTTTATAACCGTGTAAAGAACAAATCGGGAAAATTCCCGAACAGTGTTCCCGGGGTCATCTTCCAATCCGGTCAGTTTGGTTATTCGCGTGCGTATCTGAATTCAATAACGCCGAATTCAAAGGCGATGGCTGCCGCAAAATACGTGTTTTTGCAGCACGGCAGCACTCTGCCGAAAAAAGTTCTGTTTTATCGCGCCGCATATCTCGGCACGGAATGGACGGATTACACAAAATATTACGCAACGATTGAAGGCAACTGCTATTTCTACGGCATTAAGTATTTTTAATACTTAAGCGGGTTCGGCTGCGCGTGTTTCATGCAAATTTGCAAATCGAGCGAAGTCGCTGCGCCGCAAGGACAGGAAAGAATTACCGCTGATTCAATTTATTAAAGATTCATACAATAATACCGCAATTTCAATCGAAAGGCGGTATTATTTTTATGAAAGCTGTTATAATGGCAGGCGGGGACGGCAGGCGTCTGCGGCCGTTGACCTGCACGAAACCGAAACCCCTCATTCCTTTGCTCAACAGACCCATTCTTGATTACACAATGGATCTTCTTGCAAAGCATAATATCAACGAGGCGGTATTTACGCTGCATTACCTTGGTGATATGATTAAAAAACATATCGGAAGCGGCGGAGCATGGGGAATTTCCGCAAGCTATTCGGAGCCTGGCAGGAAACTCGGCACCGCAGGGAGCGTCCGTGCGGCTTTGGGAGGGATTTCTCATGGGAATACCTCCGACGGAGAATCTTCCGGCGGTCAAATTGCTCAAAAAGGGGCGGGGGAGAGCGTCCTTGTTCTGAGCGGTGACGGAATTACGGATATTGACCTTTCAGCCGTGATTCGCGCGCATGAGCAAAGCGATGCTGCTGCAACGATAGTTCTGAAACGTGTTGCGGAACCCACGGAATACGGTGTTGCATTGCTGGACGAAAACGGCACGATAAAAGGTTTCTTGGAGAAGCCGGAGCGGAGCGAAGTGTTCAGCGATTATGCGAACACAGGAATATATATCCTGAACGGCGATGCACTGGAACTTATCCCGAAGGATACGGATTTTGATTTTTCAAAGGATTTGTTTCCTGAAATGCTGCGTCGCGGAATGAAAATCCGCGGTCATGTAACTGACGCGTACTGGTGCGACATCGGTGATATTTCCCAATACAGACAGGCACAGCAGGATATGCTGAACGGAAAATGTGCGTTTTCAACCATAGCAAAGGATTGCGGCGGCGTGCTGATCGAACCGAATGCAAACATTTCCGGGCGTGCAAAGCTGATTCCGCCCTGTTATATCGGCAGCGGCGCAAGAATTGCGGACGGAGTTTGCATTGAACCGTATTCGGTTGTCGGGAGCGCATCGTCAATTGAAGAGGGTGCAAGCGTAAAACGGTCGGTTTTGTTTGAGCGTTCACACATAAGATTTGATTCCGAGCTGCGCGGAGCGGTTGTGTGTGAGGATGCAAAAATCGATGAACGTGTTTCGCTTTTTGAGGGGAGCGCGATCGGAGCGGGAACTCATGTCGGTGCGGGCGTGACTGTTCTTCCGAATGTTTGCATTTGGCCGCATAAACAGATTGAAAACGGAAGCAGCTGCAAGGACAATATCGTTTGGGGCAGCACCGCGCGCCGTGTTGAATTTGACGGCTGCATTGTTCACGGGTATGCGGATGAACAGATGACTCCGGAGGCGGCGCTGCGTGTCGGAGCGGCTTTTGCTTCAAGATTTGCTCTGCCTGCAAAGGCGGCTGTCTGTGCATCGGGTGAGCCGATTTCGGTCGTGCTGAAGTATGCGGTGCTTGCGGGCATTGCGTCGCAGGGCGTTGATGCCGAGGCCGTGAATGCCGCAAGCATGTCTGCATTTTCGTATACCGTGCGCAAAACAGGCTGCGCGGGAGGAATCTATGTCAATAACAACGGAAGAAACGCCGAACTTGTGTTGTTTGATGAAAACGGCATTGAACTTTCGCCCGATGCAATGCGCTCTGTGCGCGCAGGTTTCCTTTTCGGAGAACAGAAGCCCACTCTTGATGCCGAACTCGGCATAATCGGAAATCTGAACGGGCTTGAAGAAGCCTATGAGCAGCGTCTTCTCTGCGGCATTCGGCGTGAACTGATGTTGAATAACAAGCGCACGCTGCGTATCGGTGCGCCCGAACAGTCCGGCAGGGTGATAAGCAGGGTTTTGCTGCGGCTCGGCTGGAATGTTGAAAGAAGCTGCGCGGAAAACGGACTTTCCCCCGTGTTTGACGAAAACACGATTGCGGTTCAAATTGATAATGACGGCAAAATCAGCTTGTCAATAAGCGGGGATATCATATTGGGCAACAGCGAGGTGCAGACGGTTATCGCGAGGTCGCTTGCCGTAAACTGCGGCGGCGGAGCATTTGGACTGCCGGAAAAGGAAGGGGGTGCCGAACTGTTGGTCGTACCCGTTTCATTGCCGGAGCCCTATCGTGATGAGATAAAGAAGCAGGGTGTTCAGCTTATATACTCAAAGGAAAGCTTGGCCGAGCAGCGACGCCTTTCCTTTGCAAGAAACGCATATTACCCCGCACTGTATGAGCCGGAAGCGGCGGTCGTGAAGCTTTGTGAGATGTTTGTTTCGGGAGAGTTGAAAGATTATGCGGAAGCTCTGCCAAAAGTCTATACTTCGGAAAAGAGCATACGCACCGCATGGAAAGATATCGGCAGAATGCTTCGGATGCTTGCAGAGGGCGAAAAAAACGGAGAACTTGTTGACGGTTTGCGCCTTAAGCGTGACACGGGCTGGGTGTGTGTTCGTCCCGCCGGAACCGCGGGTGCTTCCTTCCGCATCGTTGCCGGCAGCAGGGACAGTGAGTACGCAAAAGAACTTTGTGATATATATGTTGAAAAACTGACGAGGCTTCGCGACAGCGAAAAAGATAAGAACTCATAAAGCATATAGAACCCTGAAAGCCGGTTTGTGCTTCGGATTAAAAATGAAAACAACAGAAAAGCACGGACTGCGCCGTGCTTTTCCTTTTATCGCAATTTATGCGAGGTTTCGATGTTTATATAACCGCTCAGTTTTTACCGGCGGATTTGTTTGACTTAACTTTGCCGACAATGAGCTTGGTCAAAACACCGATAATGAGTGCGGTGGCAATGTTCGGAATTTCAACCACGCCTCCGAAGTTGAGGGAGAGCCCGCCGATGCCCGTGACGAGAATCGCACTTACAACGAACAGGTTCTCGGATTCGCCGAGATCAACTTCATGAAGCATCTTAAGGCCGCTGACAGCAATGAAGCCGTAGAGTGCAATGCAGATACCGCCGACAACGCAGCTGGGAATCGTGTTGACGAACGCAACAAACGGCGTAAAGAATGAAAGCAGAATCGCCATGATTGCAGTAAGACCGATGGTGGAAACGGAAGCATTGCCGGTGATGGCAACGCAGCCGACGCTTTCGCCGTAGGTTGTATTGGGGCAGCCGCCGAAAATCGCACCGACAATGGAGCCGACGCCGTCGCCGAGAAGAGTGCGGGGCAGACCGGGGTCCTTAATAAGATCGCGGTCAATGATTGAACCGAGGTTCTTGTGATCTGCAATATGCTCGGCAAAAACAACGAACGCAACGGGCGCAAACAGTGCAAAGAGCTTGACAACGGCGGCAACATCGATTTTGCCCGCACCTTCGTTGAGCGCGCCGAGGAAGGTGAACTTGGGCAGGGAAATGAAGCTGCCGAAAGTTACGGTTTCAAAATTGTTTGCCAAGGGGGAGTAATCAACGATTTTAAGGTAATCAATGCCGCATTTGTTGCCGATAACGGTGAATACGGATGCAGCGGCATACCCTGCGGCAATGCCGATGATAAAGGGAATCAGCTTCATCGTTTTTGTGCCCTTAACGGATGCAAGCACCGTTGCAAAGAATGTGATGATGCCGATAAGAATGCACACAAGGTTATAACCGTCGGGAGAGGCGGCGGTGTTGTTGACATTGTTGATTGCGGAACCGCAAAGGCTGAGACCGATAAGCGCAACTACCGGGCCGATGACAACGGGGGGAAGGAGCTTGTCAACCCAGTTTGTGCCGGCAAAATGAACGATAAGAGCAATGATGACGTAAACAAGACCTGCAATGAATGCGCCGATAAGAATGCCGAAATAGCCGAATGAACATGCGCCGATCAACGGGCTGATGAATGCAAAGGAGCTGCCCAGGAAAACAGGGCTCTTTTTCTTTGTGAAAAGAATGTAGACAAGGGTGCCTGCGCCTGCGCCGAACAATGCTGCGCCCTGGTCAAGGATTGCTTCACCGAATGCGCTGTTTACAAGGGTCGGAACAAGCAGTGTTGCCGCTATGATAGCAAGCAGCTGCTGGAATGCGAAAACAAGATTCGCACGGAACTTGGGTTTGTCGTTGACGTCATAGATAAGTTTCATCGTCGTTTTCTCCCTGAAAGTATTTCGGACGGAAGGGTAAATTCGAAACGGAAGAGTGCAGAAGGGCAAAATAAAAGCTTTGCCGCACAGCAAAGCATACAGAAAAACAAAAAGCAACAGCCGATTCGGGCATAATGCCCGGGACACAGCTCCAATTTATTCATAAGTCCGTAAATCTTGCCGGCATCTCCGTACCGCTCTTAAAGATCCATCTTGGATAAGATAACACTTTTGACGGTGCATGTCAACAATTTGTGACAATATATTGCTGAAAACTATTAAAATCATGTCAAAAAAACATGGAATACAGCATCTGTCAAAACCTGTAAAAAAGGCTTGTTTTGTGGTATAATTTAATAATGCTCGGCAAACTTCGGGCGATTCAAAGCCGATCTGATATATACATAAGGAGGTGCGGCAATGAGCAAATACGAACCGCTGGGGAATTACGTTATGCAGCATGAACCGGGGCAATTCAGCCTAACCTTCGATGAAATCGAGAATGTGCTCGGCTTTCAAATCGATCATTCTTTTCTGAAATACAAGAAAGAGCTTGCAGAGCGCGGGGCAGAGGTTCTCCGCATTTCGCTGAAAAACAAAACGGTATTTTTTATGCTGTCTAAATAAAAACTGCGCATACAGGCTGCGCGGATAAGAGCAGCGGAATTCAATTGTTGATGAGCTTTTAAAATAACTTTAAACAGACTGCAACAAAAACGCTTGTGCGTTAGATGGGTGTTCATAAAACAGTCAATGGAGCGTATCGATGCAGATACGCTCCATTTGCCAACATACTATGTAATGGGGTACAGCCCCTTGGCTCTCCCTTTGGGAGAGCTGTCACCGCAGGTGACTGAGAGGGTCTTGCAGCCTTTTTCGAATGATAAGATCAATTTGTGTGCACACACCACGAAAATCCCTGTCGATATCCCGGTTAGAGAATCGCAGAATCTCCAACCCAAGAGACATCAGGAATTGAGAACGTTTCGCATCATAAGCAAGCCCCCGAGGTTCATAATGCTGAGAGCCATCCAATTCAATGACCAGTCTGGCCGAAGCACAGTAAAAGTCCACGATGAATCTGCCGACAATCCGCTGTTTATAAATTTTTACTGGATATTTGCGGAGAAAAAGGTACCAGAGCTTACGCTCATGGGGTGTCATCTCCCTGCGAAGTCGCCGGGCATTTTCTAATTGGGCGTTGTCTTTTGGTATAGTCATTGGTTGCCCTCTCCGTCCTCGCTATGCTCGGCCACCTCTCCCAAGGGGAGAGGCAAGATGTATTCCCGGGTACTTCTCCC
>ERZ1034719.169-NODE-169-length-45894-cov-21.036061_pt1 | contig 45894 bp, 29 predicted proteins | sample MGYA00520703_ERZ1034719 | MGnify/ENA primary metagenome ERZ1034719 (study PRJEB33766, sample SAMN09781716) | gut metagenome | biome: gut microbiome | host: Homo sapiens | place: Madagascar | study: EMG produced TPA metagenomics assembly of the PRJNA485056 data...
CTCCATCAAATATTTTTAACTTTTTTCGGATTTTAAAGTGTCAAACTACCGAGTCTTCGAAGGCAAGATTGTCGAGATCTAAAGCCTGTTTTCGAAGGCTAAGTTTTATCAATTTTCAAAGAACTTTGTCAGAAATCAAAGTTAATCGGTTTAATATTATTAATACATTTGCAACGTTAATTTCCACGTAGATACTGTTGTTATTGTCGTGGATTTACATTTAACTACATATTTAATCGATTAAGCATAACATCATTAACATAACAACAAAGGCGTATGGAAACAATCCTCAAATCCTGTATTTGCTTTTTGCTATTGGCGGTCATACAACTGCCCACGGCATTGCAATCTGCCGCTGCGACCATCCCTCAACAAGACCTCGTTGTCAAAGGCGTGGTGGTCGATGCGGAGAACAATCCAGTAGTCGGAGCTTACATTGTTGAAAAAGGAACCAACAATGGAGCGATGGCAGACTCCAACGGACAATTCACAATCTCCGTCAAGGCGGGGGCAAGCCTTGAGATCACATGCATCGGCTACGCCACAAAGACTGTCGCGGCCTCAGGGCAGATGACGATCACTCTCTCGCAGGACAATCTGTTCCTTGACGAGACCGTTGTCGTGGGTTACGGTACCAAGCGCGTGGCCACGATCACGGGAAGCGTCTCGCAGATCAACACTGAAAAACTGACCACGGCTCCGGCCACCAACACCTCGCACACACTTGCCGGACAGCTTCCGGGACTTGTCTCCAAGCAGGTTTCCGGTCTTCCTGGACAGGACAACGCCTCACTGAACATCCGAGGCTTCGGCTCCCCTCTCGTGATCATCGACGGTGTCGAGGGCGACCTTACAAGGGTGGATCCGAACCAGATCGAGAGCGTGTCGATCCTAAAGGACGGAAGCGGCTCGATCTACGGTGCGAGAGCAGGTAACGGTGTGATCCTCGTGACCACGAAGACCGGCACCAACCAGGCTCCTACAATCTCTGTGAACTCATCAGTCTCCCTTCAGGGCAACACCGTGACCACACGTCCGGCCAACTCGTTCCAGAGAGCCCTTTTCCAGAACGACATCTACATGAACGGTGGCGGAGTGGAAGAACGCAAGCCTTACCTTGAAGAGGAGTTGGAACTCTTCAAACTCGGAACAAATCCGGAGTATCTGAACACGGACTGGTACAGCGCCGTCATCCGCAAGTACGCTCCTCAGCAGAATCATAACATCTCTGTCTCAGGAGGCTCCGAAAAGACAAAGTACTACGGCTACTTCGGCTACAACCGGCAGGAACTTCAGTTCAAGCCGAACAGCGGACACTACGACAGGTACAACTTCCAGGTCAACTTCAGCACGAAGGTGAGCGACAGGATCAATGTCGGCATGAACATGCAATACATGAAGGACGACAAGGACTACCCGAGCGGCGGTGACCTCTACCAGGACGGAGCGAACTTCTGGCAGGGAATAATCTACTCAGCGGACCCTCGCTACCCTCTGTCACTCCCTGACAAGAGCAAGCTGTCCTACGCCAACATGCAGAACGGTTCGCCGATCTGGGCCGTGAACATCGACAACTCAGGCTACTACGATCTTCAGAACAACAACATGAAGTTCACGGGCTTCGCCGAGTACAATTCGAAATACGTTGAAGGGCTCAAGGCCAAGGCGAACATCATGTACGTCTACAACAGCTCATTCCTTAAATGGATGCACAAGCGCGGTTCGTTCTACACCTACGAGGCCGGAGCCGACTTCTATGGCTTCGCCGGCCAGTCGGTCGAGCCAAGCTCACTGCGTGAGGATCACGGCCAAGGGACGAATCTCGTGCAGCAATATTCATTGAACTACAACCGTGACTTCAACGGACACCACGTCAGCGGACTCGCTATGTTCGAGACCACGATCAACCACAACAAGAACTTCTACACTAAGGTTCAGGACTTCAAGACCACGATCATCGAAGAGATGGTGGCGGGTGACGCTGAGACGGCGGTCAACGGATCCGGAAGCAGCAACTATGGCCGCGTGTCGGTCATCGGACGACTCGACTACAACTACCGCGACAAGTACATGGTGGAGGCAACCGTACGAGGTGACGCCTCATCACGGTTCGCCAAGAAGTACAGGTGGGGTTGGTTCCCTAGCATATCCGCCGGATGGAACATCGCCAGAGAGGATTTCCTCAGCTCGGTGAGCGCTGTGGACAATCTGAAAATCCGCGCCAGCTACGGTACCTCCGGCTACGATGCCGTCGCAGACTTCAACTACCTGACCGGCTACACCTACGACTCTCCGTACACATTCGGAGAGAGCACTTCCATGGGACTTGCAGCCACGGGTATGGCCAACGAGCTTCTCTCATGGGAGAAGATGGCCATCTACAACTTCGGTCTGGATTTCTCGTTCTTCGGACGTAAGCTCTACGGAGAGTTCGACATGTTCCAGAGAGACCGCACAGGAATCCCTGGCTACAGGTCATCATCTCTCCCGAACACCTTCGGGGCGAAACTTCCTCAGGAGAACCTGAACTCGATCAGAAGCCGTGGCTTCGAACTGAGACTTGGAACATCCGGATCGATCAGCGACTTCACCTACGATGTCAACGCGAACATCTCCTGGAACAGATCCAAGTGGAGCTACTACGACCAGGCAGAAGAGACCGACCCTGACCGCAAGAGGCTCTATTTCAGAGAGGGACAGTGGATCGACAGACAAATCGGCTACAAGACCGACGGTCTGTTCGAGAGCCAGGAAGCCGTCGACAACTGGGGTGTCACGATTGACGAGCTGAACAACGACAACTCCACCCTTGCGGCAGGTGACGTCAGACTGGTGGACGTGAACAATGACGGCGTGATCAACTGGAAAGACCAGGTTGAGATCGGCAAGGGCAGCACTCCTCACTGGATGACAGGATGGAACTTCAACCTTGGCTACAAGGGCTTCGACCTTTCACTCCTGTTTCAGGGCGCGTGGGGCTACACCCTTGCGGTCTACTACGACACAAACACGGCAAGCTACTGCGACCTTTACTATGATCCGGTCCACAACGCCGACCCGAACGCTCTCGTGGCCAGGCCAAACGGAGCGGCCATCAACGGATGGGCTTCCGACTTCATGTACCGCGATGTCGCCTACCTCAGGCTCAAGAACGCATCGTTCGGCTACAGCATCCCTTCAAAGATTGTCAAGAAAATCGGACTCCAGAAGTGCAGGATCTATGTGGCGGGAATGAACCTCTTCACACTCAGCACTGTGTCAAAGTACAAAGTGGATCCTGAGGCCGGCGCCACCGTCGGATACTCCTACCCTCAGCAATACACGATAAGCGCAGGTTTGAATATTGTCCTTTAAGTTTTACGAATATGAAAAAGATAACATACAGTCTGCTGTTGTCAGCAATGATTCTGGGCACAGCTTGTTCAGACTACCTCGAACAGACCCCGACCAACAGGTACACGGACGCACAGGTGTGGCAGGATGAATTCCTGATCGACAGCCACCTGGCCGATCTCTACGCGATGAGCGCGTTCATGATCAACGATGCCGTGGCCCTTTACGGCAACTCTCCAGTCAATGTCGAGTTCTCCTCTTCCTCCAACTGGGGTTACAATCTTGGTGTCTCGGCGGAAGGAGAAGGCCCGATACACGCGAACACGATCAGCGACGAGTGCAAGTACAGCGGCCGTGGTGCCCAGGCCAACTATCTCGGAGTCAAGAAGTACGGCTTCCAGTCCAACGGTACGACCATGCGCTGGTGGAACAACGGCTACTACCTCAACCGCCAGCTCAACCACTTCATCGACAACATCGAGGACTCCCCTGCCAGCAACGCGCCGGTGCGTAAGGCCGAGGCCAGATTCCTCAGGGCATTCAACTATTTCGCCATGGTGAAGCGTTACGGCGGAGTTCCGATCATCACCAAAGAGACCTCCATCGACGCTCCTGACGAGGAGATGTACCCTAAACGCTCCACCGAGCAGGAAAGCTACGACTTCATCATCGACGAGCTGACGGACATCGCCGACAGACTGGAGGCGAAACCCGAGGCCGGTAGAGCGGGCAAGGGAGCGGCCTTGACATTGCTGAGCAGAGTCGCCCTCTACGCCGGAAGCATCCAGCAGTTCGGCAAGGTCGCCCTCGACGGACTGAACGGCATCCCTCAGGGAACAACGAAGAACTACTACCAGATCGCCGCCGACGCAGCCAAGAGAGTGATGACCGAGTGTGGCTATTCTCTTTACAAAGGAACGGCAGGGCAGTCCAAGGTCGAGGCGCTCAGAGACATATTCCTCGTGAAGGATAACTCCGAGGCCATCATGGTGAAGCGCCATCAAGGCAAGGGAGGCACACAGTACAGATGGTCCTGGGACATCTGCAACTGCCCTAAACCAAACGCCTGGTCAGTAGGACAGTACTCGCTTCCATACTATGATTTCGTGGAGGATTTTGATTTCATCGACGGTACATCAGGAAAGATTGACAGAGCCGAATTGGAGTCCCACACCTGGAGCATGGAAGAGTTCATCGGCAAGAGAGACCCAAGGCTTGAGGCCTGGTTCTGGACGAACGGTTCGGAATGGCCTGGAGCGGTCGGAGGGGATGTGTTCGGGGAGAACACCATCAGCATGTACAACGGCATCCGCCTTGCTGACGGCAGCGTGTTCCACAACGTGACCACACCGGCCTACGAAGGAGTGATGTGCTACGGAGACCAGATGAACGAGTTCCGCGACCAGGGAAACCTCCACACCGGCTTCGGAATCCGCAAATACCTCGACCCAGGGGCAGACAACATGACGTGGTTCATCTATTCCACAACCGACTACGAGATCTTCCGGTACGCCGAGGTTCTGCTGAACTATGCCGAGGCACAGTTCGAGCTCGGAAACAAGGCCGAGGCGCTTGACGCGGTCAACCAGATCAGGAACCGCGCCGGAGCCGACGAGCTCAAGAGCATCGACAGAGAGAGCCTTCACCGCGAGCGCAAGCTTGAGCTTTGCTTCGAGGATCACCGCTACTGGGATCTCCGCCGCTGGAGAGAGGCCGAGGCAGAGCTTAACGGCCCTCACACCGGACTGAACTACCTTCTTGACTGGGAATCCTACAAACAGGGAACACCAAGGTTCTGGCTTGAGCTTAAGGAAAGGATCGACGACAGGATCCAGGATCCTCAGTTCCCGGCAAACAACTACTACATGCCGATCGGTGACGGTACCGTGGCGCTCAACCCGAACATCGTGGAGAACCCGGGATACTAGCATCTGAATAATCATAAAACATATTCAACATGAGAAAGTTACTATCTATACTCACTATAACAGCGGCTGTCTGTGCGACAATGTCCTGCACCAAGGACGGCGGACTCTTCGGGAAAGGCTCCGTCAAGGCTAAGATCGTCGAGGAATATATGGACGGATCAAACGCCCTGTACTGGGGCGAAGGCGCGACTTTCGGACTTTTCAACAGTTCGAAGGCAAACGAGAAATACAGATTGTCTTCTGGCGCCGATTCCAGAAACGGGAAATTCAAATCTGATGGCGGGAACGACGGCGCCACCATCAGCGGCACTGTGGCAGTGTCTCCTTATTATGAAGGATCCACTGTCACCATGACGGATGGAGTCGCCACCATCAGGACAGTCGTTCCTTCAACAATCCATTTCTCCAAAGCTGGAGTCTACGACGCAGGAGTCTGTCCGCTGGTGGCGGTTACCGACAAGAAAAAGAGCGACAATCTGTCATTCGTGGCTCCTCTCGGAGGTGTATCCGTGAAACTCACGGGGGAGGTGGTCATAAGCAAGGTCGAAATCACAGCCAAAGGCGGTGAGATCATCAACGGAGACATGATGGTCACTGCTGACAATGAAGGTGTGATCTCTGTACAGATGAGTGGTGGCTCATCTACCACGGTCATCGATTGTGATGGCGGCATACAGCTGACGCAAGTGGCGAAGGATTTCGTGGTGTTCCTGCCTTACGGCAACTACGATGAGGGATTCAGCATCAAGGTACAGTCCGCCGACGGAGCTCTCAACTTCATCGACGTGGCCGGGCCGAAAAAGATCACCAAAGCCAGAGTACTCAACATCTCACGTCAACAGTTCGTACTCTACTCCGACATCAATGAAGATGAGACAGAAAGGGCCAACTGCTACATGATCACATCCGGCGGAGGCTACTACTTTGACGCCACGGTCAAAGGCAACGGACAGGCCGGTATCCATCCTACATTCAAGGATCAGTCAGCGACACTCTCTCCTGCCGGAGCCAAACTCGTCTGGGAAGAAGTCAGCGGACTCATCACCGGTGTCTCCTACGAGAACGGCAAGATCTACTTCGCATGCTCCGGCAAGGACGGCAACGCCGTCATCGCCGCGACAGACGAGGCAGGAAACGTGATTTGGAGCTGGAACATCTGGAGTACAGGCAAGATAAAAGACCTGCATCTCGGAGAATGGGACTTCATGGACAGAAACCTCGGAGCGAAGTCAGTCGATGATCATGGACTCTACTTCCAGTGGGGCAGAAAGGATCCATTCTCATCAATCATCGAGTTCGACAGCGGAAAGGGAGAAGGCAAATTCCATCCTGTCGCCGGCGGGGCCAATGACAATGAAAACGTCAAGAACACAGTTGAATACTCAGTGGCACATCCGGACACTTACATCAGGGCATCCAGCCGCAACAATGACTGGCTGCTTGAGGCTCCGCAAAGATACCTTTGGGGTGTGAACTTCGAAGCTGACGGTCTTGCGGCCAAGTCTTCCATCAAGACCATCTACGACCCTTGCCCTGCGGGTTATTCAGTCTGCACGGCAAACGCACTTGCGGCAGGCCTCGGAGCCGGCGCATCCAACCAGGGTTCCTTCATCACGTTGTTCAACGGCCAGCTGAAGATTCCGGCCAGCGGATTCCTCTACTCCGGCGGTTACGGTTGGTTTAATCAGGAAGGCTTCTGCGGACTCTGGTCTTGCTCGACATCCTGGGGCAATCCTGAAAATGCGTTCAGACTGCGCGGAACAGACGATGCCTACGACAACTATGACCGCGCGACCGGACACCCTGTACGTTGCATAAGATTCTCTAAATAATTTAATATTGGTTGTGTTGGAAGCCGGATCAGGGAAACCTGCCGGCTTCCTATTATCTTCTTTATGAAAAAAGTAATCCTCACACTATCGGTCATCGCCCTCGCGTTCGCGGTGTCTGCCTGCCAGAAGGACAGCGATGAAAAGAAAATCGAAAAAACCGCCCCTTACGCCCCCGAGGTCTACTGGAACGACAGCTATTCCGGCAAATTAGGACTACAGCTTGGTTCTACGAAGTCCGGCAAGCCAAGGATGACCCTTGGCGGAGAGCTTCTTTACGTCACGGGAGTCAACTGCTACAACCTCTTCGTCCAATGCCACGAGGCGGACAGGATGGGGACCGCCATGATGGAGAGAACCGTCAAAGTCCTTGAGGAAGAGCAGGTTCCGATTGTACGCTTCAGTTGCAGTCCTTTCTATGCGAGCCAGATGCATTACTACACAGAACAGAAGGAGCAGTTTCTGTCGAATCTCAAGAAACTGGCCGACCTGTGCGACCAGAGGCACATTCTTCTCATCCCGTCGGTCTTCTGGAACAAGGAATGCCTCCCTGAATACTGCGGAGAGGAGATCAAGGCTTGGGGCAACACATCCAGCAAGACCTACAAGCTGATGATCGACTACACAAAGGACATCGTCAACACGCTGAAGGATCACAAATGTCTCGCAGCATGGGAGTTCGGCAATGAGTTCAACCTCGGGGCCGACATCGACATCGCAGGCTACGCGGAATTTCCGGCGGCAGCGGTAGAGACCGCATGCAAAGGATTCGCGGAGACCGTCGCCTCGCTCGACCCGCAGGACCGCCTGATACTCAGCGGACACAGTGTCATGCGCAACGCACAGTGGAACCTGGCGCACAACAAGTCCTGGGCAACCGACTCATTCAAGCAATATGTCGAGATCACAGGAGTGATGACGCCAAAGCCGATGAACGGAATGTCGGAACATGTCTACGATGAGCCACGGGTCTTCTCGGATCTTGGGGAACTGAACCTTTCCTATCAGGTGGCGAAGGCCAAGGAGGCGGCGGCCACATTGGGCAAGGCCTACTACATCGGCGAGTTCACCGGGCCGAAGACTGCCAGAGGTGACTCGACGATCGTCAAAAGACACTACTCAATGCACCTTTCTCAGAAAGTCCAGCTGTCACTGATCTGGAACTACGCCCTGAAAGGAGACATCGAATGGAGCTTCAAGGCCGGCACTGAATATGGCAACATGGCCTTCGGCTTCATGAGAAGGTACAACAACAAGTTCAAGGAGATCAAGCCGGAGTAGAAGGACTCCGTCCTAAAACCTGCACGGCAACGTAAGCAACTGGTACATGAGCGTTCTTGCAAGGCGCTCATGTCCTTTTGCGTTAGGGTGGAGCCTGTCGGTCTCGCTGTTGCCGAAATAGAGCACCTGTTCCTCGATCATCGGATTGATGCCGCACAGGGAATTCAGATCCACGACAGGGATTCCCCACACATTTCCCGCCTCCTTGACCGCGCTGACATATTCAAGGAAATAGATCCCGATCTTGTTCGGGAAAGACTCGTCCGGCTGGACATTCTCCGCGCCGAAGGTGGCGAAGGCCCTGTGGATAGGGGTGAGGATGACGATCTGCTTCTGCGGGAACATACTCTTCAATGTGCTGACAGCTATGTTGATGCGTCCCCTCAATGTCGTATTGTCCATCACCGGGGTTCTGGCGAGCCATTCATATTCCCTCGCAGGGTACCCCATCGCCGCCTTCGTGGTCTTGAGCGTCCGCTCGTACCATTCCCCCAAAGGAACGTCGCCGATGAAGTCATTTGTGCCAAGGAATATCGTGATGGCATCGAAATCGTCACCGTGTTCCTTCCTCAACTGTTCCGCCTGATTGACGACATCATTCCATTGCCGCCCGCTGACACCATACACGAAAGGTCTGATCCCCAGCCACTTCTGGAGATAGCCCCAATAATGGATGTCATCCCGTCCGGTCCAGTCATGATTGTCCGGCACCGCGCCGGGATCTGTTATCGAATCACCGATAAAAGCCACTCTCGCCCCCTTCCAAGGATGCTCGATGGTTGCGTTCTGTGACAGCATGGACAGCGGCGACAGCAACAATGCCGCCAGTAAGATCAACTTTTTCATTATTCTGAATATTTTTGTTCAAGGAGCAAGACACTCTGGGCAGGGACGGAGACCTTGTAGCTCTTCCCCGAAGACCTGAGGACACCGCAAGGCGAGATCATCGAATCATCATCCGGCAGACCGGCCTCTGTGTACCTGTAGACATCACAATCGCCGAGATTCACGTCATTGACGTTGAACAGATTGAACTCGGCATCGTCCTCCGAGCCGTTCGCGAAGACATAGGTCCACCTTCCGTCCTCAGACCTGAACGCGGTGCCGGCGGCATATTCATTCCGCAGGTCAAGCGGGAAGACCTCGTCGCCCCTCCTGACGAACCGGGTCAGAAGCGAGTAGGCGTAGTAGTTCGGCCTCGGCTGGTAGTCCTCCTCGAAGCCTTCCGCGTCCGCGCCCTGATAGGCACATTTCTTATAGCGCCAAAGGCCGAGCTGCTGCATCTCCTCGTAGGACGCGCCTCTGTTGTAGTACTGGTCGATCAGCGACCAATAGCTCGCGCCCACCGCACCGGCGTTCAGAAAATTCAGACAGTTGCGGGTGATCAGCACTCCCCTCTTGTACCAATTGATGTCCTTCTGCCTTGACGCTCCCAGGCAGAGGTTGGAGCCGAACTCGCCGACGAAATGATGCTTGCCTGTCTTCCTGACGACATCGATGTTGTCCTTCTCCCATCCGAGGGCATAACTGTTCGGTGACTCGTAGCCGCACATGTAGGTGTGGGTGTTGAACATGTCCGCATAGTCGGCAAGGTTGTCGGCGCACTCCTTCAGGAAGAACCGGCGGCAGTCCGTGTTGTCAGACAGATTGAAGCGCACCTTGTCACGGATACCGTCCCGGCGGAAGCGCCTGTCCAGAGCCTTTACGATCTGGATGTACTGATCCGGCTCGCAGACATTGCCGTCAGGCTCGTTGAAAGGAGTGACCTCCTTTATGCAGGTATAGACCTTGTCCTCAATAAGATGCTTGACAACCACGGAGAAGTTCTCGGCAAACTCCTCATTGTCTCCCGGAGCCGTCACCCAGTTCGTCCCGCTCCTGTCGCATAGGAAGTGCCTCTGTCCGTGAGAGGGAACGCTTTCGCCCACAAAGGAGCAGCACGCAGGGCAGCCCCACAGCACCAACGTCACACTCGCGCCTGTCTCCTGAGCCAGATCAAGCACCGCGCAGACAGACCTCATCTCGGCAGAATCAAAAGTAAACCCATCTATGTCAGCCACTTGGGAATCCTGATTGTCATTGACCGGCTCCCACCAATGAGGCAGCAGCATGACGCGGAATCTCTGAACATCCATCATCTTCACCCTGCGCACAACAATGTCACGCCAGTCCTCCAGGGTGGCGCCGTCGTTTCTGGTGACATTCTGGGAGATGAAATGAGGGTCAAGCTCCACTCCGAGCCCCTCAAGCCTTATCCCGGTGGATGACAACGGAGTCCTCACCTCGTAGGACGAACCCGTAAGCGCCCCCGAGCAAGACGAGAGGACGGACAAACACAAAGCAGCCTGCAAGGCTCCTCTGAAACAGGAAATAATGTTCATTGTAAAATACTATTTGTTAGCGGCAAATATATGAATATTTTACTATATTTGCGAAGAAAAATACCCAATTTATTCGATTAAGTTATGCGATTTTCATTCTCTCTCACCACATGCTTGTGCCTTGCCGCCACAATGCTTTCCTGCTCTGTGGGAAACGAGGCCGGCAACTCGATCACGGACTTAAGATGCGAGTACCAGCGGTCACCTTTGACGGTGGACGTACAGGCGCCTCGCTTCACCTGGATCTACGATGGGGTGGACGGCTTTGTCCAGCACTCCTATTCTTTGGCCGTAGCCAGTTCGGAAGAGAAGCTGTCATCCCCTGACATCTGGTGTTCCGGGACGGTCACCTCATCCGTTCCGTTCGCGAGGATGGAGGACACCGGTCTGATGGTAAGCGACCATGAATATTTCTGGCAGGTCACCGCCTGGAACGCGGACTCCACCAAGGTTCTTGTCTCGGAGCCGGTGAAGTTCCGGACCGCGTTGATGGGCAGGACTGACTGGAAAGCGGTCTGGATCACAGACTCCCATGACAAGGATTTCGAGGCGGCCCCGATGTTCAGGAAAGAGTTCGACGCCGGGCAGGATGTAGTCTCGGCGAGAGTCTACATGAGCGCGTGCGCCTACGCGGAGGTAAGACTGAACGGCGAGCCGGTCTCCGACGCGTTTCTTGATCCCGGCTACACCCATTACGACAAAAGGAATCTCTACACCGTAACGGACGTGACCGGAAAGGTCAGATCCGGAGAGAATGTGATCACCGCTGTGCTAGGCAACGGGTTCTACAATGAGATAAAGCCTGTGGCCACCTGGAATTTCGAGAATGCCAGATGGCGCGGCAGGGCGAGATTCATCCTGGAGCTGCATGTCACACACGCGGACGGAACCACGAGCGTGATCGCTTCCGACAAGACCTGGAAGACAACCGCCGACGGGCCGTACATCAGCAACAACATCTACTCGGGCGACACCTACGATGCCAGGAAAGAGATCGCCGGATGGTACGAGACCGGATTCGACGACTCCTCGTGGAGCACAGCAAGAGAGGTTCCGGACCCGTCGCCTCTGCTCGTGGCCCAGAAGATGCCGCAGATCAGGCCTACGGAAGAGATCGAGCCGGTCGCTGTCAGATCATTCGGAGACACATCGTACATATTCGATTTCGGAAAGAACATCTCCGGTGTGTGCAGGCTCCGCGTCAGCGGTGAGGCCGGCACGGAAGTGTCGGTCATCCATGCCGAGCTTGTCAAGGAAGACGGCAGCCTTGAGCCGGGGAACATCAACATCTACTACAAGCCTCTTCCAGGCTACGAGTTCCAGACAGACAAGTACATCCTCAAGGGAAGCGGCACAGAGGAATGGACTCCGTCCTTCACCTACCACGGATTCCGCTACGCCGAGGTCAAGACCAGCGTCCCGATGAAGCTGGACAAGGAGTCGCTCCATGCGCTGTACTTCTACACGGATCAGGAATCCGCCGGCACATTCGAATGTTCCAACAAGCTGCTGGACACCCTCTGGAACATGACCAGAAGAACCTACTGCAACAACTTCATGTCCATCCCGACCGACTGCCCTCAAAGGGAGAAAAACGGTTGGACGGCGGACGCCTACCTCTCTCAGGAGATCGGTCTGCTGAACTACGACAGCATCCTCGCCTACGAGAAATGGCTGGACGATTTCATTGACAACCAGAAAGAGAGCGGGCAGATCTCCGGCATCATCCCGACAAGCGACTGGGGCTACGACGACTGGATCGGCCCGGTCTGGGACGCGGCCATGTTCATCATCCCGTACAACCTCTACCTTTACTACGGCGACAAGACCATCATCGAGAAGGTCTGGCCGATGTGCGAGAGGTACCTCGCCTACCTTAAGGCAAGGGAGGATCCGGACGGACTTGTGTCCTACGGAATCGGAGACTGGCTCCCATACGAGGCGAAGACCCCTACGGAGTTCACTTCCGCGCTGTTCTACTACTACGACTACAGGATAATGAAAGAGTTCTCTTTCATCCTCAGCAAAGAGTCCTCAACCCTGATGGCCAACGAGGATCGCCTGAGAAACGCCATAAACAAGAAGTTCTACAACCCGGAGACCGGAGTCTATGCTTCCGGCACGCAGACCGGCCAGGCAGCCGCCCTGTACGTCAAGGTCGTGCCGGGCCCGGAGATTCCAAAGGTTGTCGCGAAGCTGGAAGAGTTTGTCAAGGACAATGACGGCCACCTTAACTTCGGTTCGATGGGATCGAAGGTCGTCCTCAGGACATTGACTGAATATGGCCTTGCCGACCTGGCGTACGAAATGGCCTCGAAGGAGGATCATCCGTCCTGGCTCGCATGGATCCACGACGGCTACACCTCCCTTGCGGAGACCTGGACATTGTCACAAAGGTTCAACGACGCGTCGCTCGACCACATCTTCTTCGGAGACATCTCCGCATGGCTTGTGAACGACATCGTCGGCATCAGGAAAGACGATCTTGCCCCAGGTTTCGGCCACATCATCATCGCCCCTCATTTCGTCGAGGGTCTGGAGTGGGCCAATGCCTCCTACAACTCCGTCAGAGGCCTCATCAAGGCAGGCTGGAAAAAAGACGGACGCAAGATCCATCTTGATGTCACCATCCCGGAGAACACCACCGCGACCGTACGGATCGACGGCGGCTCCGACCGCCAGCTGAGGCCAGGCACCCACAGAATCACCATCGACCGATAGCGCCTCCAGAGGAAAACGACGAGGCTCGGCCATCCTTTCGCCCGCGCCGCAAGTCCTGCATATTCTTAAAGGAATATATTGGATTTGCGGCGCGGATGACTTACCTTTGCGTTAAGCCTTTGCTCTCAGCGTATAGCGCCGGCAAATGCCAAGGCTAATTTGTAAAAGGAACCTAGTATGGGACACTCTTTCCCAAGCAAGAAATCAGCCCTGTGGCTTGTGCTGCTGCTCATCCTGCCTCTGCAGTTGATGGCCGCCTGGTACCTATTGAGGCAGAGATTACATATTCAAATTTGATTAACGCAGATCATCATTGACATGAACCTTTTGAAGAAATTGCTTTTAGCAGGTGCGGCCAAAGGAGGTTGTGGACATCATCGTCACACGCGAGAGGATCCATCTTCCTGACATTGAATATGCCGGGATGCTCAACGACACTACCGGGTACATCTACCAGAGCGGCTTCACGGAGAACGTCTCCGGAGAGTTGCGGAACGCCTTCCTGAAACTCAAGAAGCAGGGTATGAAGAAACTGGTCCTCGACCTTCGCGGCAACGGCGGCGGACTGATGAGCGAGGCTGTGGGCATCGTGTCCCTCTTCGTGCCGAAAGGCTCGCTGGTAGTCTCATCGAAAGGCCAGGCAGCCGGAACCGAGACACAGTACAAGACCACTTCCGAACCGATCGACACCCGGATCCCTATCATCGTGATGGTGGACTCCGGTTCCGCCTCATCATCGGAAATCGTGACCGGAGCGCTCCAGGATCTTGACAGAGCCACGGTCATGGGCACAAGGACCTTCGGCAAGGGACTTGTCCAGAGCATCCGCCCGCTCCCTTACAACGGGCAGTTGAAAGTCACCACGGCGAAATATTACACCCCGTCAGGCCGCTGCGTCCAGGCGATCGACTACTCGCACCGCAACGAGGACGGCAGTGTCGGGTATATACCTGACTCACTGACACACGAGTTCAAGACCGCCCACGGCAGGACGGTGCGTGACGGCGGCGGCATCACCCCGGACGTCACCATCGAGGGACACGACTACAGCCGCCTGACATATTCACTCGTATATTCAGGGATCATTCAGGAATATGCCCTTGATTATGTCCGTGAGCACGCCGATGCTGACGAGGATTTCCATCTTGCCGACAAGGACTGGGACGGGTTCGTGGCCTTCGCCAAGACAAAGGAGTTCGACTACCGCTCCAGCGCGAAGACCTACTTCGACCGGATGAAGAAGGAACTGGAGAAAGACGGTCTTTCAAAGAATATGTCAGCGGAGCTTGACGCCCTCCAGAAAGCCCTGGAGATGGACAAGGAGACCTTCCTGAAGCTGAAGAAAGACGAGATCGTTCCGTTCATCGAGGAGGAGATCGCTGTCCGCTACCACTTCCAGGAAGCCGGCATCAAAATCCGTCTCCGCTACGACGACCAGCTCAAGAAAGCCCTCGCCAGCCCGATGATCGAGATATAGCAAGCAGTGGAGGGCAACACTCTATAAGATAATCGCTTAACTCATCTCCTCCAGTTGGTTCCAACTAAAGGGAGAGTGATAAAGGCCTATCAATCAGCGAGTGGCATCGCACCAATTGATTTACAGAGACTTCCGAAAGGCTGCCAGTCATTTTTAGAGGGCAGCGATTACGAATATATTCATAATCAAAATCTTACGAATCACCCCCAAAATAACGATAATCACCGGATCAGGCGAAATGCCAGACCCGGTGATTTTTGCGTAAAGGATACCAGACCTATTCCTTGAAGCCGTTGATGTCGCAGAGGCTGTTTTTCGATTTGTATGTTTGAGGGTCTTTCGCCTCAAGCACATTCCTCTACTTCAAGTACATTTCTTCTACCCACCCTTGATGACGGCGATAGGCTCAAGAGTCGTCACGATCTTTGTCAGGTCGCTCTGGTTGGCCATCACCTCGTCGATATCCTTGTAGGCTGAGGCGGCCTCCTCAAGGTCCTTCGGGCCGCGGATGGCGTGCACGATGCCCTTGACGTTGAGCTTGGCGATCTCCTCCTCAAGGCTTAGGGTACGCACGGCCTCGGTGCGGGACATCGCCCTGCCGGCTCCGTGGCTGCAGGAGAGGAACGAATCGGGATTCCCGAGACCTTCCGTGATGTAGGACTTTGTGCCCTGGGAACCCGGGACGATGCCGATCTCACCGACTCCTGCCCTTGTCGCTCCCTTACGGTGAACGATGACATCCTCCCCGAAATGGTTCTCCCAGGCCGCATAGTTGTGCGCGATGTTTATCATAGGTTCAAACTCAGCCTCCGGAACCACATCCTTGATCACCTCGCAGATACGGTCCATCATCAGTTTCCTGTTGGCCAGCGCGAACTGCATGCAGTACAGCATCTCGTTCCAGTAGCGTCCGCACTCATCGGACTTCACCGGAAGGAACGCCAGACCATTGTCCGGATCCGTCTTGGAGAACCACATGGCGTTCAGCCTCTCCGCCAGACCGCTGTAGTGGTCGCAGACCAGCTTCCCAAGATTGCGGGAACCGGAATGGATCATTATCCAAAGCCAGCCATATTCATCCTTCTGAAGCTCGATGAAGTGGTTGCCGCCGCCAAGGGTGCCTATCTGCTTCAAGGCGGATTTGTACTGATTCTTGACGATAGTCATCGAGTCTATGTCAAAGCCTTGCGGCATCAAGGACTCGTCCTGCGCGGTCTTATGCCTGTCCATCCCCAGCGGAATCCTCTTGCGGACGCCACGCATAATGCCTTTCCTCAAGACCTCAGCCGTGATGTCCTCGACACGTACATTGGTCTTCACAGCACACATTCCGCAGCCGATGTCAACTCCCACGGCGTTCGGAACCACAACTCCCTTCGTGGCGAGCACTCCCCCGATCGGCATCCCTACCCCGGCGTGCACGTCCGGCATAAACGCCAGATGGTGGAACACGAACGGAAGCGCCGCAAGGTTGTAGATCTGCCTGTATGCTATCGGGTCAAGAACCTTAGCCCAAATCTTGACTGGAGTGTCATTGATCAAAAACTCGTTCATAGTCATTGAATATTAAAGAGTTTATCAAAAAAATTCATCAGCTATATGCCACCGGCCCAGTGGGGTCCGGTCATTTTCTGATAACTTCAGCAAAGTAAAAGGCCAATCGCGCAATGTTTTTGCGTAGTGAGAAAAATTTACGAAATTTGCCGAAATTGTTACTGAATATGCCTGCGAACAAGAACGCCCTGCTGCGCTACAAGACCATCGACAAATGCCTGAGGAACCGCGCGAGACGATGGACCCTCGAAGACCTCGTCGAAGCCTGCTCCGACGCGCTTTATGAATATTCCGGCAAGGATGAATATCTTTCCGTCCGTACCATCCAGCTCGACATCCAGAGGATGCGCTCGGACGAGCTTGGCTACAACGCTCCGATTGTGGTCCGGGACAGGAAATACTACACCTACGAGGATCCGGAATATTCAATCTCGAATGTGCCGCTGACGGATTCGGACCTGGGGCAGATGAGGGAGGCCGTAGCAGTCCTGAAGCAGCTGTCCGGTTTCGGTGGGTTCTCGGGCGTGGATGACATCGTCGGGCGGCTTGAGGACTATGTGAACGCCGTGAGGGAGGAACGGAGACCGGCCATATTCCTGGAATCCAACGAGCGGCTGAAAGGCCTGGATCTCATCTCTCCGCTCTATGAGGCGATCGTCGCCCGCCGGCCAGTCCTTCTGACTTATCATTCCTTCAAGTCCCCGAGGGCCAAATCGTTCATATTCAGTCCTTACATTTTGAAGGAATACCGCAACCGCTGGTTCGTCTTCGGCAGAGGCGAGCGGGACAACTACGTCGTCAACCTTGCGCTTGACAGAATCGAGGCCATAGAGGCCGCTCCCGCGGAGGCGAGATTCATCCCGGACGAGAAATTCGTTCCAGAGGAATATTTCAGGAATATGATCGGTGTGACGAAGATTCCGGGGAAGGGCGACCGGGAGACGCTTGTCCGGTTCAAGGCCACGCCGAAATTCGCTCCGTACATCGAGACCAAGCCGCTGCATTCCAGCCAGATGGTCGTGGAGCGGGACGAGGACGGTTCGGTGACGTTCCAGCTTGATGTCTGCTTGAATTTCGAGTTGGAGAAGTCGCTGCTGGAGTTCGCCGACGGGGTGAAGGTTCTGCGGCCGAAGTCTCTTGTGCGGTCGATCGCGGCGAGGCTGCGTCTCGCGGCTGGGCAATATGAATGAATTGCAATTATATAATGATGTTATTATCTTTGCCTTCCACAAATTGAATGACCTAATGACTGACAAGCGAACACAGAACATCAAACAATTCCTTTCGGAACTGTCCGGAAAGGCTTTGGCGTATCTTTTCCCGGGAGTGGACAAGGAGACGATTGATGAACAATCCCATGCACACGTGACAGATGCGGACGTCGCGTATTCTAAAATAGAATCTCCATTCCCGGTGTGCCCACAGCCAAAGGTTCTGGCTGAGGAATCCATCGACTTTGCACAATGGCAGGTTTATTCCGATGCTATAGATTTGCCAGAGATCGAATGCGGCTCACTACGTCCTTCTGCCGAAGAACGCGAAAATCCACGGACTAAACCTGACTTCACTCGGAAGGCCGCCAACCCAAAGCGCGGCTGGAAGAAAAGAAATATCAATTTCATCCGGGAAAAGCGATACGAAAGAGTTAACGATGATTTATATGACGAAGACCTAAGGCGGTATAGTCAGATTGAGGAACCCGTCGTTCAGGATCTTGAGCCGGACGAGCAGACCAAGGCTATCCTTGCTGAGATAGAGAGGCTGCAGAGAAAATACGGAATCACGATCGAGGAGCTGGAGGCCGTGATTGCCTTCAGGGTGAAGCTAAGCCGCCTGCGCATAACCGAAAAGAAAGCGATTGTGCTGGAGGATTTCGACCACAAGGAGGTGAAGATGGACACGCTGACCAAGGCTGTTTTCCTGCTTTATCTCAAGCACCCGGAGGGGATACGCTACAAGGAACTCTCTGACTATCAGCAGGAACTTGAGGAAATATATTCATCAATCACAGGTCGGGAGGATCTTGACAGCATCCGGAAGAGCGTGTCGGATCTTTGCGACCCGCTGAACAACTCCATCAACGAGAAGGTGTCCAAGGTCAAGAAAGCGTTCAAGGATGTGGTGAATGAGCATACCGCAAGATTCTACTACATAGACGGGAAAAAAGGAACGGCCAAGAGGATCGCCCTTGACCGTAGCCTTGTACTTTGGGGGTGATGGTTAGTCTGATGAGCGAAGGGTCACTTCGACAGGCTCAGCGACCGGTCGCCTTATGATAACCGAGCCGTTGTGAGCTCGGTCGCCGAGCCTACATGAAAACAGTCTCCATGCTTTCATGATGGTCGCCGAGCCTGGCGAAGCGCACCAGACGCATTCCAAAGGAGTCTCATTTCCAAGTCTCTTCGTGAGATTCCCCCTGAGACACTGTATTTCTAAACATCATCGTCCTCATTCCTCTCATCGGACGAGTCAGAAAAGAAGTCGGCGACATCGGCAAGAATGGATTTACCGAGATGCATCCTTTTTGCGAATTTAGCCTGAGACTCATTGAATACCATCGACATACACACCATTCCCTCCGGCGTGGCATCATAGTTCATCGCGTTCTGGATGTTCAGATCCCTCGCCACCTCAACGGCATCCTGGTTAGCCCCGATGTAGGCGAACGTCCAGCCCTTCTTCCTCTGCATCGCGACAAGATTCTTGACGGCCCTTCCTGAATATTCTTGGGAAGAGTTCTCCATTCCGTCCGTGATGATGGTCACCAGAACTCCATCGCCAACCTCCACATTGCGGTCCAGTTCCGAGATGGCCTTCCCCATCGCATCATAGAGCGGAGTGCAGCCGCCCGGCCGGTAATCCTTCTTCGTCAGATCGGCCACTTCCCCCACCGGCACACAGTCCCTGCGGGTCTTCACGCCACTCATTCCTTCCCCCTCGAACGTCACGATGGACACGAAGTGCCTCTGCTCCGGGTACTTCTCCTGGTTCTGCCTGATGCCGTTGATCACCTCGTTGATCCCGCTGAGCGCCTGATTGTAGATCGAACTCATCGAACCGCTCTCATCCAGAACGATGAGGTTGTAGATCTTCATTGTCTTGTTCTCTTCCATAACTGTATATATTAAATTAGGTGAATTGTGTGTCCTACCTTGTTTCTGACGCAAAGATAGCGGCGCTTCCTCGCATCACCGTAACGTCTGCAAGGCTTGCAGAATCCGGGCGTATTTGGCAATAATTTGCTAATCAGAGCTTTAGCTATTCATCTTCAGTCGGCTTGCACTAAAGACAAAAGGCTAAAAGACCGAATATCAACGCGATGCGCTTCACTGCCATATTTTTGCATCAACGAAGAATATCTTTGCACCGTGAAAAGATGTTCAAGGAATATGGAAACAGGTGGAATAAAGGGAAATGACTCGCGGAAGACTCTGCTGGAATGCCTGAGCTCGATTGTGGTGAAGACCGCGACCGGAGCCGAGGACGAAAAGAAGTTCAATCCGAGCGTCTATGAGGATGCGAAGGAAGACATCTCGGAGGCAGGAGCGGTACTCGGGACGACGGAGAGAGAGACGGTCGTCTTCGCCAATATCCTGGAGCAAAGTTGCAATCGTCATCTCGGGATGGACGATGTGGCCAAAGAGATGGGAATCACTTACATCAAGTCCATGACCTACGAGGCCGAACTAAGCTCTCTGGAAAGGAAGAAGCTGATAAGAAGAAACGAAGACGAGGAGATACTGGTCCCCACCTTCGTCAAGTCGGCACTCGCGCAGAACAAACCCTACGAGAAAGAGGACTATTCCGGACTGGACACAGCCGGGGTTCTTGAGCGTTTCAGGAGAATGTTCAAGATGCGGCAGAAGGACGAGATCAGCGAGAACGACCTCATGAGCGAGTTGGACACACTGATGACAGCCGAAACGCAAAGTCAGTTTGTCCTCGAATGCCGTGACTTGGGATTCCGTGGAGAAAGCGGGGAAATGAAATACTGCGACAGGCTCCTGTTCTACTCACTGGTCTATTTCTTCATCTTCGACAATGATGACAATGTGGGATGGAGCGACTTCGATGGCATTTTTGAATACGCATACTGGAACCAACGCAGGATGAAAAACATGTTCAAGGAAAGGAAACTGAAAGTTGTCACTGAAGGAGTGATCGAGCCGGTCAACGAAGACGGAATCAGAAGTCCGGAATATTTCCACATCAGCAACAAGGTCAAGGATGTCATATTCGCCGAGCTCGGAGGAAGCGGGGCCGACAAGGAATCGAACGGGATGAACACAATCAGACACAACGAGATAGTGGCCAAGGATCTGTTCTACAACAAGGAGAACGGCGCTCAGGTCTCAAGGCTCAGGAGCCTGCTTGAACAGGAGAGTTACAGCAAAACCTGCGAGAGGCTTAAAGACAGGGGGCTTAGAAGCGGTTTCACATGTTTGTTCTACGGAAGTCCGGGAACAGGGAAAACCGAGACCGTCTATCAGTTGGCAAGGCAGACTGGCCGGGACATCATCCTCGTGAACGTTCCTGACATAAAAAGCTGCTGGGTCGGCGAGTCGGAGAAGAACATCAAAGGCCTGTTCGACCAGTACCGTAAGAAGGTAGCGAAGTCCACCGTGGCTCCTATTCTGCTTGTCAACGAAGCGGACGCCATCTTCGGAATCCGCCAGGAGGGCGCGACACGGGCGGTTGACAAGATGGAGAACAGCATCCAGAACATCATCCTTCAGGAAATGGAGAAACTGGACGGAATCCTGATCGCGACCACCAACCTCACAACCAATCTGGACAATGCTTTCGAGAGGAGATTCCTTTACAAGATCCGGTTCGACAGGCCGGACGAGAAGGTCAAGGAACAAATCTGGGCTTCGATGCTGCCAACCCTCAGCGAAGAGGATGCGCGGGAACTGGCTCACGGTTTCGACTTTAGTGGAGGCCAGATCGAGAACATAGTGCGCAAGAAGGAGATCAAGTTCATCATAGACGGGGTCGATGCCGGCATGGAAGAGATCCGGGGATATTGCCGCGAGGAGATGATCGAGGACGCCGGCTCAGGAAGGAAGAAAATCGGATTCCGATAGCGCGCCAAGAATCTCTTAAACAAAAAACTCCAAGGATCCGGAATCGAAGCACATCGACTTTAGCTGCCATGTTTTTTCAGCCAAATAGATTATATTTGCATCTGGCAAACCTTGGAATAACGACTCGCGTGGACTTTGACAAAAGCGACATGGTTGTCATGACAGACTTCAAAATATTCATGGATAATGGCAAAGAATTTTTTCAAGAGATACATCTGGCTGGTTGATCTGATCAACCGCAGGAAGTATGTGTCTTTCAAGGAGATCAGCGAGGCATGGATGCGCAGTCCGCTGAACGAGACAGGAGACCCTCTGTCGGAGAGAACCTTCTTCAACCACAAGGACGCCATCGCCGGGATGTTCGGGATAGAGATTCTAAACGACAGGAGTCTCGGATTCTACATCGGGCGTTCGGATGTCGGAAGCGACGAGACAAGCGACTGGATGCTGCACACACTGTGTCTGAACAATGTGCTGCACGAGAACGCGGACATGAAGGATCGGATACTCATGGAGAAGGTCCCGTCAAGCGAGAGATTCCTTACGGACATCATCAGCGCGATGCGTGACTTCAGGGTGATACGTCTCTGCTACCAGAGTTTCCGGCATCCGGAGCCGTTCTGCTTCAACGTACGTCCATATTGCGTCAAGTATTTCAAGCAGAGGTGGTACCTGCTCGGCGACAGCGACTTGGGGCTGCGGATATATTCATTGGACCGCTTCGTGGACATGGAAGAGCTGGAGGAACATTTTGAGATGCCGAAGGGTTTCGACGCGGAGGAATATTTCGGGAACTACTTCGGTGTCATCATCGGGGAGGAGCCGGAGGACGTGAAGATACGTGTCGTGCCGGACCAGGTAAAGTATTTCCGGACGCTGCCTATGCATGGGTCTCAGAGGGAGACGGCGCAGGAGGACGGAAGTTCGGTTTTCTGCTACCACATCGCCCCGACCTTAGACTTCGTGCAGGAGATCCTCTCGCATGGAACGGATGTGGAGGTGCTCGAACCGGCCGAGTTACGCGAAAGTATCGCTGACATCATCGCAGGAATGGCATCGCGTTATGGGCTTCCCGTTTCCCGATGAATCAGCCTGAATAAAAGTTAGAAGGACCTCGCTCTATGGGATTTCCATTGCGGATAGCGATGGGCTTCCATAGATTGACGAAGATGATGAGAAAATAATCGCTATGACAGATTTCGCCGCTATTGATTTCGAGACGGCCAACGAGTGCCCGAGCAGTGTCTGCTCGGTGGGGGTCGTGGTGGTGCGAGAAGGTGAGATCGTGGACAGTTTCTACAGCTTGATCCACCCCGAGCCTGAATATTACAAATGGTTCTGCCGGCAGGTTCACGGCCTCGGGCCGGACGACACTGACGATGCGCCGGTGTTCCCTTTCGTCTGGGAAAAGATCGAACCCTTGATCGAGGGACTGCCTCTTGTGGCTCACAACAGCCGTTTTGACGAGGGCTGTCTTAAGAGTGTCTTCAAGGTCTATCAGATGGATTATCCTGACTATGAATTTTTCGACACCCTTGCGGCCTCACGGCGACATTTCGGTTGCGCCCTGCCCAACCACCAGCTCCAGACCGTCGCCGCTGCCTGCGGGTACGACCTCACGAATCACCATCACGCTCTGGCCGATGCCGAGGCATGCGCCGCCATCGCGATGAAAATCCTGTAGCGACCTCTGGTTGACACCAAGGCTGCCTCTTGTCACATCATGCGAGGAACAGGCATGTTCACCCTGCAGACAGCCCCATTAGTCTCCACAGCCAGACTTGTTGAAGGATTGTAAAGCACAACTATATGAATATCAATCATCAAGCCTTTTGCCTTTAGGATGATTCAGCTAAAGGGGATGCGCTAACATATTCATTGATAAGCATTTGTCAGCCACTCGCTCTGTATCAGCCGGTGGGTGGTAATATATTGACTTACAATAATCTGATGTGGTCTCTTTAGCGCAAACCGACCTAAGGGAAAGCGTTAGGACATTCATAGATAGCGAATTTCGCTCCACTGCCGTGTTTTAGCAGCAAAAGGTTGTTACTTTGCATCAACAAAACAAAACGAGCATGGAAAAGATCAATTTATGCGAGGGCGTAGTCGCCCAGATGATGGACACAGAGGCGTGGGGCAATGTTTCAGGGGACTTCCCGTTCAGCGAGGCACAGCTGGAGAAGTACGCAGACAAGCTCGACTGGAAGGAAGTTTCAGGCAACACCAACATTTTCTGGAGCGTCCAGATGTTGGAGAAGTTCAAGAGAAGAATCGACTGGACGGCCCTGTCCCGCTGCCTGCAGGAGGAAAACGTTTCGGCCGAGCTGCTGGAAAAGTTCAAGGACAACTGGAACTGGGAGGAGCTCTCTGACAACAACTGCCTCACTCCTGAGCTCATCGACCAGTTCGCTGACTACATCAACTGGAAGGCTCTGATCAACAACTGGAGTTGCTGCGAGAAACTGGCCACCGAAGAGTTCATCCGGAAATATTCCGACAGGATCCCAGCCTGCGACTTCAAGGACTCGAGGCTCTGGAGAGAAATGGTCGAGAAGAAGGAGAAAGAGATCAAGAAACAAATCTGCCTGTGTTAAAAACGCATTCTACAGAACGACAACAGCGAGGTAGGGACGTCCGCCTCGCTGCTGTTTTTATGAATATTCCAAGATCGGCAAGATCAGGCTTTCGGGGCAGAATCCGGTTCCGGGAGAGTATATGGAGTCTTCTTGCAACTTTGTGACTCCACGTAGGTCGTCAGGCGGTTGATTTCCTCGGGGCTGATGTACGAGCCTTGGATGCGCTCGGTCTCTGTGTCGATCTTGAAAATCATATCTCCACCTCCGGCAAGGTTCTCCGCTCCCGGAGAGTCAAGGATTACTCTGGAGTCGGTTCTGGTCATGGTTCTGACAGCGATTCTGGTCGGGAAGGTTGCCTTGATAGAATCCGTGATGACTTTCTTGGATGGTCGCTGGGTGGCAAGGATGATGTGGATGCCGACGGCTCCGCCCTTCTGCGCCAAGCGGATGATGGACTCTGTGATTTCACGTGAAATATATCTGGACTCCTCTTCACGGCCTGCAGGAATGGTAAGGTCGGCATATTCATCAATGATTGTGACAATGTAAGGCCAACGTTCTTGAGGAGTGGATGCTTGCTTATTGTATTCCACGATGTTGCTGATGCTGCCTACGCTGAGGTGCGAATAGCGGGCTTCCATTTCCTCACAGAGTGCCTCAAGGGCTTTGTCTGCCTGATCCTTCGTCTGCACGATAGGATTCTCGCCGGACATGGTTGCCAGATAATGTCCGCCAAGACGGCTGTAGGCTGAAAACTCGCAGCCCTTGGGGTCGAGGAACACGAACTTCAGTTCTTCCGGGCGCTTTGAATATAGCAGCGAGGCGACCACGGTGTGGATAGCCTCCGTCTTGCCCTGTTTTGTGGCTCCGGCGATGAGCAGGTGAGGAGCCTTGGCCAAATCAAAGACCTTGACTTTGTTCCCGAAAGTCCGCCCGATAGCCACCGGCAGTTCCGCCTTGCAGTTTCGGAACGCATCATCACCGAGGACCGAACGCATACGCACCACCGCTCGGCGGCCATTGGCGATCTTATCTTCCGACACTTTGTCTTCGGGAATATATTCATCAAGCAAATCCAAAGGGGGCAGCTGGTAGTCAGCAAAAGTATTTTCTTTTTCCATATTATTAAATATTAACATTCTATAAGTAAGTAATCCGTGAGTGAATCTTCCAAATGTGGGCTGCCATCAGTCTATTTCAGGCCGTCGCAGACCGTCGCTGGCCGTCGCTGGCCACCTCAGATCGTCAGGACGTTAATAGTCGTGTTCGCAAGGTCATAGACCTCATCGAGGACCGCCCCGTTGGAGAAGACAATCCCGTTCCGCTCCTCCACTCCGGCGGCTTTATGAATATGCCCGAACAGATGAAGTTTCGGACGAATCCGCATCACGCGCTGCCACAACAGAGGCTCACCGTAATGAATCTCATCAGAAAGGTCAAGAATATCCTCGGGCGGCTGATGGGTGATAAGAACGTCCGTGTCCGGAGGTATATTCATAAAATCATTCTCCGCACGCCTGTTAATCGCATCCTCGAAGAACATCGGTACGCCGTAGAACTTGACGCCCTCGATCTGGACTCCGGAATTGCAGAGATAGTGGCAATTCTCGTCAAGCCCCTCAAGCCTCGCTCCCCGAAGACAAAAGTCGTGATTGCCGGCGATGAAGACCTTGTGCCTGTGGGGCAGATCGCAGAACCATTTCATAAAGTCCAAAGCCTCCCCTTCGGTTCCCATCATCGTGAAATCCCCTGAATGCACGATCACATCACCCTCTGGCAGATTCGTCAGCTGCCGGTGCATGTTGTGGGTGTCCGATATGTGAATTATTCTCATATTCCTTGGTCTTTGAACATCGCCTTGGCTTTCCTGATAGCTTCTGCAGAGCCGTTATCGATGCGGTTTTATTCGTGATGATGAACTTCACCGCCACCATAAAGAAGATGTCCCGAGATTGCTCCATAAACTTGTTTTTCGCAAAGATAGTCCACCACGCTGCTATTTTACAGCAGTGACGGACTGGTCTTTATGAATATTATGGAGCGGGATCGGGTGCTTTTTGTTCTTGCCGCAAAATCGCCACGCTTCATTCCGACAGGAGACTCCGAGAGGTGACTTCCTTACGAAAAGCCTTCAGCCCGGCAGCCTCCAGAACAGCCCAGAAGCGGCATCCGGCTGAAAAACTATTGCCTTTACCCAGGAGTATTTCAGCCTCATCCCAAGTACAGCCATCTGGATTGGCAATCGCGCTGAAGGCGTTTTGTAAAAAGGAAGCCGCATGGCCGGAAGGCGCGCATTACCGCACTACCCCAACAGCACGCAGTCAAAATCCGTCTTGCAGCAGCAAGATCGCTTGTAGTCAAAGCCGTAGATGCGCATATACGCCTCCGCGACCTCTTTTGCCCCATTGTTGAACGGATTCGACAGATTCGTCGAAACAACAACTGACATCTCCGGTGTCAGTACCTGCCCGTTTGAACGTCTTATTCTTTTGGGCGTTATCCTAAATGCTTTCATTGTAACTCCATCGCTAATTATCTCCTCGTAGAACTTGCCTTGCTCAAGATCGCAAGTCAACTCTACTGTACCAATATTACCGCGTGTGTTTTTTGCTATAATAAATTCGCCGATTATCTGTCCGTCAATCTTGTCCCAACCTATTCTATTGTGCATCAGAATGATGACATCCGCTAGTTCCTTAAGTTCCTTGGAATCGCTGATATCGTCCATTTGGGGACGATCCGGTCCACGCTGCAATTGTGACAGAACAATTATAGGGACCTTCAGTTCTTCCGCAGCCTTCTTCAAACTTTTGGCGACACAATCCATTTCTTCCTCTCGCGGTCCATTTGTCCGAAAAGTACAGGACCGCACATAAATTGGACATAATCAATAATTATCAGCCGGATGCCTTTTGCATTTACCATCTTCTTTGCCTTGCATAAGAAATCCTCGATTTTGAGATCGGTAGTGTCATCTATGAACAAGGGGGCACAAGAAAATCTTTCCTCCGCATACTTAGTGACTTCATCGACCATATCGGGATGCTCCTCCATCCAAGATTGTGTCCGGCCGCATCCCAAACAAAGAAGGTCAAAGGCGAATCTCATTCCTGATTCAGCAGGGGAAAAGAACATCGTCGGAATTTGATTGTCAACAGCGACATTCAAGGCGATCTGTTTAGCGAATGTCGATTCCCCCTTGTCTGGTCGAGATCCAATGACAACAAGGTCAGACTCTTGAAATCCACCGACAATCTCAACAATATTCGAGAATCCGCATTTGATTGAATCAATCATATTCAATATTCGTATTACTTTTCACTCTGCTCATAATACTTATTGCCAATCAACCCAGCACTCAATAGAACGGCACGGAAGCAACAGGTGATAGTCTATATCATTATCACTTCAGAAAGGTCTACCTTTTTCGTTGGTCAACTTGCAATCTTCATATCCACAGTATCTGCATCTACGTATAATTTTGTACCTATTACAGTGAATTTCAGCGTACGTTCCATCAGGCTGTCGTTCTTTCTTCACATAGGCTTTCCCTAAATTTACCTTATTGACATCAACCATAGCGTGTGTTTTGCCACAGTGAGGGCAATCGCGTGCGTGGATAAGATGGAGAATGTAAAGTATTACACCCAAAAAAATTAAGCAAATAACCAAAATTTCCTCAAAAGTCGAACATCCAGATGATGACCCAGAAGATGATTTGCTGACTTTGCTATCCTCTAAGGCTTTTGCTTGTGAAGAAGAAACCAACTCTGACATAGAATGTGCTTCTTCCTGTTGTTCTTGATATGCTACAGCACGTTGGATAAATTCTTTCTCTGACCACAGATTATCTTCTGACATTAAAAAGATAGGCACCGTATAACAAGTTTCATTTCCAGAATTAATCTGCGGATCACCTGATATTGTCATCACATAATTACCCGCGGATCTCTTAATGCTTACGGTCTTTCCATCATCATACGTCAATATTCCTGTTCCTCTTAAATAAGTCACAGGATTTAAATCTATCGCCTCGGTCGTAACAGAGCCATTGAATGTTCGGCCCTCGTAGAACACCGTAACATTGTTTGATATCGAATCGAGCACCGCTCTAATATCAACATCCAAAACAGCTTGAGGTTTAACTTCATACACCGGAGCCGAGATGCAGGAAAAGTCACAATCCGAGGATTTTCCATCAATAACTATGATTTTTTCAGTCAGGTTGACGATGACTTGATTCCCGAAATCAGACGCAAGAATATAATCAACGGCGGATGCGGAAATTGCAATATTCTCAGCTTTGTTAGGCTTAAGCTCAAGCCAGCCCTCTGGAGTATTGGAAACAACAAAAGATCCCAAGAATTCAATTCCATTCTCACCTAACATACGCCCCTTGAGCGAAAGAGGACTTTCTACCGATGTAACAACCCCATCAAAGGTGAGTATTTTATCCGCATTGAATATCTTTAAGCGGCTGCCTGGAAATATCTTTTTTTTAGAAAGGTCAATTTCGATACTATACCCCCAAGAGGAGTACTTGATTGTTTTAGTCTTGACCTTCCCTTGGGTTTCAATAGGCTGATAAGTATCTGAAACCCACAAAGAGACCTTGCTTTCCTGCTCTTCGAATTTCGTCTGAGCGCATATCTCATAATTGAGAGATCCGCCCAAAAAAACTAATAAGAGAAAGATGATTTTATGCATAATATGAGTTTGTGCTATATGCTGTTATTCTTGTAGGAAGCCCACCAAAGTACTTAATTCAGTGATAATGACCTTTGTGGTGTTTCCGATAGTCTGTTCTTTAATAGTCAGTTCTTTCCATGCATACCACCATTGGTTATCTTCATATACATTGTATGAATCATCAAGCTTAGGCATATCATTTCGATCTTTGTCGATCAGTGTTCCCGGAAGTTTTCTTAAACCGAATTCCAATGTTGTTTGCCCATACCCCCAACATACGCAAGCCAAATATTTCCCATAAGGGACACCAACACAAATCCATTCCCTTGTCCAATCAAGATCACGTTCAAGAGGGTAGTCTTTGATTCCAGCTGCAAAATAGCATTTCGAACCTTCAATACCATCGGCTACCTTCAGCAAAATGTCTTTGCGTTCCTGCAAATCATCTGACAGTTCAATATTTTCGAATAACGGAGCAAATATATCATAGCAGCATTTGTAAATCTTACAACACCTCTCGAAAGTCACAGATGCGAACGAATAGCTTTCCTCTTGATTCCAAACGATGTCATTCTTGAAATCAATTGATGACTTATCGAAAAGAAGAGTCTCTTCATTATTCAGGTAGAAGCTATAGTCTTCCCTATTACTCTTGGATCTATTCTCTTCAAATGGGATAGCGGCAATATTCCCTATGTTCCAAAGCCAGTCCTTGCAATAGTCTCTGAAAGTACCTCTTTTATTTGCAATCCATTCCTGAGGTGTGATGTGGTCATAATCCCACGGACGGTTGTGGCTGTCCCACATATCCTGACGAGCAGGATCATACATTCTGAAGTGTGTGTTGATGAACATACGTTGAGCATACAGAAGCATCTCTTTAGTTTGCCAAGGCCCAAACCTATATACTCTTTCGATAAAGTCCTGCCAAGGGTAATAATCTTCAGACCATACTAGCCATTTAGGATCTGGTTTTATCGTGAAGAAATGCCTCATCTCATCTGGCGTGTAAGGCGCGACAAGCCATTTATTCACAAATGATAGGGACATGGCACGCCTAATGGCCTCTATAGTAATGCCTTTACGACACTGACTGTAAACTTCAGTGACCACTTTAGCTGCAGCATCATTACTGAACCAATGGAGATAAAAAGCCAATGCCATAATCTCCTTTACAGAAAGATCCATTTTCCCCTCAAGAGACTCAGATGCGAAATACATCAACAACAAATATATATCTGTTGAGTTTCTCGCAATGCTTGTGCGAAGCACTGCTGGAGTAGAATCTGGAGAAGGATTCTTTTCCGCATTGAAAACATTCAGCCATTCATCAATGACATTCATTATCCTCTCCAATTTGTCATTGCTATACAAGTCATCAATCCTCTGCTTTGACATCTTGTCTTTCGCCAAAGAACGTATTTGTTTCACAGACATTGTTCCTTTGAATGTTTTGTCCTGTGAAGGATCCGTCAGCGCAAGACGGAACGCAAGCATAACAAGTTTTGCCGGAGGCATATATCGTTCGGCAATGCGATCATTCTTGTCCTTGATTTCCGGCCAATACGCCTTTATGGCAGAATAGCTGAGATCCTCTTGTGTAATCCTTGTGCCACCTGTGTTCAACCTTGTAAACAATGTCTCCAAGGTTGTCACCCCACTTTCATTATTTGTCACTGAATTTTCATTTTCCATAACAACCCGAGTTAGATGATTACAACTAATTCGGTACTCCCTCAGTCTATAGAAGGCGTCATAGAATGAGGATATTCTTTCCGCATCTATTTCCGTAACAGGATGGTTTTTCAGGCTGCGGAACTTACCTTCTTCTTGTCCACATCTACTTATCACGTACTTTGTAAAGGTTTTCTTATCTTCGATAGGAGCATATAGGAAGAACTGAAGAGGAATCGGTCTTGATGCTTTAATCGGCCATGTGTTATGCAAATCTACGATTTCGTTGTATATATTATGTCCGTGAAGACCAAATTCATCTAATGCGGAACGTCTGTCTGACGCGGAAAGGGGATCGCACTCATCATTGTTCGCAAATCCCCACGGATGTGCTATTGTTGTAGCCTTTACCCAAAAGGTCCGGGAGCTGTCTTTCGTCATTTCCGGATTAATGTCAAGCCATAAGATAGCACGGGAGTTCTCAACAGAACCGAAACCAATTGATACCGCATTAAACCGTTGCTGACCATCCATCAGATAATACCTCTCTTTATCATCAGGAATATCAGAGAGCAAAAAAGAGCCTATAGGGAAACCACGCAGAATCGAGTCCCACAATAGTTCAACCTGAGCTGGTTTCCATACAAGCCCACGTTGGAGTTCCGGAATCTTCACATTGGATTCGCCCATCGTCCACGATGAGATATCTTTTAAGGTAAATGATAAGTTTGTAGTCATAGCATTCTATAATTGTCGTATATTCATTAGTCATTCGTGTCGTTAAAAATGCAGCCCTATTCCCAAAGCGTGGAACCGTCGCTCATTTTAGAATACCGGTTCTGGAAGACCGTTGGAATAAAATAAGCAGCAGTCCCACGCGCAATCCCGCATAGGGGATATGACGAGGGAAAATGTCCGCTTACTCCCTTCCAAGTGAATTTTCCAGATTCGTATTCGAGAATAAACTTACACTTCCGTGTTCTCAAGTATGTCTTGCTAAAGTACATAATCATTCTTGAATATGCAAGGCTGCCGCTTATCTTTTTTATCTTTTTTAAACCATCATAAGCCACCCATTGGAGCTATTCTGGTGATTCTTCCGCGACAAAGGTAATACCGCTAATTGCTATTTAGCGGCAGTGTGAGCTGTCGAGAAAACGATCGATAGATTTTTATAAGGGCTACTTAGTAATCATTAAAAAATAACTTGAACAATTTGTACATCTTTATGGTCTATATTTCTTTTCTCATCAGTCATGTGCCACTGGCACGCTCCTTCTTCCAAAAGAAATCTATCCTCATAAATCTGACACAAAATTTAGTTCAACTTATTTTTTAACGCTAACTTAATATTTTTGTCAAAAAAGATGATCTCTTGTCATTTCGAAGCGGCACGAAGACCAACTCCCTCTGCCAACGAATAATACGAAACACCTTCAGCGCAATCGCCAACAGAACGGCATGGGGACGGCATTCGGGTGAAAAACTATTGCCTTCATTGTGAAGCAATTCAGCCTCAACCTATGCACAGCCTTCTGGATTGGTGATCGCGCTGAAAGTGTTTTGCAAAATGGATGATTCAGCAAGAAGGCAAGGCCACGTCTTGGTCAGGCAACACATTGCTTGGCGAATATGTTCAGGAATCCTCGTCCCGTCCGATCGGACGGAGAAGATTCAGTTCATCGAAAGCCTCCCTGTAGGCATAGATGTCGGTTTCGACATCGTACACTTCCTTTAGCGTCGGTATTAGGTCATCAAATGACACACTGTGAAGCAGTTCGGATAATGTCATGGCATATTTGTTTTTTTGGTCTTTGGCAAAGATGACGAATCTGGTTGCAATTTTCCGGCAGTAAGCATGAAGCGACTTTACGAAGTGAACATAACCGACACCATTCACATTTGCAAAAGCGATTTTATTCGAGAAATTCGCTTTTATAAAAGTGATTTTGTATATTTGCGAAAACATGATACAATTATGCAAAGTTCTGACATACAACCGTTGGTGAACTATTATCACCGGAAAATAAAACAAGTGAATCTGAATTTTAAAAGACACCTTTTCAATCGAATCAACTGGGATGCCAGAATTATCGGGATAAAAGGAGCCAGAGGGGTTGGAAAAACCACGCTTCTTCTCCAACGGATATTGGAGAAATATAAGGACATCGACGATACGTTTTACATCACTCTGGATCATCTTTGGTTCAGGAACCATTCTCTTGAAGAACTGGTTGAATACCTTTACACCCACGGCATCACGGAAATCTACATTGACGAAGTTCACAAGTATAAGGACTGGAGTCAGTCTCTGAAAACTTTCTACGACGAGTTCGCAGATCTGAGAATTGTGTACACCGGTTCATCTATGCTTGAGATAGAAAAATCAAGCACAGACCTCGCAAGAAGGCAGACACCATACCGCCTTGACGGATTGTCTTTCCGGGAATATCTCAAATACACGGGTGCCCTTGAATATGAACCGCTGCGACTCCCGGACATCCTTCAGAACCACGTTGCTACAGCTATGGACATCTGCGGGAAGACGAAGATTCTCAAGATGCTTGACAAATACCTGAAAACAGGGTATTATCCATACTTCACCGAAGCGAAGAATGATTTTCTGATAAGATTGGCAGAGACGGCCAAACTGGTGATTGAAAACGACTTGCCGGCAGTCCTTGATGTAAATTACGCGACTGTTGAGAAGACACAGAAACTTCTCATGATCATTGCTGAGCATGTACCGCTTCAACCGACAACCGAGAAACTGGCCTCCTCAATAAGCTCGACACGTGACTCGTGTCTGAAAATGATGTACCTGCTTGACAAGGCCGCCATACTACGACTTCTCACCACAGAGTTAAAGAGTTACAAAAGGCTTGTGAATCCGGAGAAAATCTATCTTGACAACACAAATCTGATGTATGCTCTCGGTTCCAACGTCAATGAGGGCAATCTCCGGGAAACGTTTTTCTTCAACCAAGTCGGCAACACCCACGATGTCCGCTCAAGCCATGCCGGAGATTTTCTGATAGACGGGAAGCTGAGAGTGGAAGTTGGCGGGCCATCAAAGGATTTCTCGCGAATAGCCGACATTCCTGACAGTTTCCTTGCCATAGACGGCATTGAGACAGGTTACGGAGCAAGAATCCCGCTTTGGCTGTTCGGGTTCCTGTATTAGTTTTTTGATTTGTCTAAGTAACGTGAAAAAAAATAACCTGCTTCAGATTAGGAGAAGATTTTCGAGGATAGATCTATTTTCGAAGAAGGAGTGTGCCGGTGGCACATGACTGATGAGAAAACAGATATAGACCGAAAAGACTCCTTAAGATGAGGCAGGTTATTTTTTGAAGGTTACTAAAAGGTTCTTTGAAGTGAAAAAACTTCATTATCTTACCGCTACCTCAGTCAGATAGCACCGCTTCTTCCAATCATTTGACATAGTAGCCGGACTGGATCTCAAGTGTCTCACCTCTCTTGACGGCGATGTTCTTTCCGGTGCAGGAGGTGCCTCCAAGTTTGTACTGGACAATGTAGGTGCCCTCAGGGAGGCTGGTCTCGTAGCACTCCTGATAGGAGTAGACACTGCCTGACGGATCGAAATGATAGCTTTTAGGATCACTTATGCTCTTTGAGTCAATAAAGACGATGTCCGTCATGTACTTGCCTTTCTCGCTGTTGACGAACTTCACATTGCCGCAAGGAATTCTGTTCGGAACCGGGAGGTCGATGAAAAACTCCTTCTTCTCGATGGGCCGGTTCTGAATGCCGTACGGTCCGCCAGGAGCACTGGAGCAAAGGTCACGGTAGTTCATGTCGCTCAATGTCACTTTCATACGGTAACGGGTGGCGGCGTCGGACTCCACAGTGTTCTCCACACTCCAGACCCAACCGGAATGGAAATCAAAAGTGGCTCTGGATATGGCCGGAGGCTGAGTGTTGACCAACTCCGGCAGGTTCTTCACCTCCAGTTTGTAGTGGATGCTTCCGTCAGACGAGTTGTCGATGATGGACAGGTCCCTGATCTCACGCGTCCTTGAACTGCTGAAGTTGCAGCCTGAGCTCAAGGAAAGCCCGGCGCCGGCGGCGCCACCGGACAAACCGGCCTCGAACGACCATGTCACACCGGAAGTGTAGGTCTGGGAGTTTATCGTGGTTGAAGGGGACGGAACCTGATTGAAGCGGACCGGAACCTGATTGCCTTTGTCATCGACCAGGGAGATGTCCACATTGTAGCCGGTCAGGAAATAGCCCATGAAATCGCCGGTCCAGCCATTCGGCAGCACCTTGTTGAACTTACCGGCGTACATCCCGGACGAAGCCACCGAGAACGTGGCGTCAACGATGTAGAAGTCCCCGATGTAGTTGCTCTTGGACGTTTTGAACGCATAGAGCGGGATGACCGAGTAGTACTGCTCGAAGCGGCCTTCGCCCGTCACCCTGAACTCCTTCTTGCCGTCCTTGAAGATCAAGCCATTGTCAATCTTGTAGTCATGGGACGAGAACAGATGGATGGACTGGAGCAGGTCGTCTCCCGAGGTGTTCGCGGAATGCGCGTCACCGACCCATGACACAAGGCCGTTCAGGTTGGTCGGCGGGAAATCATCCATTGAGAAGACCTTGCCGCTCCTGTGGAACGCCACGAAAAGGCAGTCGTCCAACGTCTCGGCGGACAGAAAACCGATGTTGTGCCGCGAAAGGAACGACAGCAGATCCGAAGTCGGAGAGACCACGACCACCGCCGCCCCACGCTGGTAGGCGCTCAAGATCTCATCGTCCTTGACATCCTTCTCGCTCACAAAAACCACCTTCGCCTCCTCGCAGGAGACCCTCTTCCCGGTGAATCTTGAATATATCAACTCAAGGATGTCGCCATCCAGTTCAGACAGTACACAGTAGGGCAGGTCCGAGGTGCGGTTCTCCTCGACGGGCTCCGGCTCCGGTTCCGGATCGGGGTCAAGGCCTGATTTCCCTCCGCAGGAGGCCAGCAGGCCAAAAGCCGCGCAAAGCGCAAGTATATTCAGAAAATCAATTATTCGTTTCATGGTCATTGGATTTCATTCAGAAGGTTCATGAATATATTCATAGTTTTACTTGAATCCGTAGCCGGTTGATAGTCTCACAGATCCTCCCGGCCTCACTCTGACAAGTCCGGTGTAGTTGCGTTTCCTGGTCTTGCCTTTCGCGTCCTTGATGTCGCATTGCAGCTCGTAGTCGCCGGCCACCAGGAACAGGGAGCAGGTGTTGCCTTGGCCATAGACGCTTCCGTCATGGTAGCTTCCGGTCTCGGGGTGGCTCTTGTTGTACAGCCTGACATTGGTCATGAAAGTGCCCTCCTCGCTGTTCGTGAGGTCGAATTTCCCGGTCGGCCCCCTGTTGGGCACAGGAAGGTCCTTGGTGACGGAATACTTCTTCTGAACGAACTCAAGATCGTGGTAGTCAACACTTCCCGAGTAGAAATAGGAAGCGCCGTAGACAAGGTTGTAAAGATCTATCACAACCCTGTACTTGGTCTTCACGTCGTAGTCCTCCGCCGGGACAGCCCACACCCACTGGCTATAGAAATTGACGGTCGAGGTCGAGACAAGCGGAGGGTCCGTGATTTTCAGGGATTTCAGGCGAGGAAGATTGTTGATCACGTAGTCGTAGCCGACCGTGGAGCCTTCGTGCCTGTTGAGCACATCGCAGTCGCTTATTGTGCGGGATGTGCTTGAGGAGATGGAGAATCCCGTGTTTGATGAGATCATCGGAGACGTGCCGCCGGTGATTCCTCCGCCGATGGAAAAGCTCCAGCCGGTCGTGTAGCTGGTCGAGCCGATGACGGTCTCCGGTGTCGGTGTCTGGACAAAACGTCCGACTGGAGTTCCAGCGGTGTTTAATATGTAGATGTTAGAACTGAGAGACTTGAGATAGAAACCGCATATCCTCGCTTTCACCAAGCCGTGCGTCTTGGTGAAATTCCCCGTGTACATCTTCCCCGACACGACCGAAACGGTGGAGGTCATGAGGTAGTAATCCATGGCCTCCGAGTCACCGCTCTTGAATCCGTGCATCGGTGTGACCTTCAACTGCACATCTATGGAAAACTCGCCCTCAAGGTAATCGTGTTTGGAGGACGCTACGTTGGTTATCGTCTCCTTGACTTTGTCAGAATAGGTCGTGTACAGGCATGACTCCTCCCAGAAAGAGGACGGGTCGAAGTTGCCGGCCACGTTCAGGATGGCGTTGTTGGTCCAGGAGACAAGGCCGTTGAGGCATTCGTCCACCTCCAGACCCTCCGCCGGAGTCCGCACGGCACAGTGGCCGGAGCGTCCCTGCTGGAAAGCCACACAGAGGAAATTCCCCGCCTCCACACCGAGTTGTTCAAGCAGGATTTTTGACGGATCGCAGACAACCACGACGCGCCCCTTGAGTGTGTCAAGTCCGGAATAGCCGGCCATGTCCGTGACAATCACCTGTGCGTTGTCAGCCGAAGGAGCCGTCTCTTTCAGCCGGCCTTTGACAGCGTCCGCGAAGTCCTTGGAGAGGCCTTCCGAGACCCATGCCGGGAACGCGATCTTCTCGCCGTCAGCGAGTGAGGAAGGCTTGCGGTAGTCGCCTTCAATGATGACCTCGTCACCGTAGTCCGGACTGTCCTTGGAACAGGAGACAAGCGTAAGCACGAACGCCGGTATGGCCAGATAAAGTAAAAGAGAGTGTTTCATGGTATTACAGTCTGTAAGGCAGTTTGCGGTTGTAGTCCTTGTCCACACAGATAGTCGCCGTCTTCTTTGTGAGATTGTAAACGACTGACCATTGCGTGTTGCTTGTGATGTCTCCTCCCTCGGATTGCAGATCTGTGTGCACGGCATCAAGCAGAGACATGCATTCATCTTCCGTCATCACACGGTTCTTCTTTTCCAATGTCTCGTGGAGCTTGTCGTACCGCTCTTTTCCTCCTCCGACATTCCGCCATCCCTCGGACAGATAGAAATTGGTGACGTGGTCGGTGTCAAGCAGGTTCATCGTCCAATCTTTCGCTGACGGATCACTCAGCGGCGGCACCTCTCCCGGGCGGTAATATTCCACGACAACGCTCTTTCCGCTTGCGTCGGCGATCAGGAAATGATAGTTCGAGTCCGAATTCTCACCGTCCGCGAAGAAATTGTGGGACCGGAAAACCTCCACGGCTTGCTCAACGCTTGTACACCTGTCCAGAGCCAGCCTGATGGCTAATGTCGGGACAATGTCACTCTTCCCGGGGTCATGCTGTACCGCCCCGCCGGTACCTCGAAGAGACAGGACACCTATGAACAGTCCCGCATCATTCATCCCGTCCAGACAGCAGTAGATGGATGCGGTCACAGGGATGGAAAGATCCGTCTTCCCGTCCGACAACGCACCGGCCACATAAGTGTCTTTGTCCAGAAATGGAAGGGCTGAGATGCAGATGGACTCATGCACTCCCTTTGTGACATTGTGTACAAGCACATTGGAAGACGACACAAATCTATAGTCAAAGTTACGTCCCACCAGCACGTCTCCTTCCGGGGACTTGACACAGAAAGCACTGCATCCGAAATCCACGCCACCGTCAGCCTTGCCCAGCGGAACTGTTGTCAGCATCGGCACCACTTTTCCGAGAAGTTGCATGCTGGAACTCGCCCCTCCGCTAGACATAACCTCATCGATGTGGTAGTCCGAACTATATTTCACTGAATATAAATGCCCGTCCGCCAAATTCTTCAATGTGGACACCATAGCCTTCTGATCATCATTCCTCAGATAATCAGCAGGGTTTGCGGCGGTTTCGGTTTCTCCCTTATCACAAGAGGACAGAAAGAAAACCGAGACTGAAAGACAAGACACAAGATAGATAAGACGCTTCATCGTTTTGATATTGTTTGAAACATACCCAGAAGCCTCAGGGTGGCTCACCACGCCCAAGGAAGAAATTTGTGAGACAAAAATACTAAATGAAGCACCCGAAGAAAAGACGGCTACGACGAATTTTGCCGAGCCGTCAAGAAATTGTCGTACGGACAACCTTATTTTGTCAAATCAGCATTTTTTTGCCGAACCGATAAATTGCTTATCCGCCATTTTGTCGGGGTCATACCCTCTCTCTCCTTGAAGGAAGCATTGAAATTGCTCACGGAAAGAAAGCCTGATTTTTCCGCGATTTCGGCGATGGATCTGTCAGGATTCTCCAGCAAGGCGCGTTTTGCATAGTCGATTCTCATTCCGCAGATCCATTCCCGGAAAGTTACCTTGTAGGTCTGATTGATGAAAGCGGAAAGATACGTCCTGTTTGTGTACAGGGTTTTGGAAAGATCCGCTATCGTGAGTCCTGGCTTCAGATAGCCTTCCGCCTCCACCCATTCCTGCACAAGACGTTGCATTTCCGGATTGCAGGAGAAGGTTTCTGTCGCAGGAAGATCCGATCCCGGGTCACTTTCGATGGCACGTTCGACGGTTTCATAAAAAAGCATGTAGTTCTGGTAACTGACATACAGATAAATGTAGAACGGAACGGAAGACAGCACCCAAACAAAAACAAGCTTGTCAGGAAGGAAGGTCAGCACAGAACAACCGATGCCGAAAATGAGCATCCAATATGTCAGTACCGACATCCATCTGACATAGGTCGCGATATGGTCAGAATAGGTGTCATCCATCTTTTTGACGGCCTGATGGTAGGCCTTGAGCAGGTGTGAGGCCAGAGAGAAACCATACAGGGCAAGCATCAGGGCTAATGAATATATCAGGCCGGCTTTCAGTGTGCCGTCTTCGCTGAACAAGAGCGCGGAGACGGACAGGATGACATATAAAAGCCATGACAGACAATGTCTCACAATGATCTTCCGTGTGATGTAGGAGCGGTTCAGAAGTGTGTGCAGAGCCGCGACGAACAGCCCGTAGCCGAAGAAATACGTAGAGAGATTCATCACAATCGCGGCATTGACGTTAACCTGCCTTATGTCAAAGCACAGATGGACGGCATAATTTGCCGCCAGCACCAAAAGCGCCGCCCCCATTAAATTCCTTGACCGCAGGTAGTTGGCGAACAGCCTCTTGTCCGGGACCTTCCCGAAGAAGAACCTAAAGACAAAGAACGCCATCAGGGTCAAGGCAATGCATAGGGAGTATCTGTACAGATCGATGTTCATGGTGTCAATGCGATGGAATGCCTTTACTCGATGCAACTGGTGAGACAGGTCATCGAGGCGTCGGGACGGAACTCGATGCCGGTGGAGGTGGCGGGGATGAGAACGGTCTCGCCCTGACGGAGGGTCACGACGTGCTCCTGGCCGTCATTCTCATGGTCAACAAGGCTGCCGCCTCCGGCGACGCACATCACGACCACAAAAGAGTCCAGTTCAGAGAGATCCTTGGCGCAAGGCTTGTCCAGGTCGAAGAGCGAGGTGGTGAAGTACTTGCAGCTGACCAGTTTGGTCTCTGCGTCCTTGACGCGGGAATATTCAGTCCTGTAGTCCGGGTAGACATCGTAGTCGATGGCCTCCTTGGCCTGCTCGATGTGCAGTTCGCGGGGCTTTCCGTCAAGACCCAGGCGACCATAGTCATAGATCCTGTAGGTCAGGTCGGATGTCTGCTGGATCTCGGCGACGAACGCTCCGGCCCCGATGGCGTGGATCCGGCCGGCAGGGAGGAAGAACACATCGCCGGGAGCGATCCTGTAGCTTGCAAGCACGTCGGTGATGGTGTGTTCGTTGACTCTTTTCTCATATTCATCGGGAGTGATCCACTCGGTCAGGCCGCTCAGCAGATGAGCTCCCTCATCGGCTCCGACCACATACCACATCTCGGTCTTGCCTTTCATCCCCGGATGGGTCTTCGCGGCAAGCTCGTCGTTCGGGTGGACCTGGATCGACAGGTCGCTTTTCGCGTCGATGAACTTTATCAGTAGCGGGAATTCCGTGCCGGTCTTGGCGAAGACCTTCCGCCCGACGAGTTCGGGACCATATTCATTCATCACATCGGTCAGGCTCTTGCCTGCAAGAGAGCCGTTGGCTATCGTTGAGACATGACCCGGGACAGCTGAAATCTCCCAACTCTCCCCTATCTTGTGCCGCTTTGTCTTTACGCCCTTGAACGGGGCTATCTTTTCTCCGCCCCACACCATCTCGCGGAGATAGGGCTCAAATTTCAGAGGGTACATATTCGTTAAGTTCTTTTTAAACAATTATTTATCCAGCTCTGTCAATGCGAACGCATAGGCTCCGAGCGAGATGGCCTTGCTGGCGCCGATCTTAGAACGCATCACGCCGACGCGCTTCTGAGGGTCGTAGACAACCTCGCGGTCGCTTCCGTAGACCTTCAGGGAACGGGCCTCACCGCGGGCGAACTGATCGAACTCCGCAGGGTCGTCGAGGTTGTAGACCTTCATCTGAACCCTGTTCAACTCATCGCCGTTGAGCTGGTGCATCTTGCCGCGCATGGTGCGTAATATTCCTGGCATCAGGTACTTGTAGTTGTTCATCACTCCGCCTCCGATCACGATCAGGCCGTCGATCAGGGTGACCGCCGTGGCCATCGCGTCGCCGGCGACCTCGCCCATCTTGTCGAAGGCTTTGATCGCGGCTTCCTTGTCGCCAGGTCTCTTGCCCTCGCAGACCTCGGCGAGATCCTTCGGCTCAAGGCCGTGGTCCGGGTTGCCGGTCAGTTCACCGTAAACTCTCTTCACGGCTCGGATCGAGGCTCCGTCCTCAACGATGATGTCCGGCATGTCAGGATGCTTGAGGCAGAAAGTCTCCACGCAGGAGTTGTCGCCCCGGTTGAGTTCGCCGTTGATCACCGTGCCTATTCCCAGACCTGTGCCGAACGTGTAGCCGATGAGGTTGTGGTAACGCTTCGCGCTGCCGGCCTTGGCAAGCCTTTCGTTGATTTCAGGAAGCACGCCGCCGAGAGCCTCTCCGTAGGCGTAAAGGTCGCCGTCATTGTTGATGAACACGGGAATCCCTAAAGTGTCCTCAAGGAACGGCCCGAGGGCGACCCCATCCCTGAAAGACGGGAAGTTAGGAAGGAAGCCTCCGATGATTCCGTCAGGATAGTCGGCGGGTCCGGGGAAGCAGAAGCTGATGGCGGCAGGTTTCTCCTCGCCAAGTTCCTCCTTTATCTTTTTGAATCCTGTGACCATCGTGCCGAGGCAGCGGTCAAGGTTGTCGGCGTTTGACGGAAGCGTGATTGGTTCGCAGCAGAACTCACCACCCTTCATCGCACCGAAGACCATGTTGGTGCCGCCGGCGTCAAGGGTCATAACGACTCTGCTGTCATTTCTGATATCAGACATATTCTTGTGTTTAAATTATTGACCAACCTCCTTGAATATTCAAAAAATCAAGTCTTTTCGTTGCAAAGATAATCATTATCCGTCTTTCGGGCTCACCGTTTGCAAGGAAAATTCGTACCTTTGCACCAATCCTCTATTCTTCACCACTTGTGGTGAAAGCAAGTACCTCCCCCGAGGGGAGGGATTTAGGGTAGGGGTAACGTGAATGAATGTGGGTGGGCAATCACCTTCGGACGTGAGATAAGGTAGTTTACAGCGGGTAGTTGCCTACTTGCGAGAGTTGAAGTTATCTATGCAGAAAAGAAGAAATCGCCAAGGTGGCGAGAACGGCGGCAGGAAGAGCCGCGACAGGAAATTCGGAGCCAGACAGAAGAGCAAAAGAGTGCTGGAAGAGGTGACTGGCAAGGTTCAGATGACAAGGGACGGCTATGTCTTCGTGATCATTGAGGGCGAGCCGGACAACGATGTGTTCGTCAAGGCGTCCAAGACCCGCGGAGCATTGAACGGAGACATCGTGAAATGTGCGGTGACAAGTGAGAAAAAGGAAGCTTCATCCGATGCGGCCAAAGGCGGACGCAAGGACGCGGCCAGACGCCGTGAGGGAGAGATCATAGAGATTGTAGAGCGCAGCCACAAGCCGTTCGTCGGCGTGCTGCACATTGTCGGAAGGCAGGCTTGGGTGCTGATGCAGTCAAGGAATATGCCGTACGACATCTGCATAGATTTCGACACCCTTCCTGAGGGTGCGAAAAGAGGGATGAAAGTGGCGGCTCTGGTCGACGGATGGGACAAGGGTGAGCCGACTCCGAAAGGCCACATAGTGGATGTGCTCGGAATGCCGGGCGAGAACGACACCGAGATGCACGCCATCCTCGCTGAATATGCCCTGCCATACAGGTTCGAGCCGGAGGTCGAGAACGCGGCGGATCAGATTTCGGACCAGATCACCGAGAAAGATCTCAAGGGTCGTCGGGATTTCCGCAACACCCTGACATTCACCATCGACCCTACGGACGCAAAAGACTTCGACGACGCATTGTCCTTCAAGAAACTGGACAACGGCAACTACGAGATCGGAGTCCACATCGCCGATGTGTCCTACTATGTACTTCCGGGCACAATCGTGGACAAGGAGGCACAGGAGCGCGGCACGTCAGTCTATCTGGTTGACAGGACGGTCCCGATGCTTCCGGAGAAACTTTGTAATAAACTCTGCTCTCTCCGCCCACACGAGGACAAGCTGACATTCTCGGTAGTGGTCGAGATGACTCCTCGCGGAAAAATCGAGAACCGTTGGTTCGGCCGCACGGCGATCTGTTCTGACTACCGTTTCGACTACGACGGAGCCCAGCAGATCATCGAGAGCGATGGTAAGGAGCCTGCGGATCCGGCCATCGGTCAGGATGTCAGGGAGGCCATCGTGACGCTCAACAAGCTGGCATTGACACTCCGCAAGCGTCGTTTCGCCTCAGGAGCCATCAGTTTCGAGCGTCCGGAGATGAAAGTCGAGGTGGACGCGACCGGAAAGCCGATCAGGGTTTACGAGAAAATCACCAAGGAGGCCAACTGGCTGATCGAGGAGTTCATGCTTCTTGCGAACCGTTCCGTGGCCGAGTTCATCGCCACTTCCGGCAGGATGGACGGCAAGGCAGACAAGAAGGCCAAGACCTTTGTTTACCGTGTACACGGCGAGCCTAACACGGAGAAGATCGCGAGCCTCGGCCAGTTCGTAAGCAATTTCGGGTTCAAGTTCGGGCCGAGCGGCAACGGATGCGAGATCGCCAAGTCCCTGAACACGCTTTTGGCCGAGGCCAAGGGCACACCTGAATGCGACGCCTTCCAGATGATCGCCCTACGCTCGATGGCCAAGGCGATCTACACCACCGAGAACATCGGCCATTACGGCCTTGCGTTCAAGTTCTACACGCACTTCACTTCCCCTATCCGCCGCTATCCTGACACAATGGTACACAGACTGTTGGCCCTCTATCTCGACAATGCCGAGAGTCAGAACAAGGAATACTACGAAGCCCAGTGCCAGCATGCCTCCGAGCGCGAGCAGATAGCCGCGAACGCCGAACGCGACAGCATCAAGTACAAGATGATCGAGTTCATGCAGGACAAGATAGGCAATGAATATGAAGGGAATATCTCCGGCCTGACCGAGTGGGGAATGTACGTGGAGATCAAGCCTACGATGATCGAGGGTATGGTCGCCCTGCGCGATGTGAAGTCCGACTTCTTCGAGTTCGACGAGCAGAACTACCTCATCCGTGGCCGCCGCACCGGCAAGGTCTTCCGCCTGGGTGACGCGGTCAAGATCCGTGTGAAGGCCGCCAATCTGGAGCAGAGGCTTCTGGACTACGAACTGGTTGACACCACCACAGACAATGGCTCATCCAGTGATGGTTCTGGCAACGGTTCCAACCATGGCTCCAGCCACCGTTCCGGCAATGGGGATACGCGCCACGTCCTGGATGGAGAGGGTCGTTCCAACCATGGCCCCAGCCACCGTTCCGGCAATGGGTCTGGCAAGGGTTCCGACAATGGGTCTGGCAAAGGTTCCGACAACGGTCCCGGTAGCGGTTCTGCTGACGGCAAAGCCAAGAAAAAGCCTTTCTACGCCGTCATCGCCCACAACGATGACCAGCCTAAGCGCAAGTCATCCAAGGACAAAGGCCGTCCCCGCAAGAAGTTCGGCCCGAAGCCATCCCGAAACGAAAAGAAGAAAGCCAAATAACCCTTTGCCCGATATAGCACATCAAAAAGAGTGACCGTCTCATTGCGGCCACTTTTTTTGTCCTGTGAAAACCCTGCCGGCCGGACGAATTGTAAAAATCATACTCTTTGTCCGGTGAAAACCCTGCCGGCCGGACGAACAGCGAGGAGTGAAAAGGCGACGGCGAGAATCTTACAAAAGGCTTTCAGCCACATAACGAGTCTGTCGCGGCAAAAGTCTGATCGGGCTGTTCTTATTTCGGGTGCAGAAGAGGCTGCTTTGCACCCGATATGACTTTCTTATTGGTTTCGGGGTGCGAAAAGCCGCTTCTCGCACCTTAACTGGTTATGCTGCTGATATGCAAACTATTGGCTTCGGGGTGCGAAAAGCCGCTTCTCGCACCCGATACGGTAATTCGAGCTATTTCCCCGAACCTTGCCATTCAGCCCATAATATAAAAGGACGAGCCTATAACACAGAGAGTGACCGCATGGGAAATAATGTCATTGACAAACAAATCACCGCCAAGAGGCAACCCCACATAATCGCCTAAATATAAAGACTATAACATGTAAATAGTCAACGTATCTATAGTAATGTTGAAAAAATAAGTTGCGTCAATCGATAAAATTGAATCACCCTGAACATCTATATATTGCAAATTTAAAGTGATGCAGGTTATTTTTTACATTTCACATAATAGCCTCAAAAAAAGTGAAATTTTTATCTGATGATTGTGGTTGCCTTTCTTATCATTAATGGGGTTGTCTCTATCTTTTGCAATTGGCGGGAACGGTCAGGGCTGTCTGATGGCCATACAGTATAGATGGATGTCCCTTAGGAGGGGCTATCACATCAGGTAAGGAACGGTTGAGAGTGCCCTAAGCGCTTACAGGGCCGATGACCGTTCCCGTCAATTGCAAACACCTGAGATGCGCACCGAATACACCCTTGCAGGCAAACACCTGGAATGCGCCCTGAAAATACCCTTGCAGGCACTTGTGGTGGGGGAGACTGTCTTAAAAGTAAAAGTACCCCCAGTGAGGATTGAGAATCCGTTGTCGCCCCTGTAGTGGGGTACAGACTTTTCTGCTCTCGCCGAGACTTTTCAGACAGTCTGGGGTGGGGGGAGACTGTCTTAAAAGTAAAAGTACCCCCAGTGAGGATTGAGAATCCGTTGTCGCCCCTGTAGTGGGGTACAGACTTTTCTGCTCTCGCCGAGACTTTTCAGACAGTCTGGGGTGGGGGGAGACTGTCTTAAAAGTAAAAGTACCCCCAGTGAGGATTGAGAATCCGTTGTCGCCCCTGTAGTGGGGTACAGACTTTTCTGCTCTCGCCGAGACTTTTCA
>ERZ1034719.170-NODE-170-length-45892-cov-33.153653_pt1 | contig 45892 bp, 40 predicted proteins | sample MGYA00520703_ERZ1034719 | MGnify/ENA primary metagenome ERZ1034719 (study PRJEB33766, sample SAMN09781716) | gut metagenome | biome: gut microbiome | host: Homo sapiens | place: Madagascar | study: EMG produced TPA metagenomics assembly of the PRJNA485056 data...
TACTCGAAAATAATTGACAAATCTGAAGCAGTTTATTTTTTTCATGTTTCTAAAACTTGCAAACCTTATATTTACTACAAAAAGCAGGCTAATCTGTAAACAGCGCACAAATTTAGCCGTAATCACTTGACTATCAGCGCACAACCAGCCATAATCAGAAGCACCCCGGCCCACTGCGACGCCGTCACCGGCTCCTTGAAAACGAGCAGTGCCGCGAAAAGGCCGAAAAGGTAGCTCATACAACTGAGCGGATAGGCTATGCCGAAGGGATAGTTTTTGAGTATGTGGAACCACAGCACAGTGGCTACAATAAATGTGATGCCGCAGCCTGGCAGCCACCAGTTGGTGAGCTGGGCCTTGAAAAACTTCCAGGTCCAGGAAAACTCACCCATCTTCGCGAGGGCAAGTTTGAGCATCACCTGTCCGGAGCAGAGAAATACCGCCTGCACCACAGAGAGCGGCAAAAGTTTCCACATCGAGTTCATCCTATATATAAAATTTCCTATCAAGTTTTCCGTTATATGTGCGCCGTATTTCGTCCACTGCCTCGTAATAGACAGGCACCTTATGAGGCTCAAGCCGGGACTTGATGTGCAGGGCAAGAGAACGCTTGTCAAGGGACGCCCCTTCCTGGAGCACAACCAGAAGCTTGAGCACAGTTCCCACAACAGGATGAGTCGCGGCAATGCAGATGCAGTCCTTCACCGACGGATGGGAAGAAACGGCGTTTTCCACCTCAACAGGATTGACCTTGAATCCTCCCACATTGATAACATCGCCCTGCCGTCCTTTCAAATGAACAAGCCCCTCCGAATCTATGTAGCCAAGATCCGAACTGTGAATTCTCCCGTCACTGAGCACAGCGGCAGTGGCCTGAGGGTCGTTCACATATCCGCTCATCAAAGTCTTTCCGGAAATCATAATATGCCCGTCTTCCGCCACTTCAAGCATTGAATTTCTCATCGGACGGCCGATGCAACCCTCCATAAACCTCCCGTCATTGAAATTGTAGCAGCAGACTGCGCCCACTTCAGTGCCTCCCAGAGTGTTGTAGAGGCGGGAGTGCGGAAGCGCACGGGAGAGCTGCGCCATATCAGAACCGGAAATCGGTGCCGCTCCTGTCTCGATGAAATCGATTTTGTCTGCAAGAGAGCACAGTTTGTCGTAGGAAAACTGCATTATCATACGCAGGCTCGCAGGCACCAGAAATGTTGCAAACTTCGTGAAAGGAAGATTGAAAACATCAAAAAAGGCATTCATATCCTTCAGTCCGTCCAAAATGCAGACGGCGCCTCCGACGGTGAGGACAGGATGGATTTTGCAAAGAGAAGCTATATGATTGAGCGGACCGCTTACAATAAAAAGCAGTTCGTCGCTGAAACCAAGGCCTTGAATGAGATTGTCCGCAATTGCCTCCCAAGCCGGGACGGAAAGCATCACTCCCTTCGATTTGCCGGTCGTGCCGGTCGTGTAGAGAATGTCGCAAATATCGGCAGAGAAAGTGCAGGACTCTGCTTCAGACTTGATTTGAAGAAACTTTTCGTCCGGAATCCCCTTTTCAAGAGGCACTGCGATTGCTCCCAGATGATGCACCGCGCAATAAGTCAAGATGAAATCCCAATCCTGGACAGCACGAAAAACATAAGGTCGTGACGCAGATAGCCCCTCCGAGCGAAGCTGCTCACTACGGTCGAGAATCCCCTCCCACAATTCAGAATAGCTGAGGCATTTCCCGTCGCTGACCACCGCTGTACGGCCGGGTGTCTCCTGCGAGTGAAAAAATATGCTTTCTTCAAGAGTCATTATTCAAGAATCACTGTTCAAGTTTTTGGTTTAATTTGCTTTTCACCAACGCCACCAGCGAATCGATAGTCATAAAATTTCTCGGAGTCACATCTGACGCATCGAGACTGATGCCGTATTCATCCATAAGAATCATCAGAATCGTGGCAATTCCAAGAGAGTCGAGTTCGGCAAAAAGAAAAGCCGAATCAAAGTCCACCGTGGGCAGAGCATCCGAGAGTATGTCTATAATGTGCTGCTTCATAAAGCTTTAGCTTAAACTTCGGTTATGAATCCGCCTGCAAAGATACAGAGATAATTCCAAACAGCCCAAGACTTAAGATACGAATTCCAGATTTTCCACAAAACCATCGGCGGCGACACGGGCTATCTGTCGTCGCTCAGCATCCGCAATTCGGGCGATTATACGCACATCCGGGTGTTTCAGAGCAAGATAGAGCGCCGTCTCACCATATCCGTCGTCACTCATCCCATACTCCCGACATCCCTCTTCAATCCGCGACTCCACATTCGCAAGAGTTGACGAATTAAGATTACGCCCCACCGTCCTCAGGATTTCTTTACCTTTATATATATAGCGTCCTCTAACCATCCCGAGTGCATCTTTCGGAGGGCCGAACAACAGAGTTTTCAAAGTGAGCGGATGAGGGCGAATACTTCCGTTTTTGACAGTCAAGAAATTGAAAAGCAGAGGAGGGATGACATAAGCCATCAGAATCACAGAAGCCATTCCGGTGATTGTCACCTGAGCGAGAGACTTCATCGCCGGATGTTTTGCGACGATAAGAGTGCCTATTCCGACGAACATAATGAGCGCCGACTGAAGGATACTGCTCTTATAGGCCGGAAGAATCGGTTTGCGACGGGCATATTCGTACTGGCAGCCTTCGGTTATGAATATCGTGTAGTCGTCGCCCTGTCCGAAAATGAAAGTGGCGAGAATGATGTTGACTATATTGAATTTTATGCCGAAAACAGACATTATTCCGAGAATCCAAATCCAGCTGAGGGCCATCGGGAGGAAAGAAATCAGTGCGAGGGAAAAACTGCCGAATGAGAACCAGAGAAAAAGGAATACGATGAGGGAACATACCCAGCCTATGTAGTTGAAATTGTCGGAGAGCTTGTTGGAAAGGGCGCTGTTCAGACTAACAAGGTCGAAACAATGGCCGAAACAAGACTTCACATTTTCGAGATTATCTTTTTCAACTGTCAGAACATCAACCACATAAGGGCGACCATCGTCGAGGATTGTGACATTCGGACTGAGAATTTCCTTTGTCAGAGGCGAAAAATAATCCACCCCCTGTGGGATAAAATCTCCGGCACTGCGGACAAGAGCGTCAAATCCTGAAAAAGCAGTCTCGGAAAAACCCAGTTTAGCTGCCTGAAAAGGCAATTCCACAGTCAACAAGTCCGAATGTCTCCTGACAAAAAACTCCCAAAGTCCAAGTCTTTCCCTCTGTTCAGCCCCCGAAGAGAGAAAGGGCCGGACACTGAGGCTTTTAAGTACCGCACCGAGGCTTTCAAGCGAGTCGACAATGGCCTTTTGAGCGGCGTTCTCCTCCAACGCCCGGTCGAAATCTGACCCGGAAGAAAGCACATAGACTGTTCTCAAGTCGGGATTTGTGCTTTGTGAGAGGAGAGTCTGAAAATAGTCCATATCCGCCTTTTGGCTGGGAGTCATATAATTGATATTCGAAATGTTGGAGTCGAATTCCGTTTTTGTGCTGAAAAAAGCGAAGACAATTGTCAGGACAAGAATCAGCCCGACAAGCTCCTTGGAACGGTCGGGACGCAGTTCGCAAAGCCTGTCGAGCAGACGGTGCTTCCCTTCCCGAACAGGTCTTATTTCCACAAAATGCGGAAGATAGAGAAGTACAAAAACTATTGTTCCCGCAAGCAGGAGCGACGCGAACAGGCCCAAATCCCTGAGAGCCACAGCTTTGAGAGGCACGAGAGCGAGAAAGGCGCCGACAGTTGTGATGTTCCCCACAACAAGAGGAGATATGATTTCACGGATTGTCCGCCTCATAGACGGGGCATAGGAGGAGTGGACCACAAGATGGAGAGGATAGTTCACGGCGATTCCGAGAATGACGCTTGAAATTCCGATTACAATCATCGAAACACTGCCGCAGAAAAAGGATACTCCCGCCATCGCAAAAAGCCAGCCCCATCCTATGGAAAGAAAGAGCAGCAGGATGTTGCGCAGCGAGGAAATGGAATAGGCAGCCAAAAGCAAAATCAGCACAAGCGAAAGGCTCACGGCAATAATGCTGTCCTTTTTTATGCGCGAAGAATTGCCCACCGCAATCTCCGGTCCGCCGACTATTTCTGCCGAAACTGCCGGAAACTCCCTTTCCATTTCATCCATAGACTCCCTCAACATCTTGAGCAGACGGGAGTTGTGTTCAGTTTCCGAATTGCCGAAAGGCGAATCCATCATAGCCACGGCACGGCTCATATCCGGAGTGAAAATGTAGCCGTCACAGATTTCGAAGCCTACTCCGGGATATGCACTCTCAAGTGAAGACATCACAGGAGAAAAGAGTCCGAGAGGGTCGCGGGAAATCGAAGACGAAAGCATTCCCCCACTCGGAAACAGGAGCATATTGCGGTCATTTTCAAGACGTTCACGAACAAATCCGGGAGTCGAGAGCATACTGTCCATCCTTTCGTAGTCGGAAGATGTCAGGAAATATGGCATATTCGCATAGACAAAATCCGAAACTTCCTTTATCTTCGACATATCGACTCCAAAGACAAGTTCCCGACACCATCCAAGACTGTCTTTTTCCTCCACACGGGCGGCAAAATATTCCATCGCCTTCACTGTAAGGAGTTCATCATCGGGATTGTCGAAAAGAAAATAGAGACGGCCGGCACCTGAAATGTTCTGATAGACCGCAAGCGCTTCCCGGTCTGTGGAGTCCAAAGGCAGAAAATCGCTGATGTTTTCACTGAATTTCAGACGCAGAAGAAGGACTGCAAAAAGAAGGGTAAGCGCTGTGAGTGACAGCCACATAAAAGTCTTATGCGCTGAAAACCAAACATATATTTTCAGAATCAGTTTCATTTCTCAAAGGCGGTTATCTCATTTACGATGTGGTTCGTTCCCAAAACAGCCTCGGCGGTGCTGACAGCGACCAGCGTAACCCCACAGAAGCCGTGCACGTTGCAATTCTGCCCGGTGAGCAACAGATTGGGGATTTTTGTCGCAATCGGCAGGTGGGACGCCGTGATGTTGTTGCAATCTTTGGAAAAGCCGTACATCGAGCCTTCCTTCACCCCATACCAGTCGCGTATGGTCAGAGGGGACGAACAATCATACTCCTCTATGCAGTCTCTCAAACCCGGAAGAAATCTCTCCAAAGAGTCAATGAGTTTGTCCGCGCACTGACATTTCCATTCTCCATATTCCTCCGGACGCTTTCCTGTGCGGCTGTCTTCCCATTTTTCGACAAAACTCCAGGACATCGGGGCGACAACCACCATTTTTCTTGCAAATTCACCCTGAGAGATTTCCGGCGGAGTCATATAGAGAAAAGCCTGCGGCCAGTCCGGTGCGTGGTCGCCGAAATTCCAGACGCTGTCGTAAGTACTTATGTAATAGTCGCTATGATTGACATATCTGAAAGTCCCCGGTTTGAGAACTATATTCAACGAAAATGCAGAGCAGGAATTCGGCAGGCTTTCGAGTCGCCTGCGATAGGCCTTAGGGAAAGCGGACGGGTCGTCAAAAAGCGAGAAAAGCGTGCAGGGATGGATGTCGCTGATGTAGCGCTCCGCCGTGAATGTTCTCCCTTTTCGTGTCTCAACGCCGGTTATGAGCCTTCCCTGCGTGTGAATGGTCTTCACAGCATCCGAAAGAACCACCTCTCCGTTGTGGCTGATGATGAAATCTTTGAGCGTATCGGCAAAAAGCTGCGAGCCCCCTTCAAAACGGCTCGGTCCGTTGATATGGAGAATAGAAATCAAAGCGTGGATATACGCCGGAGTCACCCCACGACGTCCACTGTAAAGCAAGCTCAGATAGGCGAGAACTGAGCGTAACTTCGTGTCGCTTATATACTTGGCAATGAAAGAATCGGCACTCATCAAAAACTCGTCGCTATGCACAGAAAGCGAATTTCCGGATGGGCGAAGATAGAAAAGGTCGAGTTCGTCCACAATGGAATAAAGGGCGTCGACATAGCGGCGAAGATTGTCTCTCTGGTCCGGAAAACATAACGAGAGAGAGTCGATAAAACCTTCCTTTCCCTCTGCGATGCGATAGGACATTCCGTCTTCGGCAATGTGGACGACGTCGGAGGAATTGGAGTCGACATCCCGAAGGTGTATTTTATCGCTGATGCCGAGATAGTCGCAGATTCGGCGGATATTGCCCCCGTCACGCATCCCCCCGAAAACGTGCATTCCGGTGTCGAATACCTCGCCGAAACGTCTGAAACTCTGGAGTCCGCCGCCACAGTTTGCATTTTTCTCTATGATTGTCACCCTGACCCCCTCCTTTGCAAGCAAGGCGCCGGTGAAAAGGCCGCCGAGACCTCCTCCGATAATCACAACTGATTCTGTGTCCATAGAGTACAATTTAAATGTTTTTCTCCCCAAAACCTTGAAATCACAAATCCTGTTCAATCCTGTCGGCGATTTCGGCATATCGCCTCTTGTAGTATTTTCTCATCGCCGAAGCCCTCTCACGGGTGGTTTCCCCCATTTTGAGCAACTCTTCCGGAGTGATTCGTGCATCAATTTCCATTCTGAGCGGCCACTTCCTAAGCAGACGTCCGTGTTTGGGAAGAGCCCTTCCGCTGCCGTAGAGAATTAGCGGGATGATGTCAAGTCCGAGAGTCTCCGCAATCAGGAACGCCCCCTTATGGAAACGCCCTATCCTGCAGTCGAGACTCCTCGTGCCTTCCGGGTAAACCGCTATGCTGTAGCCCTTTGAGACAAGCTCGCGAAGTTTTGGAATCATCTTTTCAATGCCTTCGGTGGAAGGCAGGAAATCCGCATTACGGATGGTGAAACGATAGACCGGATTGTTCCAGATGTAGCCCGCCGTCATAACAATCATTTTCGGAGTCTGGGCAAGGAGCGGAGCAAGGTCGAGGTGTGACTGGTGATTGCACAGAATCAGAGCCGGAGTCGAATAATCCTCCCCGCCGGGATTGGATTCGCTGTAGGGACAGCCCGGAATGCCGTGCTTGTGGACGATGAATCTGAAGCAGAAATTAATCATCCGGTGCAGCCTGCGCTTTTTCAAATCCTCATCCCTCGTCGTTGCCACACAAAGGTGGGAAAGCGGACTTATGACCAGTATGGCGCTCAAAAGAAAGAAAACCGCACTGTAGAGGGTTATGAGAAGCCTTGCAGTCCAACGCAAAATGCAGCGCGGATATCCGTAGACCAGGGCAAGAATACAGAGAATTGTGTTCAAGAGAGAGATTCTTGCAAAATCCCTTGCCGGGCGAAAATGCGAAACCCTCTCCTCGCGCGGCGGATAGTAGACATTCACATTTTCCCTGACAAGCCGCACTCCGGCCCAGGATGCGAAAACCAGCAGTTCAAGTTCCGCTTCATAGCGCGATGTCAAAAGGCCAAGAGGCGGAAGTTTCTTCAAGGGGTAGAGTCTGTATCCGCTCTGCGTGTCAGAAAGCCTGTGTCCCGTCTGCAGAGCAAACCAGAAATTGCCGAAACGGTTGGCAAAACGGCTGCCACGACTGCGCTCTGCCTTGTCCAGATTGGTCCTCTCCCCCACTATCAGAGCTCCGGGATTATCGATGTTCGCCTGAAGCATTGCAGGAATATCTTCCGGAAAATGCTGTCCGTCAGCGTCGAGAGTAATCGCATAGGCAAATCCCCTCTGTCGTGCGTGGCGAAAGCCCTCCCGCAGCGCCGCCCCTTTTCCCCGGTTGGTTTTAAATTCCAAAATATCGACATTTCCCGACAGAGACGAAAGCAATTCCACAGTGGAGTCCGTGCAGCCGTCACAAACAACAATCACATCGTCACACTGCTCAAGACTTCTGCGCACGACATCCAGGATGGTTCCGGCATTATTGTAGGTCGGAATCACCACGCAGACTGCCCTCGAACGCAATCTCTCCTTCTGCTCTGTCAGACTTTCTTCCTGCATATTATTTCTTCCTGCTTACTATTTCTTCCTACATATTAAAGAAAGTTTTGCATAAATCTCATTCTCCGCACTCAAAACACACGCAAACTTAAACAAATCTCCCTCGACAACAATTTTCGAAAAGGTAAAACTGAAATCCGTCCGCTCAGAAGGCGAAACGATTTTGAGGAATTTGACGTTTTTCGCAGAGTACAAATTCATCGGCGCATCCATTGCAAGCGAAAACAATTCTATGGCTATCTGTATGATACATACCCCCGGAGTGATTGGTTCCCCGGGAAAATGCGCCTTATAGATGAAATGCCCCGGGAAAAGGGATATGTCGAATTCAAATCCCCCCTCCGTCTTGCGGAACTGCGTCACCGAGTATAAACTGTCGAGAAACTTCATTTTGTAATATTATATCATATATATACCTATTCATCTGCGATGTCGAAAACGCCCTCCGGCAGCGGAAGGTTTATTTTCATATTCCGGAAGACGATGTGGGTGCAATCTCCCGAAGCCTCGTTCAATGTTATGGAATTGGCAAGAGCTGTCTTCGGATTGAAACGCAGCACAATAGAAGAGCAGATCTGAGAGAGGTCACGACGCAGAGGAGTCAAAACCGCCACCCATTCTCCAGCTTCCGCGCTCAATTCCGCCTTGAAATTGCGGCTGTCTTCAAGAGACTCACCGCTGAGGCTTCCGACAATAAGGGAAGTAATCATCCTTGCGGACCTGTTTTTCTTCAGACTGCTGTGCTTTGCCGAAGCATCATTTCCCGCGAGCAAGTCTTCCCCATTCATTATGAAGAAGTTATGCACGGGAGTGAGATATTCCCACCTCACCGCGGAAGGTTTTCGGAAATATAATTTTCCTTCCGAGACCATCTTCTGCTCCAGCATAGAAACGGTCTTGGTCTGTGTGAATTCACACTCAAGACTCTCAATCGACGCTCCCGTCGTCCGGATGGCACGCAGCATTTCTTCCTGAGCCTGCCCCCGCGCCACTTCAGGAAAAAGCGTCAGAGCAAACAGGGACACAAGAAATATGAGAATCGGCTGTTTCATCTTACAAAACTATCTGACTTTGCGTCTGAGCACCATCGAACGGGCAAAAAGCGGCTGCGGTGCCTCCTTCCCCGCCCTCTGCGAGAAACTGTCGAAAAGCGGAGTTGACTCGTCAAAACTGCTCACTAAAACAGTCTCAGCCTTTCCGCTGCGAATCAGCCTCTTGGCATCGTCAAGCGCCCAATCGAAGGATTCGTCTCCCTGAGAATAGGTGATGTTATAGCCGTGGCAATGAGTCCGGATTGCTATTGCGGAGCCGAGTGTGTTGTGGGTGCTCTGCATAAATAGCGTCGGTTTGAGAAGTTCTTCGCCGTTTGCCTCGATGTCCTCAAGAAACTGATAGCTGACATCAAGCATTCCGCGTGCGGTTGCAGTGACTATGGCGTCCGGGCAGTCAAGGCCCGCTTCTTTAAGAGCACGGAGAGCCGAAAGCTGGGATGCTTTCATCAGTTTTCCCATACGCCTGGCCTCCATCGGGCTGACATTGTACTGCCCGAGCGTCTTCAAGTCGTCAGAAGCGGTTATTGTGACATCTGAAATTGTCTCAAAGTCAAATTCCTCCTCCCCGGCTGCGCCTGAACGGGGTGTTGCACTGATAATCAGTGCAGAATCGTTACCACCGAAACCGAAAGCGTTGCAGAGTATGTTTTCGAGTTTCACTCCCTTCCGTCCCATTGACGGGATAATCCCCTCTGTCATAGGCGTTTTCCAGCCGATGTTCGCAGGAATGAAACCCTCCTGCATAGCCAGCAGACAGAAAACAAGCTCTATTGAACCGGAAGCGGATGTGGTGTGCCCAGTCAGCCCTTTGGTGCCGGATATTTCAGGAAGATTGTCCCCGAAAACGCGCATTAGGGCACGGCTTTCAGTCAGGTCGTTGTTTGGAGTTCCGGTCGCGTGGGCATTGACATAGTCGATGTCGCCAGGAGCAATTCCCGCCATTTCAAGTGCATCCGTCATCGCCAGAAATGCCCCGTCACCGTTTTCGGATGTGGCGGTCTGGTGGAAGGCATCACAGCGGTTTCCGTAGCCCGTGACATAGGAAAGAGTCCGACTCCCTGCATCCCTTTCGAGCACGACAAAGGCCGCTCCCTCACCCAGATTGAGTCCTGCGCGAGTTTCGTCAAAAGGACGGCAATGCTCCTTGTCGAGAATCATCAGAGAGTTGAATCCGTTGAGATGGAAGCGGCTCAAAGCTTCAGAACCGCCGGCAATCACAATATCCGCTTCGTCGTGACGCAACATCTCGGCGCCAAGCATCACGGAATTAAGTGCCGAGGAGCAGGCAGTGGAAATCGTGCAGCAACGCACCCCATCCAATCCTGCCATATGGGCCATCTCCACAGTGCTGTTTCCGCAGTCGTTGCAAAGCGGAAGATTCAGCAGGCTGTCTTCATTTTTCATCCTCTCCCAATAGTTCTCCGACAGGTCCATCCCTCCCACAGTGGTCCCCGAAATCAGCACAACCCTTTTCCCCTCAAGACGAGATGTTCCCACTTGCGAGAGAGCCTCCTTGATTGCAATGGCCCCCATCAGCGATGTCCTGCTAGCCAAGGTCGACTCTTCCAAACCGAGAATCCGCTTCATCTGGCTGTTGGACAACTGAACCTCCCCCACCGGCAATTCACTGTGGCGGGACTTGAGATATTTCATCGGACGGATGCCAGAACGGGCGTGGACGAGAGAGTCGAGCACCGATGGCAAATCATTGCCTATTGCGCAGATTATGCCCTGTCCTGTTATTGAAACCGCCTCTCTCATTTTGTCCGATTCTTGGCTACAAAATCGGCTATTGTGTTGATATTCTTGAATATACCCTTACTGTCGCCAGGAGATGCCAATTTGATTCCGTAGTGTTTTTCCAAAATCACAATAAGTTCGAGAGCGTCGATTGAATCCAGTCCGAGCCCCTCTCCGAAAAGAGGCGCCTCGTTGTCAATGTCATCCGGAGTGATGTCCTCAAGGTTAAGAGCTTCGATAATCTGCTCCTTAAGTCGTTGGATGAGTTCTTCCATAATATTATTTGTTTTAATTATTTCTAACCAATATTTTTAACCAATATCTTTAAATCCGCCTCAAAACTGTCCCCTCTGTCGCAGTCCACAAATCCGCAAATCAAACTCCGGAAACCTCCCAGGGAGAAACTTGAGCTCACCACCTTTTTCATCAATGCTTCGTCGCGGAAGTCGGTGATATAGAGCGAAGTTTCGCCAGTATAACCATGGCGGATTGCAATCTCTCCCGTGGCTATATTGGGTAGCGTTCCGAGAAAAACCGAAGGACTCGGATAAAACTCTCCCGGCTTTGCAATGCTCCCAAGATGACAGCGGTCCGCCACCACAGAGGAAGTCCGGTTGAAAAGTATGGTCGCCCTTCCCGAGTCTTGCGGCACATCGCCCCGGCTCAAAAGCAACTCAGTTGCAAGAAAGGCAAGACGGCTCAAGGCGTCCATTTTATGATATTTCGGATAGTCCCCGACATATTTTCTGTATATTTCGCTCAAAAGTCCGGCACCCTGCGATTGGACAGGAAGCCGCCTCCCGTCCAAAGTGACACCATCCGGAAGTATATGTATCCGGTGGAGTTCTTTCAGACCCGGAGCCGCTTCACCCATTGAATGGGCAGTCTCCTTTAACTCCGGAGCTGTTTCACCCTTTGAATGGGCCGCCTTCTCTAACCCCGGAGCTGTTTCCCGCTCCATCCCCTCCCGGACTCTCCGATAGAGAGCCGCAGCATTACAACCTCCAAATCCCGAGATCATCTTCAGGAAAGAGTTTTTATCAGTAGCTCTGAGCTCCGGGGAAAGATTGACTTTTCCACTCACCCCAATCTCCCTGAACCCCCTCAGAGGCAGCACGACAGACTCAGAAACAGCCATCATCCCCAAAATCACCTCCAGCACCCCTGAGGCACCGAGCGTGTGTCCGAACCAGCCTTTGAGTGCGGTCAGTGGCACGGAGGAGAGCCCAGCCTTCTCAATTGCGACAGACTCCATCTGGTCGTTGAACATAGTTGCAGTGCCGTGTGCGCTGACAAATGCAAGTTCTGAGGCATCCCTGCCCTTCATCACCGCCTCCAGAACCTTCCTCGCGCCCTCACCCGACGGGGCAGGTGTGCTGAGATGAAAGGCATCATTGTCCATTTCTCCCCGCTCAAACAGCCAATCCCCCTCCCGGAGACTATCCGCCCGCGTGAAAACAATAGTCGCAGCCGCCTCTCCAAGATTCAAGCCTTGCCTGTCGGCATCGAATGGACGACAAGCCTCATTTGAGAGCGACTTGAAAGAAAGAAAGCCAGAAGCCGTGAATGAACTCACAAGGTCGGCTCCGCAAACAACGGCATTGTCATAGTGTCCGCAGCTGATGAGTCTGTCAGCAAGTATTTGAGCCGAAACTCCCGATATGCAGGCATTGCAGCAGACAATCGCTCCTCCCCCAATGCCAACGTGCTCTGCAATCCTTTGGGCCGAGATGGCAGGACGATGATAGTCGCCATCTCTTTCCGCAGCAAAGCCAAGTTCCTCCACATCTGCTTTGGTCGTGCTGAGAATGAAGATTGTCCTCTCGCCGTGCACATCCAAATCCGTGTGAGTCAAAGCCTCCGTAATCGAACGAATCGCCAAAGACTCAAAGCGTGTGAATCCCTCAACCGCCAGCTCCTCCACCTGCTCCGGTGTGAAAACCGAGGCCACAAAAGGCAGAGGAATCCCCTTATAGTTTTCAAGACGTCTCAAGGCGGACCGGCCTTGCATCACAGCGCGCCAGTTCTCCTGCGAACTTATCCCCAAAGGGGAAACAATATTCGTTGAAACGACCTTAAGCATATAAAAACCTTAAAACTAAAAACTCTAATACTCTATCACCCGATATTTCTCACTGCAAGCTTAATTTCCGCAGTTGCAAGCAGTTCCTCTCCACATCGGACCTGTGCGTCAGCCATAGTCATTCCGAAAACGTCTTCGAGAATGTCCACCCTCGTTTCAATCACCGCCCCCACCGCGGGCAGCGAATACACCACAAAATTGCGTACAGCGCCGATAAATCCCACCTGCACATCCTTGTGAAGGATATATTTATTGTAAAATCCCACCCTGGCGGCACAGGTCTGGGCGATATTCTCCATCAATCCGGAAGAGGAAAAATAACCCTCATCTACAAATATATTGTCCTCACGGATAAGAGTTTGCGTCGCCGAGAGAGAGTTCTCAAACTGAGTCAAAGCCCCCACCATCACAAAAGGTTCCTGTTGCGGCAGGACCTCGTGTATATCCACGGAACGCAAAAAATCCCCGTCTATTACAATACTCTCTTTCATCATCCGTTCTCTTTAGATTCTCCCTCACTCTTCAGACATCTCCATTCCCTTTGGGTTCTCCCTCACTCTTCAAACATCTCCATTCCCTTTAGATTCTCCCACGCCATCCGTCCCGGCGACATTCCAAAAATCATAGAAATTGTACCATTGCGAAGGATATTTCCTCAGAATCCTCTCCAATTCAGCGACATAGGCTGACAAAAGACCGGTCAGCTGCTGTTTCCGGGAGGCAGACTTGTCGTAGGGAAGCTCCGTGATGTAGATGTGATATTTCTTCGCACCTTCTTTCATCACATTGATTGCCAACACATTGAGCCCGCGCATTGTTGCCACGCTGAAAGGCCCCATAGGAAATTTAGCCTTCCTTGAGAAAAACTCACATTCAATCGTGCGTGCGTCTCCCATATAGCGGTCCGAAGGAAAACTGACTATGTCGCCCCCGACGAGAGCCCTGTCGATTTCAAAAAGATGGCTCATATCCTCCTTAATCGGAATCATCCGCGTGCCGGTTTTCGTAAACATACTGTTGCGGTTGTCCATCACGCTCTGCTTTTCGTGTCCGTAGACCACCGCATTGATGGTTTTGGCCCCGGACGAAAGGGAATATCCAGCAATCTCGTAATTTCCCACGTGCGAACTCAACTGGATGAAGCCCTCCGGCTGCGAGATGAGAGACTGAAAAACCTCGTCCCCATCGATTTCAATCTCAAAACGCTTTCCGGCATACATCGCAAAACGGTCAATCACAACCTGAGCGAACATACAATGGTTCAGATAGGTCTGCAAGGCGGATTTGAAGCGGCCAAAGCCGAGAGCCTCACGGTAGAAAGCGTAGGAACTGCGTCTGCTCGGGTTTTTGATGAGCGCCACAGGAATCACGAAAATGTAGGAAAACCAATAAAACAGCCGGACATCGAGAAAACGAAGGGACCGGATGAGTGTCCTGTGCATCCATCCTGTTCCGTAAGTTGCGCCGTCCCACTGTCTATTTTCCATTTCAGTCCAGTTTTGATTCTATCCCAGTTTTGGCTCTATCCCAGTTTTAACCCGACCCAAGTTTGGCTCTATCCCAACTTTGACTCTATTTCAATTTTGACTCTATGTAGTCGCAGAATTTCGCAAATGTGTCAATCCCGGTCATATCTTCAGCCTTGATTTTGAATCCGAAAATCCTTTCGACGATGACGACGATGTCCACGAAATCGAGGCTGTCTATGCCCATATCTCCCTTGAGTTTCGCCTCCGGGAAGATTTTTTCCTCATCGATTTCCAAATCCTCAATCAGGAAATCCCTGACTTTTGCTTCTATTTCTTCTCTGTTCATACTATCTGTATTTTGACATTCTTTCTTTTGCTTCCAAAAGTCGTTTCCCCCAGAAGTATCTTCCGGATTTGCGTAATTCCCAAGTCTCAAATGCGGCGGAGCACAATCGCGCTGTTGGTCCCGCCGAAGCCGAAGGAATTGCTAAGGACAGTGGTGACCGGAGTGAAGATTGTTTTTCTCGCAAGATTCAGGTGAGCGGCCGACTCGTCCGGTTCTTCAAGGTTGATGTTCGGGGCAACAAAACCGCCGTTCATCATAATGAGAGAATAGACAAGTTCGCTTGCCCCCGCCATCCAACATTCGTGTCCGGTCATACTCTTGGTGCTGCTCACCAGAGCGTGCTCTCCTCGGAAAATCCTGTCGATTGCCATAGCCTCGAAAACATCCCCCTGGCGTGTGCCGGTGGCGTGTGCATTGATGTAGTCTATGTCGCAGGCCTTCACTCCGGCGTCTTCCATCGCACGCCTCATCGCCCTTTCGCAGCCCTCATCGCTCGGCTGGCTGATGACCGACGTCCCGTTCGAAGAGAAACCGTAGCCGAGAACTTCTGCAATTATATTGGCTCCACGTGCCACAGCGTGGTCGTAGTCCTCAAGCACGAGTGCCGCACCTCCCCCGCTCGGCACAAGTCCGTCACGGTTTTTGTCAAAAGGACGGCTCGCCCCATGGGGATTTGCAGTGTTTTTCGAAAATGCCCCGATTGCGTCGAAAGATGCCATCGAATAGTAGTTGGTTTCCTGGGCACCTCCGCAAAGGACCATATCCTGCAAGCCCGAACGAATCATCATATAGGCAAGTCCCGCCGAATGGCTTCCGCTTGCACAGGCCGCACTGACAGTGAAATTCACGCCCTTGAGCCGGAAAATTGTGCTGAGGTTCATCGTCACGGTGGAGTTCATTGCCTGAAAGAGATACGACTGTCCGAGAAGTTCGGTGTCGTGCTTTTCGAGGAGAATTTCGTGCGCTTCAATCACAGGTTTGGCAGAGGAATCGTTGCCGAAAATGCAGCCACATTCGTTTGCGTCAAGCCATTCCTGACTCACTCCCGCCATCTTGAAAGCCTGGAGAGAGGCCATATAGGCATATTCCGCCTCTTCCGATAGTCCGCGCCGCAGGTGCCTGTCAATCAGGCCCTTGAGCTCAGGTTTCGGGACAATTCCCGTAAGAGGTGAGCGATAGCCATATTCCAGCCTCTTTTCCTCAACCCCGATTCCGGATTTCCCCGCTTTGAGAGATTCGGCCACCTGTTCTATTGATGTTCCGAGGCAGGACCAGATACCCATACCGGTTATAACAACTCTTCTGTTCATCCGTTTAAGTAAGCGTTAAGTAAGCATTAAAAAATAAGTTTCACGCGATTAAAAAAGTCCTCCGTTAATGCTGATGACCTCGCCGGTGATGTAGGAGGCGGCATCGCTACAGAGGAAAGCCACAAGTTCCGCCACTTCTTCAGGACGGCCGAAACGCTTCATCGGCACAAGTTCCTTAAGCTGCTCCACCGGAAGGTCGCGCGTCATATCCGTCTCGATAAATCCCGGAGCCACAGCGTTCACGGTCACATTTCTCGTAGCAGTTTCCTGGGCGAGCGACTTGGTGGCCCCGACAAGAGCCGCTTTTGCCGCGCTGTAGTTGGTCTGTCCCGCCATCCCCTTGAGTCCTGAGAGAGAGCTGACAGAGACAATACGCCCTCCGTGACGACGCATCATCATCTTTGGAAGCAAGGCCCTTGTCACATAGAAAAACCCGTTCAGAGTGGTGTCAATGACACTGTGCCAGTCTTCTTGGGGCATCATAAACATCATATTGTCCCTTCGTATGCCTGCGTTGTTGACGAGGTAGGCAATGTAGTCGTCCGGATGCTCATTTTCCCAGGCCTCCAGCGCCGAACTGACAGCCTTCGGATCTGCGACATCGAACTGCATCAACGACGCCTCGCCCCCCTCTGCAAGAATCTCTTCACGCAGACTTCGGGCGGCTTCAATATTGGATTTGAAATTAATGATTACAGGTATACCCATCCCGGCAAGTTTAAGGCATATCGCACGTCCTATCCCTCTCGAACCGCCTGTCACAAGTGCATACTTCATATTCCGTCGCAATTTCAATATAAAACATTATCACAAAATTGTACAAATATACGTCATTTGCGAGGAACTGCAAAATAGAATATTTTGCGTGATTTCATTTCGATTATCAAAATCCGCTGCCGCGCAGTCAAAAGTTATGCAAATTCACTTTTTTAGTTTAAATTTGCATAAAATTTATCGCATGCCATTAGGAGACATGCCTCTGAAGACGTCTGGAGGCAATGTCGTCCCCTGGGGACAAATCTGAAATGGCAAGACTGAAAAGGAGTGAACCTGCCGCAGCGAAGGAATAAATTATCCCTTATAAAATCCATTGCGGCTCATAGATGACCACATAACATACATTTCCTTATAGTTATCCTTAATGAAGTCCCGTATTATCCTAAGTTCTTTATCTGTGAGGATACCTTGTGACTTCACTTCCGTATCGCCATTGCCCTTTACAAAAAGTTTTGCCGAGCCACTTTCCGTCAAGCGTTTGTCACTAGCATGGACATGCATGGCTTCAATTATACAGTGAGAGGTAAAATACAGATAGTACCCGCAAACCATGAAATCAAAATATTTAGGCATACGATTCCTCCATATATTTTTGATTCTTCTTCCAATACCCCGTAACAATATTCAGTTCAACATCATCCATCGTTGTCTCCAATACTTCTCCCTGCGGTGACATCAACAAGGCATGGTGCGGTTTCCGCAAATCCAATACTCGAATGTTAGAATCTTCTGCGCGGGAAAAGGCATAACCGCATATAATCATTCCAGCATCAGAAGACAATTTCATCAGTTCTTCATTGTTCATAGTTACCGATTTTTACAGTTTTAATGTTTTTAAGGAATATCTGGGGATTGATATAAAGATTATTGAGAATCGGAACAAGGTCTATATAGTCTTCGATGAGGCCAATTCCGTCATAATCAGCCATAACCACAAGATAACCGTTATCCCACGTTAGCACTTCCGTATATTTCTTCAATACGGCAGGAGTACGGAAACGGATATTATATCCACCATATCTGAATGATGTCATATCGCCTTTATTAGACAATATCGCATGAGTCGCTGTTTCTGTCTCGCCCATAATCAATTGCTTTCTTTCATCTTTATTCTCCCGCAATTTCATCCCAAACAAAAGATCTTTATGCAAAAATACATAATTTCCCGATTAAACAAAACTCCGCCGCAGGGGTTGGCTGCGGCGGAGGACATGGAATTTATTAAAATCACACAATAGTCTCAAAAATAGATTATTCAAGATTTACGCACGATGAATTCCCACAACATGACAGGCAATGGTAAAAATTGCCTACCTTTGCAGACAGGCAAGACTATGGCAGACAAGATGACAGAAGAACAGCGGCACTACTGCATGTCGCGCATCAGGAGCGTTGACACACGTCCAGAGATGGTTGTGCGCAAGTTTCTGCATGCCAGCGGTTTTCGCTATTCCCTGCACAGGAAAGACCTGCCGGGCAGTCCTGACATAGTGCTGAAGAAGTACCACACGGTCATTTTCATCAACGGCTGCTTCTGGCATGGTCATCCTCTATGCCGCTACGCCACCGTCCCGAAGAACAACCCTGAGTTCTGGACGGAGAAAATCCGGTGCAACAAGGAACGCGACGCAAGCAACATTGAGAGTCTTGAACGCCTCGGCTGGCACGCAATCGTCGTCTGGGAGTGCGAACTCAAGCCACGCTGCCGCGCCGCACGTCTCGAACTCCTTGAGACACAGCTCCGTCAGAGGCTCGAACCAGAGGCAATCCACACAATCCCGAACTCCGTCCGCAAGCTGTCCAATGACACGGACTAAAAGACCGGCCCAGCGTTGTGCCGAACCGGTCTCATCGAGCCGCGATGCGGGTAAATCCCTGATATTGCGAATATTTGCTCTAAGCGATTCTTGCCGCCGCGTCCTTATAGTACTTCTGGTTTACGAAGACGTCTTCCTTATAAGGGTTGATGTGACGCTTCTTCGCCTGGTAGATAATATATCCGAGCGCTATCACATTGACAGTAAGCGCAATGGCGCTAACAACAGTCATGGCTGTCGGGTCGGCATTGACACTCGTGCCTTCGACGATTCCGTTGAGAGTGCCATCAGCATAGAGAGACGGGAGTGTGGCCCACTTGCTTGCTGCTGTTCCGTCTGGGAATGTCACCTGGAAAAGCGGGAACACCTGCGCGAACATACACCAGATTGCCAGAGTGTTGGCGCGGTTCATAATCCATCCTCCTTTGTTCCAACAGAGCGCCGCAATAGTCGGGGCAAGCAGAAGGGCGACACCACAGTACCATGAATGCGTCGGAAGACAGTTGTAAGTGTAGGCGAAGTTCCACACGTCATAGACGAGGATATATACCCATGTCATATCAGGCCAAAGCATATCCTTCCTATCCTTTGAGGAATAGACGCTCCACCACGCCGTCATGCAGAAGATGTTCAGAATACCGGCGATGCCGTTCAACACATTGTGCCATCCACCATAGAGCCAGACCTGTTCAGGAGAAAGATACCAGCTGTACCATCCCTTGATGGCGGTTTCGAAATCGGAAGCGACGGCAATGAGGATGTTAATGGCTACGATGACGAATGGGAACGGCTTGAACCAGTGCTGCTTACCGACACCCCACTCGTACTTGATCATCATGAAACCAATGCACCCGGCGAGAGCGGCATAGAGTTTCGCATAATGAAACCAGCCGTTCATATAGAGATAGGTCTGGTTGTTGAGCGCCCATTCAGCACCGGTCGCGACCCCAATCTGGATTGCGACGAAGTAGGCAGTGAGAGCCAAAGGAAGCGCGAAGAACATCACGGCTCCGCCGAATTTTGTCCTCCTTGCAAATTCGTTGAGAAGTATGAGTCCGACGAGGACTCCGAGCATGGCAATCCACTGATAGACAGCCATATCTCCATAAACATGGAACAGCATAATTGTTATGGTTTAATTTATATGTAGTGCAATTGTGCTTTTTTGCAAAAGCGAACAAATGTAAGTATTATTTCATAGATTCAATACTTTTCCACCGCAAATACACCTAATTGTAACTATCTGCGTCTGACTTGTAATTAGAATAAGACAGAACCACACCAACTATTCGAAATTCATGGCATCGCCTGAAATCTTCATGGGACCGGAGATTCTTTCATTATCAGCGTAATTTTTACTATTTTTGCGGGAAATTTAGCTAAAAATGGAAAGAAGAACAAGAGTAAGATTCGCGCCGTCGCCGACAGGCCCCCTTCACATGGGTGGAGTCAGGACTGCGCTTTATAACTATCTGTACGCCAAACAGCACGGAGGAGATTTCATCATCAGGATTGAGGATACGGATTCGCAGAGGTTCGTTCCCGGAGCTGAAGCCTACATCATCGAGGCTCTGAATTGGTGCGGAATCATTCCGGACGAAGGAGTCGACGAGAACGGGAAGGTCGTGGAGGTCGCTTCCGAAAAGCATCCGCACGCACCATACAGACAGAGCCAGAGGCGCGGAATCTATCGAAAATATGCTGAAGAGCTGGTGGAGAAAGGCTTTGCATACTATGCGTTCGACACGGCCGAGGAGCTTTCCAAAATCCGCACGGAGATGGAGGCCAGAAAGGAGACATTCATCTACAACCATTCCACGCGCCTAAGTCTGCGCAATTCACTCAGCCTTCCGGAGGACGAAGTGAAGAAGCTGCTTGAGGAGCGCACGGACTGGACAATACGCTTCAAGATGCCTCAGGACAGGGTCGTGAAGATGGACGACCTCATCAGAGGACACGTGGAGGTGAACTCAGGCACGCTCGATGACAAGGTGCTTTGGAAAAGAGCGGACGAACTTCCGACCTACCACCTTGCAAACATCGTGGACGACCACCTGATGGAAATCACCGAGGTCATCCGCGGCGAAGAGTGGTTGCCGTCACTTCCGCTTCACTACCTGCTTTACGAGGCGTTCGGATGGCAGGACACCATGCCGCGTTTCGCACACCTTTCGCTTTTGCTCAAACCGGACGGCAAGGGCAAACTCAGCAAGAGGGACGGAGACAGGCTCGGTTTCCCTGTGTTCCCGCTCAGATGGGTCAATGCCGAGGGCGAAGTTTCGCGCGGCTACCGTGAGGACGGATATTTCCCGGAGGCTTTCGTCAATATGCTGGCGATGCTCGGATGGAACCCGGGCGACGACCGCGAGCTTTTCACAATGGATGAACTCATCGAGGCATTCTCGCTTGAAAGAGTGGTGATGCATGGTGCGAAGTTCAATCCGGAGAAAGCAAAATGGTACAACAAAGAGTATCTACGCAAAAAGAGCGACCACGAGCTCACAAAACTCTTCAAAAAAGTTCTCAAAGAACACGAGATTACTGTCCAGTGCCCGAAATGCGCGGAGAAGAATGGCGTGGAATATCGTCCGGAGCCGGATTTTGCCGGAAAGTGGTTTCCGAAGGCATACGTCGAGAAGGTCGTAGGCCTCATCAAGGAGAGAGCAACGTTCGTCGCGGACTTCTGGGACATAGCGTCATATCTTTTCGTAGCTCCGACGGAGTATGTCGAGAAGGACGCAGCGAAGTTCTGGAAGAGCGAGAATGTAGAACTTGCGCTTCAGGCCGCGAAGTTCATAGAGGATTTCGCAGACAAGGTCGGCAAGGAAGGCTTTACGAAGGAGGCTCTCGAAGGGCCGCTTGAGGAGTTCATCCGAGGCAACGAATGGCCGATGGGTAAGGTGATGAATTGTCTCCGTCTTGCACTTGTGGGAGCGTCGAGCGGCCTTGGCATCGCCGATATCGTGACGCTCATCGGACGCGATGAGTTCGCACGCCGGATTGATGCTGCCGTTGCAAAACTTGGAAAATAGGGCCGTAATTCCGAGCGCGGCGAAGTGAAGTCAAGGAATCTTTAGAAAACTTTGAATATCATGAGAATAGGAACATGCAGCGACCACGCGGGCGTGGAATACAAGGCGACGATAATCGAGACTCTGAAGAAAGAGGGATATGAGATGGTGAATTTCGGTACCGACAGCACCGAGAGCATGGACTATCCGGATGTTGCTCATCCGCTTGCCCTCGCCGTCGAGAGCGGGGAGGTTGATCTGGGCATCGCACTGTGCGGCACCGGCAACGGAATGGCGATTACCCTCAATAAACATCAAGGAATACGCGCCGGACTCGCATGGAACGTGGAAGTGGGGAAACTTGTGAAGGAGCACAACAATGCTAATGTGCTTGTTATGCCGGCTCGGTTTATTCCGATTGAGACGGCCCTTGAGATTGTCCACGCATGGCTGAACGATACGTTTCAGGGGGGACGGCATCTTCGCCGCATCAACAAAATACCCGTGAAATGATGCGCTAAAAAGCAGATTGCTGCGTTGGACTTCAATAATTTAAATCCTCACAACCATCAGGTTGCTGCGGTTTAAATTTTTCGTCCGCCTTGCACTCCATCTTTTTATCACATCATTTCATCCCAGATGATGGCTTTGCGCTAAAAAGCGGATTGCTGCGTTGGACTTCAATAATTTGTTTATGACTACAATAACTCCGGATAATATTGCTCCGCTGAGCCATAGTATTGAGGACTATCCAGACGGGATAGTCCTTGCTGTCGATAAACCCTATCGTTGGACCTCAGCAGATGTCATCCGCAAAGTCAAGTGGCTCGCGTGCAGGCATTTCGGGAAAAAGAACTTGAAAGTAGGCCACGCCGGAACGCTCGACCCGCTCGCAACCGGTGTTCTGCTTGTGTGCATAGGCAACGCCACAAAAAGGGCGGAACAGCTTCAGGCACACGACAAGGAGTACATAGCCGGCATATCGTTCGGAGCAACAACCCCCTCTTATGACCTTGAAAAGGACATCGACAGACGTTTCCCGACCGAAAAGGTCAGCGAATCTTCTGTCCGAGAGACTCTTAAAGGCTTCCTCGGAGAGCAAGAGCAGGTCGCTCCCCTTTTCAGTGCAAAATCTGTCGACGGAGTACGCGCCTACGAACTGGCACGCAGGCTCTACCGCAAGCAGAGGTCGGCCTCATACGAAGCTGAAGCGCTTCATTCCGACCCGAACAACGCAGAGAATATATCAGATACCCCAAAGCAGGATGCCCCAGGCAGCACCGAAGAGCAATCGCAGTCAGTCTTCGATGCCCACGCCGCCGACCTCATTCGCACGTCACGCATCCGCATCGACAAACTCGAACTTTTGAACTTCAGTCCCGACGGTACGCCCGCACACGCCCCGTCCATGTCGCCGGACTATAGCGGAATGAACGAGCAGGAGATTGCCCGAGCCAAGGAAAAAGACAGCCGCATCAACATCGTCGACATCACTCCTCTCCATCTTCCCCTTGCGGAAGTCCGCATCAGCTGCACCAAAGGCACCTACATCCGTGCCTTCGCCCGCGACCTCGGAGAGGCCCTCGACTCCGGCGCCTTCCTGAGCTACCTCATCCGCTCCCGCAGCGGCGACTACCCCCTATCGCAGGCTCTCACCATGGCCCAGGTCTCCGCACTTTTTCAAGATTAATCTAAGTACTTTTCCCGCCCCCTTTCGGTCCACGGATGCCAATCAAGCGGTTATCCCAATTGATTTTGTGATATAGTGGCCGTTTTTCAATATTCCCCGAAATCGTCAGTATCGTCGAAGTCATCTGAATCATCGAAGTCATCATAATCGTCGAAATCGTCTGAATCAGCGAAGTCATCAGAATCGTCAAAATCGTCCGAAGCCTCAAAGGTCATGAGGTCCTCCGGTTCAATGACATCATGCAGTTCATATTCAGTCCCGTTGATATCAAATTCGACATATATGTCCTGAAGCACGTCCACGAAATGTTCTCGATACTCATCCCATTCTTCAGAGGATGAAGACGCATCGGGGCGGACACCATCGTATGAATCATCAATCTTTTTCACAAGCGCCTTACGAAGTTTCGGCTGAAAATAGAATATCTCCGACCAGTCCAACTCGTCCCAGTTCGGTTCAATCCGGAAAAGACCGCAGAAAGACCGTTCAAAATCAAAGCCGGTTGAACTGTCGATGCAATCTACAGTATAGTCAAAGTCAAACGGGCACTCGCCCATGGAAAAAATTCTCAGTGTTACCATTGTGATTATCGTATTATAATTGTAACTACATATCCTCTAGTGACAAAGCCTGCAAAGAAAAAGAATATTTTCCGAAATCAGATTTTCGAAGAGTCTCGACCTTTGCCTCAAGCGCATGGAGATTTATCTTCTCAGAGTTGCGTTTTATTTCGGCGGCTACTGCAGTGTGGTTGAATTCGTTGAGTGCTATCAAATCTATTTCGTTTTCCCCCTTGCGGTCCCACCAGTTGCCGACCTGCGTGTATAGTCCACTCTCAAAAGCCTTCGCCTGAAAATATTGTTCGAGAGTCCGGCCGCTGAACCGCTCGTAATTATTAGCAATGTTGCTGCGAACCAGCCCCAACTGCTTGCGTTCAATCAATGACTGATAGGGGCAGATGAAGCGGAACCAGAAACGGAGAAAACGGTCTGAAATCTCGTATGCGGAAACTTTGCTATTAGGCTTTGACAAAAGCGGCTTAAGCCGGGAAATCATATTGTAGTTCTTCTCCAGATTCTGAAGATACACTCCCATATCCTTCTGCATCGCGCCATCAATGTCTCCGCGCCGCGTCATCCCGTCCGCAATCATCTGCAGCACAGAGAAATATGTCACGCCATCCTCTCCAAACTCCTGATTTACCATATCCCTCCCTTCAGTAAGAAAATACGAATCCTGTCGACATACATAGTCGAGCATTCTGTCTTTCGTATAGCATTGGGCATCCATCAGAAGTTCAACATATTTTGCCACGCCCCCAGTTATCATGTAAAGACAAAGCAAATCCTCATTTCCGTAGTCCGGAGAATGTTCAGCAAGTATCTCTTTCAACACATCGGTTCTGAAGGGATACAAGGTGAACTTTGAAGTCGGCCTTCCATACAATGGCTCATTTTTATCCTCAAAAATTCGCCTCATCAACGACTGTATGCTACCGACAACAATCAGATTCAATTTAGACTCCCTATGATACCTGTCCCACAAATCCTGAATCTCACTGAAAATTGCCGGATTTATTTTATATAATGTCTGAAACTCGTCAAACACTACGGTAAAATGACGATTAATCGACTCCCGCATGATGACTTCAAACAAATCGCGAAAATATGTCAGTTCGCCATAGATATGTATTCCCAACTGTTCTTCGAGACTGCGCTGAAACTTACGGCAAAGCATAGCCTCGCTGTCACGGGAAACAAAAAGGTATGCAGAAACCTTTCCTTCCAATGCCTTGGCTATCAGCGATGTCTTTCCGACACGCCGCCGTCCCATAAGAACCGTAAACATGGCCGTATTTTCTGCCTGAGCCTCATTTTCCAGAAGAATCCGAATTTCATCTTCCCTGTCGTAAAAACGCATAATGTAAATTGTTATTTATATAAATGAACATTAACATTATGCAATATTACACAGAATTATCTTCCGATGCAAGTTTTCCTGTCAAGATTCTTTACAAGGGTGTAAAGTTTCTTTACATGGCGAGTGGCTGATTCGGCTTTTAACTTACGGCTTATCAATCTATTAGCATTTTTGGCACATTTATCGTTTCACCTTTGTACCGACAAATTTACGGGAATATGAGTTTTGGAAACGACATAGCCGCGGCGGTGAGGACACTGCCGGCAAAGGGACGTAGGAACGGGCTGAAGGTTCTCACGCTCGGAATCGGACTGGCTGTGGGGCTGGTGCTGACGTCGAAGGTGTGTTTTGAGCAGACTTATGACGATTTCTATGACGGGGCTGAGCGAATCTTCTATGTCAGCGAGGCTGCGGATATGAACGGAGAGTATAAGGTCTATACTCACACGAGCGGCGGAATAGCGCCGAGGATGAAGGAATATTTCCCGCAGGTCGAGGAGGCGACGAGGTTCACTTGGTTTGAGTGGAACGCCAACCTCATCATGCACGGGACAAAGGCAAGAATCGATGCCGGATACACTGGAGTGGCAGATTCGTCGTTCTTCCATGTACTTGACAGAAAGTGCCTTGCAGGAAATATTACGGAAACACTTGGCGTGAAGGGAAATGCCGTCGTGTCTTTTGCTGTGGCCAAGAAAATTGCCTCGACTATGCAGGACGGGACTATGAAGGCAGCAGACAAAAAGGCGGTAGCTGAAAAGGTCATCGGGGAGCAGTTCTCCATCGCTGGATGGGGAAACGGTTATGAACTGACAATCAGCGGTGTCTTTGAGGATTATCCGCTGAACTCGAGTTTCCGCCCGCAGGTGTTCATATCTCTTTCGACCACAGGAATGTTCATCTATGACGGCACAGACGGGGTCATCGGCAATGACCGCTACAGCACATTCCTGAAGCTTCGGAAGGCCTCCGACGCCGACGGGCTCAACGGCAATTTCGGCGGATTCATAAGCACCTATCTTCCGGTGGAGCAGATGAAGGCCGCGGGCTTTGAACAGGACTATATCATCAAACCGCTGACAGGTCTCCACAATGAGGACGAAAATCAGAGAAACATGACGCTTCTGCTTGCATTTGTGGCATTTGCGCTGTTGCTCACCTCGGTGCTTAACTATCTGCTTATCGTGCTTTCAACGACGGTGACCCGCAGCCGCGAGATGGCTCTGCGCAAATGCCTCGGAAGCGGACGCGGTGAGATGTTCGGAATGATGTTCGCGGAGGCGCTCGTCCACACACTGCTTGCCTGCGGACTCGCCGCCATCCTCATCTTTGCATTCCGAGGCACTGTGGAGGAGATTCTCGGAGCAGACATTTCCTCGCTCTTTTCCGGTCGGCCGTTGATTCTGGCAATTGCGGTCGTTGTCGTGCTCATCCTTATAAACAGCATTATGCCTGCACATTTTTTCAACAGGATTCCGGTAGCCGCTGCATTTAGGAACTACAGCGAGGGCAGGCGCAGATGGAAACTCGGTCTGTTGGCCGTGGAGTTCGCGGCTGTCGCGTTCCTCGCGGTCGTGATTTGCGTGATTTCGCTGCAATATGACAAGATGGCCAATGCAGACCTCGGATTTAACTACCGGAACGTCGCAATGATAAGCCTTCCGGAGGCGACCCACGAACAGAAGAACACGCTTATAGCGGAGGTGCGTGCGCTTTCCGATGTGGATGACGCGGCTTTCGCCTACCAGAATCCTTTTGACGGCTATTCCGGCAACAACATTTCGGTACCGGGAGAGGACAGGCAACTGTTCAACGTCAGGGATGCCTATTATGTTGATGAGCACTGGCTCAATGTCCTCGGGGTGGAGATTCTTGAAGGGCGCAATTTTGATGAGACGCTTGCCGCGGGCAGAGAAATCATTGTGGACGAGAGGTTCGTGGAGAAGATGAAGAATACCGCCGACTGGGATGAGGTGCTCGGAAGAGATGTCGAGATTACGGGTCACGAGGATGGGCTGAAGAGGATTTGCGGAGTGTTCAAACCCATAAACCAAGGGTCGTTCAGTCTTGAGGATAGTTTCTACTCAACCAGACCGATGGTCGTATTCTACTGTGACCCACAGCAATACACCAATTTTTTCAAGTTCATTTTCGTGAAGTATCATAAGATTTCCCCCGAGACTCTGGAGGATACGCAGGCAGTGGTAAATGAAATTCTGCCGGGACAGGCGAGCAAAATCGTTCCATGCGGCACGGCCGCCCTTGAGAATCTGTCGGACACGAGGAATACGAGAAACGCGGTGCTCGTCGGAGGGCTTGTATCGCTGATTATCGCCCTTTTGGGTCTTGTGGGATATACGATTGATGAGGTGCGCCGCCGCGCAAAGGAAATTGCGGTACGGAGAGTGAACGGGGCTCAGTTCTCGCAGATTCGGGAGATGTTCATCAGGGATGTAATGTGGATTGCGGGGCCGTCAGTAGCCGTCGGATGCGTCCTTGCCGGGATTGTGGCGGCACGGTGGGAACAACAGTTCAGCATTCAGGCGGGGCTTCCGTGGTGGGTGTTTGCAGTGACTTTCATCAGTGTGCTCGGCATTGTCACCATCGTTTCGGATGTTTATGTGCAGATTGTTGCGAACCGCAATCCGGCCGAGAGCATCAAAACAGAATAATAAAAAAAACAAAATTATACGATTATGATTAAGATTACAGACATTTGCAAGGTCTTCAGGACCGAGGAAATTGAGACGGTGGCTCTCGACAATGTTTCATTTGAAATTGAGGACGGAGAGTTCGTGGCGATTATGGGGCCTTCCGGATGCGGAAAATCGACGCTGCTCAACATCCTGGGACTCCTTGACAACCCCACTTCAGGAAGCTATCAGCTGCTCGGCCAGGAGGTTGCGCAACTAAAGGAGAAGGAGAGGACGAAGTTCCGCAAAGGAAACATAGGATTTGTGTTTCAGAGCTTCAACCTGATTGATGAGCTGAACGTCTATGAAAACATCGAGCTGCCGCTGCGCTACATGAACTTCTCGGCCGCGGAAAGAAAGGAGAAAGTGGAGGCCGTGATGGCACGGATGAACATCAGCCACAGGGCAAAGCATTTCCCGCAGCAGCTCTCAGGAGGACAGCAGCAGAGAGTGGCGATTGCCCGTGCGGTGGTAGCCTCGCCGAAACTGATTCTGGCCGACGAGCCTACCGGTAACCTCGACTCGAAGAACGGCAAGGAGGTGATGGATCTCCTCAGCGAGCTTAACCGCGAGGGAACTACCATTGTGATGGTGACCCACTCACAGAAGGACGCGGCGATGGCTCAGCGGACAATCGATCTATTCGATGGACATATTGTCTCTGATGTAAAGAACGAGTTGTAAAAGCCGCATCCCATCCTTTTATGCGACTTTTACGCCAAGCGGTTATAACAGCTGTCATCTCGAATAATGACAGAAAAAATCTTTACGATGCGATATATATTCAACAATTTTATAAATACCCTGCGGCGGTACAAGGCGTCGAGCCTGCTGAATGTCATCGGAATGGCGGTGGCGTTCGGGGCTTTTTACGTGATTATGACGCAGGTGAGCCGGGACTTCGGATATAATCAGCGGCTCAAGGACGCGGAGCGCACATTCGTGATTTCTCTGCCGTCGCAATATTCGCCCGGAAAATACAGCACATGGATATGCCGTCCGCTCGGCGAGACACTGATAAACGGGGCTGCGGAAGTGGAATGCGGAGGAGTGTTCCAGATGTACGACGGAGAGCAGGCAATATGCTGGACGCGGAAGGATGGAGCCTCGAGGAAACTGCACCTGAACGCTATGGAATACTCCGCCGGTGGCATCAAGGCGATGAGTTTTGAGGCCGCGGAAGGTTCACTTGAGGAACTTTCAATGCCACGGACTCTTGCCGTCAGCGAATCGTTTGCAAGGAAAAACGGGCTTGAAATCGGTGACCGCATTTCATGGAGAGACCCCGAAGGAGAGGCTGACGCGATGGAAATTGTCGCGCTGTTCCGTGACTTTCAGGAAAACTCAGACCTCGGGCACGTGAATGCCATCACCGACATAGGAGACAGCAGTATCGACAGCAGGTCTGAGTGGTCTTATACATATGCAGTGAAACTCCACGACGCGTCGCAGAAAGAGGCGTTCGAGAAAAGTTCCGATGTTGTGGTGAAGGACTATATCCGCAAGCTCTACGGGATTGACGAGTCTTCGTCAGCGGAGGACATCGCCGAAATGGATGAGATCCTCAACGGATTCAACGTCAAATTAGTATCTCTCCAGGACATATACTACACGAAAGTTCTCGACGGCAAGCCAGGAGGCTTCGGCAACAGGACGACGGACATCACGATGCTCGCGGTGGCCATACTCATAATCCTGATTGCGCTCATCAATTTCATAAACTTTTTCTTCGATCTCGTTCCGGCCCGTCTGAGGTCGGTCAATACCTACAAGATTTTCGGAGTTTCACGCAGTTCGCTGGTTATCAATTTCATAGGAGAGTCCGTCGGACTCGTACTCATATCCCTCGTTCTCGCGGCACTTTTGGTCTATGCATTTGCGGCAAGCCCGCTATCCGACATTCTCGGCTCCCCAGTCGGCGTCGGAAAAAACATCGCGGTGTTCGTTCTCACGATTACAGTGGCACTGGCAGCAGCGATCGGAGGCAGCGTCTATCCGGCGCTCTACATCACATCGTTCCAGCCGGCGCTCGTGCTTAAGGGCTCATTCGGAGGGTCGGTGGCGGGGAGGAGACTACGTAACATCCTGATAGGCTTCCAGTTCGCAATTTCAATTGCGCTAATTGTCTGCGCGGGATTCATCCGCCTGCAGCACAGCTATATGATGAACTACGACATGGGCTTCAACAAGTCGAACCTTCTCACGGGCAACATCCCCTACGGTCTCTGCTGGTATGGCGAGCAGAACCGTGCCTTCGAAGACAGGCTCCGGAGCAACCCTCAGATCGTGGACATCACCTGGGCGGACGGGCGCATTGTCAGCACCTCAAGAATGGGTTGGGGACGCGACTACAAAGGTGAGGGCATCAATTTCCAGTGCTATCCGGTCGCGTATAATTTCCTCAGGTTCATGGGAATAGACATCGTGGAGGGACGTGACTTTTCGGAGTCGGACGAGATTTCGGAGAGCAGCTCTATGATTTTCAACGAGCAGGCACGCAAGGAGTTCAACATCGACCTTGTGACCCCTGGCCCCGGACATCAGGACAACACGGAAGTCGTCGGATTCTGCAAGGATTTCAATTTCAAGCCGTTGCAGTATGGACGCGCGCCATTTGCCTTCTATGTGTTCGGGAAGGAGCACAGTTGGAGAAGCGGTCTTAGACACATCTACATCAGGACTGCCCCGGGAGCCAATCCTGGCGAAGTGATGCGCTTCGTGAACAAAACTGTCGCTGAAATGCGTCCGGACACCGACCCGGAGACCTATGGGGTGGATTTCTTCGACAAGGAACTCGGAGCGCAGTACAGCAGGGAAAACCAGCTCGCGCAGATGATAGGCCTTTTCACGCTGATTGCAATCATCATTTCACTCATGGGAGTCTTCGGACTCGTGCTCTTCGAGACTCAGCACAGGAGCCGCGAAATTGCGGTGCGCAGAGTTCACGGGGCAAGCGTGGCAGACATTCTCAAGATGCTCAACCTCAAGTTCATAGTCATCGTGCTTATGTCGTTTGCAGTGGCCGCGCCGGCGAGCTGGCTGATTGTCCGGCTCTATTTCGAGGGCTTCGCCTACCACACTACTATCTATTGGTGGATGTTCGCGGCGGCTCTGCTGGCGGTGCTCGTCATCACAATTCTCATCGTGACGCTGCGCAGTTGGAGGGCGGCGACAAGCAATCCTGCGGAACAGTTGAAGTCAGAGTAAAAGCCGCCTAAAAGGCGGTCTGCTGCGTTGCATCCCATCCTTTTATGCGACTTTTACGCCAAGCGGCTTTAGCAGGCAATCCTTAAAAATCGTCATTTGACGGGCTTCGATTGAGTTTGGTATGCTCTTTGATTAAATGTGTAACTGTTTAGTTAAACATATATAATACCATTTGATACGATAAGCCTCCGCCCATGTGACTTGGACGGAGGTTTTTTTGCGCTATTAAAAACTCGTGACCTGAGATCAGGACAATACGTTACGAGATTTTTGGATATTCGGTGAAATGAGAGTAAATTGCGGGTTATTATGTTGAAAAAGGGGAAAATATTGGTTGTCGATGACAATCAGGGGATCCGGGAAGCGCTGAAGATACTGTTGGGAGGGTGCTTCGAACGGGTGGAGACGCTGCCTTCGCCGGTGTCGCTGATGCGGACGGTGGAGAGTCTGAGACCGGACGTGATTCTGCTGGACATGAACTTCAAGACGGACATCAACACCGGGAACGAGGGACTTTTCTGGCTGTCGGAGATAAAGGCACGGTGGCCGGAGCAGGCTGTGGTGCTGTTCACGGCCTATGCGGACATCGCACTCGCGGTGGAAGGGATGAAGCGCGGAGCGGAGGATTTTATCGTAAAGCCGTGGGAGAACGCGAAACTGATTGAAACACTTACGGGAATACGGGACAAGAAAAAGGCTGCGCCAAAGGTTAAAGCGGCTGACGAGGGGCCGAGGATGTTCTGGGGCGAGAGCGTGGTGATGCAGAGGCTCCGAAGCAACGTAGAGAAAATCGCGGCGACGGACGCCACTGTGCTGATTACCGGGGAAAACGGAACCGGAAAGGATGTGCTGGCCCATGAGATTCACTCGCTTTCAGGACGCTCCGCCGGGCCGATGGTCTGCGTGGATGCCGGGGCAATCACCGAGACACTTTTCGAGAGCGAACTGTTCGGGCACGTCAAGGGCGCTTTCACCGACGCAAAGTCCGACCATGCAGGAAAGTTTGAGCAGGCAAACGGTGGGACGCTCTTTCTCGATGAGATTGCCAACATCCCGCAGCAGTCGCAGGCAAAGCTGCTTCGAGTGCTCCAGAGCCGCAGCGTGACAAGAGTCGGCGACAGCAAGAGCATCCCGGTTGACATCCGTCTCATCTGCGCGACAAACGCTGATGTACCCGCCCTCGTGCGCGACGGGCTGTTCCGAGAGGACCTCTACTACCGTCTCAACACTATCAGCCTCGAACTGCCACCGTTGAGAAGGCGGCCGGACGCAATAGTGCCGCTTGCCGGGCAGTTCCTCGAGGAGTTTGCGGGAAAATATGGACGAGAGGTGACGGGATTTTCGCCCGCCGCAGTCGCAGAGATGGAGAGCTACGCATGGCCTGGAAATATCCGCGAGCTGCGCAACTGCATCGAAAAGGCTGTTATTCTTGCGGACGGGGAAACCATCGGGGACCTCGGGCTTGAGAGCACAGGCGGGAATGTGACGGACACCGAAATATCCGCCGCCGACACGATGGAGAGCGTCGAGGAAAAGACCATCCGCGCCGCGATGAACCGGTTTGGCGGAAACATATCCCTCGTCGCCAAGTCTCTGAATATCAGCCGCCCTACGCTATATGCCAAACTAAAGAAATACGGGATATGATGATAATAGTCCTCACTGTGGCTGTCATTGCCGTCGTATTGCTCGCGGTCATAATCACAAAGGCCGTCACCACGAGAAAGATTATCAATAAGATAGACTTCATGTCCGATGCGCTCGGCAGTGGGGAATCGGCGTTCCGCTACTCTGAGGACGGACACGGCAACCGCCAGTTGAACCGCTCGCTGAACCGTCTGCATTCCATTTTCGAAGCAGAAAAGGATGACATCCGCGAGCGCGACCGCTACTTCGCCCAAATGCTGGACCATGTCCAAAGCGGGGTCATTGTCCTCGATGGAGACAAGGTAGACTACTGCAACGCCGTCGCTCGAGGGCTGCTCGGAATGGCGGACATCTCGAACTTGAGGCAAGTCGAGCGCATATCAACTGAACTTGCTGAAGCATTCAGAAATGCGGACGGTTCGGAGATTCATGCGGCTGTCCAGTCAGAAAGAGGAATGGTTCAACTTTCAGTGAGCGCATGCACCTCAAGGCTACATTCGGCTGAGGTCAGAATCGTGACCTTCAACGACATAACCAGGGAAATGGAGGACAATGAAACGGAGTCATGGACACGACTCATCAGGGTTATGACGCACGAAATCATGAATACCATCACGCCGATTGCCTCTCTCAGCTCGGCTCTCTCGCAAAACCTGCCGGACTACAGCGAGGACGACATCAGTTCGGCACTCGGCACCATAGCTTCGTCGTCCGAAGGTCTGCTCAACTTCATCCAGTCCTACCGCTCCCTCACACACATTGCAGCTCCTGTCCGCAAGGCATTCTACTTCAAGGAAGTGGCGACCGACGCCATGAACATAGCCAGAACAAACTGGCCGTCTGTAAATGTATGTTATAATGAGCTTTCCGACGACATAATTCTCTACGCCGACCAAGGACAGATTTCGCAGGTCATCAACAATATCGTGAAAAATGCAGTTCAAGCCGGGGCGCGGAACGTCACCATCACGGCTTCCATCGACAAGCGCGACCGCACCCTCATCAATGTCTCCAACGACGGCGAACCTCTCAGCGAATCGAGTCAGGAGCAGCTTTTCGTCCCGTTCTTCACGACCAAAGGCAGCGCCGGCACCGGAGTCGGACTCAGCCTCTCCCGCCAGATGCTCCGCCTTAACGGAGGCACAATCAAACTCGCCTCCAGCACTCCCGAATCCACCGTTTTCACCATTATTCTATAAATAGATTGACTGGGGTTGGAAAGTCCGGACTCTTTGAGTCCGAGCTCATTTTTTCATAAGAATTAGTGCTTAGACAAGGCGACAAAAGCCGCCGCGACGTAGTGACGGAGTGTAACGGAGGAACGGAGTCGCCGACCGCAACGAAGTGGAGGTCGCATGCCCCTAACAGGGGCTGTCGGCTCCGCCGACTGGGGTTGGAAGGTCACGGACTCAAAGAGTCCGGACTCATTTTTTGCAAAAAAATGAGTAACGGAGGAACGGAGTCGCCGACCGAAACGAAGTGGAGGGCGCATGCCCCTAACAGGGGCTGTCGGCTCTGCCGACTGGGGTTGGAAAGTCCGGACTCTTTGAGTCCGAGCTCATTTTTTATATACACGTGTGTGTATATAAAAAATGAGCTGTCGTCGCTCCCGCGAGGACACCTCATACTAACCACATAATTAATAACACTAAAACTAATAACCGAGCAAAAGATTTTGCAACTACTGTGCCAAACTCTATTATCCCTCCCCAAAATTTCAATAAATTTCTTTCTATACTGTAAAAGTAGCTTGGAGTAAAAGTCGTATAAAAGGATGGGATGCAAGGCGGACGGTGAAGATAATACCGCAGCAACCTGATGGTTGTGAGGATATTTTCAAGCCGTCCAACGCAGCAGACCGCCTTTTAGGCGGCTTTTACTTATTCAGTTTTCAGTTTATCGACAGGATTCGCCGCAGCCGACTTCCAGGTCTGCCCGAAAATTGACACGGCAGCGATGAGGAGGGTCAAGAGGGCGGCAACTGGGATGACCCACCAAGGGAACGGGATGGCATTGTAGAAATCGCTGAGATAGTAGCGCATGGCCCAGACGCAGATAGGGGCGGCGATGACTACGGCAACTACTGCCATCATAATGAAATCCTTCGAGAGAGTCCACGCGGCTGTACGAACATCGGAGCCGAAAATCTTGCGGAGGGCAATTTGACGGGACTGCTGGTCGGTGTAATAGACCGACATTGCGAACAGACCGAGAGCCGAAATCAAAATTGCCAGAATCATAAACGTGTTCACGAGCGACATTGTGTTACGTGTCCCGGTGAGTGCACTGTTCAGAAAGTCATCTACATAGTTCATATCCGCGGCCTTAGGAACACCGAGATAATCCACCGCAACACCTCGCCATACATCCGAAACGGCCATGAACGCCTCCTTGCGATCTCCAGTGACCTTCACAATCATACGCGAACACAGCGATGTCCTGTTCATCACGGCATTGTGGCTATCCTCCATCGGGCGGCTCAGGGCATCGTTGGCCCGGTAGTCTGCGATGATTCCGCAACATTCATATTCCGGAGTACCGTCGTCACACTTTCCCACAGTCCTGTTTTTCTCAGACACACCATAGCGCCTCTTCGCCTCCTGCGTAAACCAATACGTCCCCTCCAGAGGCTCGGAATATTTTTCCAGAACCTGGAATCCGAGAAGGCGGAAACTCGTGGAATCAAGTTGCGAAACCTTCAGCCACGACATCTTTTCATTCTCGATATGCACGCCATTGCTTCCGCATGCAAACGGAGCTTGCATGGTCATTCCGACAGCCTCCACCTGAGGAAGGGCACGGAGACGGCGGGCGAGCTCGTTCTGAGCATCCATATTCCTGAATCCGAGCGACCATGTGCTCAAATTAATCATGTCATTTGTGTTGTAGCCCGTCGGCAGGGTGACAAGATGACGCATCTGTAGGGTCATCGTCAGCGCAACGGCAATCATGGCGGTACTGAGAACATTTTGGCAGACAATGAAAACCTTGCTGAACACCATCTTGCTGCGGAAGCGGAAATCTCCTTTCACAACGTCAATCGGCTTGAAACGCGACACCATTACAGCCGGTAAGATTCCGGAAATCAGAGAAATGACGCAGAGAAGCAGAACGGTGCACAACACCGCCTGCAAGTCCGGACGCAGGACAATCTCCGTCGTGAGCAGCCTTGCCATCCAGGGGCGAAAGCAGACGGCTATCACGCAGCCGAGGACGAAGCAGCCGGCTGTGAACAGGAATGACTCGCCGATGTAGCGACGTACAATCCCGCTCTGCGACTCTCCGAGAAGGCGCCTCGTTGCCATTTCCTTGGAACGCTTGCCAGTCTGTGCCACGGTGAGGTTGATGTAGTTGAATATGGCGGAGATTAGCAGCACAAGCGCAACTGCAAGAAGCACCTCGACTGTCCTTTTGTCCCCTTTGCGAAAAGGGTTGAATACATCCCGGTCACAGAAATAAATCTTGTCGAGACGAGTGAGCGAAGAACCGTACAGGAAGCCGCCGTTGGATGCATCGCGGTCGAACCAGTCCCAGTAGCAGCAATATTTGTCAAGAAGTTTTGCAGCGACCTCATCCGGATCCGTGCCTTCAGCGAGCGTCACCAATGTCTGCACCATTCCGAACTGATCCATCTTCATTACAAGCCCATCCATCATATTCATGCACAAGAAAACGTCGCAGTGGCTGAACGGGTCACTCGGGCCGAAGTCTTGAAGCACGCCGGTAACTGTCAGGTTCTTTTTGTTGAAGACGACAGTCCTGCCGATAGGCTCTTCTCCACCAAAAGCTTTTTTAGCAAAGTCTTCTGAAACAATCACTTCGTCCGCTCCTGCAAGAATCCGGTTTCTGTCGCACCCGGCTATGCGGTAGTCGAACAGCCGCAGAAAATTCGTGTCAATAGCATCGGCCTTAACCTGATAGTATTCTCCGTCAATGGTGACATCTGCATCACCATACACCGCAATACGAGTCCACGATGTTATCTCCGGCATCGACGGGAAAAATTCCTCTCCAGTTCCGAGCGTCATCCCCACCATATCCTCTGTTCCGATGGCGTAGAGCTGTTTCGAAAGCGGCTGACGTGCACCGACGCTGAACTCCGTTCGTGCATACGACGCGAGCAGGATTATAAATCCGAGCGCCAACGAAAGCCCGAACGCCTCAATAGCAGTGTATAACTTATTCTTAGACAGAAACTTCAAATACGTGTTCATATCTCTCACATTCATTTTCAAATTCACTCAGCAACAATTTTTAACTAAGAAACCTTCAAAAAATAAGCAGCTGAGAGTAAAAGTCGTATAAAAGGATGGGATGCAAGGCGGATGGCGAAGATGAATACCGCAGCAACCTGATGGTTGTGAGGATTTCATCAAGGCATCCAACGAAGCAGACCGCCTTTTAGGCGGCTTTTACATTATTAATAGTTCATCTTTATCGCCAAAGGCGTCGTATGACGAAATAATAACCTTGTCGCCGGGAGCAAGTCCTTCGATAACCTCGTAATACTGAGGATTCTGCCGGCCTATGCGGACACTGCGCTTCGTTGCTTTAGTGCCGTCGGCGTTGAGGACATAGACCCATTTGCCACCGGTATTCTGGTAGAAAGAGCCGCGAGGAATGAGTATGGCCTCGGCGCTCTGTCCGAGCTGTAGGTTGAGGTAGTAGGTCTGGCCTGTGCGGATATTCTCCGGCTGCTGCCCCTCGAAGCGGAAGTCGGCCTTGAACTTACCGTCGCGGACCTCGGGATAGACCTTGCGGATGACGGAGGAGTATTTCTCACTCTGGCGTTCGAATGTCGCCTCAAGCCCCGGTGCAACGCGGTCGATGTAGTGCTCATCTATCTGCGCCTCAATCTTGTAGGAGTCAAGATTGTTAATCTGTCCTATTTTCGCTCCAGCCGCTACCGACTGCCCTAACTCAACGTCGAGCAGCCCGAGTTCTCCGCTGATTGGAGCCTTGACGGAGAGGTTTTCCTTACGGCGACGTATCATGTTCATGTTCAGCCTCATATTCTCAAGGCTCTCGTGCATCTGGGCAATCTGTACGCTGCGGTAGAGACTGTCCTGACGTTCGCGGTCGGTGACGAGCTCAAGCTTGTCTTTGGCGAGCTCATAGTCCTCGGAGGCCTTGAGATACTCTTCCTTTGCAATCAGTTTCTCCTCATAAAGAGCCTTGTTCTGTTCGTAGGCTCGGCGTGCGCGGCGAACCTCTATCTGGAGCGAAAGCTTCTCCTGACGGACGCTTAGCTTCTGCTGTTCCATGGAAATCATTGTGTTGCGCAGGATGTTTTCCTTCTCGGCGAGTTCGGCCTCTGAATTAAGAATCTGCATATCAAGGTTTTCGTTGCCAAGCACAACGATGACGTCGCCCTCATTGACGTGACTGCCTTCCTCGACGACGATTCTCTGGACGTTTCCGCCCTCTGTCGGACTGAGCTGGACGGTGGTCATTGGCTGCACCTGCCCGCTGACACGAATGTAGTCGTTGAACTCTCCCTGACGGGCGGTGCCGGTGAGGATGGTGCTGCCATCAACACGGAGAACCGACCGACGGCCGGTGAGGAGCAGAACGATGACGAGAATGACGAATGCGCCGAGCGCCCACCACTTGACGGATTTTTTCGTGAATGCGGCGGCTATGCCCTTTTTCTTTTCAATTACCTTATCCATATTTTTATTCAAGTTTCGCAAGTATTCTAACTTCTTGCGAATATTAGACATATTTCAGTTATTCTTCCTGGTCAATATATCGCACACCATTATAATATGAGACCACACGGCGCTTGAGCTGCCATTTCAGGAGGGCATTCAGGCGCTCGGCCTTGGCTTTAAGATAGTTGGAGGAAGCGGTATTGTACTCGATGGAGGAAATGAGTCCCTGCTCGAACTTGCGGGAGTTCAGGCGGTAGGCCTCTTCCTGGGCATCGGCGCGACGCTCCGCTTGAAGCAGGGCAGACTCGGCTCCGTCGCAGTCGCTCACTGCACGACGAACCTCGGACTCGACATCACGGAGTGACTTGTCATACTCGATTGCGGCACGGCGGTACTCGTTGCGACGCTTGGAAAGTTTCGTAAACTTGCTCAGACGGTCGTAAATCGGGATACTGAGCGAGAGCTGGAGATACTCTCCGCCATTGTTGGTAAATTGATTCCAGTAGGGAGTCGGGGTGTAGCCGACCTGCCCGGGGTAGGTGTAGTAGCTCGTGGACCAGCCACCATAGAGCCCAAGGGTAGGAAGAAACTGCCATTTGGCGGTGCGCAGGGCATATTTCGCGTTGTCGAGCGCCCCTTTTGCGACAAGAACCGACGGCATGGATGCGCGGGCCTTAAGGATTATGTCTTCAACGATAACATTTCCGGAAGCGCCGGAAGTCGTCGCATCCAGTGAGTCGAGAGAGGTGTCAATCACGAGTTCCTCACCCACCGGCCAGAGCATTACGTCTTCCAAGGTTATCTTCGCGTCCGCCAGGCTGTTGCGTGCCGAGACGAGTTCATATTCCCTGTCCGCAAGATCAGCTTCCATCTGGACCACGTCCGCATGGCCCTTCACCCCGAGTTCTTCCTGACGTGAAGCAAGCGTGAGCGCGGACTGCGCGTTCTCGACCTGCTCGGCAAGTATGCCCACGAGTTCAGTGTAGTAGAGCACATTAAAATAGGCCTCCATCGTGGCGAGGCAGACCTTGTCCTCTTCCTGCCGCTCCCGGGTGAGCCCCATCGAAAGCGACGTCTTGGCAATCTTTATGTTGTTGAGCGCGGAAAAGCCGTCGAACAGCGTTATCCCGGCGGAAACAGACCAGCCGTTATTCAGGGAGGTGGTTGTCACATAAGTGTTTGTCTCCGGGTCGATAGAGCGTCCCCAACGGTAGTAGCCGTAGGTGGAGGCTTCAATGGAAGGGGTGAACGCCGTGAGTATGGCGTCGCGTCTGTCAAGCCTCGCGTCTCCCACCTTAGTTCGCTGAACCTGCACCTGCGCAGCATTTTCCACCGCATATTCCATGCAATCTTTCAGCGACATCATCTCCCGTCCTCTTCCGGACAAAGGCAGAGCAATCATCGCAAGAGCCGTAAATATAAGAGATTTCTTCATATTCTCACATTTTCTCCGAGAATACGAACACCTCCCGTGCCACACGAGATAACATTATATATATTAGCACATTAACTCAAGACCATCACCACGTCCTTGTAAAAAAACTTTACACTTCTGTAAAGAATCTTGACACTATACTCGAAATGTGACGGTTAACCGAAGGAGGCGGGAGGTCTGATTGGTTATGCGGACGGAGTCGTCTATGCGGTGGCCGATGAGAGCTAACACGTGACTGGAATCTTGCGGGGACGGAATCGAGTTTTTTGACTCATCTACCGCCACATCTTGCTGACTTTCAATGAATATGGCCGAGCGCTTCTGAGGAAGACTAAACTTGAGATCGGTGAAGAGATCACTTATCTTCTTGCGGCCGTGGCAGCCAAGGGGACGCATCCAGTCGCCGTCCTGCCATGTGCGGAGTTTCAGTGGGAAACTGACTTTGGCTGCATCGAGGACGGTCACGCCGATGGGCTGGCGGGGATTGAAATTGTCCGGGCGGTCAAAGAGTTCGACCTTGACAAGGCTCCCGTTAAAACGGTATTCTCCCGGAGCATTCACCGCGAGTTCTTCATTATTCTGGACCAGCAGTTCCAATGGACTCACTATCAGCGAAGTGCTTGTCATCACGAGGCTGTGCGTCGGGCTGTAGAAGGTTTTCCCGCTGACAGTGCGGTCGGATTCGAGAAGTTCCTCAACCTGACCGATGACGGAGCTGCTGAAAGAATATTTCTCAAGATAAAGGAATAGTGCATATCTCCAGCCCTTGCCACGTGAAACTATCCTGTCAAGCAGACGAGACTCTGACGAACATCCCTCCCCCCTGCCGGAAGCATCCGGAAAAGAGTCCGTGGCGCAGGACTCAACCGCACCAAAATAATCGTCCACAATCGCCTGTGCTTCGGAGAAATGCTTCATATCCCGGTTCAGCGTCTTCACCACCGAAGGATTGAGCCGTTCGAGAAGCGGGATTATCTCGTTCCGGATGAGATTGCGTTTGTATTCCGTGTCTTTGTTCGTGCGGTCTTCACGCCATGAGAGCCCATGCTTATGGGCATATCCCTCAATCTGATCGCGCGTCATTCCGAGCAGAGGACGCCAGATTTTCAAAGTTTCCGGGAAATCCGCCTTCGAACACCCGAGGGCAGCGACAAGTTCCGCTCCGGCCTCCACATCCTGCACAGACACTGTCTGCATTCCACAGATCCCGCGCAGTCCCGTCCCGCGCACAAGGTTCAGAATCAGGGTTTCGGCATTGTCGTCAGCATTGTGCGCAATCGCCACCGCCTCATATCCATATTCCCCGCACAACCTTGCAAACCATCCGTAGCGCAGCTCCCTCGCAGCCATTTCAATGCTCGCCTTGCGCGACCGCGCGTATCCAACGGTGTCTAAATCAATATGATGAAACTTCACCCCCTTCGTCTCACACCAGTTGCGCACGAATTCTGCATCAGCATCGCTTTCCTCCCCCCGAAGATGAAAATTACAATGCGCCACGGCAAATTCGACACTCCCCTGCCGATGAAGCATATCGGCAAGCGTCATCGAATCCACTCCCCCACTCACGCCCACGACAAAAGGAGAAGAAAAAGGAATATCTATACTGTTTTTCATAACATCACAATTAAAATTCAGAAACAGAAGCCGACAGACACCTCGGCGTCGGCGGTGCGGAAGGCTATAGTGGAGATTCCGGCTCCGATGCGGAAGCGCCACAGCCGCAGCTGCAGTCCCAGTTCCGCTTCCACACCCCTGTAGCTCCGGTCGGAGACCTTTGCCCAGTTCCGCGACAAGCCCCATAAGACCGGTGGAGTCCGTGACTATGGAATATCCGTTCATGCAGTCCTCAGAAGACATCCAATCCGCTGATTCTGAACATTTTTCCTCCCCACACACGTCGCTGCTGCAGGACACGGCGAAAAGGCAGCCGCCGACTGCGGCCGCCGACAGGGAAAGAGTCAGCGCATTCAGAAATCTCATATCCGGTCTCAATTTGCCCGCAGACATACGTTCCGCATGGGCGCAAAACTACAAATTTACATTTTTTTTCCATACCCCGCCGGCTGCGACGGGATTATTTGCTAACTTTGTAGTTTTCCGGCAGTTTCGGGAGGAATTTTGCAATCATTATGGGAGACGATGTTTTAAGTTCAATGATTTTCGGCATGTCCGGAGACGGCTGCGGCCCGGATGCGGAACCGCAGTTTGTCGGTGCATCCCCTTCCGGACATACGGAAATCTGGAAAACTGTGCTGGACGGAAAGATCGTGTGCCTCAAGTCGCTGAAAGACGGATATATGGGGAATCCGGTCTACGAGGCTCTGCTCGAAAAAGAATATGAAATCGGATCTTCCATCGAACATCCGTCCGTTTGCCGGACGCTGGACTTCCGGCGTTTCGACGGACTCGGGAACTGTGTTGTCACGGAATGGATTGACGGAGAGACACTTGAAAGCGCGATAGCAAACGGCGAGATGACCCCGCAGCTTGCGAGAAAGGTTATTTTAGAGCTGTGCGACGCTCTCGACGCCCTGCACCACCGCCAGATCGTGCACCGGGACAGAAAGCCCCCGGCTCCGGGTCCGAAAGACAGGAGATAGCGGCCAACGCCGTAAGCAGCAAAGCATGGAGTTTCTTCATCGCCTGCAAAGTTACTAAGAAACAGCAGATTTACTGCCCGACTTACTGAAATTGTGTGGGTGGACTCATGAAATATTCGGAATCTATTGCTGTTTTACAATAAATTCCGAATATCACCACAAAATCCGCTGCCGGCAGAATTGGCAACTGCTTTAATCTTTGGAGACTAAACGTTTATGCCGGTTGTTCTTTGAGAGAGTCATTAAACAAGTCATACATCTCGGAGACGGCATTTTTGAGTACTTCGGCAAAGTTCCCGTTTTCCACCGCTGCCCAGAATTCCTCTTTGCCAGGGTAACGCAATGGAATGGGAAGCCAATGCCAAGCCAACCACCAGTCAGTGGGCCTATAGCCTTTCATGTCAAGTTTTGATTTCAGATCTTCTCGTATGTCAACATGGACATTAATGTCGTGTTTGCTTACTCCATAATACAATTTGCCACCTTCCTGCCGAAGCCGAATATTAGCTTTGCTCCAGCCTGAAATGTCAATGTCGAGAGCGACGTTTTCGTAGTTGTTTCCGTCATCCTGCTTTACCTTGTCAAACGGAATATTCTTCTCCTCAAGGAAAGACCTTATCGGCTCGATGACATCTTTCTCGATTGCCGCCTTTGCATATCCGGTCCGAATATCCTCTATTTTCGCGAGAATATTTCGAAACTGCAGGTAAGCACCCTCGCAACTTTTCAAATCTTTGATATCCAAAGCCTTCTTTATTTTTTCCATAATCTCGATCCTTTTTTCTTCGTTCTGATACCTTATGCCGAACATTCCCTTGAGATAATCGATATACTGCCGGACGGCTGAGACGAAAAGCTCTTCTTTGACCATGCAGTTCGGGAGCACACGATTTTCAAGCCATGGAAGAATGTGATGACGATAGTCAAGCGGAATGAAATTACCACGTTCCTCCGGTGATTTATAACGTAGTTTTCCCTTCGCCTTGTCAGTAAGACTGCATTCGCTAACCTCTTTTCCGCCATCACGTGTCAGATAGATTGCGTATATATGCTCCGAATTGATTCCATGGTTCTCCAGAAGAACCTCTATATATCTTTCAATCTGACCATCCTGGTCAACTGCGCCATTGACTTTATTCTCAATTATTATCCCATATTTGGGAGACTCCTCGATCAGGACATCTATGCGTTCCTCCTCCATGGTGATACGCGGTTTTTCGGGTTCAAGAGAGCATCCGGGAACAAAACTCTTCAAGAATGATTTGAGAACCGGATATGTCTTTGAACCGTCATCATACTTCAGCAGCATGCCCAGGATTCTCGAATGTGCATTCTCACCGGCATGAAGTTCATCAATGATGTTGGCGCCATAATTCCTCCCTTCCGCATCCAAAGACGCGACTTTCTTCACCAAATCCGCAAATTTCCACAATTCGTCCATATCCAATGTCATTAATTCCAATCCTCAATCTTACCTCCGATGCTGATAATCACCACCTGTCTATCTGGACAAGCCGGTCATCGACAAAAGAAAGCATTGCACTATAATAAACCCAAACCTCTGCCGTACCTGCCGAATTAGTCGTACTGTTCCGTTCCAAAGGATAGCCCCAAGATTTTTGACACATTTCTTTAGTCATTCCGAGGACAACTCTGTAATTATTGATATTGCCGCCCATTGCAGCACCATATTTGTCGACGATGGCTTTTTCTGCCATTTTCTTTTCTCTCTCGCTCTCCATTCTCCATTTAGCACGCGACTCCTCCCATGACACCATCATATCTTTTTCAAGTTTTTCCTTCTCGTCCAAGAATGATTTAGGAATAATTGAGATGCACCTCCCTTTATGTACCCGTCATAGGAAAACGTTGCATCAGATTTTCCCATCCGACCATCATGGATATGGTACAATTCACCGTCTTTATGAAAACAGTATGCCCCGGAATAGATGGCTTCTTCATTTGTTCGCCCATTTTTATTCAGATACGAACGTATGTCTCCTATTTGAACTGAATAATTGCCAGAATCGTTTGAAAAAACTCCAAACAGCTTTCCATCCAGCATTATCAAATGCTCACACCGGTACAATGCATTCCTGTCGGGGGCTGGTTTTGTGTCTTTCGATATAGGATCGTCATAGTATTGACCTTCCCTTCTCAAATAACACTCCTTGCCTTTTAAAGTTTTCCTAAATTCCGCAACCTAAGTTGCTAAAAAAGTTAAAAAGCCCTGATAAAGAAACCCTTAGCAGGGCTTGCTAATGTCGGAAATTTCACCTAAATTAGTGATGAAAATAAAATAAAGTAAGTATCACTTCTGACATTATCATCATGGCAAAATTAGCAATTAAATCTGACAATATCACTCCCTTTGGAGGACTTTATTCAGTTTTCAATCGTTTTTCTGCTTCCGGTCTCCGTGAAACTATCGATTCTCATCTCGGAAGGCGCAGCTCCGACCCCAAGGCGTTCACTTACGGCGATGTGTTCGGATCCCTATTTGGCAGCTATCTCTGCGGCGGAGATTGCATAGAGGATGTAATGGACATAAAGCCCTTCTGGGACGGCCACGAGAACATCCGCATAGCCAGTTCCGACACCATCGAAAGGACGCTCCGTTCTCTTGCTGAGGACAACATCTTATATGAGAGCGACAGCAACGGCAATTATGACTTCAATACTTGTGACAAGATGAACAGCCTTCTTCTCAAGTGTCTAAAAATCACTGGCCAGCTGAATCCGGGCGACTGCGTCGACCTTGACTTTGACCACAGTTCATCGCTGCTGACAAGAAGGACGCGAAGTACTCATACAAAAAGTCTAACGGGTACTTTCCGGGTATAGCCTCGGTCGGCGGGCTTATCGCCGGAGTCGAGAACCGGGATGCCAACACCAACGTCAAGTTCCATCAAAAGGATACGCTGGAGCGCATCATTACCCGCATTGAGAAGCAGTCCAAAGTCGTTATCCGCAACTTCAGAGCCGACTGCGGCTCATTCTCGTCAAGCATCCTGGAATATGTCAAAGATCATTGCGAGCACTTCTACATCCGGGCAAACAACTGCGACTCGCGCAGAACCGAATTCATGGAACACACCGACTGGACCGAGGTCACCATCGGAGGCAAGCGATGCGGAGTTACAACCTTTGGTTCTTCCGCAATTTAGTTGAAAGACGGAGTTTGTACTGTTAGCAAAGGAACCTGGTATAGACGCGAAAAATCAATTAGCTAAATATCAAAAAACCGTAGTTTTATTGCAATTTAACTAATTGATTATTAGGTATTTACGTAAATTTTCGTAACTTTATGCTTACCACAGTATAAAGTTATAGATGATGTGTAAAGCACCTAACAAAAGCAAAATTACAACATTTTTACGGCAATGCCTAACATCAACCTCTGCGAAAGCCGACTTATCGGCCCTTTATTCTCCAAGTGACCTGACCTTCCCTGATTTTGGTTGACACTTTTAGAGAGGTTAAACTAATATGATTT